>Ga0114919_10002056_pt1 | contig 16247 bp, 8 predicted proteins | sample BlataG_FD_88682 | JGI IMG/M metagenome (GOLD analysis project Ga0114919, IMG submission 88682) | Deep subsurface microbial communities from Black Sea to uncover new lineages of life (NeLLi) - Black_00105 metaG | ecosystem: Environmental > Aquatic > Marine > Oceanic > Sediment | place: Atlantic... | reverse complement strand
GGGGGGGGGGCAGGGGGAACTCAGTCACAAATGTGTGGCCAATGAGGTGCCCGAGAGCTCAGGATCGAACCACAGCGTGCATAAGTATCGTCAATCGATAGTCTCAGGCAGTGTAAAGATTCACAGTAGCAAAAGTCTGGCTAGTAATCTTCCCGATTTATATATTGGTTTATCTGTGTCCAATTGTCCCCCGTATCGTCACGATCAAATAGTCAACAGTGCTTGTAAATATCATTAAATCAAATCCCAATGCCTAACGTTTGCTTTATTCTTCTATTTCACCCCCTTCTTTTGAGATCTTCATTTCTCTAGAGCTTCGAAGCGGGCAGGAGATCTCCTGCCCGCTTCGAAGCTCCATCCAGATCCACATATTGTACCTGGCCGCCAACCTCCGCCTCCCCTTTCCTCTCCCACTTACACCCCAACTTGCTTATTTCTAGTCCTTGATAGGAATTTACATAGACGGGAAAGACATGGCAGGAAATGCCATCCTATAGCAAGAATGGAGACTTTTAAATAGCAGGAAGAGAATGAAGCTTGAAAAAAACACACACACAGGCGATCGCTCAATTTTTTCTTCCTATTGGCCATCAACAACGACAACCCCCCCACTACTATTTACTTCCATATGCACACTACTCCTCTTATCTTTAGGCTTAGGAGGCCTCATTATTTCCCAGAAATGCTCTCTATATTGCACAGCCGGTCTATTCTTCTGCTTCTCCTTCCACTCCTCCACCGTCTCTTCCCTTGAAGGGAAGAACACTTTGGAAATTAACCTCGTAAAAAACGACACAACCATCGATCCAGCCCCAATTCCAATTGAAATCAGCCACTCCCATCCATTCAGCCTCGTCACCTTGAATATCCCACCCAAGAAGAACATTATAATTACTTGAGCTCCTACAGTAATGATGAGAACAGAGGAGAATACCCAAGAATTAAGAATCCCGGCAAATACATTATACTCATCCCTGATCTTCCTACTGTTGATCTCATTGAACACTTGCATGAAAATGAACGTATTGAACACCATAGAATTAGCCTTTTCTTGCTCATCTTCCCTTTCATTTTCATAGTTTTCTTCAGCATCGTCATAGTCCTGATGAGCCGTAGTGTGGGCATCGCAGCCAGAAGAGGTACTGGTGCCATTGTTGTTTGCACAGTAGTCGGCTTTAGTTGGACTGGTGAGGGTACATCCATCTGGAGCATTGGTGAGGGGGTCTATGAAGGAGATACACATAGGGGTGACGGTAGAAGGTGCAAAGATGTCTTCGTAATACGTATTCCTGGTGCTGTTGGCGAAGAAACACTGAGTTGTAGCAGAAGAGGTACCCACAATGAAGTCGGTACAGCAGTATTGCGCCTCACTGACTGGCCAGTAGTCACATGCTGACTGTACACTGTACTCACTCAAGGTTGGTAAGCCGTAAAAGATTAAAAATAACCAAAAGCACTGGTACACGCTTTGAACGAGGATGTGCTTGGCCATGCAACCGTTGATGAGGGGTTCGCTTCGACTGTTGGGACGATGTTTCAGGAGCTGTGGCGTTGGATCTTCTGTTGCCAGAGCCAGTGCAGCAAGAGAATCCATGATCAAGTTGACCCACAGCAATTGAAGCACATTGAGTGGAGTTTCACCAGTAGAAACAGCAGCCACAAAAGCGACAATCATAGCCACCAGGTTGATTGTCAACTGGAATTGCAAGAATTTACGGATGTTAGCAAACACAGAGCGTCCCCAAAGGACAGATTTCACTATAGATGAGAAGTTATCATCGAGAATGACAATATCAGCTGCTTCTTTAGCTACTTCTGTACCTGCAATGCCCATGGCCAGACCCACATCTGATTCTTTCAAGGCGGGGGCATCATTGGTACCATCACCAGTCACCGCCACAACTTCTCCCATTTTCTTCAAAATCTGCACCATAATGTATTTATCTTTAGGAGCAGATCTAGCCATGACCTGGATGAGTGGCAATTTCTGCATCATTTCTTCTTCAGACATAACTCGGAAATTGGGGCCTTCAATGGCAATACCGTCGGTGAGGATGCCGCATTCTCTTGCAATGTGCATAGCAGTGTGGATGTTGTCACCGGTGACCATCCTGACGGTGATGCCTGCACTTTGGCAGGTAGCTACTGCTTCTGGGACTTCTTTTCTTACTGGATCTTTGATACCTACCAAGCAGAGGGCAGTCAGGTCATATTCTGGTGGGGTGTCAAAGAAGTCGGCGGGACGGGAGCTGTCGTTCTCTGCAAAGTCTCTGTAAGAGAGACACAAAGTACGCAGACCTCTGGAAGCCATTGCGGTAACAGTATCCATATACCTTTGCTTCTCTTCTGGGGTCAGTGGCTTGGCAGTACCATCTGGGCCAACTGCAGAGGTACACCGATTGATGACTATCTCTGCTGCTCCCTTGTTATACAAACGTAACGTTCCTGCAGCAATTCTGACAAGGACAGAGGCCATTTTACGTTCAGAAGTAAACCCAAACACTTCCACCACTTTGGTAGCATACTCTTCTCTGATGGTTCTGTAGTCAACTTTCCAGTCTTTCTGCAACATGAGCAACAGCGCGCATTCAGTTCTATTACCCACAAACCCAATAGCCCCAGTCTTTTCATCTTCCGTCAAGAAAGCCTTGGCATTGAGAGCACAATTGAGTTCAATCTGTTCCCGAGCAGCGTCTGGAAGGGTATCTGCCGATGGTACTTCAGAGTATTCCACCCCACAAAACTGCCCTTCCACCACTGTCATTCTATTTTCAGTCAGCGTACCAGTCTTATCCGAACAAATAGCCGTAGCACCGCCCATTGTTTCACAAGCAGCCAGCACACGCACAAAGTTGTTGTCCTTCATCATCTTCCCCATTGAATAGGCCAGGGAGATGGTTACAGCAAGGGGGAGGCCTTCAGGGACAGCTACAACCACCACAGTCACACCAAAGATGAAGAAATCCAGTGGTCCTTCAGAAAATTTGTCCCAGGGGAACCCTCCCTCGTCAATAATCCAACGAATAGTGAGCACAAGGAAACAGAGGATACCCATGACAAGACCGACTTTACCAATTGCCATTGCCAGCACTCCCAGTTTCTCTTGCAGAGGGGTGTCTTGTGCCTCTCCAATGACCAGACCCATGGTTTTACCCCACTCTGAATGCTCACCTACCGCAGTGACAATCATTCTGCCGCTGCCTTCAGTTACTTGCGTTCCAGATCTCACCCAGGGGTCCTTTTCTGGCCCCTTTTTAACTGGATCACTCTCACCAGTCAAACTAGCTTCATCTAAAGTCAAGCCATGTACCTCTGTAGTGAATCCATCAGCAATAATCTTATCTCCAGTTTCCAATTGCATGAGATCGCCTACGAGGATGTCTGTGTTGGCGACTAGCTGCTGTTTCCCCCCTCTCACTACTTTAACTTGAATAATATCCTTCTGTCTATTAAGTTTCTGAAACTGACGATCTTTGTTCCAATCGTTACCAGCTCCAACAAGGGAGACGATCAAGACGGCAACCCAAATAGCGATACCTTCAGTGTAGGCCGAGTCTTCACGCTCCTCTGGGATGGCGACACCGAGGATGGTGGAGACGAGGGCTGCGACCATCAACATGATGATGATTGGGTCTTTAAGAGCGCGAAACCATAGAATGAAGAAGTTCTTGGGGGGGACTGTTTTGAGGGCATTGATACCATAGTAGTCTTTACGGCCTTCGAGGGATGTGAGGCCGGTGGCGGTGGGGTTGAGACCATCTGAGAGGGATGTGTGGAGAGCGGTGGCGAGGCCTTCCACTCCACCGAGGTTTGTTATTTCTTCAGTGTTCTTGTCCTATTGAAGGAGTATCGAGAAGGGGAGGGGTTATTGGGATTGGGTGAGTGGGTAAAATGTACGAGAGTCGGTCGCTTTTTCAACCGAGAGAGGAATCTCTTGCAAGAGTCGGAGGGATTTGGGAGGAAGATTTCTGGTGTACACAAACCTCCCAACCCTTCAACGCGATATCCAACATGTAAAATATGGTTTCAGGTTCTCTCTGGACTTACCCCATTTATTTGTGAAAGCGTGCTGAGGTCAATTCCCCACACCTCTTTACCTCCTCCATTTAGCTTGTTGTTGGACTCGGGGTCTGTCCCCAAGTTCACTTCATCTACCATGACTATGCGATCAATCGATTACTTGAGTAATTACGGATAGGACGAGCAGCGCTCTTTCCTGGTCTTCAAGGGCAATTGAAAAAAACCAAGGGTAATGAAAAAACTGATCCTTTTTGCTCGACTTATTCCTGTGTATATCTTCTGAATTACGTAGCTTACGCAATAATTATGACCATTCTTCTTTGGAAAAAACTGAGATACACAACAACACTCCCTCTTCTCTTACATTTCGAGCCCACCTTTTATTCTTCTTCTATTCGCCTGAATTCTGTCGATTCAGTTTCCCTCCCTCGCCGCTCCCTCACCTGGGCAGCCAGTTTCTGATACCACCGCACCAATCCAGTCTTTCTCACACAATCATCAGACCTTGCTATCGACTCATATATCACAATCAATACCTTCTCTACAAACCTATCCCGATTTGTACTACTGTCATCTGTGCTAATCCTCACCACTCCCCTCTCTATAATGCCTGCACACTCTTCCAGCACACCAACATCAACCACTGCCAGGAGAGCTGCAGCAATTGCAAACAATGCAACTCCACGATTCACTTCCTCCTCCTCAGTTTCTCCTTTCTCTTTTGTTACTGCCAAGTTGGCACCAAATGATATCAGTCTCTCAAAACATAACAACACAACCTCAGGACGCGTTGGTGGTATGTGTCTAACAAACATGCTCAGTACTTGAGCCACCACATGAGGCTGTACAGGCTTTCCCTCTACTCCTCCTCCTCCTCCTCCTCCTGCATCACCACTAGAAGACTGTTGTGGTTTTAAAGCTTGATGTAGATAGAATGGTAGCAACTGAGCTACTTCATCTCCTTTCATTGGCCGTATAACACTAATAATCGCACAAAGAAGATTATTTGCAGCTGCAGATGTTGAGGGGTGAGGATGCCTGACAAAAAGCAATGCCAATGGGGCCAGTCTCTCTAATAAGACTTGTTGGGGTAACGCACTGACCAAGGTGCTCAAGATTATCATCATGAATTGAATGCGCATGGCTCCTACTCCACCCACTAGCCATGCTGATGTTGACGGTGGGGACGTATTTTGGTGTATACTGGTTGAACTACTACTGTTAATATAATTGTAGGGCTGGATGAGCTTGGAGTAGCAAGGCAGCCCATTGTTCACCAAATATAATGACATCACATCTTCTCCTTCCTCTGATGCTGCTGCTGATGCAATGAGTACTTTGATTGTTTCTTCTAGCAAGGTATTATATTGACTCAACTGCATTCTACAAAACTGGAGGTTACTCAATACCAATAGAATCTTGCTGCTTGCTACTTGGATGAAATTGTCTGTAGAATGATGATTTTGAGTTGATGTTGATGTTGATGTTGTTGTTGTTGATGATGATGATGGATCCTCCTTCCTCTTCCTCTTCTTTTTCTCTGTTACTTCTTCTTCTTCCCATATTGTAAGAAGGATGACAATGAAGCTCATGAATATTCGGTCTAGTAATGCCCTCAGAGAAGTAGCATCATTCTTTGATAATTGTGGATGCTGATGTTGATGAGAGGAAGGGGGAAACGTATGGAGCATGAACTCAGCATAAGTGGCATGCATATCACGAGAGGTGTTGACTAATGTATCAAGTATGTATGAATGTCTCTTGTGTTGAGGTTGGAAACGTTTTGATATAAGTCGGTAGAGCCTGGACACTGATCGAGCTAAAGCTGCTGTTTCTCTTCCCACTGCTCCTTCTAATTGTTGCTTCAATGTTGGTGTAATAATGTCATCATTATCATCACCACTATCACTATTTTTTCTTGATAAAGGAAGTTTCCTCAATGTCAGTGCATTTTCAAGTAGAGTAGACAAGTGAATATTCATCAGTATGGTCGATGAAAGTTCATCAAAGTGGTGCTTCAATGCTGAATCTACTGAATGATTTTGTAGTATGTGTAGTGTGCCTAGTGCACATGCATCATGAAACATCTTTTTACTACCATTACTATTACTACCTAGTAGATTAGTAGGGGCCCCTACTATATTATTACCATTAATACTATCTGCCTGTCTACATGCTGATAAGACTGCTCCTCTAGCATTGTCTACTAACACAGCTACATCTCCCTGCCTTTGTTGCTGCAAATTTAGTTGGAGACTGTGTGCAGTCAATAGTCCATCCAGGAAGCCACACATACCTAGCACAGCAGCTGATCTCTGTATCATTCCTTCTTCTCCACTAAGTTGCTCTTGTTGTTTTAATGCACATTCTAATATGTAAAAAACTGCTTGATACAGCTTCATATCTCCTTGTTGCTGTTGTTGTGCAAACGTCTTCAGAGAAGTATACCAAGGAATCACCACATCAACCATTACTGTTGCTGTTGTATTTGTATTGAAAACATTCAATAGAGCTGCCAATAACCAACTACTGGCCTCTATCTTATCATAATCGTGGCTTTCTTTTATAGACACAACTAGAGTCATAAGTTGGATACATCCTTCTATCAATTCAGCTGCTTCCCTTGTTGTTATTATTTTGTGCTCATTATTATTATTATTATTATTATTATTATTATTATTATTATTATTATTATTATTGAGTAAATATGTTCCTATTATATTGATTATTTCTAATACATTGTGATGATGCTGAGGATTCGAGTGGTAGTACTTGGCTGCATGGGCTAAGAATACTGCTGCTGACAGGGAAGCAGATGATGATGAGGATAATATGGTTTGTGAGGCAAGTTTGGAGGAGGTATATACTAAGGATAAACTTTGATTGTGTTGAGACGTGTTGAGTTGATTGGAGGGAATGAGAGAGAGAGCTTGATGCCTGACCCATTTGGTGAGGAGGGAGAAGACGAGGGATGTAGTTTGGTTTAGAGGCGGAGTGGGGCGGTGGAGGATGTCGAGGAGTGATTGAGCTTGGGAAAGATGGCGTGGGGTTTGGTGGGTCGCGATAAGACCTTCAAGGAGTGAAGGTACCTGTGATGATGTGAGAGGTTGGTTGGATTGGATGAAACCTCAAGGTTAGACGAAAGTAAAGTATATTCGGGTTATTACTAATCTGCTCAAATTACCTCTCTCTCGCTGGCTTGAGGCAGTTTTTGCCAAGCTGGATGATCTGTCATTGGTCTATTAGTATGATCATCGTATTAATTGGAGAAATTCTTTAGAACAGTGAGCCTCTGCCGTTTCCCCGACTCCAACCTCAGAAGCAATGCGCCTTGTCTATGCTACTGAAGCCATTCCTTTCTCATTGAGAAGAATGGCATGCCTGAATATTGGGAGAATAAGTTTACAAGGAAGTCATACAGGAAACCAAAGCAGACCTGATCACGGACCTGGGAAAATAATAATCACCCTACATTCAACGCTGTGGACTTGACGGGAAGTCAACGATGGCGGCTTGCGGGTGCACAGCTCCAATTCTCTTCTATATAGGGAAATGGCTTCGCCAGCTGTTTGGTTTCATATGGTAGAGGGATAAAAAGGAATTATCACATCTATATGAATTAAAGAGAGAGATACACCCCACTATGGATGGCCTGAGATCACTTATAGAAGATGGAGATGCACCGCTAGAGTATATGACTTCAGACAATTCCAATAAACATGGTATCATAGGTGCTCTAGAATACGTGCTCAATGTACCTGACGGGACCCCATACGTCACGGATGATCACATCGACTTCATTTCAATCAGCCAGCATTTCGACGATATTTTCGGTCCTGATGATGAAATGCTGGGTTTATACCAAGATGGCCACAAACCCACCGATAGTGAAGACGACGATCACCATCAATCAACCACCACCGAACAACACATTCACTCACAAGGCTCCACCGTCACCACTACTATCAACGAGCAGCAAGCAGCCCCAGCCCCAGCATCTCCCCCCCTTCCCACCGGCAGAGTTGGCCCTCCATTCGTCCAACTCAACCTCATCAAAGGCCAAGCCGATTGCGAGCGCCGTTTCACCAACATCACCCGTGTCCTCAGCAAGGGCGGTTTTGCCACATTCCGCTCATCAACCGCAGTCATCTCCGGAAGGTGGCAATTCGAAGTCAGCCTCAGAACAGCAGGCATCATGCAGTTCGGCTGGACCACCCCTGCTGGCAGGTACACCATAGAAGAAGGTATAGGAGACACTGAAGACTCATACGCTTATGACGGTAAGAGACGACGTAAATGGAATGTAGAGCCGGAAAGTTACGGACAGGCTTGGACAGCTGGCGATATTATCGGATGTGCCATTGACCTGGATGAGGGGACCATTACATTCAGCAGGAATGGAGTCAGTATGGGGGTTGCGTTTACTGACATTCCCAGGAAGGAAAAGGGGGCAGGGTATTATGCTGGTGGTTCGTTTTCTCATGGGGAGAGTGCTGATTTTAATTTTGGGTCTTCTCCTTTTCAGTTTCCTATGGAGGGCTGTACACCTTTACACTCTCCCCTCAGTAATGCTGATGGTGGTGGTGATACTATTGAGGTGGAAACTACTGTTGGTAAAGCCAAGCAAATGGCTAGTATACTGACCAGAATGGTGCTAGTTATGTCGGGGAGAGGAACGAGTCAAACTACAGATAAAGAGGCTGCAAGAATGGCTGCCACCAAAGCGGCTGCATCGGTATCCCCTCTTAAACCACCACCATCAGTAGCAGAGGATGAAATTCGTAATAGTAGTAATAGTAGTTGTACTACATCAGGTACCGACAGTACCACCACCACCACCAACAATAATAATAACAACAACAACAACAACAATAGTAGTTGTAGTGGTGATAAAGGTAAATGTGAGGAGAACTTCAAGCAGCTGTTATCAGAAGAAGATGCCATCATCATAGCTGGCTTGTTGGGTAAGAGACTGGGAGCAGTATGTGTTAATGAATGGCTGGCATTATCAGTGATTCTTCCTATGCTGGAAGAGGCGCATTCTGCTTCCTGTCATTCTTCCCAAATGCCTTTCTACCAGTCATTTGGCTTTTCAACAGATGATATTACTAATAGTGGTGGTGAAAAGGGTAAGAATGAGAAGCAAACCAAGGAACAGAAAACAATTACTACGACAACAACACCATTAGATAAAATGATGAGAATACTCATGCCAACACTACACCCCTCTGAAATTGGCATCCTATCTGGCACCATAGCAGACGAACTTTCCATAAGAATCAGAAACAATGTCCTACACCGTAATACCGACCTAGGAAGAAAGAAGACCAAAGCTGCTGGCGCCCTCAACCTCTGGACATGCCTGCTCCAAGCGCATCCATTGTTTGCTGATAACTGGCTGGAATCCAGTGATCGTTTGAGTGAGGGTGAGGTGGAGTATGCTCTTGAGAGATATGGGATTCCGAAGATTGCGTTGTTCAGGCAGATGGAGGACATGATGACGGTGAGGCAGCCTACAAATGATGAACTGGCTGCTTGGTTTAGTGATGTTATTTGTCTCAATCCCAAACCTATTACTGGTGTCACATTAGCTGATAGTGAAGGACATATAGGAGAGGCTGGGAGTGAAGATAACAACACTACTATGAAGCTTATTCACGCTCCTAATTTTGCCCGAGATATTCTGCAGTTGAGAGTGATACTGGAACTACTGGAGGGAGAACAAGCTGCATTGGTTCACTTTTGGATAATGAAAACCATCAATGAAGAACACCACAGAGAGGTGATGGGTATCGATGAGACAGAAAATGGTGGTGACAATGGTGGTAGAGATCCTAGAGATCCTAGAGATCCATTACCCATGCATATGTTGTTAGTGTGGTGCATTGACACCTGCTGGCTGTGCAATGACTTTCTAGATTTCCTCTGTCATCAAAACGCGGCTGCAGTGCAAGGCGTTCCCCCTCCTGGCCTGACAGACCCATCTGTTTTAGTCTCCATATTCTATGCATTCACCAGAGTGTTTCAAAATACATTGATTGCTCAAGGGTTTGGCTATGACCCGGATGCCCGCCCCTTTCCTCCCTTTTATCTGTTCCCAGATGAATACTACGGACCCAACAGGGAGGGGGGGTTTCGGAAGAGAGGTGCAAGAGATTTATTTGAAGATGAAGGGAGATTAGGGGGAACGTATACTTTCTTGTATAGAGAGAGCCCCCCTCCTCCTCAATGTTTTGCTGAAATGGGAGAAGAAGAGGGTAAGGAAGCAATGGATGTGGGTGGTAGTGGTGGTAGTACAGCCAAGCGTCTTGTTGTTCCGTTCCAAGACCAGCTCCTTCCTAGCTCTCCAGTGTTTGGTGACCTCTTTACACAAGCAGAGGCAGAAGCAAAAGCAGAAGCAGAAGCCAATGCATCATCACCGTCGTCATCTACTTCATCGTCATCAGCAAAGCCATTGCCGCCATCGTATAGATTAACAAGAGCTCCCAAACAAGAAGTAGTTCTGGACACAATGCAATTCGGCACTCCTCCTGAGTTGTACAACTTGCTAATGAAACTGTACTACCTCGGAGTTGCTCCTCAAGCTAGACGGATCCCTAGAGCTTCTAATAGTTTGGATAATGCTCTCACGCAGGTACAGACACATAGTAGATCCTTGGAACAGCAGTCTAGAGGCAGTGATGGTGGTGGTAATAGCAACAATAATAATGCAAGGATGTTGCAAGCGTCGCTGCAGAGCGCCAAGACCAACGCGTCGAGATCTATCCGTCTACACGCTTATCTGACATGTTGGATAGCTAGGGAATGGAAGGTGGAAGTGATCAGAGCCATGTCGAGTATGGCAGCTAGATCTGTACTTGGAGTACAGCAATTAGGACAGAGGCAGAGAGACGGAAAAGGAGGAGGCAATGCATCAACCACCCTTGCTCCTACTGCTACTAGCCTGCACAGCAACTTGCTGCAATACCTCCCGGAATCACTCTACGAGCTCCCAATTGAAATGTCAGGTATCGTCCTAAGCCCCAGTACCATGTACAAACTAGATGCATTCTCCGACCCCCGCTACCTCACTGGCCTGAGAGCCAAAGGACTGGATTCAGTCACTGCCATGGTCTGCAGTGTGTTGGGAGATCCACGAGTAGTATCCCCGAACTGCAAGGAAACTTCACTCCAATTTTTGTACATGCTGTTTCATGAGGGTGATGCAGTAAAGGCGGTGACAGAGAATGAGATATGTAGAAAGGAGCTGCCAAAAGCGTTGGTGAGTAACTTTTCTACTAGATATTGGCCTCAAGTGTTGTCGGTGTGTCAGCAGGTTTTGAAAGGGTTTGGCTTGTGGAGAGCTCCTCTGCCTTCATCTAGCAGTAGTGATGGGCATGATGATAACGGTGATAATGAAAATGATTATGATTATGATGATAGTGGTGGTGGTGGGTATAGTAAAGAAGCATTAGCAGGCATGGCCATTATTCGTGAATGGTTGATAGACTACCTGCAACAAGAAGGAAACCGCACTATGTGTAGGAAGTTCATCAGCTCTGTGTTCAATCAAGTCAACTCAGGACTGGGTGAGTTGGTGCACGCTATTAAGAGACTGACGCTAGGGGAGGTGCAGTCAACAGTAGGTCAAGTTCAGTTGTTGGGAGCTATTAAGAGTGCTTGGTTTACCACGTGTCTTAGTTTGCAAGTAGTGGAGTTTTTGGTGAGTAAGCTTGGGAATACTCTTTTTATTGGTGGTAGTTGTCGTGATGATGACGGCAGGGACAGTAGTAGAGACGGTGGTACTACTACTATTAATACTGCTGGTATGGGGGAGGTATATGCCAAACAATTAGCAGAGATTCTTGTATTTGCCTTTTCCCAAGTGCCTCTTGATGTAGACCTCTCAGAGACACTGAGCGATGCACTGCGTGACAGTCATCATGGCATGACAGTGGAAATAGAGGATATGAACGAAATGAGAAGACCTTTGGCTGGAATATTGGGCTTCTTGGTGGCTAGAGAGCGCAGTGCTGGGGTGTGCTATGAAGATATTGCGGCACATACGATCAAGGAGTTGACGACAACACAAGTACATAAACATACTCCTACTGCTGCTGGTACTTCTGAAAGAGATAAAAAGAGGAGAGATAAAGAGAAAAATGGTGTTAGAGAAGAAAAAGTAAGACCAGGCATACCTGAAGGGAAGAGATCAGTACTGCTGATGGCGGTAGAGTCGGGGTTGAATGTGATAGATGTCTTAGCAGCAACCAAGCCACTGATGGAAGAAAAAGAGGCAAAGAAGGATCAACAAAGTGCTATGAATGCTGTGTATGCCGCACTGGGGCAGCTGTGTGAGATGCAGGAGAAGGTAGAAGAAGAGAAGAAGGTGCACGATGCTGCCAAGAAGAAGAAAAAGGAAAAGAAGAGGAAAGAAGAAGAAGGGGCATCGATAAAACAACGAGAAGAAGAAGAAGAGGAGGAGCAGGTACCAGAGCAGTTTGTATGTCCGATCTCTTATGATATAATGAGAGATCCAGTGATGCTTCCCAGTTCTAGGATTATAGTAGATAGGAGCAGTATAGAGAGACACCTGATGTCTAATGATTTTGATCCATTTAGTAGGGCTCCCCTGGAGTTGGAGGAGGTCGTGGGGGTAGAGGAGCTGAGAGAGGAGATTGAGGAGTGGCAGAAGAAGAGGGAGGAAGAGGAGATGGAGGAGGAGGCATGATTGTTATTGGATTAAAGGCATGGATTTTGATCTGTGAGTGTGATGTTTTGTAATAGAAGAGATAGAGGCAGGATTATATTGATATTAGTCAGTTGTGCAGTTTTGTTTGCAGCACTGTTGCCGACCAAAGATAAAGAGGATGGAAATGAAGGTAGGAGAGCTGTTTTAATTACCATGCGTGATGTGAACTGAAATTCTAGCCTCTGTTGGAATGTAAGTCTTAGTTGTATGTATACATAGTAAGGGAGGGTTTGATGGGAAAGCCATGACTGGTAGAGTGATGTGCACATACACACAGGGACGAATAGAGGCCAACCTCAATCCAGCTCAATCGGAAGCTTTCTGTGCTCAGTTAAAACACAACCTCAGCTTCAGTTCTGCAGCCTAAGAAACGAATCAAATAAGCTATGAACGAATAGTTGCCTATTGGTAGTGCGCCATGAGCGTGGAAATGAGATTTATCAAGGAAACCCTAGAAATGATCGAAAAAGATGATCTACCACTAAAACTGGCATCTTTGGTATGCAAAAAGGGAATCCACGCATCAAATTGAGAACCTGTGATGGCAGGTTAATAGCCTTGCTAGACGGAAGTGCGCCATTCTACAAATCATTCTCACCCTTCCGCCCCTTCCAGATGCCAATCCTTGGTCCTTCAGCTCAAGCGAATGGAAAACCTAGAGGGTCTAAAGTTTCCTCGAGATGAGCTCTTTAGGTTTCAGTGAGGTGGTGGTGCAGGAGAAGAGAGATGAGTGGTGAAAATCTGGGTGGTACCAATCCCACCTGAAGGAGCAGCAGCAAGCTCTTGAGATAGCTCCCATTAAACTGAAGATGGCTGGCACTCCCAAACAGATACAGAGCCCCCAAAAGAGCAGCCGCACCAAGCCCAACCCACCCAGCAGTTGTGTCTCCTTGATACCATGACGCATAGCAAGGAGAATGCCACCTCCAGACCAGCCTGTGATGCATTCATTTATAAGAAAAATATTTATAGAATGGTGAGGGAGAAAGAAGAAAGAGCCTTAGCGGTAGGGGAGCTGTTGCAACCTCTCTTTGAAGAGTCGGAGAGACAGGTTGGTGGGTCAGCATAACAAATGCAAAGTTTTGACAATCTTTATATCGGTTTCTACTAGAAGATACGTGCCATGTCATACGTGATACAATAACCAATCAAACAATAACGCATAATACAATTATTCTGGCATTTTTATAAACAAACAGAATGAAGACTGGACCTAGGAACCACCGCAACTACAATAGACTAGTCGTTCACGCAAATACATCTCAAGGATCAGATCATAATATGAAGTATGGCGGACCATCACGTCCGCACCCAGCCGTTTCCCGCATTCATTCAACCACCGCCTCTCCACTCCATGCCAACCAGATTGACCATTTCTGGCATACAGTCGAGCAGACCCAACACGTGGCAGCTACTGCTTTATTAGATTATCTCAGGCAGGGTAAATCAGCTTGGGAAAGAGATGCCATCATTGGACAAACCATCCTCTCACAACAACAACAATCATCATCGTCATCACAACAAAACAACCACCACGGCAACACACCACATTACCACCAAAAAGCACCCTCCACCTCATCATTTACCAATCAAACCATCAATGCTGCCACCAGACCATGGAAAAGATACTATGCAGAAGATGCTGATGATCCTGATGATGCTTGGGGATCAAGGAATGCCTCTATCAATCAACATCAACAGAATAGCATTAAAAAACAACAACAGCAGCAGCACACAAGCACTTCTTATGCACATACATCAGATAGTACCACTACAAACAGCACTACTCACCAGTGTAATGCATCTCCATGGGAGGAGGAGCAGCAAGAATGGACACGTGCATGGTCATCATGGTGGGACGATGCTAAGAAACAGCATGGTCAAGGAGAGACAGCAGGCTTTGGTGGTCATGGTGGGTACTACTACAACCAACAAGAAAAGTATCATTGCTACCAACAGCAGCAACAGAATGATTGCAATTCCTCCTCCTCCTCCTCCTCCTCCTCCTCCTCCTCCTCCTCCTCCTCCTCTTATCATAACAACATTCTCCCCCTGGGGATGCTTCCTCCAGCACCACCAGCAGGAAGTACCAGACACCAAATAGCAGACTGGACAGCACATCGTGACATAACACTATTGCTGCAACAATGCAATGGTGATATCACTGTGTTTGCGCAATCTTTAAATGTCGCAATAAAGGAGAAGGGGAGTGCAAAGGCTGCGTACAGAGCGTGTTTGTTGAAGTATCACCCCGATAGGTTGGGAGGTGCATCTGTGGAAGAGCAATGTGTGGGGGTGTATGTGACGAGGGCATTGGTGTATCTGTTTAAGCAACAGTAGAGTATGATGATGATGATGCTGATGATGACGTGTAATATGTGTATGAAAGTAAATGTGGGACAGGTTGAAATTCGAGTGAAGAGAGAGAGATAGAGGGAAGACGGGGCCGTGCCACGGTGGGAGAGAGGGTTTGAAATGCACTTCATGGCTGGAGTTTCAACGATAGAAGATGTAACATATACAGGAGTTGGTATTGACATACGAGAAATTCTTAATGACAAAAACCTTGCCCTTCTCTGGAGCTAAGAAAAAATAAATAAACTGACATTCGATCAAAACTTTATACACCATAAAACTTCCTGTTTTAGCCACCCCTACAAGCATGCTACGCGGCGTTATGGGCAGTGGACATAGCCCCAAAGCCGATCAGAAAGATGGCAAACTCATAGAACTCGCCCGAGGTGGAGGAGACATTGAAGCTGGCCTCCCGCTCTCCGGACAATCCTCTCAAGACGGCGATGATGATGACGACGACCTCCCTATGCAAGACGCTTCGGAAGACCTCCCTCCCGACATAGCTTCAGTCATCACCCAGGTCAATTCCACCAGTCAGCCCATGCTCTCTCCATCTTCACTATCACACCAACAACAACTCCAATCTTCATCATCCTTCTCCCATCCCAACGCCAAACCATCTTGGAGAGATAGATTCCGCACCCTCTTCTGCTGCTTCTCCCCCTCTTCCATGGCCATAGATCCCAATGAAAACAACATCAACAACACTAGCTCCTCTTCAGGGGGAGGAGGAACTACTACTCTCCCCCCTACTTTCTACCTTCATCAGCATGACGACTGCCCCCCAATCATCCGACCCTACGCCCCAACCCCTCCCCCCCGACGAGTAGAATGGGAGCAGCCCATCCTTGGCCCCCCCTCCCCCAGGCATAGCGACAAAGTCTGCTTAGTCCTAGATCTGGACGAAACACTGGTCCATAGCTCCTTCAGACCAATACCCTCTCCAGATTTCATAATCCCCGTTGAAATAGAAGGAAGAATAGTCGATGTATACGTGATAAAACGCCCCTTTGTGGATCACTTCATGCGAGCAGTAGGACAACGATTTGAAGTAGTAGTATTTACAGCATCACTAGGTAAATACGCTGATCCATTACTCGATCTCTTAGATCAACATCAAGTAGTTAAATGGCGGTTATTT
>Ga0114919_10002055_pt1 | contig 16249 bp, 15 predicted proteins | sample BlataG_FD_88682 | JGI IMG/M metagenome (GOLD analysis project Ga0114919, IMG submission 88682) | Deep subsurface microbial communities from Black Sea to uncover new lineages of life (NeLLi) - Black_00105 metaG | ecosystem: Environmental > Aquatic > Marine > Oceanic > Sediment | place: Atlantic... | reverse complement strand
GGCGACAAAAAAGCCACAAAGTTGAAATAGAAAGACGATCAATTATTTATTTGTGAATCGACCAACATTTTCAGAGGAATATAAAACTCGGCGTATTGGATACCCCCAAGAGTTAGGTCACCAATGCGTCGTTTGCGGGAGTAAAGTAAGATATAATTATCCCGATAACGGCAAGCTTGTTCACACGTTAACTGGAGACGTGTACCAAATCGTTAATTTATATACATGTACAAATGTAAATTGCGAATTGAGCAAGCTCGCGTTTAATCCCAGCCCCAGATATGATTATAGCAACCGTCATTTTGGCGCTGATGTGTTTAGCTTTATTTCCGAAGAATTCTTAATATTCAAGCAAAAGCCCGATCAAATTCACCAGCGATTAACCCTCAAGTATCGATTGGATATTTCCATCGACACAATCCGCCGAATCTGCGACGATATCCTAAAGTTAAAATCGGTGAAGATTGACGAAAAGTCGGCTGAAATCGTGAAAAAGCAAGGATTCATCTTGCTTGTGTTGGATGGACAAGATCCAGGTGGAGATGCTCCTTCTATCTGGTGTTTCGTTGATTTATGCTCAAATCGCATCCTTGCAACCCGGAAATTTGATTCGCTCGATCACGTAAAGCTGCACCATGTAATTGAAGAGATCCTTAAAGTTTACGGGGTTAAAATAATAGGATGGGTGAGCGACAAGCAGAACATGATTACGAAATGCCACGACACGTTTTATTCCAAAATTCCGCATCAATATTGCCAATATCACTTCCTGCGGAACACGTGGAACAATTTGGTCACCATGGATAGCAACGTGTACTTGCCTTTAAAAAAAGTCGTGAATTCGCTCTATATCCACAACGCTTCTAAGAGTTCTAAAGTGAAATTTGAGAATGTGGGAAAAGTATCAGTCCCACAGGCATTTGAAAACACTGATGCCGACCTTCAAGCCATGATAAAGGTCAGGAATAAGGTATTTAAGAAGTTGCGAGGAGTCTGGCTCTACGAAACGCTAAGCGAATACAAGACTAAATTAAGTCTTGCCAAGGAACCTCTTGATCCCTCTTTTCGGTTTACCAAGATCTTGGGACGGACTATTGACGTGTTAAGTAACACTCTTAAGGATGTAGAGCAGAACTACGAGGACTCTTGCTCGCTATTTAACTATTTTCAGCAAATTCGAGGTGTTTTGGGGGAGGAAAAAAAATCTCAAGAGGAGAAAACCGACGAGCTTGACTTAATTTACGAAGAGATACTTGTCGAAGCAAAACAACGAGACCCGAAGATTAAATTAGAAGAATGTAGGGCTTTCTTACCAAGTAAGAATAGATCTACACCAGAAATAATGGGTGAATGGTGTCGCCTGTGGAAGTCTTACTTTCCAGGATTATTCGTTTACTACCAGTTTCCCAAACCAATCAAGACAAACATGGAATTGGAAAGAATGCTCAGCAAGGAAAAGCAAGCCATTTTTAATAGGGTCGCGAAGGCGAATGTGTGTCGAATTGTTGCGACGAGAGGAGAAGATTACTTGCGGATACTGCATTGTTCTCCAGAAGAATTGCGATCAAATATCATAGCAGAGTATTCCGAAGAGCTAGTTAAAAAACTGCGGGTTCAATTGGCATCAGATATAAAAAAAATGACTGAAATCACGCTAACAAGGAGTTTGGAATACGAGAAGTTCGATATGGACATAAAAAAATACTATCAACCGGACAAGAAAAAAAAAGGAGGCGACAATTTTGTCGACAAAGACTAATTTGCTACATCATAAAAAAAAATTGTTTTGAACGAGATTTAATAAAAGATAAATAAAAATTTTTAATGAAAATAATTACTTTCTTTTATTATTATTATTATTTAGACAATTAACTTTTTATTATGTTTGAAAATAAAATCGTTCATTCTTTACCAGAAGTGTTGTACAAGGATAAAGAATCTGGAATAGTAAAAAAAAAAAAGTTTGAACCTATCCGTATATATAATTCATTAAGAAAAGAAACCGAACTTTCAGAACAAGACGCTGAAAAAATTACTCTTGATGTTTTTCGTTTTATAACATCCTCAAATCTTAAGATTCTTACAGCACCCCTCATAAGAGAGCTTGTTAGTTATTCCTTATTGAGATTTGGGTTTGAAATTGCCCGCCTACAGAATACGCGAATTGGATTTCCTTATAACGATTTAAAGGATAAAATATCTGAATGCGACAATATTGCTGAATTAAAAGATTTTATTTATACTTGGGTTATAGAGGAATTTAATGAAGTTAAAAAATTAATCAATAGTTCAAACATTTCTAAATAATGTAGAGATTATTGGATGGTATCTATGGAGTTTTTAATTTATTTATTATTGTATAGATAATTAAAACTACTAGATAAATTGGAATTACAAATATAGCAATCAAAAAGAAAAAAGGCTCGTCTCCATCGATCGCATTAAAATAATCATAAAAGATGGCATAAATAATATTATGTAGAATAACAGACGCAACCCAAGCTATAAGAATTATTGCTACTTTCTTCCAACTTAATAAAAACCATTTATCTAAATTAATCATTTTATATACATAATAGTCAATTAAATTATTCTTTAAAACTTAAGTTTTTTTTATCCTATTTTATAACATTTTCTTTCTATACGATACTTTGATCATTATATCATTACTCTCCTTTCATTATTAAAAGCATCAACTTAATTTGCATTATGTCTAGAGTTTATTCTTCTCCATTGATGAAGCATTTTTTCTTAGAGATTTACAACTTATTAAAAGACACGGATTCGGCTGTAACCGAAATATGGTTTGAAATATCAGAAATTGAATTTTTCAAAAATTTTAGCGATCTTGAACTCCGAGATTTTTTAGATAAGTTTGATTTTATTTCAATTCAGAAAGGCAACTATATTCATTACATAGTAGTAAATAAAATTGTGTTTATTACGAGATGCCTTCAGTTTTTAGAGTTAGACGTTAATAACCTGTCATATCTCTTAAACTGCGACGGTTTTGAAGCTTTAATCAAAGAGATTTTATCTCAAAACAATTATAAAACAACCAAAAATTTTAGATTTTCTGATAAATCTGATCTCAAATACGAAACATCTCAAAAAAGGTATGAGATCGATGTAATTGGCATTTATCAAAGTTACATATTGGTAATAGATGCTAAGCAGTGGAAACGCAAAGACTCTTACAGTGCCATGAATAAAGCTGCAAATTTACAATATCAACGAGTAATAGGTTTGAAAAAGAATCCTGAAATTCTATCAAATTTATTACAGAACCTATTAGGAATGAATTTTAATTTTCGAAAAAGGTTACCCTTTATCTTAATTCCCGTTATGGTTACGTTAGAATCAAATTGGATCAGAATTAACGAAAATTACATTCCATTAGTAGGAATAGATAATTTTAATTCGTTTTTGCAGGAATTAAGAATCAATTTACAATATTTTAAAACTATCGAAGTTGATAGAATTATCGTTCAAAAACAGTTAGTATAAGATTAGGATAGTGTATCTCTATTTTAATAATCCTAAATATTGTTTTACTTGTTTTTTTACTATACTAACAGCAAAATATATTATTCCTGATTTAACGCGAGGATGTGAAAGAATTATTAAAATCATGTCATCTCCAAATGATTTTTTTGACCCAATGGGCGCGAGGTCTAAAACTCCATCAGTTCCCCTTATTGAAATGTTCAGCAAGTTTCCAGCGCTTAAGCCCTTGACTATGTCGTCTCCAATCATGGATAAATTCTGACCAATTGTCGCAAATAAAGTTTCTGAAATTCTTGATGAAATTGCTGAAGCGAGAATCGAACCATCACCCTTAATAATTGCGGAGGCTTCAATATGTAGGTCCAACTTCAACAAATCCTTTAAAATTTCGTTCATGCTGGAAGGAGGTATTTTTTCTTTTGGTTTTTCTTGAATAGCTTGCTTATTTTTTTTAATAGATTCTAACGGTTTAACTGTTATTTTTTTAGATAAAAATGACAATACATTTGTCATATCTTCTTCTAGTTGTTTTTGCTTTAAAAGCACAGACTCCTTTTCAGACGGGGATACGGTTGATTTTAGAGCGATTTGTGATTTTGGATCAGCACTTCTCCTAACTTGTCTGGTTGGTCCGAAAACTCCTTTATCCGCAATAATTGATCCTTTATAAGGTTGAGGCGTAATTTCTTTTAAAATGTCTGCATCTTCTTCTTCATTTTCCAGCTCGTTTTCTACGAAATCTTCAACTTCACCGTTTTCGAAGGGGGTTTGGGTTTCAATAAGATCATCCTCAATTTCATTTAATTTTTCGGGTTTTGGGATATCTTGTAGATCTAAATGATCAGGTTTAGAAACTTTTTTCTTATCAGGAATTCTTTTCTGAGGTTTAGCTTCTTTTTTCTCCTCTTTACTAGGAGCCATTCTAATTCTTGGAGGTCTGTGGGAAGTTGGAAGTAGTGCGCCGCATTTTCTACAAATGTGACCACTCTCTTCGTTATTAGTCGCACCACAATTAGAACAAATGATCATTAGGATTATCTCTTTTATCAACGCATAAAAAGTTTTTATCTATATATAAGTATAAAAATTCAATTTTATTAATGTTAGCTAAAGCAAATTAAAAATAAAAGGAGTTAACTATATAGGACTTCTTTTAATAAATTAGCAAAACAAGCAAAATCCTCTTTGCTAATATTTTGATCTTGTTTAAGCATAAGTAAATAATACGGAGTAGAGTCTTCTTTTAAAGAAATTTGCTTGAAAATGAAATTTTTTCCATATCTTTGCACAACCATGTGATCCTCTTCTTGGAGGATAGGTTGAGCTTTAGTAAAAACAAACGAATCGTTAAGGGTCAAAAAATAGGGAGTTGAAGCGCTGAGGAGATTCTTTGTTTCCTCGTCTTTGTAATAACAACCTACGATAAGACTATTGTCGTCTAGTAAAACAACACCTTCAGAATAAGTCTTTTTGCCAAACTCTATGATTGTTTTTTCAATTAATTCCGATTTTGGGTATAAGTTTAAAAGAATTTCAGACATGGCTTTAATGATACTGGGTAAATCGTAGATTGAAGTATTGTAATAAAAGATTTTCTTATAATCTACAACACTTTTTAATTTTTCTTTTAATTCTATTTCTAGGGTCTTCATTTCGTTTAAAGCGTTTCGTCTTAACGCTGGATCGTATTTGTGGAAAAAAACATAAATGCTCGGCTCTATTTCCAGCTTTTTAAATTGCTCTACTACATCTTTAAAATAGCTGATAGCTTCGGGTATTCTTGCGTGATTTTGAATATCTATTACATAAACAGCAATCTCAGTGTCGTCGAAATACTTTCCTGGATTCTTTAAATAAGCTATTCTATAGCTAAATTGACCTCCAAGGTCCCATTCAGCTATTTCTCGCCCTAGAAATTCAAATATCCTTCTTTGGGCACCTCTTGTTGGCTTTAGAAACGCGATTTTCGAAAATTCCCTCTGTATTGCATAAATAATTGTTGTTTTGCCTGCGTTATCAAGGCCCGTAAATAAGATTTTGCTAGGTGACGTTACAGCTTCCTTTTTTTCTTTTTTATCTTTAGATAAATATTGAATTGTCAATTGAAATCCTCACAACTATATTCTTATGTAAGATAATATATCAAACATTCTTATAAAATTATCCTTAACTTAAATATTAAAATGTTTAGTATATTTTTTCATTAATAAAGGATATTCTGAAAATATTGTAATATTTTTTTTGCTTTATATTAAAATTCAAATCCCTTTCCGAAAAAATCTGTAATATCGAAATAGAAAGTAATTTCTCGACCATCTTCCAATTTTAATTCCAAGACATCGTACATTCTTCCACTTTTGTCTTGTAAACTCTGCTTAATTAATTGATAATTACCGAACCTTTTTCGAACTTCAATGTATTCCTGATCTACGCCTTCGATATTACTGCAATCTGAGATCTTAATAGCTTCTTTAAAAGAAAAGCCATCTCCTCCACTAATTTTTACCATTCTTAACACCATAAAAATATCTTATTAACTATTTTTATTCACGATCTTAACTTTTTTTAAAATTCATTTGGCATGCCATACTTAGTATTAGGTCCTTTTTCAAAAAGTTGGTTTAATTTCTCAACCGCTTCTTGAGCTGTTTTTGCTCCGTATATCCTATCACTTCTTCTATCGTCGATTTTTTTGCCTGCCATTTTAGAGGACCACCCTTCTACTACGCCAGTTAGCGCGACGATTGGTTTCTCGTATATCCAGGCGAAGCATATTTCTGATAAGGTACCTGCTTTCCCCGCTATCGCGACTACTGCGTCACCACTAAGCACCACAACTATGTTTCGCGCTTGAGAAAACGGAACCGGAATAACCACATCAATATATTTATTGGCTAAATGTTTATCTTTAAAAGGAATAATTCCAATAGTCAATCCACCTTCTTGTTTTGCTCCTTTACAAACAGCTTCCATAACCCCGGAGAGGCCTCCACACGCAACTACAAAGTTATTTTTAGCCAATAATTTACCTAATTCAATAGCTATTATTTCCGTTTTAGAATCGATTTCACTCGCCCCAATAACAGAGACGGTTCCCTTAAATTTACTTTTAAAATCAAAACTCATTGCGTTTCAATATCTAATTTATTTTTTAAGTTATAATTAGATAATAATTCAAGAGTTAATTTATTTAATCTATTTTAACAACATCAAATATATATATGTCATATATCGATCATTATGATGATCGAAAACAAAGATTTAAATGATCAAAATCCTTATATTAACTATAGAAACAAAATATAGATTAAAATCAAATTTATTAATTTTTCCCCATTACAGAGATTCTTCAATTTACTGCCCAGTTTGTAGACATATCATGGAACGAATTCTTCATACACCTAAAGATAATAAATAAATTTATCAATGTCCTAGATGTAATACCTTTGTTCCAGAACAGATTTTTGGACTGTAAGATCTTAAATAAAGGTTAATACCGAGAATTGTCGTTTAATGTGGGATATATAGCGTTTCTCGTACCTTACTTCTTATCGATTAGATTAAACCTTAAGGACAACATTCTCAACGACATTTAGCACAAAGGTAAATGATATTTAAAAACTATTTTTCTTTGGATTATATCTAAAGAATTCGGGAATACGAGCCCCACAGTCAGGATATTAAATCTTTAATACTCTATAACATCTAAAGATTCTCTACCATTGTTTATTTTTAATCCCGCTTCTTTAATAGTTTTTCCAATCAAATTTGCTGACATATCATGGTGTTTAAAGATTTTGATTATTTGTTGAGATTTTTCTTCAGGTGCAGTTAAAATATATGAAGTGGTTAAAAACATTTTAATGTAAGTCTCCAAATTATAGCCCTTCTCTATTAATTTTGGAGGTATAACAATCTTTTCAATATTTATATCCGCGCCAACTTCAGAATATTGCATTAGTTGTAAAATAGTTCCAAACACACCTCCGTTAGAAATATCCTTTGACGAATTGGCAAGATGTTCTTGGGCAATAACATTCATAGATTTCCTTTTATTCAAAACTATTTCAGAATCTTTAAAGGTAGTTGTATCCCAATGTAAATCATTTGCTTTTCCTATTTTTCCGTCAAAATCAACTGCTAAAATGATGTTATCGTTTGGTTGTGCATTTTTCGCAGATATATAATCTTCTTTTTTGATTTCTCCTATTAATGCTGTACTTAGTTCGTAATGCTTTTTCATATTCGTGTGACCCCGAATTATAGGAACATTAAATTTTTTCGAACCGGCGCACACACCTTCAATAATTTTTTGACCAATCTTTTGTTCTTTAAAGGAAATTATCAAACTTGCCGCTAGCGGCGTCCCTCCACACGCGTAAATATCATCTACTCCAACCAAAATGGAACTAAAGCCAGCGCCAAATGGAAACTTCTCTATAAAAGTAGTTAAAATCCGATCGGTTGTTACTAAAGTGTACATTCCATTATCGTTCTTAACTGCGGCAGAATCTTCTCCTATGTCTGAAAAAATACGAGAACTTTTAAAAGAATTTAAATTTATGAATTGAACTATAGGATTAATGCTTCTTTTTTCAATTATGTTGCTATTATTCTTAATACATTCAGCAATTTTTTTTAACATTAATGTTCTAGTAAAAAATCTATTATTATTAAATAATTAACTTTCCTACCTTTATTATTAAAAAATATTATTACAGAATGTTCTATGTAATGGATGATTTAATTGAGTCTTCTATAGTCAAAGGACTAGTGTTTTGCGCCTACGACAAATTAGGTCCTCAACCAATTTATATGTTCCCTAAACCAATTAATGGGAAAGATTTTGGATCTGAAAATAAAGAAAAGATAGATGAAAAAAAGCTTAAAATATCTTTAAGAGATTATATGCAAATCTCAATTAAGAACTTAAGCCTTCTCCTAGGGGACGGGACTTTATTTAATAAAAACTCAGCACTATTAAAGCAATACCAATACTTTGGAGTTATCCCATTTCCAGATTTTCATTTAACTTCACTTACATTTTTCCATTTTATTGATGTAAAATTTGATGAAGCTCCTTTAGCAACAGCTTTCTGTATATTAGTAGACGAGAATCAACGAGGCTTTTTATATAACAACATCAATCGACTAAAAAATATTGTTATCGATTTCTTTAACCCGTTTGATAAAATAATTACCGAAGAGTTCCAACCACAAGAGCAAGTAAAACATTATTTTGAGAGCCTTTTAAAAAAAGTAATCACAATTGAAAAAACTCCAACAACGCCTATTACATCGCAAAGAAAAATGAAAATTTTATTCGCGGGTCTTGACGATAGCGGGAAGACGAGCTTTTTGCTTTCAATAGATAGAAAATTTTCAAAATTGATTGGATTAAGACCTACGAGAGGGGCAGATGTAAGTTCAATAGAAGCACTAGGGGCTACAATTTTTCTATGGGACTTAGGTGGCCAAAAAGCATACCACGAAAAATATCTTAGTAAAGCCCAGATCTATTTATTCGAAGCAGATTTGCTTTTTTATTTCATTGATATAAAAAACAAAGCCCGGTTTGAAGAAAGTATTGAATACCTTAAAAATATAAAAAAAGCATTAGCTCAACTAGAACAGGCAACTCCAATTATCTATATTTTATCGAAAGGAGACCCCGACATAATTGACTCTAAAGAAATTAAAAATAACTTAAAAGTAATAAAAAATGAATTAGCTAAAATCTCTTTAGACAAAAGCCCTGAAATTAACATTACAAGCGTTTTTGAAATTTTTACTATTTTAAGAGCCTTTTCTTCAGGTATAGCCAAATTAAGTCCAAACAGGGACTTGATCGAACATAACCTTCACACATTTTCGTCAAAAACTGACGCGTGTTTGGCTCTCTTGTTAAGTAACGACGGATTAGTATTAGCTGAATTTTATACTCCTGAGGCAATGAAAATCACAAAAATGCAAAAATCTGAGGACTTATTAAACGTATTTGAGGTTGTAGCTCCACAATTTGCCATGTTGTTTAAAATATTTTCAAAATATAAGGCTGCAGAGAAAGACGAAGCGATATTTAAAGTTTCAAGCTCAGTTATTTTGTTTAAGAAAATTAAGGTTTTACATTATGATATGTTCATTCTTTTCTTATTAGACAAAGAGAGCTTAAAAGAAAAAATTAACCAAAATATCCAAGATTTCCTCGACCGTACACAAGATTTACTAATAAGGTATATATCTTAAAAAATGTGATTCAATGGGGTCCGTTCTGAAATATTTTCTCGTAAAATTCTTTTTCGATAATACGAATTAATTCCTGAAATGAGAGACATAGCGGGAATAATACACTTAGCAAACTTGACCGGACCGAATAGCACAAAATCGCTTCCAGCGTTAACGCAATATGCCATTAATGATGCAATACCACCACATCTAGACGAATCTCCGTATTTTTTAACGAACTCCCATCCATAAATTGCGTTGGCGGGAGCGAATCCTACGGGTAATCCTAATTCAGATTTTACTAACCTCGTTGTCTCAACATTTATCGCAATCGAAGGTAAGTCTAATACTGCGGTATCTATCATGACATTTTCAATGTTAGCTCTTTGAGCTTTTGATAATAATTCGTTCTTTAGAAAATCTAATTTCTGCTGAGGAAATATGTATTTGTTTCCAAAAGTTAATAAAACCGCGTGCTTTACCCCAATTTCTTTTAATTTATTTAAACTCTCTTCGCTTGTAGCCTCGTCGATACTGTTTAAAATAGCTCTATCCAATAAACCAATTTCCTTAAGTCCTTCCATTGTCGGAATGCGCGAAGTGTCGTTTAATCCGTCAACTAAGAAGGGATAATCGACTACATCAGCGACATATTCGCATTCTTTTAATAAAGCATCTGGATAACCACCAACGACATCAACTATCCCTTGCATTCCCGTCTCTTCGATAATTTCGGAATATTCGTTCAACTCTTGTTCGGCAAGCTTTTTGTCGATTTCACCTTTTTTTTCGTCTAATAATGCAGCGTGATTGGCGTAAAAAACGGTGGCAATCATTACAACGGGATTTTCGCCTGGTTGACCTCCAATTCGGGTCGTTCCAATTTCAATAATTTTTTGTTCTTTTTCAAAATTTAGCATAATAAACATCAATTAGATTTTATTTATTGAATAATTTATTGAACTAATAATATATTTTAATTATTTTTTACCTTTTTTAGATTCTTTCAAGAGTTTAAATCTCTTACTAAGTAAAGTGCCAATATATATAATAGATATGATGAATTCAGGGATCCACTTATGTAATAAGAGAATAATTATTGCTGCGACAAAAGAACTTGCAGCGCTAATTGAAACATGAATGCTATCCCAAGAATAGCCGAGATAATATAACTCTATCTGAATTAACATGCGAATAATATTTACCACATAAAAGATCAACGACGAAATTATTAGCGATTTAGTTTTTCTCCATATAATGTCTTTATTTGTTTCTTTATCTTGAGAATGGGGAGTGCATATAATGATCCCTGCAAAAACACAGATTGCTTGAACTCCCGTACAAAAGGTTTCAAAAGAAATACTACCTAATGGTTCGCCAGCGGCATTACCAATAAAATCAAAACTCCAATGGTGTGTACCTATTGGCGAATAATTAGCACTTACTCCCATATCAAAAAATAAATTAAGAAGATATATTGTTTGCTTAACTACGATTTCATGCAACCAATACTGGGCTTCCGTGTCAAAAAAAAAAAATATTAGAAAAGCTAATATTGGAGTTCCAACAGCGAAAATTACGAGCGAATTAATTGAAAATATATATTTTTTGTTTTCAAACTCTATAACGGGCTTATTTGACTTCGTTCCTTCTTCTAATTCTTGGTCGTAACTGATTTCTTTAACACTTTTATTATATTTGTCAGTTATAATATAACTTAAGACTACAAGTAAAGGTATCATAACTAAACCAAAATTATATTTTGAAGTAGATTCCATTAAAGAAATCGAAAACCCTATAACTACTGAAAAGAATAAATTAAAAAAATGTTGTAATAAAACTCCAATTTTTTTTCGGTTTTCAAGACCGCTGCTACTAATTTTTAAAATGAAAAGCGATTGAAATAAAAACAGAGCAAGTGTTAGGCCTAATAACATAACACTACTAACCTCAGGCTTAATAAGTGGTATGAATAAACCAAAAAAGAAGGCTATAATCAAAAAAATTGAAAATACCAACCAGATAACATATTTATTGTAGAAAAAAGTTTTCATAGCAACCCGATTCTAAAAATGATTAATAGTTATAATTGATTAGTTCTAAAAAGACTTATTACAAAATTTAAATGTCAATTTTATTTAAGATTATTTGTTAATTTCTTTCTGTACACACTTTATATAAGTTTACACGATCGCTAAGAAATGTTTTTAAATAAAATACATACTAAAGACATTCTCTAATCATTTTTACGAGATTTCGAGCTTTACTTTCAATATCGGCTTGGGTACTTTTTATTCCAATGCCATAAGCGGAGCCAAGTCCCGCATCAGAAACACCTACGCTTATATTAATGGCTCTTTTAAGTAAATCATCTGTTTGAGGTAACATTCCTTTTTCATATTTAATTTGAGGTCCTTTATAATAAGGGCACTTAAAAGGACAACCTTCATCAGTTACAGTCATCTGACCTAAAAAATGCTCCATGTTATTGTAAACATGCCATCCAGATTTAGCGACCGTAGTGCATTTTAACTTTTCAGCTAATTTTTCGGCTTTTTCTATGCTTGGCATGAAGAAAGTTAATAAAGTTGCTACATCACCTTCTTCGTCTAAAATTTTTCGAAATTTTATTTTTTTGATTTCTGATAAGATTGTCTTCAATTGAGCTTTATTGTGTTTTAGCTTTTCCTTTATGAAACTAAGCTTTCTAAGTTGAGCCTTAGCCACTGCTGCAGTCAATTCGTTCATTCGAAAATTTAACCCTAAAATAGTTCTTTTACCTTGTTCTACTCCTTGTCTCAACGGTAAGTGTCCTTGGTCGTGTATAGCAAACGCTCTTTTGTATATGTTTTCATCGTTAGTTACTACTATACCACCATCGCCCGCAGTGATAGTCTTATAAACATTTAGACTAAATGCGCCTATTTGACCAAAAGTGCCAACTGATTTTCCGTGAAACGATGCACCACATGCTTGAGCACAGTCTTCAATTAAGATAAGATTATGATCTTTAGCTATTTTTGTTATTTCATCTAAATGTCCAGGGTTTCCTAGCATATGCACTATCATTATTGCTTTTGTGCGCGGTGTAATTTTTCTTTTAACATCTTCAGGATCAAGCGTTAAGGTTTCATCTATTTCAGCTAAAATAGGAATAGCTTTAGCAAATATTATTGAAGTAATGCTAGCAATAAAAGTATATCCTGGTACGATAACCTCATCTCCAGGGCCAATTTTCATAGCCCATAACGCAGTTAATAAAGCAGTAGTACCTGAACTTACTGCTAAAGCGTAATTGGTTCCAGTATATTTAGCAAAATCTTGTTCTAAATTCCATACTTTTGCTTTAAAGTCAGGATTTTTTAAATCACCATATCGATATAAATATCCAGATTTGATAACTTCTAAAAGAGCTTGCTTTTCTTCTTCTCCAATAATATCCATTCCTGGTCCGGGCATATTCAACGACTATTTGAGTAATTTTAAGATATCTTTTTAAAATTAATAACCATTATAATTTTGAACAATTTTAATAAGTTTTTATTTTTATTTTTATTAAGAATAAAAAAAATTGGATGATTAGGGATATTTCAAAAAAAATAAAAGAAAATGATAGAATTTTTTTTTAAGGCTTTATTTTTATAGTTGAGTAATTATTAAAACCTAAATTTATAAAAAAAAAAGGGAGATTTAAAATGGAAGAAAGTAATGAAAGTAATGAAAATAAAGAAAATATCGATAAAAATGAAGTAATTGCTGAAAAGGAACAAGAAAAAGAAGAAACGAGTGAAGTAATCGCACCTGAAGAAACCAAAGCAAAATTTACTTTTAAATGTACCCGATGTGATAATTGTTGTCTAACTCGTGGGCCAATACCGATAACATTTTGGGATCTTGAATTATGGGCTAAAAATGGTGTAGTTGCTAATTTTTTACCGTATTTAGACATATATAACAAACCAGATGGCAGTATAGATTTGATCTTTAAACCTTTACCTCCTCCTCTGAAAGAAGGAGAAGAAAAGACTCCAAGAGACCCCTTTGGAAACGTCCCTATCGAAGAATTATTAGAGGAAAAATGCCCGCTTTACAATAAAGACAAAAAGGAATGTTTAGTTTACGATAACCGTCCTTTGAGTTGTAGAACATATCCTTTAGAATTTGACGGAAAAAACTTTACGGTCGTTGATGTAGATTGCCCGGGCATTGGAGAGGAAGGTATGAGTAAAGATGATTTAAAGGAGATGAGGGAAACGGCAAAACGTATGTTTTACGAGCTTACTCGGATGAGAATATCTTTACCTGTTTTGAGTCAGATAATTTCACAAAAAGTTATGATGGACCTAATGCGGCAAAACATGGAAGCAATGAGCAAAATGAGCGACGAGGATCGGGCAAAACTCGATGATATTCTAAAAAAGGAGCAAGAACCTCAACCTGATTAATTTTTTTGTTCTTATAATCAATTTAACAATTTGAAATAAGAGATTATGAATGAAATTACTATTGGCAATTCTAAAATAAAGTTAATTCAAGGAGATATTACAGAATTAAATACTGAAGTTATTGTGAACGCCGCAAACACCCAATTAATTATGGGCGGCGGTGTCGCTGGAGCTATAAGACGTAAAGGAGGGTCTTTAATTCAAGAAGAATGCAATAAAATCGGAGGGAGCTTCGTAGGTGGGGCAGTTATAACGACCGGAGGAAACTTAAAAGCTAAACGCGTTATTCATGCTGTTGGGCCGCGTATGGGCGAAGGTTATGAAGATGAAAAATTGAAGAATGCCACATTAAATAGCCTTAAATTGATGGATGAGCACGAATTAAAAAACATAGCGTTTCCAGCGATATCCACGGGTATTTTTGGGTATCCTATAGAGAAATGCGCCAAAATAATGATTTCTACTGCGAAGGAATACTTATCTGGAGAAACTCAAATTGAGAAAGTTGTTTTTTGTTTATATTCAAAACCAGATTTTGAAGTTTTTAAAAAAGAATTAAATTAATTAATTGTGAAATGCCATACTCTTTAAAATTTGTTGGTAAAGACAATTTAATAAGTTTAAAGTTAGTTTTTGATTTATTACAACATAGTTTTTAATTGATTTAAAAGTTCATGAATAATATTTATTTTTATTTCTTTATTTTTTGTACATCAAGCCTTTTTTACTAGTACAACTTATTTATAATTTAATTAAGCATCAAAAACTTAAAATAAATTAATATAAGAATTAACCTAATATAAGTTAGCTATGACTGAATATGATTTTCGATACATTAAATTTTTTGATGATGTAAGAAAAAATGATGTAGATATTGTCGGAGGAAAAAACGCTTCCTTAGGAGAACTTTTATCGTTTGGTATTCCGGTTCCACTTGGTTTTGCCATCACTGCTAAAGCTTACGATTACATTCTAGAAACTAATTACTTTAGAATTAAAGACGAAGAGATAACTCTAAAAGAATATATTAAGCGAGATATTAACAAGATTTCTAAAGAGCTTAAAAAAGAGGATATCAAATCCATTCAAAAAGTCGATAAATTTTGTGCGAACATCCGTTATGTAATAGAACAAGCTAAAATTCCAGATAGTTTAGCTGATGAGATAATAGAAGCTTACCATAAATTAATCGAGCGAATTGGAGGAGAAAGCACTTTTGCCATTAGAAGCTCAGCGACAGCAGAGGATTTACCTGATGCCTCGTTTGCGGGTCAACAAGATACGCACCTCAATATTTCGGGAGAAAATCAAATTTTAGAATATGTACTAAAAGATATGGCTTCCGTTTTTACGACAAGAGCAACCATGTATCGAGAGAGAGCTGGTTTTGATCATTTTTCTGTTAAACTTAGCGTTGGCGTACAAGAAATTGCAGGAGGGGTGGAAGGAGTAAAAACATCGGGCGTTATGTTTACAGAAGACCCCGATTCGGGAAATCCTAACGTAATAACTATTAGAGGCACTTGGGGGCTTGGAGAACTTATAGTCCAAGGCGTAGAAAAGGGAGATGAGTTCATTGTCTTTAAGCACGATCCAAATTTAACGATAATAAGTCGGGATTTAGTAAAAAAAGAACAAATGATGATTTTTGACAAAAAGAAAGGTGGTACAATTACCCTTCCTGTTGAATTAGAAAGACAAAAAAAATATTGTTTAAATGACGAGCAAGTTAAAATTCTAGCAAGATACGCCATCAAAATTAGAAGTCATTACAACCAACCAATGGATATTGAATGGGCCTTAGGAAATGATGGTAAAATTTACATAGTTCAAGCACGGCCTGAAACGGTTCACTCACAAAAAGGGGATACTGAAGAAATTTTTTATTTATTAGAAAATCCAAAAAAATTAACTGAAGATAGTTATTTGGTTGAAAATACAGGAACCGCAATAGGTCGTCGAATTGGCTATGGTAAGGTCAAAGTAATTGAATCTATTAATAATGCTCATTTACTAGAGGAAGGAGATATTTTAATTACCGAAGAAACTAACCCTGATTGGACGTCGTATAT
>Ga0114919_10002054_pt1 | contig 16252 bp, 18 predicted proteins | sample BlataG_FD_88682 | JGI IMG/M metagenome (GOLD analysis project Ga0114919, IMG submission 88682) | Deep subsurface microbial communities from Black Sea to uncover new lineages of life (NeLLi) - Black_00105 metaG | ecosystem: Environmental > Aquatic > Marine > Oceanic > Sediment | place: Atlantic... | reverse complement strand
TGACGTAGTAGTTGTTGACGTAGAACTGGACGTACTTGTCGTTGTTGTACTGGTGCTTGTCGATGTGGATGTCGAAGTCGATGTGCTAGTTGTTGTGGTGGACGTTGACGACGACGTACTGGTACTCGTTGTCGTTGTGGATGTTGATGTGCTGGTGGTCGTAGTGCTAGTAGAAGTGCTGGTTGTTGGTCCCGCTGGAGCCATCCCCCGCGTCGTCAGCGTTATCGTTGGCCGCATTCGCATCTGAGCTAGTTCGTAGCGTTCACGAACTTCTGCGGTGGTAAGAAAACGATTCCGAACAGCGGCATAGGCTATTTTGCCATCAAAATTTAACCCGCCGCCTCGTAATTCCCCAAGCGTGCAACGCGTTAAGGTCATAGCCCCAAGTGCTGTCGCGAGAGTGATGGGCGCTGCTCCGTTCACGTAAAGCATTTGCGAACCAGATACTAGATTCCACACCACATGGCAGTATTCGCCAGTAGTAACAGCAGCGCTAATTCGTTGTCCACTTGTCCCCGCGTCATCACGGAAGAAGCTATGTATGGTATCATCATTCCAACGACCAATATAAACATCAGCCTGCGTTGCACCCGGTTCATCTAAGTGGAAAACTATCTCTATATTCCCGCTTAGGTCTGGAAGAAATAAAACCTCCATAGACAATGGCAGCTGAGAATAGTCAGAGTCCATTGTCACCTTGTCATTATCGGCGCGTGTAAAATCAAGAGCCAATCCGCGAGTTGTTGCCACGAATTTAGTTCCGTCGCCAGTCCCATGACGCGAATATCCACTAGAATCCGGCAGCATCAAGCCAGTATTTCTATCAAACCGCCACTCGCCCACCAACCCCCGGTCAAGCGGGTCTGGGACAAGCCGAACTGTTGAGCCGTGAACAGTGTATCGCGCCATAGATTATTGATATCTCACTGAGACTATTCTCACTTGCGCTGTTATTGGTGCCATAGTATAATTTAATCTATGGGTATAATCCTTGACTACGGTCCTGCCATAGAAGCATACATTTCTGGGCTTTCCTTGCTTGAGGCATCTAAAAAACATAAAGTTGACAGACATACCCTCTCCAAGAAATTAACCGCTCAAGGCATTCAAATAAGACCACCTCACACCTATTGGACACATTCCTTAAACCACAATGCTTTTGATGTGCTAACCGACGAAGCTGCTTATTGGGTTGGCTTTTTAATGGCCGATGGCTGCATCTATGAATATAAGAACGATGCACCCAGAATAAGACTGGAACTCGCCCATAAGGATCGAGCGATATTGGAACGATTGAAGTTATTCGTTTCAGCAGAGCATCAAATACGGACAAGAACCATAAACTTTGCCAGCGGAAACATCGGTCAATATGACCTGCTAGAATTTGGCTCTTGGCAGATAGTTGATCAATTAGCTTTTTATGGCGTTGTTCCTCAAAAAACGCATCGAGAACAAATAAAGCACCTGGAATACAACCGCCATTTCTGGCGCGGAATTGTTGATGGCGATGGATGTTTAACATGGTCAACAAGGTATCCCGCCTTTCAGCTTGTCGGCAGTCATAAACTGATGCGGCAATTTTGCGAATATGTCTTGAAGGCATTTGATATTCACGCGATTCCACGCAAATACAAAATGTGGACCGTTTGTCTCTATTGCCGCAAGGCATGTGCTGTTATGCAACATCTTTATTCCAGCCACTCTATTTCCCTAGACCGAAAACAAGCCAGAGCGGAAGAGTTTGCCGCCTTCTACGACTAGCTCTGAATTTCATCTGGTATCGGAGTCATATAGAATCCGTTTTCGTCAACGTCATTGGTAAGTGCATCAGCCGTTGCGTTCCACATCACAATGTTATACCCGCGTGCTGATAGAAAAACCGTGCCACGCGCAACCATTTCTATGTCAGCCGTTGCCTGGTCTACAACGATGCTTCCGATATAGATTAGGTTTTTCAACTTATCGGCTGCGCTGACAGCCGCCGAAGCCGTGCCGTCATCATTGGCGGGATGTGCTGTAGCCGACGCATCACTGCCCATTGGTTTTAGATAAAAGTCAACTGTTTCATTGACTACTGGCGCAGTTGCGAACTGGACAAATGCACACCACTCATAAAGAGCTGGCGTTGCCGCTACGCCCCTGTCCCACGCCGCACTTTGCCGCCCAGCACCAGCGGCAATATTGTGCATCTCGAACGCATAATCCTCGGCTTGTGCCGCCGCTGCTGGCACGAACCAAAGTGTAGTCTCTGAATTTTGGTATATTAAATTGCTCACGGATTTTTACTCCTAATCCTTGACACATATTGACATTCGTGATATAATAGCGATACGCGTTTTTGGGGAAAGATATTATGGATCTCACAAACCAAAGATTTGGCAAATTGCTTGTTTTGGGTCCATTCAAAAAGGGTCCCGGAAGGCAACGCGGATTTGAGTACTCTTGGCTCTGCCGATGTGACTGTGGCGTTGAAAAGTACATCAAGCAGGAATATCTGCGATCTGGCAAGACTAACAGTTGTGGATGTTTGCGCAGAGAGACGATGGCTGCCAAGCAATTTAAGCATGGATATTCCCGCACGAGAACTTATCGCTCTTGGCAGCGAATAAAGCAGCGATGTCATGATTCCAATAACCCAGCTTACAGAGACTATGGAGGGCGTGGTATTCAAATGTGTTCGAGATGGAGAGATTCGTTTGAGAACTTTCTCGCGGACATGGGAGAATGTCCCGGCGACGATTTTTCTATTGAGCGCATTGACAATAATGCTGGTTATGTACCCAATAATTGCAGGTGGGCTACAGCGAAGGGCCAAGCTAGAAACACACGCCGAAACCGCATTCTTGAGCTTGACGGCAAATCGCTCTGCCTCGCAGAATGGGTAGAAATTACCGGCATTAAGCGCACCACCATAACCCAGCGCCTTGATGCCTGTGGCTGGACCGTCGAAGAGGCCCTTACTACCCCTGTACTTAGGAGACAAAAACATGTCAACTCATCCTAGAAAAGAATATTACGATCTCGGCGATCTTCACTCAGAATCTGGCCGCCAATCAGAAACAATTGATTTAAGCAACAGCCATGGTCCAGTCTTAACCCAATTAAAGACTATGCAGATGGCTATCCCGCCATTTTCCAAAGAGCTTGTTATTTCCTTTGATGACAAAGGCCGCATAAGCAACATTGTCTTTATGACGGACCAGCCATAGACAGCCCTCACTTACAAATTTGCCGAATGTCCCACGTCGCCAACCGTCACAAACCTATTTTCTCCCCATAACACCTCAGCCCGGCTTCCCTGCCGCTGGACGACAGCGATGAGGTTGTCCCGCGTCACCATTCCCGCTGTGAAGATGTCAAGCAGGTTGTTGCGAACTTCCGTACCGTTCGTTACGGTTGAGATGGTTTCAAGCGATGGTATCAGTTGCAGATACAGTCGGTCAGACGCGCTGATCATGTCCCAATCAACAATAGCGATTTGCTCAATGATCTCCTGCGGTGCAACGTGTTCACGCTGGATGATCGCGCCATTCGCCGGGTCATTTATCAGGTCAGCGATGACTTGATCGCCCTTCCACACCGCATCAGCCTTGTACCCAATAGCCATTGGATCTGCCTCAATCTCGTCGTGCAATGCTTGTAACGTGTACTCTGCCATTCTTATACCTCTCCTATCGTGGTGTTGAGTCGTTTCATCATCAAGTCGAGCGAATAGTGCCGCTCAATGAAGCTGCGGTACTCTTTACTATCATACCAGTCGGAACCCACCATCGTCAATAGCTCTTGCAGCGTTGTCCAAATCCACTCGTCCGGCCAGACACCACTCGCCCCCCACCAGTTGTGGACCAGTGGCTTGATGCCCTTTGCGGCTGCTTCAGCACAGACGTAGCTGTAGCTTTCCTTGACACTCGTCACAATCAGATAGTCTTTGTCGTCCAGCCACTCATCCACGCTCTTAACGGAGTTTGTGAACGTAACGTCTAATCCTTGGGTCGTAATGATATGTTCCACATACCTGTGCAACCACTTCTCATTGCTTTTCGTCCCCAGGACGTGCAGCTTGTAGCTCGGCATCATCATCATCGCTTGCAGCAACAGCGGCAACCCCTTCGCACTCCACTGGTGAGCCACAAACGCTATGTTCTTTCCAGTTCCATCCCTCTCCCTGAAGCTCCACCGGCTCAAGTCCACGCCGAACGGGATATGCGCCACAGTCACATTCGCAGGAAAGTTCACATACCCCCGCACAAGCTCCTCGATGTGCTTTGCACCGAACACCGCTACGTCCACATTCTCCCACGTCACCCCTCCCGGCTGTCCCGCCCAGCAATTATGAACAACGAAATTTTCGCATATAAATGTTCCTGTCGTAGTAGTTATGTCATAAACCTCATGCTTTCCAACCGCTTCGACCGCAAACTCTGTTTTGTTCAAACACTGCGTTGTTAAACATTCCAGTAATTTATAATAGTCGTCTTTTTTGTATCCACCGTACAATATTGGCAATTCAAAGCAACCTCTTTGACTTATCTGAAACTCGAACATCAGACAGTCTCCAAGAGGAGATGAGATTACTCTACTTCTCATCGAGTAAGGAATATCCAAATCAATAAAAAACCGATTTAGGCGGTGAATGTTTGCTTCGTTCTTCGGTCTCTTTTTGGATTGCCAGAAGTAGATAGAGTGACAGTGTAGATTAACAGTACCATCCCCAACAATGAATCCTGCTATGTAACCGCGCTTGAAATCATCCGAGCTTCTGTAATGAAAAATAAGAGAGAATTTAGCGGATGCCTCTTTTCCTCCATTGGTATAAAGGTAATTCCGCAACACCTTTTTTCCGTTTAATCCAGTTTCTCGCGAATGCTGGATAACACTTTCTATTCCGTGCTTCCTCAAAATGCATTCAACATCCGTTAAAATATTAACATCTTTTTGTTGGATTGTAACTCTTGATTCTCGAATATGCCCATCCGCATCAATCAGACCACGAACATAGCCTATCTCGTACTCGCTAATGGAATCAACCATTCCAGCCTTTATTGTGTAATAACATTCCTTTTTTGCGCTTATCTCGTCAGGGCTTCTCCATTCCGATCTTTTGTTCGGCTTTTTGCTAAGAAACTTGTGGTCAGGAGTTGTTAAGATGTCATTCCCGTTGCCAGAAATTCTTACGACTTCTCTTTTTCCCACGTTTCTAGTTGCAGTAACAGTAGCGATCTTGAATTTTCTTCGCTTTCTTGGTTTGCTTGATGTTTCTTGAAAAGACAACACTGAATCACCAATCTGAATATTCTCTATTGGCTTCCAAGTAAAATCCGACATGAGTACACGCTGTCCTCTGGCAATGCACTCAATGTCAATCAATCGTATCACCAGCTTGGAGTTGGGAAACCTCTGCCTGCTCGCTACCTGCGCGTTGTTGTCGCAAGCGTCGATGAAACAGACATCGGACCACTCGTGAAGTGCAGGGTTGTAGCCAAGTTCGTACCTAACATCGTGTCCTTCTGCTTGCCAGTAGTCAATGAGCAAGCCGCAGAACTTCTTCCCCCAATTCGCAAACACAGCTATCTTCATCGTTGCTCCAAAGTGCCGAATGCAACTCTCGGTACAAATACAAAACAGCGGCTCCGAGGCACTGTGCTGGACAGTACCAGAAGCCGCTGCTTGAGTGGCAAAAGCGCCTAAGATAGCACGCTCTATTTTATACTATTTGCGATATGCTATGACAATTCCATACGGACCTTGACGAATGAACTCATACAAAGTCCAGTCGTCTTGAAGCACCAACGCCTGCAAGCTCTCTTCGGTAAAGTCAGTCTTGTGATGTGGGTTAATTCCTACAGTAGGAATCACAGGGGCAGAGAGAATGATGAGTCTTTTGGCACACCCACGAATGAGATCAGCGAAATGCTCCGGTCGTTCAAGGTGTTCTATCGTCTCAAAACTAACAACTACATCACATAAAGGTAGCGTTGAGTGTTCGTCTAGGTCCACCTGATAATAGCGTACTCTGTCGTGGGATCGTTTTGCCCTCGCTATCTCTAATGCTTTCTCGTCACAATCAACTCCGACAACAGTTGCGCAAGCGTCAGCCATCAATAGCGTGCCATACCCTACCCCTGACGCTGCATCCACAACCATATCTTCTGGTTCCAGAAACCCCCGCGCTAGATAGTAGCGGAAGTAATGCCCTAGCCACTGGCGGGAATGGGGGCCGTAGTTCGCTGGGTCAAGCCAGCCAGTCATTGGCAACTCTCCCAATCTACCCTCAACCTATTCCACTGGTAGTGATGTGCGGGAGGCCATATCTCCCTGTGTCCGTGGTCCTCTGGTTTGAGACTCGCATCATACCCCCACGGGTCTTCACCTAACTCTGGGTTCCCGAAACAATGGATCGCGTGGATGTCCCTAGCATATCCCACCTTCCACCCAGCTTTGCGCAGCTTGCCACAAATCCACTGCTCCTCGTTGTTCCTACCCGGCTGAATCTTGTCACTCCACCCACCCACGTCTATCACGGCTTCCGTTCGCATCATCCGTAGCACAGCCCCGACGTGCGCTCGCTCAACCACTTCTGGTGCGTCCTTGAACATCTCCTCAACCCTGTCCCCAATCATAATGTGTGGGCGCAGAGCGATAGCGGCGTAATCCGGATGGCGTTCCATCAAGTCGGTGAGCAATTGTAGCCAGTCCGCTCCGTCAACGGGAGACTGCGGTACGATGTCGTTGTCGGTTGAGACGAATAGTTTATAGATAACGGATTCGAGAAGTTTATTGCGAGCATAGTGAATACCGTTCACGCTATCGGTGTGACTATAACTACAAACGCAGGGTGGGGTAGATAGGAATTGAGTAGCCCAACTGGTATAGTCTGACCCGTCGTCATGGATATAAAGAACAAACTCAGATGTTGTGCGTCTGACAATCTCGCTAATGGATAGCTGGGTGATACGGGGGCGGTTATGCACTGCCATCGTTATGGGGATCATAGTGGCATCCTCGCTACGTTAGGGTCGGTGCGCTCGCAGTTGTGCCCCCAGACCGAACAGTCAGGGTGCCACAAGCCCTCGTTGCCAAACCCTTTCGTGGACAATTTGTTCCACGGCTCACCAGCATTAGGCAAAGCGACATTGAATCCATCTGGCTCATCTTTAGTCATGCCCCACCAGTGCCAACACCAACTAAGCGTGGTTCCCAAGGCTCTATATCCAGCCTGATAGCAACGGGCGTCAAAATCATAGTCTTCCCCGCCGCCAAATTTGAAACGCTCGTCAAAGTAGCCAATTTCCTCAAGACGTTCGCGTTTGAATACTGTACACCAACAAGGTACTGCATCGTGAACTGCTCCTTTTCTTTCGTCAATCAATCGTTGTATGTTCGACGGATCATAGCATTCTTCCAGTGATAAGTATTCTCTAAATCCTTCTTCTCCCCATGCCCAGCCAGGATCACGCGGACTAGCTGCATTAACCGCTGCTGCCGTCTCGAATTTCTCGAATGTTCTGAGAATTCCTTCAAACCAACCGTTGGGATAGGGGTTCGGGATGAACAAAACGTCATCATTCACAACCGCCACGTATTCCGTGGGCGCAATGCGCATTCCCAGATTACTTGCCATGGCGAACCCAAGATTGTTTCTTGGCTTAATGTGAACATTACACAACTTCCTCAAGCGGGTCTCAAACTCAATATCTGGAATAGTTTGATCGACAATTACTACAGAGAAGTTGTATGGGGTATATGTATAAAGCGATCCAAGCGCAGGCAAGATAAAATCGCGCCTCGCTATTGGAAACACAAAGGTTACTATCTGATCCATTGACTTTTTCTCTAGTTGATGTTAAAATGACAATGACGCAACCGTACTTACTTTGACCAAGGGTGGAACATGAAAATTCAGGAAAGTCTCATCTGTCGCTACTACAAAGAGGGTCATTCTCTTAGAGCTACAGGACAAGCGTTCACTATTCATCATACAACCGTGTTAGATATATTGCGCAAAAACGATATTCCGCGACGAGCTTGGAATCCTCCCAGATCCCTTAGTGAAATGCAAGAGGAAGAAATAGGACGACTTTATCTTGACGGAGCCACCGGTCCTCAGCTCGCCAATCAATTCAAGGTGTCTGCGAAAACAGTCTACAAAGCACTCAGTGAAAATGATATTAAAGTGCGACCATTCGGGAATAGTTACATAGTTAGAAACGATCATTTTTTCGACACTATAGATACGGAATCCAAAGCATATTGGTATGGGTTCATTGCGGCAGATGGCTGCATTCTACAAGATAGACGAACATTAGTTATCCTTCTAGCTCATAAAGACAAAAAACACCTTGCTGTCTTTCGCGACACGATTAGTGCTACTCATCCAGTGATGGACGTGAAAAGCCACAGTTTTTATGCACGAATTCGTGTTCACAATCCACCATTAATAGGGGGGCTTATTAAAAACGGGTTATGCCCTAATAAAACGCACAAACTGAGATGGCCCATTCATTTTCAATCCAATATGCTAAATCACTTCATTCGTGGATATGTAGATGGCGATGGCGGCTTCTATGTAACGCCCAATAAGCATAGGAAAGCGCCAAATATTTCTTTTAACGTTACATCCTTTGAAGGCTTCATTGAATCGTTACAGAATCACCTAATGCAAATTTGCAACCTGTCAAAAACAAAATTTTCAAGACGTAGAAAGGGCATTAAATCACCAACGCTTAGATACTGTGGTCGCCTCCAAGTAAAACGCATCTTTGATTACCTGTACAAAGACGCTACCATCTGGCTTCCACGCAAGCGGGAAAAGATTGAACCCTATCTTTGAATCCGTATTACTCGTCACGTTCGTCAATCTTCCTTATCCACTCCCAACTGCCGTGTGACGATGTGAATATCTCGTTCTTCTGCCACTCACCACCGTGCCGATGGCGGTCGTACACCCGCAGCATCCCCGTGGAAGGCTCAACGACGTAACCGATCCCCACTACCGTGATGGCGTTCCCCATCGACTTTAGCTTAACGCGATAGACATTGTAAATCATATCTCACCCTCCTCCAGTCGCTCAATGGTTATTCTCACCCATCCGACGTGCCGATCACCACTCGGCATTTGACGCTCTATCCCAAAGTGTTCCGCAATAAGATCGTCAAGACTTCCCTCACCTTTGAGTACCAAGGCATCGTCAGCAAAGCCACCCTCTTGGCAGTAGAGCCAGAGATCTCCTTTTAGCTTGAGAATGGAAAGCATCATATCTCATCTCATCTGACATAATGCGTGTAAAGACAAGCGTTGATTAAATGCACTTGATAGAATTGTGTTAAGCGACGGAAATAAACCCAATCGCAACCGTTGGGGTTTCCCGCCCACGGACCTCCACGCCTATACCCCGTATCATAACCCAACCATTCGTTGCACCCCTCGGCAATGTCGTCGTGGTTCTTCCACGCTGGCATTACACCAATCTTCTCCATACACGAACGATGGAACACGAACATCCCCGTTCCAACCTTCCCAGACTTGAAGTCGGCATGAACTCCATTCGCATCAACTGGTGGCATCCACGCATTCCGTAGAGTTGTCCACGTTGGGACCGTCGCTACGCCATTCTCCTTCTCCATTCCGTGAACCACAGCGCCGCACACCCACAGCTTGGCGTCGGGGTTGCGCTTGATGTTGTAGGCGAAGGTGGCTAGATACATCTGCGAGTAAGCGTCGTCGTCGTCCAACCAACAAATCCACTCCCCCTTCGTTGCTTCCATTCCAGTGTTGCGAGCTATGACACGACCAGCGTGTTCGATATGGATATAGCGGATAAAATGGTCATCATTGCAACGCCTGGTTTCATCCGTTGAGCCATCGTCTACTACAATGTGTTCCCAGCTTTCATGATACTGCATTTCAACGCTTTGAATACATCTCTGTAGTCGTCCATCACATCGGTTGTACGTAGGGGTAATCACACTGAATGTAGGTTGCATACGCACTTCCATTGTGTCTTGTGCTGAGCTATCATTAACAATTCAAAAGCCTCTTTCGCGGTGACAGTAATACTCAAGTCTCCAAAAGTGGCACAAAGACTCTCGTCTCGCGTATCTGTCGTGAATAGCAAAACGCCATAGGGGAAACAGGGTGGCTTAGCTAGTTGATATTCAACGTCACATGGCGCTGCATTAACAACTCTCAAACGCATATCATTAAAATCGCTCACCTAGCCATCTCTCCAAAAAAGCAAGGGTTCAATATGCTGTTTGAAAACCGCAGTCGGATTCCTGTCCCGCCGTATCCTCGTAGCCTGGTTCAAGACGTGGTTGTGGTCAAGCTCATACAATATCCGCTGGGCAATGGCGTGGAAATAGGCATCTATGTTCTCGTAGCTAGTATTTGTCTCTCCACCAAGACCACTCATAATATCAATGTTGGATGAGAACTTGTAGTAGGCAGCGTGTTCACCATAGATGTCTCGCATTGGCGGGAAGTCGAAATTGAGGACCAGAAACGCACTGCACAGTGCCGCCTCTTGCGTAATCAAGCTGTACGTCTCGGACTTGCAAGGCATCACAAAAGCGTTACAAAGCAGCATCAAGTCACGCACGACGCTCCTCGGTATGCTCGTCAACCACTCCTTCTTGAACTGAGAGGTAAAGGTGTACTCTATGCGGTTCAGCCCCAAGTCTATCGCCAGTTCCTTGAGGTTCTTGCGGTATGTTACCTTGTCACCGCCCGTGGAATGGAAATCCACGCAGATGACACGCACGCTTCTGCCACAAGCCTTGATTCCAGCAGCGGTACGCAGCACATACTCAACCTGCTTGCCACGATCCAAGCGCACAGGGTAGACCATTATCACATCGGCTTCAAGCAGCCTCTTTTTCTTAACCAGGTCGATAGTCGCTTCGGAGAATCCAAGATAGCCGCACACATCAGTAGAATGGGGTACAACAGCCACATCGTCCACCTCGCATCGGAAGTTCGTTGCTACTCGTGGCACAGACCAGTTGTTCGGATAGACAATCTTACTGCCTGGAAAGTGCCGCTGTGCTGGCTCTAGCCGCCTGTCCTTCATCGTCCACACTTGGCTTGGAGTTGCAGAATGAATCCAGTGCAGCCACGTCTTGTCAGGCTTGGCTTTCGCATATGCTCTAGCTGCTAGGTTGTGCCAGAGCATCGTCGGCTGATAAACCAAGTCGTGGGTGATAATCACATCCACATCTTCCAATATGGTGAAATAGGCTGCGAGGAACTTCTTGACACTCTCCTCCCACCCGTCGTAGAACACAACGTTGTTGTCGCGGGGGATGCCAGAAGGGATGTGGCGTAGCTCAATGTCGTTCCACACACGTTCTGGCTTGAAGATGTCCTCAACGATACCGATAGGCGCATACCCAGCTTCTATCAGCATTTGAAGCTGTTCCTCAACCACAATCGTTAGAGAGTAGCTTGGGTCAGCGTTGTAGAAGTCCGTGAGGATGGCAACCTTTTTCATTCGGGGACTATCCTTTCAATGACGATAGCAGCAGTGCTAAGAGCTAGTGGCAGGGCTACCCAGACAGTTGGGGGGGGGATGAGGTAGTAGAGGATTGCCAGGGTAGCCCCTATCCAGCAGCTAGAGCAGTGAATGCAATTTATCATCTCGGCAAAGACGTTCTTGGTAACAACGTTGCTGTACTCGTCGTACTCAATACCCGCAAAGTGACGAAACCGTGCAAAGATGGCGTAAGGACCGTCTTCGTATACCAACAAACTTGACAGTCTCCACGTCGCCAGTGCCAGAATCAAAACACCAAGTGCTGTCATTCGGGCAATTCCTGTATCGCTTCGATAATCATCTCGGCCTTAATGCCGCCAATCCCCTTGTACGCCGCCAGTCCTTCAATGCCGATGCCCAACACGTCTTCCTTCGTTCTGATTCCATCCGCCTTCAGTAACTCTGCTGTAGCAGAACCAATGCCAGGAAGGGTTTGCAAGTCGAAGTCTCGCTCGCGCTGTGCTTGCCGCAATATATTTCTAGCAATAGCTTCTTCTTCAGGTTGTATCCCATCAGCCCGTTCAATCACAACGTCGCCCATCGGCATCCTTACATCAACCGCTTGCCGTTCTGGTTCTGGTAGCACAATGCGCTCAGGCGGAGCTTGAACCTGCTTCTCCTCTACGGGAACGGCGACGGCGACCTTCTCTTGAACGGGAAGAAATAGGTGGGGAGCCAGCTTAATATCCTCTCGATGGACGTAGAACTGCTCTTGCCCAGCACCCGCTCTGTACCCGTAGTCAATGCGGTACGATCCGCCAATCCTGCGCGTAGGCAGGTCCGGTGGAGGTTGATTAAACTGCGCTGCACCTACCACGGAATGGCTCCCGCGATTCAGATGCATGTACGAACACAATATCATCTCGCTGTCCAACCGTGACGCAGCCGCAGACCTTGCCGCTGCTGTCTGCGGAGCTGGGTTAGGACTACGACGCCCACCACATCCACTGCAAGCCATAGTTTCTACCTCCTTGTACTTATCCTCTAAGTATTGTAACAAATTGGGATATTCCTGTCTACCACGCTCTCTACGGTTCCCTGTGTGGAACTGATACACCATCAATTCTTCTGGGATGCGGTGGTAACACTTCCCTGCACGGGCAAAGCGCCAGTGGTAGTCTATATCTTCCCACGACGGCATCTTCTCATCGAATCCGCCTATCTCATTGTGCCAAGCCTTCGGGATAAGCGCCGTTACGTTCGTCCATACGTAGATGTTCCCGCGACTATCAACTCTCGGCTGCTCTTGCGCCACCTCGCACTTGTATTCAGCAGCACGATAACCTATCACAGCCTCCTTGTTCTTCTCGTCGTAGTAGTACATCCGCTCTTGAAGTGTTGGGTCAAGGTCGGCTGGATTTTCTATGAACGTCTTGCCCACGTAGTCGGTGTAGATGATGGACTGATGCTCGTTCCACTCCTCAAGCATCCGCTCAAGACACTTAGGGTATAGCCAGTCGTCAGCATCGAGAAAGACTAGGAAGGGTGCGCGTGCAAACGTGACTCCAAAATTCCTAGCCCATCCAGCACCCATTGGACCTGGATTGTAAGGGTCCATCGTTCTAATCTTGATCTTTGCGTATGGATAAGCAGTCTGCAACTTCCCAACAGCATCGTTCTCCGCAAACCCAACGCCATCCAACACAACTATCGCTTCCCACTTGCGCATCGACTGGTATTCAAGTGAGTTAAGCGCGTCTCGCACCTTCTCTTCGTGTCCTGGTCCAACTGGAATGATGACACTGACAACAGGCTCGTCATACTGGCGTACTAGATGCGAGAACCGTTTGGGTGTTGCCACTGATGCGAATGGGTGCATACCGTCCGAGTTTACGCCAGCCCAAGGATACAGTTCCGTCCAGTCCGGTTCAACGTAGTTGGGATTCGCGCTTACAGTTCCACCAAGGGAATAGATGAACAAGGGTTGGCGCGAAGCCATCTTCGCTCCCCACCCAAATGCACCAGCACGCAACCATAGATCGGCATCTTCTGCACCAGCACCACCAGCACCTTCCCACTTGGAGTTGTAGCCACCTAACCGCTCCCACATCTCACGGCGGAACACGTTGCAGGTAGGTATCTGGTTTTGCTTTTTCAACTGCCTGTCGTAGTCAAATTCATCAGGCCACGCACTGATACTGGTGCTGCCATCTGGGGCTACTGCTCTGATTTTGGTGTAGGCGATTCCAAGGCTTCTGTCGGACTCAAGTTCTCGGACGCACTCGGAGATAAATTCAGGTGCGATTGCATCGTCTGCGTCGAGACAACAGACATACTTCGCCCCTCCTGCAATTTCAATTCCTTTGTTCCTGGCTGCACTGACACCACTATTATCTTGTCGGAAAAACCCAACCCTAACGTCGAGGCTTTGGTACGAGCGAACAACTGCTTCAACAGCTTCCTTGTCCTCCGATCCATCGTCAACGACGATGACTGCATAGAGTCTTTTATACGTTTGCTTAACTGCGCTTTCGATTGCTCGTCCAAGTTGTTCATCCGTCTTGTTGAACACAGGAATGACAATGGCAACGTCGGTTGGCGGCTCGTCTATAAGCGCCTTCTCATAGACCTTCGCCCCTTGTTCACAAGCTCGTTCCCACGTCCAAGCCTTTGCCATCTCCCTTCCGTTGTCACCCAATGTGTCACGATAGCGGATGCAGTAGTCAAGTCCTTCTGCAAGGTCATCATAGTTCCCCGGTTGCGCAAGATAGCCATTCACCCCCTGCTCAACTAGATCAACGTTGCCACCGTGCGCAAAACCAAGAACGGGTACGCCAGCCGCCATCGCTTCTAAGACTCCAATACCGAACGTCTCTTTGGTTGGCGATAAATACACTGCCGCAGATTGCACCAGCTTCTTCATCTGATCGTGAGGGACAATGCCAACCACATCAACATTGTTGTATCTAGCACTGTTGCGCGGAAGGAATGTCGTAATGAACTCACCGTTCGTGAACCGTCGTGCCAATTCAACGACCGGAAGGGACGAACACACATCCCCTTCCCGGTTCTTGTTGTAGAGAACATAGTTACCACGCGGCTCGTTGTGCTGCCACTCCTGCCAGTCGATTCCGTGGGGGACAACGTGCGGAGTGAAACGCATATCTCTTTGGAAAACCTCCGCAACCCATTTTGAAGGAACGGTCACTTCTTTGGCGTGGCGAATGCTAGAGATGACATTGGCGTTCATATGTAATTGCCACGCATCGTGGTCGTAGTCGCCGGTGAAATACAGCCCGTGACAGTGACAAACGTCTGGTGGTGCTGCACTCGAACCAGCATGGGCAGATAATAAGTCAAAGTCATCAGATTCGTGATCGACAAAATCAATGCCAAACTGCGGAAGCGTCTTTAGATATGCTTCGATAACTCGGTCGATGCCGCTTGTGCCACGCTTGCGTGGATTTGGCATTGGAATCATTTTACATCTCATTGTGGCAAAAATACCTCCGGGTAGTAGAGCGCAAGCCAGTCTTCCGAACAGCGCCAGTGCTCTGCTAGGTTGAGATTGATCTTAATCGCTGGTAAGCACTCGTTGTAGTGGTCAGGTCCAATGAATCCAAGTATGTGCTCCAGCTCTTCCATCGTCTCGAACTGTAGTATACCACCGATGTCGAAAAAGCCGTTGATAAGTGGACATCCCCAGTAGATAGGGATGGTTCCTTGTGAAATGCAGTCAATCAGCTTCTCTGTAAAGAAGTGATGGCTGCGGCAGTTCTCTATCACGATGGAGTAGCGGAATGGACGCAACATCGGACGCTTGCTCGGCAGATACTCAGTGTATGGCGCTCCAAACGCACTGATGTCGAACCGCTTGGCGACCTTGTGCCGCAACGCTTGTCCTTCCGTAACCTGCTTGTTGCCCACTATCACACTGACGTTCTCGGTCTTGTCGAACACTCCCCATTCTTCTATCCACGAGCCACCAAAAGGATACCAGTGATACGGTTCTCCCTTTGCAACCAGATGTCTCTGATGCGTAAAGATGTAATCAAAGATGCCCTCCAATCCCGCTGCTGTCTCGTAGATACCTTTGGAGAACTCTGGTGACTCGACAAGCATAGCCACCTTGATCTCGGCTGGTGCTCCTATCGCTTCACGAAGGCGCAGGTCGGTCCACACTTTGGTACGCGCTGGACCCGGCGAGCGGTCCCAGTGGAATGCGGTCGGCTGTTTGCCAAAGTTCTCACCCGCAAGGCCCAGCGCGTTGGAGTGGGAAAACGTAGAATCGACAATCTTAACCTTTGGTGTCATCAACCAATCCCTTTCGCTCCCATTTGTTAAGGAAGTTGGTATAATCGTTAGGTGTATCAAGGTCCTTGGTGTAGTCCTGAATGTAACATACTCGATCCATTAGCTTACTTTCAATCCTGCCACAACCAATCTGAAAATGGCAAAGAGCCTCGTAGAACATCCGCAGCGTTCCAGGCCCACCATCCTCGGCGTGCCGGATGGCTTTTATCAGATACTCCGCAACGGTCAAGATGCTGTACTGGTCAAAGCTGATAGCGTATATCTCGTACTCGTTCCCAAACACTCGGATAGGCTCTTGGCAAGCGTAGATGCGGTCCATCACCGTTCTGGAGTAAGCTGTGTCCCCAAGCAAAATAGTTGTGCGCTTTCTCCACAATCCAATCGTGGAGAACATCGTCTCGCACGTCCACCTTCTGTTAATCGGACGGTACGTCAGCGCATCCTTATACTCAAGCTCGTCTCTATGT
>Ga0114919_10002052_pt1 | contig 16262 bp, 14 predicted proteins | sample BlataG_FD_88682 | JGI IMG/M metagenome (GOLD analysis project Ga0114919, IMG submission 88682) | Deep subsurface microbial communities from Black Sea to uncover new lineages of life (NeLLi) - Black_00105 metaG | ecosystem: Environmental > Aquatic > Marine > Oceanic > Sediment | place: Atlantic... | reverse complement strand
GCCTGGGGCTCGCGATATGTCAGGAGATAGTAGCCGCCCACAAGGGCCGTATATGGGCAGAGAACAGGCCGGAGGGTGGAGCAGTGTTCTCATTTGAGATTCCGTTATCACTGAATGTATATATCCAAGAGCAGCCGCTGTTGGCAGGTGCCGGCAGTGACTCGGGAGTTTAGCAGTAACTTGATAAGGGCCTATAGCGTTTTTTACTACGCGGTGGATAATAGGGTTGTGTGTCAAATTGAAAACTCACTCAGACAACCGGTTACTTAGGGAAATGGGAACACAGGAGGTGCGCAGAGCAACGGACGCTCGTCAATGGCGCAGCGGCCTTCTACTGGTTGCCACACTATCGGCTGTTGGAATCTTGCTGGCGTCAAGTATTTCGAGCATCGAGGATTTGCTGCCCAACTTTCTGCTGAACCGCGAGGTTCTTCATGCCGTTGTTGAAACTCTTGGCTGTATGCTCGCTCTGGGAATTGCCGGCTTTCTCCTGATGCGTCATGGCGAAGAAGGCAATGAGTATATGGTGTGGTTAGCGTGCTCCGCACTTGTTACAGGAATCCTCGACGCATTTCACGCCAGTATGGCACCCAGTAATGAGTTTGTCTGCCTCCGCTGCATAGCTCAACTGATTGGTGGTCTGTGCATTGCCCTGATATGGCTACCTGAGTGGCTAACTCAGATGCGATTGGTGAAAGCACTGCCCAGAGCACTCGTAATAACAGCCGGATTGTTCGGCACGATATCGTTGGTTTTCCCTGAGATACTGCCTGTGGTTCTGACCAAGGGTAGATTCACATTGACTGCCCAAACGCTCAACTTCACCGGAGGTATTTTCTATCTTGCTGGAGTAGCATACTTCCTCAAACGATTTGATCGCAACCGAGACACCATATACGTGCTGTTTACCATCTACTGCCTCCTTTTTGGTATAGCCGGGTTGACCTTCATGTTCTCTAAACTCTGGAGTCCAGGGTGGTGGCTGTTGCATGCGGCGCGCTTGGGAGCTTATGTTGTTGCGTTTAAGTACGTCTCAGCTAATTCCTCGAAAGAATATCTGTTTCTCGTCAGGAGCAAAGAGATTCTCGAGCAAGCAAACGCACAAGCGGAAGAATCGAAGAAGGAGCTCGAAAAGGTCAACAAGCAGCTCGAAACATCTGTCCAACAGGCGAATCTGCTGGCCCAGGAAGCCATAGTGGCTAATCGAGCCAAGAGTGAATTCTTAGCCAACATGTCGCACGAGCTGCGTACCCCGCTGCACACTATCCTCGGCTTCGCCTCTTTCGGCATCAAGAAATACGGTAGTGCGAAACCAGAGAAGCTCCTCGATTACTTCAACAGAATCAAACAGAGCGGAAAGACGCTCCTGGAGCTGCTCAATGACCTGCTTGACCTGGCCAAGCTGGAGTCAAGAAAATTGAAATTCGTGTTCGAGCCAACCAATCTTGCTGTGCTGGCCAACTCTGTGACGAATGAATTCGACACAATGCTATTGGAAAGAAACCTGACTGTACAACACGAAGCGTCAGACTTCAGTGGGCAGGTCACGCTCGATGCAGAGAAGATTAAGCAGGTACTCCGAAACCTTTTGAATAATGCGATCAAGTTCTCACCGGAGGGTGGTATCATCGATGTTGCTATATGCCGTGCGGATAATGCGGTCAGGGTTTTGGTTAGTGACCAGGGCCCTGGGATTCCTCCGGATGAACTGGAAGCGGTGTTCGACAAGTTTATGCAGTCGAGCAAGACGAGGACCGGAGCCGGTGGCACAGGCCTGGGGCTCGCGATATGTCAGGAGATTATAGCCGCCCACAAGGGCCGTATATGGGCAGAGAACAGGCCGGAGGGCGGAGCAGTGTTCTCATTTGAGATTCCGCTATCACTGGATGCTCATACCCAAGAGCAGCCATTGATGGCAGGTGCGGCAGTGACTCGGGAGTATAACAGTAATTAATAAGGGCGCATAGTGATATACACAACTGTCAGAATCTGACGTGCAGAAAGGAACAGTGCTATGCAAGTAAAAAAGAAGATATTAGCCGTCGATGATGACCCCAACAATATTGCACTTGTCGAAGAACTGTTAGGCGATGACTACGACCTTAGGATGGCCACAACAGGTGAGGAAGCTCTGGAGATAGCTCTGGATTTCCGGCCCGACATCATTTTGCTTGACATTATGATGCCTGGTATGAACGGCTACGAGGTATGTCAACGGCTACGAGAGCGCTGCACACTGAAGTATACGAAAATCATCATGGTCTCCGCCAAGGCAGCAGTATCGGAATGGTTTGAAGGCTATAAGGCCGGAGCGGACGATTATATAACTAAACCTTTCGATGGAGATGAATTCCAAGCGAAGTTACGCGTCTATCTGCGCCTATCTGCGGAGACTAAAACCACAGCAGAGCCGGCCCTGAGCGGAGCCGACAGAGACGCGGGAGTGAGAGTATGTGAGTAACACAAGCGGACACATAGTATGTCCAGCTAAGCTGAAACATAAAATATGGAAAGGAACGAAACTATGCCAATAAACAAAACTATGCAAAGGCAAAAGAAAATTTTGGCCGTCGATGATAATCCGGAGAATAACGCAATTATCGAGGAAGCGCTGGGTGAATTCTACGAGCTCAAGACAGCCACGACAGGTGAGCAGGCCCTGGATATTGCGCTGGATTTCCAGCCCGATATCATTTTGCTCGATATTATGTTGCCTGGTATAGGTGGTTACGAGGTGTGTCGACGGCTGCGAGAGCACTCCACACTCTCGAATACAAAGATCATCATGGTAACAGCCAAAGGAGCATTGGAGGACCGAGTCATAGGTTATGAGGTAGGCGCTGACGATTATATTACTAAACCCTTCGAAGAAGAAAACCTCATAGAGAGTGTAGAGTTCTTTCTGTAGATTACGGCGCGGTTTTGCAGTTTCTGCTGGAGATGCTTTCCTAAGAATCCCGCTCCTCCGGTTATGACTATACTTTCCTTCGTCAAGTCCACTGTTCAAGTCGCCCAAACCCCACTATGCTCTACAATGAGACGCTCCTTTTTGGCAAGTTCCCAGTCGGCGTCTGTCATCATAGCAACCAGTTCCTCAAAACTCACTTTGGGCTCCCAACGCAAGATACGCCTGGCCTTGGAGGCGTCACCAAGCAGTATGTCCACCTCTGCCGGCCGGCAGTATCGCCGGTCAATCTTGACGAACTGCTTCCAGTCCAGCTTGACACGGTCAAAAGCCAATTCGAGAAACTCACGCACAGAATGCGTCTCGCCGGTAGCTATGACATAATCATCCGGCACATCCTGCTGGAGCATAAGCCACATAGCCTCAACATAATCAGCAGCGAATCCCCAGTCACGTTTGGCGTCCAGATTACCCAGATACAGTTTGTCCTGCAGCCCTTCCTTTATCCGCGTGGCCGCCTTCAATGTTGTTAAAATGTCTATCAAAACCAAACAGAGCAATCAAAATGTTTTTGAGCAGCCCATGATATGGAGTGGTGAGAATTAAAACGCCTCCTTGCTTCAGGACGCGATTCATCTCAGCAAACATTTCACATATTCCAAACACATGTTCTATAACTTCAGTGGAAAAGACGACGCTGAAGCCGCCATCCTCAAAAGGCCACGGGGCATCGAGTGGATTACAGACAAATTCGATGTCCTTATATATACGTTGAGCTTCGGCAATGGCATTTTCGGAAATATCCATCCCTACCGCTTCATACCCTGCCTTTTGAATAGCGTGCGTAAAAAAACCTCCTCCGCATCCCGCGTCCAATATCCTTTCGGCCCCGTCCAGTTTTTTTTAGCGTATGAAAAAGAAGCTCCAGTCGCTTCTGGGTTGTCGGGTCTCTGGTCGGAATTGCATCCTCGGCTTTTAGCCAATATTTTGCATAAAATCTTCTTGCCGGAGACTCGTGAGCTGCAAATTGTGAATGGACTTTTTTCCCTCGGTTTTCCATTTCCAGTTTCATATCAAGATACACGCTTAACAACTCAGAGTTTCTTCATATACTTCTATCATCTGTCCGGCCACCTTATCCCAGGTGAATTTCTCTTCTACTAACTTTCTTCCTTTATTCCCCGTAGTAAGCCTTTTTTCCGGAGAACTTATCAGGCCAAGCAAAGAGCTTGTAAGTTGTTCCACATTTGGCTCAATGACAATGCTGGCCCCCCTTTGGGCGACATCCGGGAAATTGCATTTATTAGTAATTATTACCGACAGTCTGCAGGCCATTGCCTCTAAAATTGACACACTAAAAGCTTCGGAGTAAGATGGCAAAACAAATATGTCACTGCCTAAAAGAACTTCTTTCTTTTGGTGTCCGTGAAGTAATCCAGCGAATATCACATGGTCATCCATCTGTTTTTCTTTGACCCATTGTCTTACCTTTATCTCATAACCGGATTCATCACCACCGACTAATAGCAAATACACTTCTGGATTTTCTCTAAGTATTGACGCAAAAGATTCTAATAATGTATCTAATCCTTTTATTGGGTGGATTCTTCCTAAATAGAGTATTATTGTTTTGTTCTTGAGAAATGGGCACCTTGAGACTATCGAATCTTTTTGGGGCAGCTCATTAAACTGCGCCAAGTCGATTCCATTTGGGACAATTGCCGCTTTGTTTCTTAAATTATGATATTCCATGCTGTTTCTTGCTTCTGATTCCGTGAAATAGTGAAGCACAGCCGTATCTATGTATTTCTTTATAGAAAGATGATAGTAGACAACCACGAGGTTTAACTGGTGGTTATTTACAAACACGAGGTGCGGACTTCGAATCCGAAGGTTGCGGGTTCGAGTCCTGCCGGGTGCGTTCGAATCCTCAGTAGTGTCTGACACTGACAGTGGATGCTCTTCAGTGTCTAAGTTAGTCATTTCAAAAGGCTTACGGGAACTGCCGATGAGGCAGCGGCTTTTTCTGTGAGGACAAGTGCGCCAAGAAGTCATACGTGCTGTGGGAATGCACGGGAAATGAGGGAGCGAACCTGCAAGTTAAAAGCCGGAAGCAAGACAAAGGAGAAATTCACCGCCTGTTTTTGCGCTGGTCGAGTCGCTCACCCAGGGGTCGGCGCACGGGAATTTCCAGCCCGCCACCGGCTTCAAGCTCATCGAAGAGCCGCTTCTTCATTACCTCAATCTGCTCTCGGTAGGCGGGGACATTTATCAGGTTGTGCCGTTCGTGCGGGTCGGTTTGCAGGTCGTAGAATCCGTCGTGGTCCCACACGCCGTGGTAGAAGATGTACTTGTGGCGCTGCGTGCGAATGGCAAAGACCGTCGGCGTAGCGGGAAAGTTCCATTCCCAGTAATACTCGTAAAGGATGTGGTCGCGCCAGGGGGTCGAACGGCCCCGCAGCAGGGGCAGAAAAGACCGCCCATCCATGTTCGCCGTCTTCGGCACTTGCACGCCGGCGGCGTCCAGCAGCGTCGGGGCGATGTCGATGTTCTGTACCATTTGTGTAACCTTTGTGCCGGGCTTGACCATTCCCGGTGCGTACGCGAGCATCGGCACGCGAATCGATTCCTCAAAAGCGTCGCGTTTGTCGTAGAAGCCGTGCTCACCGAATGCGAAACCGTTGTCACCCATGTAAATCACCAGAGTCGATTTACTCAGGTTCGTCTCGTCCAGGCACTTCAGGATGCGCCCGAGGTTTTCGTCCAATCCGTGCACTGTCTCACAGTATTGCCGGTACAGACCGTCAAATGACGGGACCGGGTCATTGTCGTATTGTCCGGTCTCCATGTGGTCAACGCCGTGGATGCTGTATCGCCGCTCGCGGACCCAATGCGGTTGTGTCTGATAGTTACGCTCGGTGTTGGCCATCGTTTCCGGGCGTCTGATCTGGGCCTCAGTGTAACGTCCTTTGTGACGTTTGGCGGGTTGGAATGGGTAGTGGACCGCCTTGAATGAGAGGTACAGAAAGAACGGCCGGCGAGTGTCTCGACCGTCCTTGAGCCATTCCAGAGCTTGGTCGGCCAAGATGTCGGTCGTGTATCCCTGGAACTCCTGTCGCTTGCCGTTGACGTTGAGCGTCGGGTCGAAGTAGGTGCCCTGGCCCTTGAAGCTGACCCAGTGGTCAAAGCCCGGTCTCGGACTGTCGTGGCCGTGACCCATGTGCCACTTGCCGACAAAGGCCGTTTGATAGCCGGACTTCTGCAGGTACTGCGGGAAGAACATTGTACCCTTCGGCGCCGGACGCTGGTTGTCCACGATGCGATGGTGATGCATATACTGGCCGGTGAGTATAGACGCTCGGCTCGGCGAACACAGCGAAGTGCTGACGAACGCATTGACCAGGTGTGCGCCTTGCTGTGCCATGCGGTTCATGTTCGGCGTCTCCAGGAATTCCGGCGCTTCTTTCATAAAGCCCATAAAGTCGTATCGATGGTCGTCGCTGAGCACCAGGACGATGTTTCGCCTCGCTGTCCTGTTATCCTGGGCTGCGAGCAGAGAGCAGCCGGCGGCGCCAAAGAAAGTCAATGCGGCCGCACCGCAGCCGGCTGACTTGAGCAAATCTCGCCGGGTACAGCAGGTCGGTCGCGGATTACCGTGAACTGTCATGTTCTTTGCCTCCTGTTGAGAAAAAACCTATTTCTTTCCGGAGCCAGGGTGCCGTCGTCAAAGCGCGATTAATTGATACTCACCGAAAGATATTACTTGTTGAACAGGGCTGAGTCAACATCAAGGTTATGAGCTAACCGGGGGCTTGCGAGGCAACACATGTCTTTTTCGGCCCCGACTCGCCCATGCAGAGTAGGAGATAGCTTTCATTTTTACCGGCTTCGAAGCTTGCGGAATGGTGCCAAGCTATAAAGTCCCTCATTGGTCAAAGAAGGAGCATAGGCCAATATGTCTTGGCACACAGTTCAAGTGGGAAATTTTTCTTCGATTTTGTGTGAGGTTCCTGACCATAGCCGGCTCAATATAAAGCCCGCCTTCGAAACGTCTGACAATCATACCGCCTCCTCTGGCTTTGTTCAGCTTCAATGGGTGTTATCCAGAACCATAGAAAATGAAAGGACCGGGCAACTTTTTTGCTTCTGCACTTACCCATCAGCGCTGAACCGGGGACCAGTGGCTTCTTTCCAGGTGCTTCCATGCCCATTCAAGGGCTGCCATCCATTCAGCCTCCGTTTCCACTTCAGGAATCCTCTTGCTGAACGGCACATAGCTGATTCGGCTGTATGGTTTAATCGCGGGGTCGTCGTCATCGCCGATGATGTTTCGGTAGGCATACATCAGTGGGACTTTTCCAAGCTCGTTGTAGCCGGCAAGATTTCTACCCGACGGCCCCCATTCGTGATAGCCGACCTTGGTATCCAGAAGCTCCCTTCGAACACGCCATTTCTGACGACTTTGAGGGTTCATCGAGTTGGTTCCCATCCCGTTACTTGTAAGAATAAATCCCATCTCTGCCGCATACCTGTGCAGGTCCGGGTCATATTCATACCTGTCGATAATGGTCTGGCTGACAGGAGTCTTCTTGAAGACGTCGTCAAAAAGCTTCATCACAGGCTTAATCGCCTGGGTATAATAGATACCGTCAACTCCAAACCCGTCAAACCCGGCAGCTTCCCACTGGTCCATCAGCAGGTCGTTTTCCTTCGACGCAAGCCTCGGCTCGGTACCGTTCGAGTAACCAGCCGTGGATACGTGGTCGATGCGTGGATCGCCGTCATGCCTTTTCGCAAGCTCCCTAACGAAATTGCCCCATAACTCCAGGTACAGCGGATTCCAGAACACAGGATAGGCCCCCGTCCCCGTTGCCTCAATCTTAGGCACCCCCTTCTGATACGCCCACCGGGGCGTAGGGTGTTGACCCGCTCGTGCCCAGCGCCCGGCGGTAGGAATCTCCAGCCAGCACTTCTTGCCGTATCTTGCCCAGACCTCAAGGCCCTCTTCAATCATATCCCAGCGAAACCTGCCTTCTTCCGGCTCAAGTTCACCCCATAGGAAATTAAGCTGAGTCCCCGAAATGTAAGGGTTCCTTGCCCACTCTTCGATGGTTTGTTCGTCTTCCCGGTAAACACCCTTAAAACCCGAGCGAACATTGGGATATATGCCGAATCCGAACGGTTCTTCCTCAAGTTTGGGGTATATGCCTGTGCGAATAGCCAGTGCTTCATTCGATAAAACAAATCCAGCTGCTCCGACGGCACAGTCCTTCAGGAAGGTTCGGCGGTCTATTCTGCTTCTGCCTTCTTCTGAAAGGCCTATGAGCGTTTCTTCCAATTTAATCATCCTTTTCTTAACAGACTTTCCTTGCAGAGAGCAATATTACCTGACATTTCCCATTTACATGGTTAAAAAGCATACTTTTCTACGTACTACACCAATATTTCTACCAAATTCACCTTGAACTATCAAGAGATTCCACTTTCAAAGCCACTTTGTTGAAAATTTGCACGCAAACACTTTTTTATGCCCCGGTTTTTTTCCAATCCCTGCTTTTGCACAGACTTTGACCTGCCGCTCCTTCAAAAAATCAAGTTTTTCAGCAATTCTTATCTATTGTCATTGTGGTTTGATTGGTGACAGTTCCGGCCTTTATTCGTCCGGGCCAGTACGCGCAGGTCGATGAACAAGGCAGACGCGTGGTCGAGCCGAGAAAGTTCGAGGTATCGGTGGGCGGCAGTCAGCCCGGTTACGACGACCTGATCGATGATACGACGGCCGTCTTAACAGGTACTTTTGTGATCAAAGGAGACTGACGTATCGTGAACGAGTGAGTCCCTATAGGTGAACACGTTCCTGGTCGATAATGAGACGGTCTATCATCCGCGTTAGGGAAATGACCGGCTGCTTCTGGGGTATATGTAAAATTATTGTAAAAAATGATAAACCGGTTGCCAATCTCCCGTATATGTTTTAGCGTTAAGATGTTTTTCAGATTTATATCCGTTCATTGAGGTGTTATTGAGGATATAGGATTTACCATTGTTCTCTGGAATGAGTTTTTAATAGTCTGATTTACCTTTTTATGGAGGTCCCGATTATGAAACGTACAAGAAAATCACTTATTTTGACTGTTGTAATGAATTTCTTACTTTTTATTCATCCGGACTCTTGCGTATCAGATGAGATAGCGCCACAAGCCAATGTTAAGTTGCAGCAAATAGCACTTTTCAAGAACGGGTTGGGATTTTTCGTCTCGGAGGTGACCTGTCCCGATGAGAAAGTTTCGTTTAGTTTTGTTCCGTCCGCTGCAGCTAGCCATGGTACTTTTTGGGTGTCGTATCCGCCAAAAGTGAAATTAGAAGGTCTCACCGTCAAAGAGATAGATTCTCAGGAATCAGTGGAGGCGACATCAATTGAGGAGTTGCTAAGAGCTAATGTTGGCCGTAAGGTTCGACTGATTTTTGACGTCGATGGAAAGTCAACAATCGAAGGCGTAATGAGTTCTTTTGCGGAGAACCGCCAGGGTCCGCAACCCAACCCCTATGCACCCGGCCGGTCGGTTGATTCTACCAGGAATTACAGAAGCTGGGATTATAATCGAACACGTTTGATGATGGTCGAGACAGATGGCGGAGAGGTGGGCATTGACCCGCAAAATGTCAGGAGGGTGGAATTTCTCGAGGGTAAAGCGGAGAAAACTTTCGACCGTAAAACCAAATCTATGCAGCTTGATGTACGGATGGCTGCGCCTGCTGGAGGGGAGAAGCTTGCAGTAAGTTACCTGGCCAAGGGGATTACCTGGGCGCCCAGCTACATTGTAGATATAACAGAGGCCGACAAGGCGCAGATATCAGCCAAAGCTGCGATAATAAACGAGGTTTGCGACCTGGATGATGTTACGATACAACTGGTCACCGGCTTTCCCCATCTGCAGTTTGCTGATGTGGTCAGTCCGCTGGCATTGAAAGAAAATCTGGCCCAGTTCCTTCAGTCGCTGGTCAAGGGCGAGAGTGAACGGGGCAGGTTAAGGGGAGTGGCTGTGGTAACCCAACAACGTGATATGTATGCAGTCCCACCAACGGGCGCTGTCATGCCAGCGTATGGCGCAGCAGAAGCCGGGGTGGTGGCGGAGGATTTGTTTCTTTACCCTGTTGAAAAGGTGCATCTGAAGAAGGGACAGGTCGGCTATTTCCCGCTGTTTACCGAATCGGTGCCGTACAAGCACATTTATCAGTGGAAGATACCCGATTATATCGACGAGGAGGGCCGCTATTCTTATGACCGCCGTCGGGAGCAGGAGCGTGAGCCGGACCAGGAGGTCTGGCACTGCCTGAGATTGGAAAACGCCACGAAGGTTCCCTGGACGACCGCTCCGGCTGAGACGACCAAGGAAGGCTTCATCCTGGGCCAGGATACCTTAAACTATACTCCGACACGAGGGCAAACGACACTGCGCATTACGCGGGCGGTCAGCGTCAAGGCCGAGCAACTGGAACTTGAAACCGACAGAAAACGTGACGCAGCACAACTATATGGTTATCATTACGACCTGATAACGGTCGAAGGGAAACTTTCGGTAACCAACTTCCAGCAGAAGGCCATCACGCTGGAGATTATCAAGACCCTCTCAGGCGAGGTTAAGTCTTCGCAGCTGGAAGCGAAGATTGAAACGCAGGCGTGGGGATTACGCCGGATGAATGCGGTCTTAAAGCTTACGTGGACAATCGAATTAGAACCGGCAGAACACAAACAGCTCGGTTACATCTATGAGGTGTATGTACGCCGCTGAACAACTACTCGTAAGGAATACAGTCATTGCGTTTAAGCGCTTTGGTTGCACTTCGGCCAGATGATCGCGGCACGATTTTACCCAGGCCCAATTGTTTGCTATTCTGGTTTTGCGGCAATTCTTTCAGACCGATTACCGTGGTATTGTGCAGTACCTCAGGGACCTCACGGACTTACGCATGACCTTGGGCCAGCCTATGACCACAAAACAGGAAAGGGCAAGGCGCCTGCTCTTGGGCCATTTTTAGATGGTACGAGCATCGAGGCGCCGTATCGTAGTTGCATATACTATTATCCCGGATTTCCCGGATGAAGTCGCGCAAAATAATTGAGATTTGATAGCATAAGGCCTGTCGAATGGATTTGAGTGAGTTTTGGTCATGATTAAGGAAAGTACCCGATGGGTGAAAGCAGAAAGGATGCTCTGCGAGTCAGTTTTGACTGAAGAAACCTATGTTTTCGTACAAGTTTTCAAAAACTGCCCTGAAAGAGGAAATTCTTGATAGTTCAAGATGAATTTTGTAAAATTATCGATGTCGTACGGGAAAATTATGTTTTGTAAGCGTTTACCCCATTAGAGGCTCATTGTATTTGCGTGAAGTTGAAATGGTTTATAAATATATGTTGATTTGAGGAAACAAAAAATGTTCTGTTGTAAGCCTCTAACGGGGTGAAATGGGAAATGTCAGAGCAAGACTCCGAGCGTTTGGGGCAGCTTACGCGGAATGTCGAACCAACATTATGGATGGAAGAGTATGAAAGCAAATGAGCGAAGTGGAAAACTCGGCGTGCGGCTTGCGGTAATGATGTCGGTCATTCTGTTCATCGCGGTCAACGCTTTGGCCGCCGGTCCGGTCGCCAACACTGTTAGAGTTATGAGCGCCCGCTTCGAGCAGAACGAGATGCTGCTCGAACGCCTCTACGGCGGCTTCCTTAAGGTCAAGACGCTCGGCGGAATCCCGAAGGGTGCCGCCGATGAACTCGAGGCCGTGGAAAAAGAATTCTACGCGGCCTACGACTCCGGCGACAAAGGCCAGGCGCGTCGCCTGCTGCATCGGGCGTTCGCGCTGGCGACCGGGGTCAAGTGGACTGAGAGAGAAGAGTTTCGCCGGTCGTTGATAGTTCGCACCAATATGACGGTCTTCGATCCGGACTTTCCTTTCATCGCACGTCTCGAGCAGCTCTACCCATCGCAATTTAAGCCGTCGACGCCGCTCAAACTGCGTGCCGCGCTGTTCAATCCCGCTTCGCGCCAGGCGAGAAAACCTGTGAAGGAACTCGGCATGTTCGAATACATTCCGCGTGATATGGTCGACCAGCCCTACGCCTTCGCGGTCGAGCTTAGCGATGTTAGGGATGGCTCCTGGTCGCTCGGCATTGAGGTCGTCGAGGGAGACCAGAGCCTGCGCCGGATTCGTCTGCCGATACGGCTGATTTCGGATTTGGCTAAAACCCGCAAGGAAATTGAGCGGCGGCTCGACGCCGTTTCCGGATATGATAATGTCAAGGCGTCCATTCGCTATCCTTTCGAACTGAGCCGAGAGGTTAACCTTGGGCAAAGAGAGCCGCGAAAATATAATTTCGTTGCAGGCATCGAAAACTCTTTAAAACTGCTTTCGGCCATCGAGCAGGGCCGCGATCCGCTGAGCGGCGCTGTCGGCGACCAGAGGCGGCACTACCTCTTAGATGAAGCAAATGAGATACTTCCCTACCGTATTTATGTGCCGAAAAAGTATGACGGCAAGAAGGCCCTTCCCCTGGTCGTCGCGCTGCATGGCGGCGGGGGAGACGAAAACACACTGCTCGGCCGGCCGTTGATGAGGGAGCTGGCCGAGAAGCACGGCTACATCGTACTTGCGCCGTCAGGATACGCGCCGTACGGAGGCTATGGCAAACCATTCGACGAGGAGCGCAACCCGTTGCTTGCTCGGATGACGCGGCTGAGCGAATTGGATGTGGTGAAAACACTGGAGCTCATGCGCTCGGAATACAAGATTGACAATGACAGGGTGTATCTGATGGGTCACTCTATGGGCGGTAACGGGACCTGGCGGCTTGGTGCAAAGTATGCAGAAAACTGGGCGGCTCTTGCGCCGATCGCATCGGGACAGGCAACACCAGAGGGATTTGTTCACGCGAAAGTCGCCAGCGGTGACGCCTTTCTCGGAGTACGCAAGCCGTATGACTTCGAGGCGATCAAACATGTCCCGGTGCTCGTCTGCCACGGGGTGCTCGACCCACGGGCGCGGATTGAAAACGCCCGGGCGATGGTGGCGAAGATGAAGGAGCTGGGAATGACGTATGAGTATTTCGAAAAGGCCGACGGAACACACGCGATGGTCGCACCCAGCCTGTCGAAAGTGTTCGTGTTTTTCAACAAGCACCGGCGCATTTCCGGAAAGAGGTAAGAAGATGAAGCGAATATCGATAGCCAAATGCTGTCTGACATCCGTGGCACTGTTCGCAGGGATCTGCGGTGCATCTTATGGCGTGACGGTTCGGGACTTCGAGAACCGGACATTCACGGGCTCGACCGGCGACACACTGTGCTATCGCCTGTTCGTTCCAAAGGATTATGATTCGTCGCGGTCATATCCGCTCGTGATGTTCCTGCACGGCGGCCTGCAGCGCGGAAAGGCCAAATGGAACACGGCAACGGCAACCGGAGCTAAGTTCTGCGCGGCCGAAGAACGCCAGGCGAAACACCCATGCTTCGTGCTCGTCCCGACCGCGCCGAAAGATGAGAACTGGGGCAGCGTATTCGAGGGTGGACCTTCGCGGACACTGCTCAACGCGGTCGAGGCGATTGACGCCATCGAAGCCGAATTCAACATAGACAAGCGGCGCGAGTACATAACTGGGCTCTCCGGAGGCGGCAAAGGAACCTGGATAGCGATTCTCTCGCACCCGGGACGTTTCGCCGCAGCGATTCCGTTGTGCGCGCGCCAGTCGCTCAAGCCGGAGGAGGCCGACCTGAAGAGAACCGCCAACCTGGTCCGTGATATGCCGCTCTGGTTGTGGCACGGCGCGAAGGACCAGAAGAATCCGGTGGTGAATTCACGGCTGATGTTCAAGGCGCTCGAAGCCGTCGGCGCAAATGCGAAATACACCGAAGTCCCGGACGCGCCGCACAACTGCTGGGACGCGGCGTACGGGACCGACGAGCTTCACGACTGGCTTTTCGCGCAGTCTCTCCCATTGTCGATTTCCGTCAACGCAAAGTCCAGAGCGCAACGCCGAGACGCTATCATTAGTCAAAACCTGTGGACGGTCGAAGACCATCCCTCCGGCTACAAAGCGCGAACCTACACTCATCCGACGCGCGGGACGCTGAACTATCGCCTCTTCGTTCCCGAAAGTTACGAACCTTCGCGCAAATATCCGATAGTGGTGTTCCTGCATGGCAAATCGAGAAGGGGATCGGACAACATCCGGCAGATAGGTACCGCCGGAGCGATGGTTTGGGTCAAACCGGAACAGCAGAGAAAACATCCCTGCTTTGTGATTGCCCCCCAAGCCCCGCCCGACAGCGGATGGGGATGTCCGGCAATCCTTCCCGAACTGATGGACCCGATCCGCAACGTGATGGCGGTTCTTGATGAGCTCGAAAAAGAATTCAGCGTCGACACGGACCGCGAATATATCACAGGCCAATCGGGAGGCGGAGGCGGCTCCTCGACGTCGATAGTCTCGTTCCCGAATCGCTTTGCCGCCGCGGTTCTTGTCTGCCCGGCCAATCGCGCCAAACCGTGGAGAGCCGAACACGCCCAAAGGGTCGCGCACATGCCGCTGTGGTTTTTCCACGGTGCGGCTGATCCGATCGTCAGCGTCGAACTGACCAGAGCAGCCGTTCAACTGCTCAAAGACGCCGGCGGTAATCCGTGCTACACCGAATACCCGAACGAGAAGCACAACTGCTGGGAGAAAGCGTACGTCACACCCGAACTGCCGGACTGGCTGTTTTCGCAATCGCTGGCAAAACGTCAGGGAGGATGATTCCGATGCGACGGTGGGTGAATCCGGCATTGAATGTGACGTTTGACCTCTTGCAGGATTTGTCATTGTTCAAGCCCAACCAGTCCCTTACCTACGATGGCGTCACGCCGGTGAAGCTAAGAGACGGCAAAACTGTTATGCTAAAAACGTATGCACAGACGGGCCAGGGTATTTTGCCGACCCACTATCTGCTCGACGACCAGGGACGTCCGCAGCTTATCACAAGCAGCATCCTTTCCTGGGCTTTGTCGGCATACTGAAGGGGCTGAATGCTCAGCTTATACCCGACTCTGTTTTTTTGTATTACCGGCCGGCCTTTTTTAGAGCGGCTTGATGCGTATGTTGCGAAACCACAGAGGCAAGCCGTGGTCCTGCAAGCCCACATATCCGACAAGCGGACGGTCGCTTCGGCTGGTCGTATCGAGTTGAACGTCAACGATTTGTTCTCTATTGAGCCCGACGCCCAGCCGCTTGCCCCGGCACGTGATGGTCATTTGGTTCCATTGACCGGCCGGCCTGGCCATATTGTGGCTGGGCCCAACCGTTCCGATGATGCCGCCGCAGTCGTGTGCGCCAACTTGTTCCTTCCCGTATGTATCATTTATCTGCACCTCGATACCGGTAGCCACCGGGTCGTCCCGGTCCTTTACCCGTACGAAGACTCCGCTGTTGCCGCCCTTTGGGATTTTGAACTCGAGCTCGAGGATGAAGTCGCCATATTGCTTTTCCGCCCACAAGTAAGCGTCGTATCGCTTCCAGCCCTTCTCGCTGGCTCTGGGCTTGATGGCAAGCACACCACCGGCCTCGATGAACCAGTTTCCTTTTGTCTGCCAGCCGGTCAGGTCCCTGCCGTTGAATAGCTCAACGAATCTATCTTTTGCCGGGGAGCCAGCCAGTTTGTTTTCCAGATAAATAAAGGAACCCGATGTCCATCCCTTGAGGACCAGGTCGATATCTCCGTCGGTGTCAACATCGCCGGCGAGCCCTTCATGACAGCAATAACCTGAAAGTGTGAGAATGGTGTGTTCCTTCCAGGCGGCGGGTTTCTTCCCGCGTCCCGACAAGTTCTCGAAAAGGTACACATACTTGGTGCGTTTCGAGAGTGGGCCGACGGCGCTGAACACGTCCCAATCGCCGTCGTTGTCGTAGTCGATGACCGCCAGCGTGTGGAAGTCCTCGGCAACACGCTGCTTAATCCAGTGGAGCTTAAACGTACCCTTGCCGTCCGTATTTTCCAACCAGCCGATTCCCACGGGCCCCTTGTGGTCGCACTCGGACTGCACAATGTCCATATCGCCGTCGAAATCCATATCACGGCACGCGGTTTTCACGGCCGCACCCCACGGTCCTTCAAGACCAATGAGATTGTGTTTGTGTTTTTTCCATTTAGTTCCCTTGCTGTCTAAGTTCTCGAACCACGCCTGGGCCGCGGCTACGTCCAGGTCCCCGTCTCCATCCAGGTCGGCTGCACTCTCCGGATGCGCGCAGGCGTGGACCTTGTATGAAGCCCCGTCCGACCCCACAAAACCCTGGCACAAACATGACATCGGCGGGGCTTCATACAAGGTC
>Ga0114919_10002051_pt1 | contig 16271 bp, 14 predicted proteins | sample BlataG_FD_88682 | JGI IMG/M metagenome (GOLD analysis project Ga0114919, IMG submission 88682) | Deep subsurface microbial communities from Black Sea to uncover new lineages of life (NeLLi) - Black_00105 metaG | ecosystem: Environmental > Aquatic > Marine > Oceanic > Sediment | place: Atlantic... | reverse complement strand
TTGCGCCGCACCTCTCTAGCGCGGCCTATCCCCTCCTCTGACAGGAATTCCGCAACGTTCAGGTGAGCTAACTCCTCAACACTACATCCGATCAGCCTTGCCGCTGCCTCGTTCGCAGTCAGGATGTTTCCATCCAAATCGTGTATCCAGATAGCATCGCCGGCATTCTCGAAGATGTCCCGATACTGCTTTGCCATCCGTTGCTGCTCTTGATATAACTGGGCATTCTCCATAGTAATGCCGATCTGACTTCCGATTGCGGTGAGCAACTCTACTTCCTCGGGGAGAAACTGACGCGGGCGGCGATTCGCTACACAAAGGGTGCCAACAACTAAACCCCGCGCTTGAAGGGGGACAATGCACTGCGCTTCAATTTTCTCCTGCTTCACTACGCGCTTGGTTAGCCTAGGATCATTGGAGGCATCTTTCACTAAGAGTGGTTGCCCAGTCAGGGCAACTTGCCCATTGAAGCCTTCCCCCAGCTTCATTCGATCTACATCCTGGGCAAATCTTTCAGACACACCATCATAAGCCATTAGCCTGAGCTCTTGAGACCCTTCATCCAGTGAGAATATCAAGGCAGCCTCGACCTCCATCACTTCCATGACCATATCGAGAGCGTTGCGAAGAACCACCCCTAGCTCCAGAGAGCGGCCGAGCATACTGCTGATAGCGTTAAGGGTGGCAAGCCTTTTTTCATTACTCCGCGAAAGCCTGATGTGGGCCTGTAGGTCTTGTTGCATCGTTTCCAGCTCTCCTGCTACCTCTTTGCGCTCCTCCTTTATTTTTAGCCGGGCCTCTAGCCAAAAGCATACCAGAACGCCGATTACGAGGACACTGCCTAACTCAAGCATAGCATCTGGTGTGCTGGAAGAGATAAGAAGGGCACGAGGTAACATAACAACTAAAACGACAAGGCAGACCGTCAGCGCCGCCCATAGCCTGAAGATAAACGCGGCGTAGAATATGGGCAGCAAGAACAGGATCCGATCCATAGCATGACGGGTTAATCCAAAGTGGGAGCTGGGGTCTGCTGTGCCTGCTATTCCCAGCTGCTCAGCATAGTGGAGGATGGAAAGGGCTGCCAAAATAGCTAGAATGAGCCAGAAATGAACACTCCGCGCTATATTTTTCAGTTGGATAGCCCTTTGCGCTAAAGCCATGTTTAAGATATCCCCTTTTGCTAGAGGAAGTGCTCATTCTATCTTCAGGTCTTCTAAGCTGAACCAGCCCAGTTTCAGGGCGTATACCACTGCTTCAGTACGTGAGCCAACTCCAAGCCTGTTGAAAATGCTTCCAAAATGGGCCTCAATGGTGCGCACGCTGAGAGAAAGCTGCTGAGCAATGTCCTTATTACACATGCCTTTGGCTGCCATCTTAAGCACTTCGCCCTCCCTTTCTGTAAGCAGGCCTAGCGCTTCATGCTCGCTGGGCGCCCCTCTGAATCGCATCACCACTTTGCGGGCTACCGCAGGGTGAAGCACGCAGTCCCCGCGATGCACTGCTCGAATGGCATCGATAAGCTCCTGCCCGCTGGTGTCCTTCAGCAGGTAACCGGCGGCACCCACATCCAACAGGGCGAATATGTACTGGTCGTAATCGTAGGCCGTCAGCGCCAGCACCGCAGTCGCCGGATGGAGCGCCTTGATCCTTTTTGTTGCTTCGATGCCGTTAACATTGGGCATTGCGACATCCATAACGACTACATCAGGCCTAAATTCGGCTGTCAATTGCACCGCTTCCTCACCATCGCTAGCCTCGCCTACTACCTCTAGATCTGGTTCACGGTCTAGAAACTGGCGAATACTCTCCCGCACCACTATATGGTCCTCAGCAAGAAGTATTCTAATGCTATCCATAAGCTGTTACCTATAATTTCCCCTACGTAAATATACCACTTCGTGTGGAAAACCTCAACCAAAACACTTGTAGTTAACCCGCATCGAACCGAGGTCATTTTGTGTGGTTTTTCCCTAGACAAATATGGGTACTCCACTGATGGACTGAGGATACAAGTGTGGTCAAATGATATTGAGGTAAGAGGTCTATGTTAGCAAAGACTAAGGGCGTAAGGGAGGTAGAGGAAAGGCAGGTCACGCCTGATTTCTGGCAAGGAAAGACCACATGCTGGGAAATGTGCCACTGCCCCCAAGCGATGAAGAACGAATGTCCAGCCCCCAAGTATCCTTCTCACCCCTGTTGGGAGATCGAGGGGACATACTGCAAGTTAACCGCCGATGGAACCAGTGGCAGGGACATCAGCATATGCAAGCGGTGCCGGGTCTACAAACGATGGGGTCAAAACAAGACAATAGAGCTAAAGCTTCCCGGCAAGGGCATCGATAGTTTCCGCAGGTTCTTAAAGGAGAAAACAGAGGAGGTGTAAGCACACCAATACCCCCCCCCAGCGTTTGCGACTCCCAGTGATGAAATAGTGAAACGGTTAGTCGAGGAGAAGGATGGTGGTAACAAGATTAGAGTCTCTGTTAAGGAAAACCTGGCTCCGGATTTTCCCACTAAGGGAATATGTTGTCAATAGGATTCCTTTGCCAGAATTGCTAGCTCAGATGGATGCTTATGATTGGGACTCGGTTGAGGATGTGTCTGTAAATGAAGATGAGAGGAGGGAAAGGCTAAGGTACTTCAGTAAGGTAATCAGCGCATCTGGGGTGAGTTTGAATAGCTCTATATTAGACCTTGCCTCTGGCATCACCTCGCTCGCTTACCTCTATCCTGACGCGGTTGCCGTTGATAATGACCCACGGAATATCAAAATGCTGCGGAAGGACGGAATAAAAGGGGTGGTTGCTGATATAGAAAGATTCCCTTTCGAGGAGAAAAGCTTTGATTATGTAGTGTCGATCAGCCCTCCGCAAAAGCAAATTATTTTGCACAGTGATGGATATTGCCATTTCATCATTGACCAAGATTATAACAGGAAGCTCGTTGACACCTCACTTAAAATTGCCCGGGAAAAGGCACTCATTGCCTCCTATTCAATAACCCTGCAACCCCCCCATAGCCACCTGATCGAAAAGAGAGAAACCAACGGGCACTACTACGTACTCTACAGATCTAGCAATAATTCTGTTTGACTGAAGGATGGAAAAAAGGAGGAGAAAAAATGAAGCCGATATTGGTAGTAGAGGATGAAGTCATCATGCGGGAGTCGCTCAGAGACTGGCTTAAGAATGAGGGCTACGAGGTAGAAACCGCTGAGCAGGGGGAAGAGGCTCTGCAGAGGATCGGCGAGGTGGACTTTGGTGTTTTGGTTCTAGACCTGAAACTGCCGGGAAAGGACGGGCTTGAGGTGTTGAAGGAGGCCAGGGCAAAAAGGCCACACATCAAGGGGATCATTATCACCGCTTATCCATCGGTGGAGACAAAGGTGGAGGCGATGAAAATCGGGGTTCTTTATTACTTGCCTAAGCCCTTTGCCCCTGATGCCCTGGAAAAATTGATCCGGGAAACCCTTGGACCAGTTCAGGTGGAGCTAAAGCCTAAGGCTACCATTAAGGAAGCCAGAGTGGAAGCCCCCGCCGTTGAGGAGGCTAAGGTTGAGGAAGTCATAGCCATAACCGAGGAGGATATCCAGGTTCATCTCGAGCAAGGTAAGGATCACTTCAAGGCGAAGCGCTATGGGGAGGCAGTGAGGGAATTCCAGGCCATTCTGGATATTGCTCCAGCCGATATCAAGACTCGAATTTGGATCCGAAAGGCAAAGGAGGAACTGTCTAAGCCGAGGATTGAGGTGCCTGAAGGGGAGGTTGCTGTTGAGGAAGCGGTGAAGCCCAAGGAGTGTGTCTGGATGAAGCTCGGAGTGGTCTCCTATCGGCTCTGCACCCACGACTACGACTGCCTCAACTGTGAGTTCGACCAACAGATGCAGGAGCGGATGGCTAGTGGGGAAGCCCCTGAGATTGAAGAGGCCATGGAGAGATTCAAGGAGCTACCAGGGAATCAGAGGCTTTGCCGCTATGCCCTCAGGGGTGAAATCTCCTACCGGCTTTGCACCCACCTATTCCAGTGTGCAACTTGCGAGTTTGGTCAAATTATGGAGGATGCTCTTCAACGGAAGATAGCCAAGTTGGCCGTCCGACGCGAAGCTTTACGCAAAAAGGAGAAACGAGGTAAAGTTGAGGCATAGCCAAGGCCTATGTTGCCCGCGCTGCGGTCTTTACTATTCTGAATATGGACGCGGAAGCCCAGAAAGACATCGATAGGGCAATAGAACTGGGGGTTGACCCTATCCTTCTCGAGGTGCGAATCGAGGGATTAAAGGAGCAGCGCTAGCATCTCCAGTTATCGGTCTTGCCCTCTCCAAATCCGCCTGGTTGAGATCCCAATTCCAGCTCATATTCCTGCTGTTTTCCGCTCGGTGACCTCCTGCGTAGGAGATAGGTCAGAATTCTCACCCCGAAGTCTTCTGCCACGCCAAATAGGGGGGAGCTTAGCCTCTTAACCAGCTTCGTGGCATCGGAATTCGGGGCTCGGAGCATGCGAAATGCCAGATTTGTGACGCGCACCCGATAGCCAGCGCGCTCCTGATACTCCGCACCGGGATCGTTCTTTAGTGAAAGTCGTAGATGGCAGGCGGGTGCTTTTTCATTTTGTAATCAAGGTGACAGGTTGTATAATTGCATGAGTATCTATATAATTTCGCAGGTTGTGGTAAAATGGCGGAGTAAGGAGAGGGTATTTGCTGGGAAACTTCGGTTATATCGGAATTTTCCTCATCGCTGCTCTTGGTTTTGCCGCTTCAATGATATTACTCCCTGTTACCCTCAGGTTCTTACACATCGTTCCCCGAAAGCCTAACCCTACAAAGTACACTACCTACGAATGTGGCATGGAAACGATAGGTAAATCCCAGGTTCAATTCAATTTCCGCTATTATTTCTTTGCCCTGCTCTTTGTAATCTTCGATATACAGGTAGTTTTCCTCTATCCCTGGGCTGTACACTTTAACCAGCTTAAACTCTTTGGGCTGGTGGAGATGCTGGCCTTCGTCCTAATCCTGATCGTCGGTTTCATCTATGCGTGGAGAAAAGGGGTTCTGAAGTGGAAATAGAGAAGCCTTATATTAGCAGCGAGCTCGATAAGACCGAGGGTGCGGAAATCGAGGCGCTCATCGCGGCTTCAAAGGAGCCCTATCCCGATCCGGTAGCCTGGCTCGATGAGGAGATCCAGCGTAATGTACTGCTCGCCTCCACTGAGCATATCATAGGCTGGGCGAAGCGCTTCTCTGTTTGGCCAGTTGCCATGGGACTCGCCTGCTGCGCCTTCGAGATGATCGGTGCTGCGGCATCGCGCTTTGACTTCTCTCGATTCGGCATGGAGGTTTTCCGTGCCTCACCGCGACAGGCAGACTTGATGCTTGTTGCCGGCACGCTCACCTGGAAGATGGCCCCTGCCCTGAAGCGAATCTATGACCAGATGGCCGAGCCGAAGTGGGTACTGGCTATGGGGGCCTGCACCATCAGCGGTGGATGCTTCCGCGGTTCATATAGCGTGGTTCCTGGATTGAACCTAATCGTCCCAGTAGATGTCTATGTCCCCGGGTGCCCGCCACGCCCCGAGGGTCTGATCTACGGGTTCATGGAGTTGCATCGCAAGGTCGCTAAAGACAAACTTATAAAGAAATAAAAGGATGACTAAACAGCTTTCCGGCCCAGAGGTCGCTCAGCAAATAGGGGATCAATTCCCCGATGCGGTCACTGGTTCCGATGAAACCGCTGTTTTCGTCCGCAGCGAAGCGCTTCTGGGTGTGGCACGCTTCATCAAGGAGAGCCTCAATCTCGATTACCTCAACAGCATCACCGCTGTCGATTACATCGACCATTTCGAACTGGTGTACCATTTGACCTCGCTAGAAAATAACCATGGCATCATCTTAAAGACGAAGTGCCATGACCGTGAAAATCCCATAGTGCCCTCAGTGGTCAGCCTGTGGCAGGGGGCAGATTTCCAGGAGCGAGAGATCTATGACCTCATGGGTATCTCCTTTGAGGGGCACCCGAATATGAAGCGAATCTTCCTCTGGGATGGATTCCAGGGGCATCCGCTGAGGAAGGACTTTCATTTAGATGTGCCCGGCGGCGGGAAAGCGAGTCTTTGAACATTTCGAGCTTGTCTAAACTCGATAGCAAATAGCCGTAGCGTTATCCTAAAGACGTGGTGTGAAAAGGTGGAAAAAGCGAGGAAATGACGCTTAGTACCGAGCCAATAACGATTAATATGGGGCCGCAGCACCCCTCAACCCACGGGGTGTTTCGAATGAGGGTCACCTTCGATGGCGAGGTGATCATCGATATGGAGCCCGTCTTTGGCTACCTCCACCGCGGTATCGAGAAGCTTGCCGAGCACAAGACCTACATCCAGGATATCCCCTTTACCGATAGGCTGGACTACCTGGCCTCGATGTCCAGTAACTTTGCCTATGTGCTGGCGGTGGAGAAGCTTGCCGGTATCGAGGTCCCGGAGCGAGCAGAATATATCAGAGTAATAATGGCCGAGCTTATGAGGATTGCCAGTCACCTCATGGGTGTAGGCTTTTTCCTCAACGACATGGGCGCCTTCATGACTCCAGTTCTCTATATGTTCCGGGAGCGGGAGAAGATTCTAGACCTCTTTGAGATGGTATGCGGACAACGCCTGACCTATAACTATATGCGCTTCGGTGGGGTGAGCCACGATATTCCCGGGGAATTTATCCCGGCACTAAAGAGGTTTATCGATGAGATGCCTGGCTTTATCGATGAATACGACCAGCTTCTTGCCGAGAACGAGATTGTACTTGCACGCGCTAAGGGGGTAGGCATTCTACCCGCAGATAAGGCCATCAATGCGTCGGTCGCCGGGCCGGTGCTGCGTGGCAGCGGGGTTAAGTGGGACCTGCGCAAGGCCGATCCCTACTCCATTTATGACCGGTTCGATTTCGATATCCCCACCGGCACCAACGGCGATAACTACGATCGCTACCGGGTAAAGATTGAGGAGATGAGGCAGAGCGTGTGCATAATCGAGCAGGCTATGGAGCAGCTTCCCCAAGGGGAGGTACGCACTAAGGTGCCGCTCCAGCTCAAGCCGCCGAAAGGGGAAGCATACTGCCATATCGAGGGCCCTAAGGGCGAGCTGGGCTTTTATCTGGTGAGCGATGGCTCGGCGAAACCCTATCGCTTCAAGGTACGCGCCCCAGCACTGATAAACCTCACGGTACTCCGCGATATGATTGTCGGATGGAAGCTAGCCGACGCCATAATCACATTCGGCAGCATTGATATTTGTATGGGCGAGGTGGATCGCTAGTGGGAGTTCTCGAGCAGTTCCAGGATTGGCTGCTTAACTACTTGCCCGATTGGGCAGCATATCTCATACCCGTAGTGGTCGCCTTCGCCATCCTCTCCACATTTATCCTGCTGGTGGTGATGTACTTTATCTTTATCGAGCGGAGAGTATCCGGGAGGTTCCAGATCCGCCAGGGGCCCAATCGAGCGGGGCCACAGGGCGTCCTTCAGCCGGTAGCCGATGGCATAAAGATACTATTAAAGGAGGACATCATCCCCGCCCTGGGGGACCGCTGGGTTCACTGGCTGGCTCCGATCATCGCATTAGTCCCCGCGTTAATGATTTTCGCCGTCATCCCCTGGGGCCATGGTGCCTTCATCGCCGATCTCAATATCGGCATACTTTACATAATTGCTATATCCTCGCTGGGTGTCGTCGGCATTTTCATGGCGGGGTGGGGCTCAAGTAATAAGTATTCCCTCTTGGGTGCCATGCGCGGTGTGGCCCAGATGGTAAGCTATGAGATCCCGCTGGTGCTTTCCATTATCGGTGTGATCATGGTCACCGGCTCCATGTCCATGGTGAGCATCGTGGAGGCGCAAACCGTGCCCTTCTTCTTGCTCCAGCCCCTGGGGTTAATAATCTTCTTCCTGGCAGCGGCGGCGGAGGTCAACCGTAGCCCCTTCGACCTTCTGGAGGCAGAGTCGGAGATCGTGGCCGGCTTCCACACGGAATACTCCGGAATGAAGTATGTTCTCTTCATGATGGGCGAATATGCCCATATCTTCGCGGTTTCCGCCATCCTGACCACACTCTTCCTCGGTGGAGGCAACGGGCCACTGCTGCCGGCGGCGCTATGGTTCATGATCAAGGTGCTCCTTGTGTTCCTGGCTTTCATATGGCTACGGAGCACCTTGCCCCGGCTCAGGGTGGACCAACTGATGGAGTTTGCCTGGAAGTTCCTCTTCCCCCTGGCAATGGTAAACATCTTTATCACTGCAGTTGAGGTGATTGTCTGGCCTACGTTCCCATGGTGGCTTATGTTCATCAATATCCCCATCGCCGCCATACTCATTATCCTATGGTCAAGCATCTTCAGGGTGTATGGCGAGAGGGTCAGCTTCAGGCATTTCGGCCTGGGTGTTGCCAAGGGGATGGCGCTGACCTTCAGGCATCTTTTCCGCCACCCCATCACGGTACAGTATCCAGAGCAGCGGCTCAGCGTCTCTAAACGGGCGCGGGGACAGCGATTTGTGCTGGATGAGCTAAAGCGAGCCCCCTGTGTACTAGCATGCCCTGCCAGCGTGGATGCCCAGGGATATGTCGCCCTAATTACCCAGGGTCGATTTGTTGAAGCGGTTGAGCTCATCAGGCAGACCAATCCCTTCCCCGTCGTCTGCGGGCGGGTCTGCACCCACCCCTGCGAAACGGCATGCAACCGGAAATCCATAGATAAAGCTGTCGCCATCCGTGACCTAAAGCGCTTCGTGACCGACTATGAAATGAGCGCAGGCAGGGGAGCGATAACACCGTACCCCCGAACCAGAGACCAGCGGGTAGCGGTTATTGGCTCGGGGCCTGGAGGGTTAACCGCCGCCCGCGACCTGGTAAGGATGGGCTATGGGGTGACCGTATTTGAAGCGCTCCCGGTCGCCGGCGGGATGATGGCGGTAGGTATTCCGGAGTACCGCTTGCCCAAGGCAGTGCTGCAAAAGGAGATCGATGGAATCCTGCAGCTAGGCGTCGAGCTTAAACTGAACAGTCCCGTAGGCAAAGATGGCCTGACCCTGGAGTCGCTCAAAGGACAAGGCTATAAAGCAATTATCATAGCTGTGGGTGCCCATGACAGCATGAAACTGGACATTCCCGGCGAAGACATTGAGGGGGTGTATCACGGGGTTTTCTTCCTCAGGGATGGACTCCTGGGCAAAGAGGTCACGGTAGGGAACAGGGTGGCCATAGTCGGCGGCGGCAATGTGGCCATCGACGCTGCGCGAACCGCCCTCCGCCTCGGCGCCAAGGAGGTAACTATTATTTACCGCCGGTCGAGGCAGGAGATGCCAGCCGATGAGGAGGAGATAGTGGATGCCGAGGCAGAGGGGATCAAGATCCATTACCTGGCAGCGCCGGTCAGGGTCCTTGAAGATGGAGGGAAGCTAGCAGGCCTGGAGTGTACTCGGATGGAGCTGGGCGAACCTGATGCCAGCGGCAGAAGGCGCCCGGTACCCATCGAGGGATCGGAATTTATCCTCGACATTGACATGCTCATCCCTGCCATCGGTCAGGCCGTCGACCTCTCCTGCCTTCCTGAGGATCACAAGTTAAACATCACAAAGAGGGGGACATTCGAGGTCGATCCCCTCAGCATGGCTACCAATATACCCGGCATCTTCGCCTGCGGTGATACGGTGAGCGGGCCAAAGACAGTGGTTGAGGCTATCGGGGCTGGGACCAGGGCCGCCCTCGCCGTAGACTGCTACCTCCGCGGCGAAAAATTCGAAGAGATAGAGCCAGTGTTACCGCTAAAGGAGGTAGCTTTCGAGGATCTGGATATCAGCGACGTCGAGAGTAAAGATAGGGCAAAGATGCCCCACTTACCGGTTAAGGCTAGGATCCGCGGATTCGAGGAGGTATCCCTCGGCTTCTCAGAGGAGACGGCCATGGAGGAAGCCAACAGGTGCCTTAACTGCGGTTTCTGTGCCTGGTGTCGGCAGTGTGAAGATGCATGTCCCTATGGAGTCATCAGGATAGTGCCGCAGGCGACTCCAGAGGGTACGACAGGGGTGGAGAGGTTCGACATCGACCTTGGAGAATGCATATTCTGCGGCCTGTGCATCGAGGCATGTCCCGCCCACCGGCTCTATTTATCCAGAATATACGAGGCAGCCTGTTATCGCAGGGAAGACCTGGCACTGGATAAGGAGGGGCTGAAACCATCCCAGGAAAAGCAGCCAAGTGCCTATGCCCGTCCCGAGATTGAGCCGGCCTTGCCCAAACAGGCCCTTCTCTTAGACCGCAACCGGGTGGTAGAGGAGGAAGAGGTGAAGGAAAAGGTGAAGTGATGGGTTTAGATATTGCCTTCTGGGTTTTAGCGGTGGTGAGCGTGGGTGCAGCCCTGGCGGTGGTATTAATGCACGATATATTCCGCGCTGCCCTCTTCCTGGTGCTCTGCTTCTTCACCGTAGCCGGGATCTATATCACCCTGAGCGCTGATTTCCTCGCCGGAGCACAGGTGCTCATCTATGTGGGAGCAATCGGGGTGCTGATTCTTTTTGCTATCATGCTCACCAGGGAGAGCCGGCGGGGCAGTCCCTCGGGGAGGTTACGGCTCCCCGCCTTATTAATAGGACTTTTATTTCTGGTTACCATGATCTTTGTTGTGGTGAGTACCGATTGGCACGTCACCTCTGAGCTTCCCACCGAGCCCACCACAACAGCAATTGCACAGAGCATTTTCGGTGAGGATGGCTTTGTCCTTGCCTTTGAAATTGCAGCGGCGCTTCTCCTAGCAGCGGTAATCGGAGCTATCGTGTTGGTGCGGGAGAAATAAAAATGGCTGTTGGTCTGGAGCATTTCCTAATCCTTTCGGCGGTGCTTTTCGCTATCGGTCTATACGGCGTTCTAGCGAAGCGAAACGCGGTGGTCATCCTGATGAGCATCGAGATCATGCTCACTGCGGTCAATATCGCCATGGTAGCCTTCTCCCGATATAGCCATACTATTTCCGGGCAGGTCTTTGTCATCTTCATTATGGTGGTTGCTGCCGCTGAGGCGGCAGTGGGCCTGGCGCTCATAATCGCTATTTATCGAAGCAGGAAGACGGTGGATGTGGAAAAGTTCGATCTAATGAAATGGTAGCATTATGCCAACTGGAGTGATTTTCGCCATAATACTGTTGCCCTTGTTCTCCTTTCTCGCTATATCATTTGTATTGAGACCCTTCTTTAGCCATCGGCCCCAGCTAAGCTGGTACACCACTATCGGCACCATCGGCGCTTCCCTTGTACTCTCTATCTGGACATTGATGCAAGTAAGCGCTGCGGAGGGGCATGTGCTAGCCATGCCCGACTACGAGTGGCTGGCTATCGGCGACACCGTGATACCCATCGGGGTGACGGTGGATGCACTGGCAGCGGTGATGCTCATTGTGGTCACCGTGGTAAGCCTCATGGTGCAGGTCTACTCCCGGGCCTATATGCACGGGGATGGTGGGTATGTCCGCTACTTCGCCTTCATGTCGCTGTTCACCGCCTCGATGCTGGGGCTGGTACTGGCAGATAACCTGCTTTTCCTCTTCCTTTTCTGGGAAGGGGTGGGGCTCTGCTCCTACCTGCTCATCGGCTTCTGGTTCCATAAGCCCGAGGCGGCCAGGGCGGCGATGAAGGCCTTTGTGGTTACCCGCCTCGGCGACTTCGGCTTTCTGGTAGCGATCCTTTTACTCTATGCCAATACCGGGACATTTGATATCGGGGAACTTCAGCACCTCGCTCTGGTGGGGACGCTGGGCGGGACCGTGCTCACCTGGGCCGCTATCGGCGTCTTCTCCGGGGCGGTGGGCAAGTCGGCACAGTTCCCCCTGCACACCTGGCTCCCCGATGCTATGGAGGGTCCGACACCGGTCAGCGCCCTGATCCACGCTGCCACCATGGTCGCCGCCGGTGTTTACCTAGTGGCACGCCTCTTTCCCATATTCGCCAGCGATTCTATGGCGATCACCACGGTAGCGGTTATCGGGGGCTTCACCGCCATATTCGCCGCCACTATGGGCCTGGTGATGAACGATATTAAGCGGGTGCTGGCCTACTCTACCATCAGTCAGCTTGGCTACATGATGCTGGGCCTGGGGGTGGTAGGGATGGCGGTATCTAACGGCATTATCCCTGTAGAGCATGGTCTGGCACTGGGCGTGGCAGTGGGCATTTTTCACCTGTTTACCCACGCCTTCTTCAAGGCGCTCCTCTTCCTGGGAGCGGGGAGCGTCAGCCACGCTACCGGTACCTTCGATATGCGAAGGATGGGGGGGCTGCGAAAGGCGATGCCCTGGACCTACTTCATGTTCCTCATCGCCTCCCTCAGCCTTGCCGGCATCTGGCCCCTGGCCGGGTTCTGGAGCAAAGAGGGAATTCTGGCTTATGCCCAGGACAGCGCCCCGGTATTATTCTACCTGGCGATAATCACCGTCTTCATGACCGCATTCTACATGTTCCGCATTATCTTCCTCACCTTCGCTGGTGAGTATCGGGGGCAGGTTGAGGAGGGCCACGGCCTGCATGAATCGCCCCTGATGATGCTCCTCCCTATGGGTGTCCTGGCCATCCTCGCTGTAGTCGCGGGATGGCTGGGGGTGAATGAATTCCTGGGAGGGCATTCACACGGTTTCTTTAGCGCCCTCACCCACCCCTTGGCCTGGGCCTCGCTGGGGCTGGCTGGCGCGGGTATATTTCTGGCCTATGCCATATACGGCGCAAAGTGGCTCTCAGCAGCATCGCTGCGGCGGCGCTTTGCCCCCATCCATACCCTGTTATCCCACAAGTACTGGTTTGATGAGCTTTATGAAAACATTTTGGTAATGCGGCTGATGATAAACGGTATCTTTGGGTTTCTTCACTGGGTCGATGATCATATCATCGATGGTGCGGTGAACGGAATCGCCGCGGTCACGGTTATAGGGGGTAGTGTTATACGTAGGCTGGAAACGGGACAGCTACAGGCCTACGGGCTGGCTATATTTATTGGCATCCTGGCCATCGTGGCTTTCCTATTTATATTTAGCTAGAAATTAGGAGGAAAGGTTGGGGTTTCCCTATCTATCGACAATCGTCTTCCTCCCCGTTATCGGGGCGATCGTTATCGCCCTGCTCCCCGGGGCTAACCCCAGGCGCATAAAGCTTACCGCCGCTGCTTTTACCGCGGTATCTTTCCTCCTCTCTCTAGCCCTCTTCTTCATGTTCGACCGCTCGCTTGACGGGCCCCAGTTTGTTGAACAGTTGTCGTGGATCCCAGCAATCGATGTCCAGTATTTTATGGGCGTCGATGGGCTGAGCCTGCCCCTGCTGCTGCTGACCACATTCTTAGGAATTGTCGCCGTGTTCGTCTCCTGGAAGATCGACCTCCGGGCCAGAGAATACTTCGCCTGGCTCCTATTGCTGGAGACAGGCATCCTGGGGGTGTTCTGCTCTCTGGACCTCATTCTCTTCTTCATTTTCTGGGAAGTGGAGATTATCCCGATGTACCTGCTGATCTCCATCTGGGGTTCGGGTAGGAAAGAGTATTCGGCAATGAAGTTCGTCCTCTATACCCTTATCGGCAGCGCTCTAATGCTCGCCGGCATCCTGCTGCTCTATTTCCAGGCGGGCACCTTCGATATGGTGGCGCTGGCGGGGATGGGGCTTGATTCCATCCTCAGTTCCATGATGGCGTCTGCGATATTTTTCCTCATTTTTATTGCCTATGCGATTAAGCTGCCCGTTTTCCCCTTTCACACCTGGCTCCCCGACGCCCATACCGATGCCCCCACTGCGGTGAGCGTGATCCTGGCCGGGGTACTCCTCAAGATGGGTGGCTACGGTATGATCCGGGTCTCTGTGAGCATGTTCCCCGAAACCGCGCAAAACTACGCCCCGCTCATAATCGTTCTGGCGGTGATCAGCGTGCTCTACGGGGCAGCGCTAACCTTCAGGCAGACCGATCTGAAGCGGCTGATCGCGTATAGCAGCGTCAGCCATATGGGCTTCGTGCTCCTGGGCGTTTTCGCCCTGTCTCAGGTGAGCATGACCGGTGCCACCCTGCAGATGGTCAGCCACGGGCTCATCACCGGCCTCCTCTTCGCCATGGTGGGCCTGGTCTACGAAAAAACCCACGAACGGAGCATTCCCAGGCTTGGCGGGCTGGTGCGGCGGATGCCTGTCATCGTGGTGGTTTTCAGTATTGCCGGGCTTGCCGCCCTGGGGCTCCCCAGCACTAGCGGGTTCGCCGCCGAGGTCCTTGTCTTCCTCGGCAGCTTTAGTAGCGACATGGTTTCCGGCATTCAAGTCTATACCATTCTGGCCGTTGTGGGAGTGGTGCTCGGCGCGGGATACATCCTGTGGATGCTGCGGCGCGTGTTTTACGGACCGCCAAAGGAACAGTATGCTGAGGTACCCGATGCCGATAGGCGAGAAAAGGTCTACACCATCGCCATGGTGGCGCTGATCATGCTGATCGGCCTCTATCCGCGAATACTCACCGATATCATAAAGGTAGCCATCCAGCCCATTATAGGGGGATTCTAGTGGACGAAATTCGGCATCTATCCAAGGATAGTCGCCGCTATTATAAGTATGAGTACCCAGCCCACTTTCGAGGACTTATATGGACGAAATAATGGTTGCGGTGGGAGCTGTGATCGAGGATGAGGCGGGGCGAGTCCTGCTGGTGAAACATGTCCCGGAGAGGAGCGGCTACTGGCAGGGGAAGTGGATCTGCCCTGGAGGTAAATTAAGATTGGGGGAGAGCATGGAGCAAGGGGTCGCCAGGGAGATTATGGAGGAAACCAATCTCCAGATACGTCTCATTACCCTGCTCCCTCCCTTCGAGCGGATCGTGAAATCGCATGGCAAGACGACGCTTCACGTTATCTATATCGACTTTTTGGCGCAGCTGGTGGGAGGTGAGTTTCGACCGGGCAGCGACGTGGGTGAAGGCATATGGGTTTCCCGGGAAGACCTCCCCAAGATATGGGATGAGCTGCACGAGGACACCCAGAATCTGCTAAAGATAGCGGAGGTTTTTGGTACTATTCTGTAGGCTCTACTCGTTGGGATCTGTATTTATGGAGCATAGCTAAGGGTTCATTCTGACATAACGTAGAGGTCGAAAAAAGGAGCGAGAGTTGGATCTTTATCTACTGTCACCTGAGATAAGCCTCTTGACCCTGGCTCTGGTGGTCATCCTCCTAGACCTGTTCATCGAGCGAAAGTGGATCTTGGGGTGGGTGAGCGTTGTGGGGCTCATCATGCCAGCCGCCTTCACCTTATCCCTATGGGGGAGAACTGAGACCTCTTTCGGCGGCGCGCTGGCTGTTGACCATTTTTCACTCTTCTTCCACATCTTTTTCCTAGTAGTGGCAGCGCTGGTACTCCTATCCTCCACCGAGTACTCCCGAAAGTTCGCCGCCTTTCGTGCGGAATACTATGCCTTAGTCCTCCTTTCCGCCACCGGCATGATGCTGCTGGTATCCACCAGGGAGCTGATCTCTATCTTCGTCGCTTTGGAGTTGACAGGTATCTCTCTTTATGTCCTAACCGGCTTTCTCAAGGACCCCAAGTCCAGCGAGGCGGGATTGAAATACCTGCTCCTCGGTGCGGTGGCCAGTGCGGTGTTGCTCTATGGCATGGCGCTGGTTTTCGGGCTTACCGGCACCACCTATCTTGACGGGATCGCCGCAGCTATTTCCGCTGAGGGGCTGTTGGGTAGTCCGGCGCTCCTCATGGGCATAGTGTTACTGGTGGCCGGATTTGGCTTCAAGATCGCAGCCGTCCCCTTCCAGATGTGGGTCCCCGATGTTTATGAAGGGGCGCCCACACCCATTACCGCTTATCTCTCCGTGGCCAGTAAGGCGGCGGGCTTTGCGGTAATATTAAGGGTTTTTTATGAGGCCCTGGGGGCGGCAAGCCTGGACTGGGGTATGATCTTCGCTGTGCTCGCCGCCATCACCATGACCGTGGGCAACGTGGTCGCCATCGCCCAGAAAAACATCAAGCGCATGCTGGGGTACTCTAGCATCGCCCAGGCAGGCTACCTGATGATAGGGCTGGCCGCGGTTACCACCACCGGGAGCAGCGCTTTAGTCTTCTTCCTGGTATGCTACACCCTCACCAATCTGGGGGCATTTATCGCCATCATCGCCATCTCCAATAAGATCAATAGCGATGAAATCGGCGACTACTCCGGGATGGCGAAGCGCGCCCCCATCCTTTCCGCAGCCCTTGCACTTTGCCTCATCT
>Ga0114919_10002049_pt1 | contig 16273 bp, 10 predicted proteins | sample BlataG_FD_88682 | JGI IMG/M metagenome (GOLD analysis project Ga0114919, IMG submission 88682) | Deep subsurface microbial communities from Black Sea to uncover new lineages of life (NeLLi) - Black_00105 metaG | ecosystem: Environmental > Aquatic > Marine > Oceanic > Sediment | place: Atlantic... | reverse complement strand
TAGGGGTGCCACTCCGCACCGGGGTCCGGCCTGCCTGCCACGGCGTGCCGTAACCTGCCAAGGCCAGCCGGGCCTTGCCAGGCCTTGCCGCTGGCTGCCACTTGTGCCCGCCGGCAGCCGCCCATGGCTCGCCAGGCCGCTCCCGCCAGAGCCAGCGACCTCGTTTTCGCGCAAAAACAGCGTGCCACCGCCCGCCCGTCCGCGCAGCAGTTTCCCCCTCGCCGACCCCCGTCACTCGCGCCGCCGCGCCGCGCGACGCGCCGCGAAAGCGCTTGACGATCGGCCGATGATCGGCGACAATGTTTCCCGGCGGTTGAAGGCCGCCACCCGGCCTGCGGGAAGAACCGAGTTCACCTTCTTGAGGATTACCAACTGACCTTCTTTTCCGCCCATGGAGGCAGGCCCTGGGCGCTTGTGGAAAGGAAGGTGTATTGTGTCACCATCTCTACCTCCCAACGCGAATCTCACGCAGCTTAAGAACCAGGCCAAGGACATTCTCAAGGCCCACCAACGCGGCGACTTGGATCGCTGCTCGATGCTGGGGCTACTCCGACAATTCGCCGACGCCTCCGGCGAGGATGTTCTGAGCACTCTGGTGAAGCTAGATGACGCCCAGTTCGCCTTGGCGATGCACTACGGCTTCAAGAGCTGGGCGGCGATGAAGAAGCACGTCGAGGCGCTCGCAAGCAGCCCGCCCGAGGCACAGCCCAAGCGGCCCGATGATGGCAAAGTCATCGCCGGTTTCGAAGGGGTCAATCTCGGCGGATCGTTCACCAAGCCACTGGATAGCTTCTCTGCAGCGGCCGCGGCCGTTCTCCGGGGCTACGGCATGGAAGTCGCCTATGAGCAAGTCATGGGCTACAACGGGTTCGCCTTCAGCGGCGGGCTCGATTCGGATACCAGGGCCCCATGGCGCACCCTGATGGGCATCGATATCTACTCGGTCGCTGCCTTGTACTTCGGATTCGACGCCATGAACTGGTACCCCCACGTTCCGCGATCTCACAAGAACCTCAGAGGGGAGCTGGTGTGGCCGGAGAAGCTGGCCGAGAGCATCGACCAGGGCCTCGCCGCCATGGCCATGTACGGCAGCACGGGGCAGTGGCACCTGGTCTGCGGGTACCGCGACGGCGGGCGGACCTGGATCACGCTGCCGTATCCAGGGAAGCAGGGCTACCAGGAGCTGACGCCCGACCCGAATGGGCCGAGATTCCTGCTGCAGGTGGTGGTCTTCCGCAAAGTGTCTGAAGTCCCTCCGCGTCGGCAGGCGGTGGTCGAGTCGCTAGGCAGGGCCGTGGAGATGGCCCGTCCGCAAGTCCATGATCCGGGCAGCGGCAGGCGGATGTGGGGACGGGCGACATACGATGGTTGGATCGAGGGCCTTCGTTACTTCGACGGGAAATGGACGGACGAGCTGCGCCGCAGGAACGCCGCGGCGTACTTCGACCTAATGTCACGCCGAGCCACAGCCGCGAACTACCTGCGAGGAATTGCCGATGGACTGGGATCCGCGACGGGCCACTTGCGCATTGCGGCTGGTTCCTACCAGCGGATCGTTGATCGTCTCGACGAGAACCGGTCGGTCACGACCTATCCCTTCGAAGACGCATGGATGTCCGAACACCGGGCGCGCCAGGCGGACCTTCTTGAGCAATGCTTGGCGGACGAAAACGCAGCCGTCGCTCAGATCGAACAGGCCCTTGCGGCCTTGGAATGATGGGAAGCGGCCGGTTGCCCCCGCGCCCGCGCCGCTCTAGAATGCGTCGACGGGTAATGTGAAAGGAGATACCCATGAAGCGACCAAGACGTCAGGCCAGACCTAAGTGCGCTTTCTTCGGGGGCAAGGCGACCGTCTTCGGGCGGGTGACGACAGGGCGCGCAAGGAAGCCCGTTGCAGGGGCTGAGGTCGCCGTCAGCATTGAGCTGATCGACAGATCAAGAGGGTGGCCGCCGTGCGCGGAGCAAGAAGTGAAAGCCACGACAGATGACAAGGGTCGCTATGAGGTCACGATCGCCGGCCTGAAGGACTTCGACGAGGACGCCTTCGCCGCGTTCTTCGTCGTCTCGGCCGAGGCAACGAGATTCGTGCCGGAACAGCTTATGCCTGCGCGTCGCAAATCGCAACTCCCCTTCGCAGGCAAGCGTTTGAGAGTTGACGTTGAACTCAAACCGGCTTTTGCACTTGCCGGAAGTGTGGTCGACGAAAAGGGCAAGCCCATCGAAGGAGTCGAGGTCATTGTGTATCAGTCCAGTAGTTATGGCTGCTTCAATCCATCGCTGGTCGGAGGATGGCCGAAGACGGACACAAACGGCCAATTCCTGGCAGATGGCATGCCGATGGGCTTGCCATCGGAACAGCGACAGGTGGCCGGTTTCTTCCACCCAGACTTCCAGCGCCGCTTCATCCAGCGAATCGGCGATCTCCCTCGCGACAGGAATCGTGTGGCCCACGTGGGTGAAGTCACACTCCGAAAAGGTCTGCGGCTTTCGGGTACGGTGCGTGACGCCAGAGGCAAGCCGGTCCCAGACGCGAGTGTGCTGGTGATGGCAGTTCAGCCCTATGAAGGCGACCCCGGCTGCGCGCGGCCGCCCGCGAAGTGGGGCCTGCGGACCGATGCAAACGGTCGCTATGCCGCCAGTGGCTTGCCGCCCATGTACTACCACGTGATCGTGACGCATGCATCCCTGCCGCCCGGGACAAGGATGGACGTGAAGTTAATGACGAGGTCTCGATCGGGCGTCGACGTCGTACTGGACAAGAAGGCGGGCGTGCTCGCCGGAACGGTGACGAATGCCGACGGAACTCCTGCGGCGAATCTCAAACTGGAGGCCCAGCAGTACCCCCCGTGGGTGGAAAAGTCCGTGACCACCAACAAACGCGGACAGTACCGACTCGCGGGGTTCGCGCCCGACATCGCTGTGGACTTCGAGGGCTTCAGTGAGATGGATGACCTCGCGTGGTTCGACCCGCCCAACGAGCAGGCCGACATCCGTCTGCCGGCGGAGCTGACCGTGACTGGTCGGCTTGTCGACGCACGCACAGGTCAGCCGGTTCCCGGAAAGAAGGAGATCGTGCTCAGCACGAATCCCTCATGGGGACGGGGATTCCGCGCCGAATCGGCCTCACGGTCGGGGGAGCTCGAGATACCAGGCGTGTGGCCCGGTTCCTACTACGTGTGCGCCAGTGCGCCCGGCTACGTGACCACCTGCCGGGAGGTGCGCGTGAAAGCCACGCACTGCGACCTCGGCGATGTTCCCGTTCACCGCGGCGTTACGCTGGAGGGCAAAGTGCTGACCTCGACGGGTCGGCCGATCCGCAATGCCGAGGTGTTCATTGACAACTTGCAGTTCTATGACGGCAAGGCCGTCCGGACGGATGCCGCCGGCCGATACGTGTTCAAGGGGTTATCCGATGGCTCGTATCGATTCCGCGTACGGGCTGACGGCTGGGCCACCTTCTATCAGCAGAATCTAGCCACGCCCGTCGAGGGCGGGCGAGTGGTGAAGGACGTTCGGCTGACCAGGGGCGTATCCATCCGCGGCAGCGTGGGGGACAACGGCGTTCCCGTAACAAGGCAGATCGTGATCCTGTCAAGCCGTCGCAAGCGAGGCCTGAGACAAAAGCGTCCGTGGATCGCCGACACAAACACCGACGAAAACGGCGAGTTCATCTTCCCGAACGTCAGACCAGGTGAGTACGCAATCCGGTGCGGCCTGGACGTGCGCAACATAACGGTCAAACGGGGCAAGGCCATGACATGCAATTTCCGCTGGCCGGGACGCTTCAAGCTCGCCGCCTCCAAGACAAAGGGCGGTCACGCGCTGTAGACAAATAGGGACAAATAGGGGACAGTCACCTATTTGTTCAACGCCCTCATTTCACGACGCCTCAAATAACAGGTGACTGTGCCTAATTTCCAATTCCTGCCCTTCCAGTTATTCATACTCCAATGTGCTGAAGGTCGCGTGGGCCACTCTCGCCCGGAATGGTGCTGGAGGGGGCCACTTGGCGCAGTTCGTCCGCACGGTCACCACGGCTCCTTTCGTCTCGTATTCGAGGAAGACGGCACCATTCTTCTTGATGGTCCTGTGTGGCTCCCCGACGCGTTGCACGAGATCTTGCATCGACAGTGTGATCCACTCTCGGCCAACATCTTGCCCCTGTCCCAGCGCTTCGGTGAACTCGCCGAAGTTCATGCGCTCCGACTTTGATTTCGACGAGCAGGAGATGGCGAGGATTGCGATTACCACAACCAGGATCACCGACGAACGGACAATGCGCTTCATAATTAACATCTCCCGATCAGTGGTTCAAGGTCTTCACGAAATGAAATAGGTGACTGTCCCTAGTTTATCGACAGACGGCCTCGATGTACTTCACCTTGATCGAGACAAATAGGGAACAGTCACCTGTTTGTTCAACGCCCTCATTTCACAACGCCTCAAATAATAGGTGACTGTCCCTAGCTGTCCTAGCTGTCTCTAGTTTTCCGGCTCTCGACAACGTCGGCCGGTCGGCTGGCTCAGTCGGAGACTTCCGCGAGCTTGGCGTCCTTCTGTTCGTCGGTCAGTGCGTCCCAGGCCAACGGGCACCCGCCGCAGCAGAAGGCCACCTTCTCGCCCTTGTACTCTCGCGTGAGGTTGTCGGGCACGTTGGCCAGGTCCAGCGCGGAGCCCATTATCGGGCAGCGGACGTTGACGAACTCACCGGCTGCGGCGGTCTGGTCGCTCGCTCGGTCGGCGGAGGACTGGTCCTTGTCGCACCCGACGGCCAGGGCAGCCAACAACGCCAGCGAAACCGCCGCCAGCGGCAACAGACCCAGTTTTGTTTTGCGTTGGTGTCTCATCGTGTTTCTCCTCATGACGCGCCCGGCCGGTGGGCCAGGCTCGGTGACCAAGTTGTCATGGCATTATAGGCAGGAGGTGGCGGCTTTGACGGGAGAGAATCGTTGCAATCGCCTCGGGCGCTGGGCTAACTTGTCCGCCACTGCGCCCTGGCGGCGAACGAGGCGTCACCGACCGGCCGCGACGCGGCGCAGCAGGCAGGAAGACGCCCATGGCGAAGCAACGCGCGTTGATAATAGGCCCCGGCGGGGCGGGCACGGCCGTGATGAAGGTGTTCGAATCGGACGGCCGGGCCGAGTGCGTCGCCTTCGTCGAAAAGAGCGCCGAGCGCCGGGCAGAGCTCGCCGGCCAATACCCCAACGCCCTCATCGGCGACGAGACGCAGTATCGCAAGGTGCTGGCTGAGGCCGGGCCGGACATCGTCGTCGACGCCGGCCCCGACCACCTGCACGGGCCCAACAGCGTGGCCGCCCTGCAAGCCGGCTGTCACGTGCTGATCGAAAAGCCCATGTGCACCACGCTGGAAGACGCCAAGGCGATCCGAGCGGCCGAGGAGGCGTCCGGCAAGGTCGTGATGCTCGATTACACGATGCGGTACTCGCACCCGTGGGGCACGGTGATGCACGCTGCCAAGCGCGGCATGGTCGGGAAGATTTTCTATCTGGGCGGGTTCTACGTCCACGACATGTGGGACTACTACAACGCCTCCGGCGGGGACTACACGCCCTGGCGGTCGGACCCGGACAACCCCCAGAACATCCTCTTCGGCGGCGGCGTGCACCCGCTGGACATGATTCTCGTGATCATGGAAGATGTCCCCGTCACGGATGTGTACTGCGTCGGCAACCAGTTGGCTGACTCGGGCATGCCGATGGAGGACTGCTTCGTCGTCACGATGACGTTCGCTAACGGCGTGGTGGGCAAGCTGCTGGTATCCAGCGGCTGCAGCGGCTGGAACTTCGGCCAGATGCTGGAGGCCTACGGCACGGAAGGCACGCTGTACGAAGGCAAGCTGTACCGTCGCTGGAAGGACCCCTATGAGCTGCCCGAGCCGGAGAAAGTCGGCGTGGGCCATGCCTGGGGCCTGACCGTCGTGGACTTCCTGGACGTGATCGACGGCAAGAAAGACAATTGGATGAACTCGACGTACGGCATTCGCAACGTGTCGATATGCGACGCGGCGATGAAGAGCCTGCGATCAGGCCGGGCGGAGAAGGTCGAGTGGTTTGAGTAGACGTGAGGCGACTCACGTGGACAGAGCTACCTAGGAGAATCTGATGGCTAAGCATCGTGCACTGATCATCGGCCCCGGCGGGGCCGGCACGGCCGTGATGAACGAGATGAAGACCGACGGGCGCGCGGAACCAATCGCGTTCGTCGAAACGCGCAAAGAGCGCATCAAGGAGCTGAAGGAAGAATACCCCGACGCCGTCATCGGCACGAACTATGCCAAGGTGTTGGCTGAGGCCAAGCCGGACGTCGTCGTCGACGCCGGGCCCGACTTCCTGCACGGCCCGCAGTGCATCGCCGCGCTGGAGGCCGGCTGCCACGTGCTGATCGAAAAGCCCATGGCCACCTCAGTCGAGGACGCCCGGAAGCTCATCGACGCCGAGAAGGCCTCCGGCAAGATTATCATGGTCGACTACACCATGCGGTACTCGCATCCGTGGGGGACGATGATGAACGCCGCCAAGAACGGCGACATCGGCGACATCTTCTACCTGGCGGGCTTCTACGTCCACGACATGTGGGACTGGTACGACGCCAAGGGCCAGTACACCACCCCCTGGCGGATCGACAAGGACAACCCGCAGAACATCCTGTTCGGCGGCGGCTGCCACGGGCTGGACATGGTCCTGTACGTGATGGACGGCATCCCCGTCAAAGAGGTGTTCTGCGCCGGCAACAACCTGTCCGGCTCGAACATGCCGATCGAGGACTGCTTCCTGGTGACGATGAAGTTTGCCAACGGCGCGGTCGGTAAGATATTCGTCTCCAGCGGGTGCAACCGCGGCGACTTCGGCGCGATGTTCGAGGCCTACGGACGCGAAGGCACGCTGGTCGACGGCAAGCTGCTGAAGCGCACGGCTGAGCCAGTCGAGCTGACCGAGCCTGGCGAGATCGGCGTGGGCCACGGCTGGAACCTCACCGTTCGGGACTTCCTGGACGTGCTTGACGGCAAGAGAGACAACTGGATGAACTCGACGTTCGGCGCCCGTAACACGGCGGTCTGCGACGCAGCCATGAAATCCCTCGCCTCCGGCAAGGTCGAGCCGGTAACGTGGTTCTAGTAGAAGCGAGAAACTCTAAATCCTAAATCCGAAATCCTAAACAAATTTGAAGCACGAAATCGCAAACGACCGGCCCGCGTGTCGGCGTGAGATGAGGCAACGCTTGTTTCGTGCTTCGGATTTCGAGCTTCTTATTTCGGATTTGCTGGCGTTCGACCCGCCGCGCTTCCTTCTGCAACGTCCCCATGAGTGATCACGCACCAGAGCACCTGCCGCAGCTTCGCATGTTGCGGCCAAGCCTGCACGACCTGCCGCCGCTGGACCCGCCGGCGGGCTACGTACTGAGACACTGCCGCCCGGGCGACGAGGCCGAGCTGACCGAGGTGCTCCAGGACGCCTTCGATCAGGACAGCATGGCCTTTCAGTGGGCGGTGCGTGACAACCACGGCTTCATGCCCGAGCGGTCTTGGCTGATCGAGCGTGACGGGCTGATCGTCGCGTCGGCGTCGATGCTGATGGACCCGGACTCCTCAGCCGCCAGGCGAGCAGGCACGGCCTTTCTTCACTGGGTGGCGGCCCGGCCCGGACACGCCGGTAAAAGGCTCGGCTACTGGGTCTGCATGGCCGTTTTGCACAGAATGGCCTCGGAGGGCTACCGTCAGGCCGGGCTGGGGACCGACGTCGGCCGATTCCCGGCGATCAAGACCTACCTGAACCTGGGCTTCGAACCGAGACTGATCCACGAAGGCCATCGCGACTGCTGGCGAAAGATATTCGAGAATCTCGGCATGGCCGACGAGGCCGAGCGGCGGTTCGCCCACCTGCTGACCGGCCCGCTGCACGAGTTCTGAGCTTGCCCGCCCACGGTCGACCCACTACGGCCGGCGCGCCCCCCAACTACGGTTACCTGTCCGCGTTGCTGGGGGGGGCCAACAGCAGGGACTGGATGTAGTAGTAGTACCAGTAGTAGGTCCCCGGCAACTCGTGGGAGGTGGCTTTTTCGAGGCTGCGAACGTCGCCGGCATACCTTTGGTAAAGCGTGGCGAACGACCCCTCCTGCGTCAGCGTGACCGCGTCACGCGGCAGTATCTCACTGGGCGGCCGCTGACCGGTGTGGACGTAGCGCACCATCAGGGCCTCGGCGTAGTGGGGGGGCATCTCCTCGTAGCCGGACCGTGCGACGAGATGCACATATGAGGCGAACCGGTCCAACTGCCGCGTGAGCAGGTAGTGGGCCATCAGATACTCGAAGGCCATCCGGTTATTGGGATGCTTATCGACAAGCGTTTCCAGCATTGTCTGCGTAGGAGTGGGGCCGAAGAAGTCGCCGTGGACCATGAACGATCGAATCTGCGCGATTTCCTCATCGTCGCCGAAGTCGTAGCCGGCGTCGATTTTCGCCAGTTGCTCCTTGGCGAATTGCCCGTGGACGATGTCCTTGCTCAGCCTGCGCAGGTAGTCCCGAGCGGCTTCGGTGTCCTCGGTGACAATGGCGATCTTCGCCAGTTGTCGCAGAACGAGCGGCCTGTCGCCCCATCGCCTCAGCGACTCCAGCGCCAGCCGCTCGGCCGTGGGGACGGCACCGAGCTTGAGCAACGTGTCCGTCTTGTAAGGCTGATCGAGCTCCCGTTCCCGCTCCAATGTCCAGCCCGGCAGCAGGGCCAGGTACAGGGGCCTGGGCGGATAATGGAACATCTGGCTTCCCAGGCGGCGCTCCTCGAACAGGGCGCGATTGACCATGCGGGAGACACCGGCCGTGTACATTTCAGGCGGGGAATGGGCGACGTACTTGCGGGCCTCCAGGATGACGCCGCCCCAGGTGTCGGTCTGATAGTAGAAGCATATTCGCCGGAACGTTCTGACGTCCCGGTCGAGTGTCGCCAACGCCACGATGGCCGATACCACCAGCACCGCCGCTGACGGGCCCAGTGCGCCAAGGCGCCCCGGGGCGGAGCCGCCCAGCCTGCCCCGCAGCCGGTCAGCCAGCCGCCGCAGCGGCGCTGCGCGCCGCTTCAGCGCCAGCCCCACCGGCAGGGCGACGAAGAAGCCGTACAGGCCGATCCAGGCCCACGTCGCCACGTCGCCGCCGCCCTGTAGGCCAGTCAGCCGCAAGTATGCCTGCGCAACGCCGACACCCAGCAGCGCCCCCATCACCAAAGGCGCCAGCCCGCCGACGACCAGGTACAGCGCTCCCACTTGCCGCCGCCTGACGGCCAGCTCGTACAGGCCGCAAACAGCCGCAGGCAGCATGCACAGGCCGCCCGCCACGTAGCAGCAGGCGACTATCAGCGCAGCGAAGACCACTGCCCTCACGACGGCCCTGTCGGGCAGGCGGAAGTAAAGGTACGTCACCAGCAGCCCAGCCAGCAGGGCGATCTGGTCGGCCAGCATGAACGTGTAGCGGTTCCAGATCACCACCAGCAGCACGGGCGGCACGAAGCGCAGCAGGCTCTTTTCCTCGCCGCCCATCAGTGATATCAGCCGGCCTGTGGCGACGAACGCAACCAGCGCAACCACAGCCAGGATTGCCGCTCCCACAGACGGCAGTGCGAAGTACTGGCTGACGTTGGCGCCGATGTACTCAGCCGGCCCGCCGGGGACGGTGAGGAACGGCACAAGGAACTCCCCGCCCTGGAAGTAAGTGGGGAAAATCGGAATCGCCTTGTCCGGCAGGAGGGCTTCGTCGGCGTGGTACAGCGCGCGGGGGTCGATATTCCCCGCCACGTGCGCCACCAGCAGGGCGAAGAACACGACAGCCAGGACACTCCGGCGCCGGGCGGGCGGATCTGCCATGTCTCGACCCGCCGATGCGCCCGCCTGCGGGTTGTCGCCCCCCGGCCCGTCGTCTACTATGAAGGCGTGATCGACCTGGATGGCGTCTTCGGCTGATACCATCTTCGGTGTTCTCCTGTGGGGGCGGACATTGGCCGTCGTGCGTTCAACATGGCAACTATCGGCAAGCGGCCTTGATGTGCCTGAGTCAAAGGCCCGAGCCCGGCCCGCAAGGCCATTCGCCGCGAAGGACCCGTCCGTTACCTGGCGCCGTTACCGTCGTCGTCGATCTGCGATTCGTACATGCGGTGCAACTCCTCCATAGCCGCCCGCCTTTCGGCGTGGTCGAACTGACTCGTGAAAGGCGGCCCCTCAGTCAGGCGCAACATGTAGGCCAGCATCTGCCTCTGACGCCAGGCGGTAAGCTCCATCAGCTCGGCGCAGCGCTGTCGCGACAGCGGCACGGGCGCCGCCGGCCCCCGCGAGCGAATCGCGCCCGGCAGGCAGGAGACAGCCGCCGGGAAGATAGCCCGGGCCACTTCGTAGTTGCCGTCGAAGGTCATGTGAACGTGCTCGAAGAACAGCTCCTCGCCCGGCAGGCCGTCGGGCGACGAGTCGCATGTTGCCATCGCCCGCTCGGCGTCGACGAGGCGGACGCGCGACCCCTCGCCGGCGGCGACCTCCCGGATGACGCGATTGACGTCCGAATCGGCCCGGAAGCGCAGTGCGTCCAGGTCGCGTGCGAGAGCGAAGGCGTAGCGGGCCAGGCCCGGCTCACCTACAGCCAGATAGCACCGGCCCAGGCGAAACTGGAGCTCGGCGTAACGCCCGTCAATCTGCTCGGCAGCAAGGTACTTGCCGATAGCGTCCACGGGGTCGCCGGGTTCGTCCAGCTCAACGCCGGCCCGGAAGGCGCTGTCCCACCGCGCCAGGTCGCTGTCGCTCAGGTCCGCCCTGTGGGTCGAGGCGAACGGCGCACAGTGCCGCAGATTCACCGCGACCGTGCAGAGGATCGTATCCGCCCCGGCCTGGCGACCGGCCCGGCAGATGTCTTGCAGGTTCCGGCGCAAGTGCTCGTAGACGACCGGCAGGCGCGGGTCGTCCGCCGAGACGAGACTCTCCATGAACATGTCCATGCCCGTCCACTGTTCGGGGGCCTTCTTGCCGGGCAGCCTGGCGATGAGGTCCACGGCCAGTTGGCCCAGCTTGGTCGTCTGGGCGGCGAGGTAGGCGCGGATGAGCGTCAGGCTCGGCGTGAAGCCCTGGAACACCGTGCCCGGGCCGAACGGGCCGACCACCTCGTTGTTGCCGAGATAGACGATGAACAGGTCCGGTTCGTGTTTGGCGCAGTCGCGGGCGATAGGCAGCACGACGTGGGAGTTGATGGCCGTTACGGCGGCGACGACGACCTCGAACTTCGCGCGGGGATACGTGTCGGTGAGCATGGTCTTGAGGATTTCCGCGAAACCGAAAGCCGGGTCGGGCACGCCCTGGGCGGCCGAGCCCCCCATAACGAAGATGCGATACGTGCCCAGGGCCTTCTGCTTGTCCACGTAAGCGGGCCAGGGCGGCCGGGCCAGCGAACGAGGGAAAAACCGCAGGCCGAACTCCTTGACGTAGTAGACTCCTTTGGCCTCAAGGAAGAAGCTCGTTTCGTAGCCGTAGCCCGCAATCCGCAGGCCGATCTCCGCCAGGCCCAGCAGCGCCAGCGGAATCACCGTCGCGGCGACTATGCGGAACACCCACAGCCGCAGACGAGAAGGTCTTGTGTCGTCCGATTCTGAATTGCCTACGTCGGCAGGGGGGTGGGACGCGATTGACTGTCGCCCGTTGGTGTCTGAGGTCATTCTGCTGGCCTTGTTGGGGGTATGAGTCTGCCTTCACTGCCGGGGAGGCGTCGACGATAATATGTCCCCCGCTCGTGACGTTCCAGCGTCAATTGCGCCGTTACCGTCGATGGCCGGCCTTGTCGCCGCGGCCGACCCGCTCTCCGCCGGCGTGGGCCTACCTGCTGTTCTGCTGTCGGGCCAGCTCGAGGTTCCGGCGAGCGACGCTGTAGTTGGGGTTGATCTCCAGGGCCCTGGTGAACAGTTCTATGGCCTCATCGACCTGTCCCTGCCGGGCCAGTGCGATTCCCAGGTTGTTCATCGCGTAGATGTCTCGCGGGGCGACCTCGAGCGCCTTTCGATAGAGCTCGATGGCCTCATCTTGCCGGCCTTGCCGCGTCAACGCCGAGCCCAGAGACGTGTAAGCCGCCGCATAGCTCGGATCGACCTCGATAGCCTTGCGCCAACTCGCGGCGGCCTGGTCGATCATGCCCGCTTGGTAGTAGACCTGGCCGAGGATGTCATGTGCCGTCGCTGCGGCCGGATCGATAGCCAAGGCCTCTTGGCACCACTGGATCGCCTGGTCCGTGTTGCCCTGGTCTGCCATCAAGCCGGCCATGCCCAGGTGCGCATCCACCGAATCGGGATCGGCCGCCAGGGCCCCGGCGAGAAGTTCGGAGGCTTCATCGGTCCTTCCCAGCTTGGCCAAGATGCCTCCGAGATTGACCATCGCCACGGTGTCGTTCGGATTGGTCTGGAGGGACCGCCTGTAGCGCTCGATCGCCTCGTCAACTCTACCGAGATACGTCAGGCACACCGCGAGGTTGTTGTTGATTCGCGTGGACGTGGGCTCCAGCGCCAACGCTTTTTCGAACTCGGCGACGGCCTCGACGAACTGGCCGCCCATCATCAGCTCGTTGCCGTGGGTGAAGTGGCGATAGTACTCGACCGTCGGCGTGCGGATGGAATGAAGGTCGTCGTAGTCGATCTTGACGAACTCGGGAATGTTCACCGCCCTGTTGTCGGCGGTGGCGTTTGGAATAAGGACCGGCGGGCTGTCGTTGCCGTCTTCGTCGATGTGCGTCAGGAACATCTGCGTGTATGGCGTGTTGGCCTTGGAGGAGAACACCATCCACCGCCCGTTCGGCGAAAAGCTGTGCCACGAGTTCATCAGCGGCGTGTTGCACGTCATCTCGCGCGCCTCGCCGCCGGCGACGGGGACTATCCACAGCCGGCTGTCGGGCCTCATCAGTTGTCCGTTGCGGCACTTGACGAACACTATCCACTTGCCGTCCGGCGAGACCTTCGGGAACGTGTTGCTCATGCCGTTTTCCGAGGCGCCTTCGATCAGTTCAGGCGTCTCCCCCTCGCCGTCGCCAAAAGGCATACGGTACAGGTCGTACTGCATGGGCAGTTCGTTCGGGTCGTTGGCGCGGGCGGGAAATGGCCGGCCCGGCTCGCGGCTGTCCCTGGCTGTGGCGCGGGCGAAGACAATCGTCTCGCCGTCCGGCGACCACACCGGGTCGCAGTGCACGTATTGCGTGTCGTCCGCACCGGGCAGGGCCTTCATCTCGCCCGTCCGGCGGTCGTAGTAGGCCAGTATCCCTCGCGTCGGATAGAACACCTGGAGGAAATGGTAGTCCAGGAAGTTCCTGACGTAGACGGACTCGTTGACGGTCGTTATCGCGTATCGCCCGTCCGGCGAGACCTGCGAGCCGAACCCGATGGTCTTGTGGCCTTCGGGCTTATCGGGGAAGGAGTTCCACGTGATGATCTCGTCGGGCGTGATGGACATGTCGCGCTCGATGTCGGCGATGGCGTAGGCGCCCTTGTCGCCCGTTGGCCCGTCGATGTCCATGCCGAGCGTCGCGCCGTCGGCTGAGAAGCTGTGGCAGTTCCCGCATGTGGGCATGTCCGTCAGGACAATCCGGCTGTCTGATCGGGAGATGTCCTTCAGCCGCCACTCGATCAGCGGCAGGGCCCTGGGGATCAGCGGCTTGATGACGCCCTCTTCGGTCTTGTCCGGCATGAGCGGCACGTCGCGGTAGAATATCGGCGCGCCCACCGGGTCGGCGGACGTCGTCAGCGTCGCCTTTCCCCGTGATACGACGCGGGCGGGATCGCGGGTGAGGCCCAGGATCGTCACGGTGGCCTCTTGCTCGATGGATCGGGCCTTGACGGCCTCCCAGACCTCTTGGCTTGGGGTCCAGCTCCTGGCCGACGCCTGGTATTCAGTGGGCACGTACGGCTCGTTGGTCGCCCCGAAGCACCTCGGGTCGTCTTTGCCCTTCGCCGGCGGGTCGCCCTCGGTCAGCACGTAGATGTGGGCTTCGCCGCCGGCCAGGGCCACGTCTATCAGCCAACGGCCCGTCTGCGGGGAATCGTCGTGCCACAGGAAAGTCGGCGCCACCATCTCCGGCGGGAAGATCGACCCGTCGATGGGGTAATCGACGGTGATCTCGGCCGCTTGGCCGGGCTCGGCCTGGACAGCAGAGAGGATGGCCTCCTCCAGGGCCGCGTCCTCTACGGTGGCGCCGTGACCGCCCCCGGCAAGGATGCCCTCCGGCAGCGGCGGATCGACGCTCTGGACTTGGCTCGGCCCGGCGGGCTGGCAAGCTGCGAGGCACAACGCAACGACAGCGGCTATCCCCACCGAGGCAACGCGAAGAATTGTATGTCTCATGATTACTGGCTCAGTTCAGTGTTGTCGGCGCGAAGCCGGCGGGCCCGGCCTAAGGACGCTCCTCGACGGATTGCTCCCTCAACTCAAGGATCCCGTCCAGCATCTCGCGGGCGCCCTGGAAGTCCGGGTTGACCTCCAGGGCCGTTTCGAGGTGCTCGATCGCCTCGTCGATCCGTCCCTTCGCGTACAGCGCCCTGGCCAGGCCGTGGTGCGCCAGGACGTACTGAGGATGCGTGTCGAGCGCCCTGTTGTAGTATCCAATGGCCTCGTCGGCGTCGCCCTGATCGACCAGTATCGTGCCCAGGTTCGCCAGGGCCATGGGGTTCTTCGGATCGGTCTCGAGCGTCTGCTCGTAGTACTGGACGGCCTGTCCGGGCTGGCGTAGGTATATCATGCACGCCGCCAGGCGGTTGTTGATGCGGGTCGAGGTGGGCTCGATAGCCAGGGCCTTGCGGAACTCGTCAATCGCCTCGGGTATTCGCCTGGCGTCCATAAGCTTAACGCCGGCGTTCAGGTGACGGTAGTACTCGACTGTTGGCGTGCGGATGGAGTGCAGGTCGTCGTAGTTGATCTTGACGAACTCGGGGATATTCACCGCGCGGTTGGCGGCGGTGGCGTTTGCGATGAGAATCGGCGGGCTGTCGTTGCCGTCTTCGTCGATGTGCGTCAGGAACATCTGTGTGTATGGCGTGTTGACCTTCGATGAGAACACCATCCACCGCCCGTTCGGCGAGAAGCTGTGCCAAGAGTTCATCCGATCGGTGTTGCACCTCATTTCGCGCGCCTCGCCGCCGGCGACGGGGACTATCCACAGCCGGCTGTCGGGCCTCATCAGTTGTCCGTTGCGGCACTTGACGAACACTATCCACTTCCCGTCCGGCGAGACCTTCGGGAAGGTGTTGCTCATGCCGTTGTCGGATGCGCCTTCGATTCGCTCGCACCGGCCGCCGCGCCCATCGTTGAAGTCAATGCGGTACAGGTCGTACTGGATCTTCAGCTCGCCCGGGTCGTTGGCGCGGGCGGGCAGCTTCTCGACGCGCGGGTCGATGGCCCGGGCGCGGGCGAAGACGATCGTCTTGCCGTCCGGCGACCACACCGGGTCGCAGTGCACGTATTGCGTGTCGTCCGCCCCGGGCAGGGCCTTCATCTCGCCCGCCCGGCGGTCGTAGTAGGCCAGTATTCCTCGCGTCGGATAGAACACCTGGAGGAACCGGTAGTCCGTGAAGTTCGCGACGTACAGCGATTCATTGACCGTCGTCATCGCATATTGCCCATCGGGCGATATCCGCGAAAGGAACCCGATGGTCTTATGATCCTTCAGCTTGTCCGGGAAGGAGTTCCACGTGATGATCTCGTCGGTCGTGATGGACATGTCCGGCTCGATCTGCGCGATGGCGTAAGCGCCCTTGTCGCCCGTTGGCCCGTCGATGTCCATCGCCAGCGTCGCACCGTCGGCCGAGAAGCTGTGGCAATTAGCGCACGTGGGCATGTCCGTCAGGACGATGCGGCTGTCGGGTCGGGAGATGTCCTTCAGCCGCCACTTGATCAGCGGCAGGGCGCTGGGGACGAGGGGCTTGATGACGCCTTCATCGTTCTTGTCCGGCATGAGCGGGACGTCCCGGTAGAAAATCGGCGCGCCGACCGGGTCGGCGGAAGTCGTCAGCGTCACCCGCCCGCGGGAGAGGACCACGTCGGGATTGCTCGAATCGTACCCGAGAATCGTGACCGCCGCGGACTCGCCGACCGATCGGTCCTTGATGGCCGACCACACCTGCTCGCTGGGGGTCCAGCTCCTGGCCGACGCCTGGTATTCAGTGGGCTCGAACGGCTCGTTCGTCGCCCCGAAGCACTTCGGGTCGTCTTTGCCCTTCGCCGGCGGGTCGCCCTCATCCAGAACGTAGATGCGCGCCTCGTCG
>Ga0114919_10002048_pt1 | contig 16275 bp, 16 predicted proteins | sample BlataG_FD_88682 | JGI IMG/M metagenome (GOLD analysis project Ga0114919, IMG submission 88682) | Deep subsurface microbial communities from Black Sea to uncover new lineages of life (NeLLi) - Black_00105 metaG | ecosystem: Environmental > Aquatic > Marine > Oceanic > Sediment | place: Atlantic... | reverse complement strand
TACACAAATTCAGAATCTGTTTGACTACATTCAGTAGAGCATGATGGGTCTGGTGTGTAGCCAGATATAGAAGCAGCTTGTTGTTGTTGAGCTGAGCTATCGCCACCAAGACAGCCCTTCACTTGTTCATCAACAGTCAAACACAGAAACATCCCAGTCGTGGTGGCTTGGCATGGAGTGGTGCATGTGGGATCTGGTATAATGCCTGGTGGAGCAGGTTCTGATGTGATGCTATCTGATGTGTTATTGCCTGAATTATTAATGGGAGCACCAGTGCATCCTCTGATGGCTCCAGTGGCAGTGCGACATGCCTGGAAGCCAGAGATATCAAAGCAGTTCCCTCGGCAGTCATCAGCCGGCAGAATTTCTTGGACCAGACGGCGGCCCATAGTGGAGGGGGAAATGATGAACGTGAATGCTATGAATGATACTAGAGTGGCTTTTGAAGCCTTTATAGCGTGGCTTGGCATGGGTTTATGTCTCTAATTGTAGCAGAGAAGTGGAATGTTGACTATTTTTCAACAAAAGAATTTTTTTAGAACTTTTTTAAATAAACCTTCTTGTCAGACTCTTAATTAGAGCCCAGACCAAGTGATATTTCTCTTAAGACGTATTATAGGACATCTAATGCATATGTATAATGATGCAATGCTAATTTCATGTGGAAGAAAGTCTTCATTGTGACGCACGCTTCACACATGCTGGGACATGCGCTCCTCCTTTCTGACTACCGGCCACCATCTCAAGCTTAAAAACCCCCACCATACCAAGCAACCTCACAATAATTTCACTAAATATACATCTCTAAAATATTACAATCAATTATCATGAATATTGCAGCTCTCATTGTTGCCTTAATGGCCTCTATGCATGGTGCTTCCGGCCGTTCATTGACTCAGGTGTGTAGAGTCAAATTGACCATTCTGATGCTTGTTATTGCGTTTCAAAGCCTTTAATAAGCATGCATATGTCTAATCTCTCAATGCATTAGAATATCACCAACATCGATGCGTCATAATTGCAGACTTTTCCTCCAGCTAGGACAGCAAATGTATTCTTGGATTATCCTCTTGGATACGGCAACTCTTCATCATGATCATCTCACCCCCTTCTATCCCCCCCCTTTCTTCCTCCATATCAGACCACCCCAGTCCGTTTCTGCATCCCATACCAAGTTGATGCATCTTTCATCCCTGCTTGCTCCTCAGCAATCGCTGCTGCCAACACTGGTGCTCTCTCCTTCTCCTGCGTTCCAGGCGGCTCTCCAGCCGGCTGCATCGACAAAATTTCCGCAGGCGAGGCTGAAATCACCAACTTTGGTGCAGCTGAGCAACCAGATGCTGCTAACGCAGGTATCATCCCCATTGTTGCTGAATTCTATGGCCTCGATGACAATGCCCTTGTAGAATACTACTCAGTTGCTGTGGTAAAGAGCGAATTCTGTGCCAGCAATCCCACCTTGGCCGACTTGGCTGGAAAGAGATCTTGCCACACTGGGTTCCGTAAAACTGCTGGGTGGAATATGCCAGTTGGGTTCCTTGTTTCTCAAGGTATCATGGATGTCAAGGATGAGAATGATCTAGTTACCGATGACGCCGAGTCTGTGGCTGCCTTTTTCTCTGAGGTGTGCGCTCCAAGAGTGACTGCAGACGGACCAGGTGTCGGCGGTACTTCCTGGGCACCCTTGTGTACTGCTTGCGATGGAGACTGCAGTGAAGATTCACCTTACTATGACTATGCTGGCACAGTACATGGTGTGATGGAAGGTGTGTGTGATGTTGCATTCACCAAGCAAGATGTTGTTCCTACTTATGCTACCGATGGTTCCGAACCAGCCGACTGGGCAACTCTGGCAAAGGATGACCTTGCTCTCTTGTGCCCTAACGGTGGCTGTGCCTCTGTTGAAGATTACGCCAACTGCAACCTGGGTAGAGTACCAGCTCACGCTATTGTTGCCGATGCAAGAAACCCTAATCTTGATGCCATCAAGGATGCTTTGGTAGCCGCTGGAAACAGCGAGGGCTTCTTGGAGAGCACCACTGAGGTTGAGGGACAGGAGAATGTCATCTTTGCTGCTGGCACTGAGGCTTTGTTCAGAGTTGATATTACTTTTGAGGAGTTTTATGATCCAAATGTCTTGGCCGCTTTTGAAGCTGTCCGTGCATTGGACGACTAATACCTCTGATAATATATGTAAAAGTATGGGTGGACTGAAAGGATGGAGGAGGAATACTGTCTTTCTTGTTACTTTTTACCACTCCCATCAGCTCAGCTAGTTTTGTGTTTACAGCTATGCATGCCTTTTCATATCAGCATGCGCAATAGGAATAATTTATGCTACACTAAAGTTTTAGCAAACAAGCTGTAAGATTTTATCTAGTCATTCTAAATCCTCCATTGGCCCACTATTCATTTTCGACTCCAGCCACCCTTCTTCTTCTTCTTCTTCTTTGGCATCATCATCGCTGCCTGGCCTTTCTTCTTTCCAAATACTTGTTGATGCTTCATCCCTCCCCCTCCCCCTCCCTTTGCTGTGACTGTGCTTGCACCACTACTTCTATTAGCAACAGCACCAGAGTCACCAGTACCACCTTCCCAGTTGATATACTCCTTTTCAGGCAGCAGCTTCCCGTGTGTCAGGCTATCCAACACCCACTTCCCTGATAGTACAGGTCTATCTGGAAACTTCAGGTGAATCTTCTTGTATGCCTCATAATCATTAGCCATCAGCTTGATCTTCTCTACTGATGCCGGTGGCAGATGTGCATTCATATTACTATTATTACCACCACCACCACCACTATCATCACTAGTGGTCCCACTACCACCACCTTGCTGTTGCTGATGATGGCCTTTCAAAGCAGTTTGATGTATCTTGGTCATCACAGTCCCTCCAGATAACTGGATCAAATGATGTACTGCTCTATACATATCATTTCTACTAGAAGCTAAAGGGAATACAGCAGACCCTGCACCGCTACCGCTCCCACCTACAGGCATACAAATAATAATGCCGCCAAACAAAGGAGGTTGACCCGACATGGCTCTTCTTCTCGAAATTCCCGGCACTCCAAACGCCGGATTGTTATTCTTCAGCCCCTTGCATTCAAAAGGGGCCTCTGCCACCAGCTCCCCTGCTTCAGTACACGCATCCAGCCAAGCGTGGCTCACCAGCCAAGCGCCTACTGCCAGGCCTCCAAGGAACTTGGCGGTGCGGCTCTTTGCCATTCCAGTGTCGTCGGTGTCTACCAGCACGTGGGTGGTATCCTCGGTGATGGTGTCGTCTAGGTTCATGGTGATGGCACTGTGTTTGACTTGTTTTTGCAAGGTGAGGAATTTGTTTTGGACATCTGCTACATTGGCGGAAATGACTACCCTCAGGCTACGATGATGAGGTGGTGGAGGTGGAGGTGGAGGAGGAGGAGGACGACGTTCTAATAAAACTGGAAGGGGACCAACATCTTCCCCTACCTGCTTCTGCTGCTGCTGTTGATGTTGTTGTTGTTCTACTGCTCTATTATTATCACTATCTACACTATCTAAACCAAAGAAAGCAGCTGCTGCATTTTGAGTATCAGAGCTGTCTTTCTTTTGTCCATCTTCTACTCCCTGTTGGTACTGCTGTTGTCGTTCTACATCTATTATTTCAGCAGATTGGGTCTCGTCAGGATCAGCATTAGCATTGATTTCAGAAATGACAACGCCCTGGGATGGGGGGTGTCCTTTACTGCTCCTATGATGATTATGTTGTTGTTGACCCTCTTCTTTGTCTTCTTCTTCTGGTGCTGCTCTTTGGCTGGTTTTTGGCATAGCAGTTATGAGAGGTGGAATAAGGGAGGTAGCAGCTACATTTTGATCTTCTTCTATATTTTCTATAATTAATCCTCCTCTTCCACTCTGTCCATCTCCATCGCCATCTTGACATCTACCCTTATCCACTGCTGCTAGTACAGCAGCAGCATTGCCATAATTATCAGTAGAGGTGGCAAGTGGTAGCTGAGTAGTTCCCACTGGAAGTTCATTGCACAATCTGAGAGCTCTCTGTACTGCTGCAATCTCTCCTTTCAGTAGACTGATATCAAACGTACCCGGAGTAGCCATGCTGCGTTGCTTTTCAATCCATCTACCTAGACTGAATTGTAATGGAGGGGATGCAGGGGTGGTGGGTGGTTTGGAAGGGGGCTTGGTTGATGGCGCTGGTGATGTTGACAGTGGCGGTGGATGATGATGATGTGTTTGGTGTTGCTGCTCTTGTTGTTTCTGGCTTGGGTGGTTGTAATGTGCAGATATTTCTCCATCTTCTTGAGTGTTTTCTTTTTCTGAAGATATGCCAGTTGCTGGATGGTTGGAAAATTTTTTTGAAGCCTGTTGAGTCTGTTTTGTCTTCTTGTCACCATGCTGACCCATGGGGGTGCCGGCATCGTTGCTGTCTTCTTCCTCCTCCTCTTCTTCTTGCTCAGGTTTTTTTCGTTTGGTTGGGCCATTTAAGCGTTCCATCCTCTCTCTCAAAGGTAAATTCCCAGGAATGCGTGCAATGATGCCAAAGATATGTTCCTGAGCATTGTTGATGGTGTGGTTGGAGACGAGCTCCTTCTTCCAGCCAGGAACGCCACACGTCGGGCACTGTGATTTGACAATGCCGGGACCTTCCATAGTAGCGATGACGCAGCTGCGACAGAAGACGTGTCCACATTGAGGTAGAGTTACCGGATCGTTGAATGGACCTTTGCAAAGCTGACAGCTTGCAGCTTGCAATGCTGCTTTTAATTCCTCCATAAGTTTGACTTGGCTGACCATGTTGGAGCTATTCCATAGCGTCTACAGTAACTGTTACATCATGATGAATATCATGGTTGTCATAATTTTAATAATTTTGGCAAACCACGCTCCAGTCTGAAGCTGAAGAATTTAAAAGACGCCCACAGTGCTGAGCCTTTTGGCATTCAAGCAGTTTCAATTCCCATGTATTCAGCATTTCGTAACATAACCACCAAACATTGGTGTATAGAAAGATCTATCGAACGCAAATTGTACCAATATGACGACCGAAGCCGGCTCTCTAAAACTCATCTTAACTTCATCTTCCTCGAGCTACACCCCTGGACAATGTGTCACCGCCCTAGTAATGCTAGCATGCCCCTCAGAACACTATAATCCGGAACTCAAGGAACTAGACATCAAATTCACAGGTATCGAGCGAACAGATGCCTCTTGGATCGCACCTTCCTACCGCTCCTCCCTCCCTCCCATCAACACCGACAAACGCAGAGTCCAACGCCACCTCGTCAATGCCCGCCTCCAAGCAGCTGCTCAAGGTGACTTCTCTTTCTCTTCTTCAATCAGAAAGTTCATCATCAGGTTCCAGCTTCCTCTTTGGCTTCCCCCCACTTACAAGGGCACCGCTGCTCGCTTTCACTACTCCCTGTCCGTCACCGTCTCCCATTTCAACAGCACAAAACACGACAATCCCTCTACCACCACTACCACCACCATAGAAACCACCTCCATTAAAATACCCATCAAGTTGAACCCACTACTGCTACTAACAAAGCACCACTCAAATATAGACTCAAAGCAGCAGACTGATATCTTGGAGGAAGCTCTCCTCCATTCAAACCCAGATACATGCATGTCTGTCAAATGTTGGGAGGTAGGTACTGGCACTAGTGTCCATGATGCAGTGGATCATATTGCCAAAATAGCTTTAGAACATGCATCAATGAATTGTATGTCACCTAGCTCACCAGGAAGGAGACCTACTATTGATTTTAATTCTACTAATGGTATCGGTGCGATGATGGGGGGAGTAGCATTGTCGTCATCATCCTCACTACTACGTATGCATAAATCAACAACCGCTGCCGCTGTTGGTTCTCAAGTTGAATTAAATCAATCGTTAGCAGCAGCTGATGATGATAATGATGAGGATAGAAAAAACATGAATACTGCAACGCGAATAGAGGCTCATACTGGACATGGCAGTAGGAGCTATGGTCTAAGGTTAGGGAGTTCTCCTGTAGTAAGAGTGAACCTAGCACCCCCACTAGAAGGGGTCCTTTGCGCTGGATCTACTGTAGCAGGAACACTCGACTTTTCAGAATCTTATGCTGGTACTACTTGTGATGTGAATGACTCTCAGAAGAAAGGAACAAAGTGTATACAGGTGCAGATATCATTAGAATCAGAGGAAACAGTGCAACCAAAATGGCAGAAGAAGAAGAATGCTTCGTCCTCAGCAGCAGGGATGGTATTTAGAAATGTACAGGATGAGTTGTTTGAAGTGACAATCGATACAGAACTAACATCATTTGTATTCTCTCTACCGCAAGACAGTCTCCCTGGATTTAGTTGTAGCTTGATTTCCTTCAGATGGCTGCTTAGGTTCACATTTACTGTCATGGTTGGTAGTAGAGTTGAAGAGTTGGAGTGGGTCTTGCCTCTGGAGATTTCATAGCAGCAGTAATGGTGGTAGGTATTAATGATATTGCATTTGACATTGGGTGAGTTCTAGGGATTATTTGATATAATCTAGAAAGGTATCTTTACTTCTCATTGGTAACAAAATGAACATGTTCAACAAGTTGCACAACATGTGTGCTATATCAATCATCAAATCCATAAAAATCAAAAATATCTAGTCTCTCAGACAGACATTGCCTCTTCTTCTTTGGGCAATTGCTTCTCCAGGTTTGTACTGCGCCACCTTTTCACCCATTCTCTTGCATCCTGAACATTATCAGGAACTCCATCAGGAGACTCGTATTCAGGTGCAGCAGCAGCTGCTGCTACCGTTCCTTCTCTTCCATCAGAAGTCACAGTGACCGTCTTGGCCTCTGCTGCCTCCCTCTCCTCTCGCACTCTTCCTCCTCCACCTACGGAGATACTCTTCTTTACCCTCTCATCTGCCAATATCTCCTTCTTCCTCTCTGCACTCACTGGTGCAGGTGGAGGAGCAGGGGCGGGGAAGGGCTCCATGCCAACCCTGGTTCTAAGACGATCTTCCACTGTTCCTAAAAACATTTGTAAATAGCTAGTTGGGGTCATTGATTTGCCTTTATCCCCGGCAGCCTCCACACGACGGAGCTCCATTGTCTTGTTGACTGCAGCACCCCCGGCATTGACTGCAGCAGCTACAGTGGCAGCCAGTTCTGATCTAGTGATCTTGCCGCTGATCATGTCACCTTGCTTGGCTTCAATCAAATGTGACACGTCTTCCTCTGCTTGAGTCAGCCCAGTGGGACGTAAGATGGTGTAACTCAACCCACTAGCTCGTACAGCATTCTCTCCAGTGTACTTATGGTTGAGAATAGCCCCTGGATTGAGCTGAATAATGGGAATATCAGCCTTTCTTGCAGCCTCATCGTCTCCAATCTTGGCATTTCTCTCTACTCCAGCACTTGAGATGAGAACAATCTGAGGTTTCTCCTCCGTGTAGGCTTTAATACCACTTTCAATGCATAATTCAAACGGCCCAGGTGAGTATCTAGGGTTGGCATACCCATTAAATTCAAATCTACTGTAAACCAGGCCAAATTGACGAATGGCAGAAGGATCCAAGACAGATGCAGCATTTGCTGGTACCGTCTTTGCTCTCTTGGATAAAACAAAGTTGCGCCATGGAATAAATACATCAGTCCATTGGCCACTTACAGTGTCAAACGTAGCTTGATACGTGTCTTCTGGTACATTTTCTTGATCTACTGTCTTGATGTTGAGCTTGAAAGTCTGACCTGCATTACTCTTCACTCGGAGGGCAATGCCATCATACTGTTTAAGGTTATATGTGATAGCTGCAGTTCTAGCTCCACAGAATCCACCTCCTTCTACAATAAGATCACCAGACCAAACTGCGCCTTGCCCATCTTCACTGGGTTTGATGATACTGGAACTCTGACCACCCATTATGACGTCATCAAGACGTTGCCAGACAGATATGTCTTGCTCTGTCTTCATTGCCAGGACCTCCATTCTTGGCTTAAGCTGTTCTTGTTGCCCCTTTGTTGCTCCCAAAAGGTATTTGGCCGCTGCAGTTGCTATGTAGCTGACACCCTCAGCATCAACTCTTTCAGGAGTAAGATTGTCAAGGTAACCCATCTGCCCATCTGCAGTTCTCCCAAATACTGCTCCAACTGAGCAGACGATTTGAGTGGCACCCTGGAAGAGATCGGCTGTCAATGTGTCTGGATTTGTGATGTCTACACCATCTTGAAAGAATAAAATGCCACTAGATCCGTTCTTTTGAAAGCCTTCAGTGATTCCTAGAGGTTGAAAGGCTTCTTTAGCTCTACTGACACTGCGAACGGCTGCTATAACAGTTCTCCCGGAAGTGAGGAGAGAAAGAACTAGCTCACGTCCACTTCTGCCACTTGCACCAAAGACAAGGACGGCATTTTCTCTGGGTAAAGTCGGTTCTTTTTGTGACTGTGTCAAATTGCTTTGCTGGGACTGTTGATCACCGTCACCACTCAATGTTTTGATGGCTTCATACACCAAGTATCCAGACATTGAGATGACGAGAGCTGCACCTCCTATGAGAGCCGGGAGTGGGGCACTATCGAATGACAAGCTTGCTTGAATACCAGGGGCATGTCTAGGAGTATATCGTGCATGTAAATGTCTTGATATATTGAATGAACGAGATAAGGATGGTTTTTTTGAGGAAAGCTGGAGGGTCTTTGATAGATGTTGCATCTCTTGGATTTTTATTTCTCTCTCTTTAGCTGTTTGCGTTACCTGATTCGAATATATGAACTATCTATAACAATCCATCAAGTTGTATAGTTTGTTTTACTGGATCCAGCTATTTGTTCCTCCCGTTTATGCATTTTGTGGACCGCCCAACGGCACTGCCGACGACGTGATGTCATTCCTTGAGGGACAAAACAGCAACTTCTACAGTCTGCTGTTTGGTATATTACACATGTGGCATCAATGTATGAATGGATAATTGTAAAAGGTCAGCATGCATCAATATACCCTGCGCAGTCCACTTTGGCTACTGATAGAAACACAATTTTCTGCCCTTTCTACTCTTCCTTAGCGTGTCCTTGCCATCCAACACCAAACTGCACCCACTCAAGTCTACATGTTTAAACAAAGGGATATTTTTATTGCCTTGGTGACTCCAAATGTGTCATTAACGACATATTTCTATGCAATACAAGCTTCTGCAACTCTGGTTAGTCACCAGACTTTATTTGGCGAACTGCTTGGCCAGACAATCAACCTTTTCATCTTTGGTGCTGATATGCAACAGCTTTGTCTATTGAGGCCAGCTCCCACGTGGAATTTTGGCCAAAGCTTTGGCAGGAGTGCTACCTGATATATCCGATTCCTCAAGCAGGGTAAGGTGGATGATTGAATCTAATAAATGTATTTACAGGTGGCTTGCTATTGTAAGTGTGGCTCTCAAGGTTGAGGACAAGCAGGCAAGGCCAGGAACCAGGCTGAATCAAGTTGGCTGCAATCTTACTGATTTTGCAGCATTCCAGGTTCACCTTTGTCAAAGCAGAGAGGCACAGCAGCCCTTTCATTGCCTTTGCTTTTAGTTTCATCTCATTAATTTGCAGGAGCAGTAATTTAAGCAAGGGCCAATGAGACTGCCTGATGCCTGTAAGACCTTTATCGAGACCTGCTCCGTCATCGCGGTCATCCATATCCAAGTCAAGCTTGGATTGCTTTTTTTGCTGCTTCAAGCACTTCACTCATTGTCAACTGCTTGGATACTCTCTAGCGAAGAGAAAGCTTTGATACAAGCAGTGATAAGTTGGAATCTTCAGGCAGGTCATTATAATACTCCAGCTCTACCTTCAGGCCCTCGACATTGATGACGTCGTGCGCACCTGCTTGTTCACCAGACGGAGAGTGGCCCTGCCTTTGTCATCCAAGTGAGGCATCAGCGCGACAAGCACGTTTGGGAAATCGTCAAGCTCTGCCATGTGGAGAGCTATTGTAATATTTGGGGAGACTGGGATGACGAATTCCCAGCTAGATCCGAAGTTGATTGGGATCGCAAGAGAAAAACGGCAATTTTTTTAAGGTTCAGTCCTGTAAGATTTCAAATTATCCAAGGGATTCATGGGATGCATACCGTAGTATGGTCTTTATACCCTTCCCTGGCCAAGCTCTGAAAGGAACGCCAACGTCTTCCAGACTCACAGTGACCGAGCAATAGCCACAGCAGTAAGAAGGTTTGTATTACACAGTGGAAACCCCTGTTTTTATCATATGAAGAATAAGACACCTGGGTACTATATATAGCAACCTACTACTACAAAACAATCAAATAAATTCAACTCTAATCATATACATATAAAATGAAATGTGTCCCATCTGACTTTAGGATACTTCTACCACTCATCTTGTGCTATCATATCATTATCATACCATTAAAATATTGTCGCTACTTGTCTAATATTGAGGTTCTTCATAATATTGCTTGTGTGCTTGTGTTTTTTATCCTCCAGCATCAAGTATAGAATATATGTTATCTGCCTGATCTCTCTATTTGCCTAAAAGAGAAAAGCAATGTAAGAAGGGTGGTATGTTGTCAAGACTACCACCGGAGAGGTGGCATTGTGAAAGCAAGCAGTTACTATTTATCTTGTTGGTTAAGAGTCCAACATTCTTCTTTCCCCCCCACCAGCAATCATGAGAAAGTCTTTTATTTATTTTTTCATTAAGATACTTATCAAAACATGCCTACGCGCATCAGCACAGTGCCTGCAGCAGCCACAGCAGCAGAAAGAGCAGCCGCGATTGCTTGCTGACTCTCCACCGCTCTTACCCCTTCTTTGCACACCCCTTCTAGCAGCTGTTTGGTCACATTATTAGGCTCAACGCCATTACCTTCCATTTCTTGGCTCAACTTAATTGCTCTTTCATACTGTCCAGCTCTATCACATGCTGCAATCAGAGCATTATACACATGAACAGTCTTTCTGGGTCTTCTAGAAGCAGCAACAATAGTACCACTCCTATTATCATCGCCGGCAACTCCTTTATATTCCCCACCAAGCACACCACCACCATCATGGCCATCGTCATCTTCTTCATCATTATCCATCATGCTTTCAGCCACCTTGAAAGCAGCCTTCCAATCACCAGCCATTCCATGAGCAGCAATCAGGCCACAAAAGGCATAATCTCTCGGAACAAAGCCAGCCTTGATCATACCTTTGAATGCAGACTCAGCAGCCGCCACATCACCGGCCATACCATGAGCAGCTACTAATGTTTCATAGGACACTGCATCCGGAAGAGGATGGGTGTCAAAGAGGGCTTGAGCAGCTATATTTTGGCCTCTTTTCCCTAGAGCGCTGAGTGCCGTGTTGATCATGATGGTGTTGGCAGTGATGCCCAGTAGCTTGGCTCGGTCTAAGACTGCTACCGCTTCCTTCCATTTGCCTGCGCGTTCATAGGCCAGCATGAGGGCCCCGCATACTACTTCATTGACTGGGCCTTTGCCTTTGGGGAGTTGCTTAATTTGTGGTTTGGCCGTGGTGGAGGTAGTGTCTTGAGATATAGCAGCTCCACCACTTGTTGTTGAAAATTGAAGAGGAGGGGTGACAGGGAGGTCAAGATGGAGACCCTGAATTGCTGCTGTACCACCAGCCCAATCAGGTGTAGAAGTGCCATCTTCTACTACTCCACGAAATGAAGCAGTAACAGTACCAGTATGTCTAGAAGTAGATGAAAAGTAGCTGAATCCGTCATCCTTTCGACTACTGCTACTAGCCTTCTTTCTACTATCATTGTTGGTTGTCGGTGTACATGGTGGTGATGACAACATTGCCTTGCTGGTACTTGCACCTGCAGAGCTTCCTCTCCTCTCCTTTTCCTCGTCTTCTCCATCATCTTCACCACCCTTACTACTACTATTATCGCTCTTTCTAGGACTGGATGCCTGCAACTGCTCTAGCTCAGCATAGCTAGCTTCAGTCTCACTAGCCATTGCATGTCCGAGTACCAGCTCTGCAGAGCTTACTACTACGCCATAGGCTGCCTTGCGCTCTTCCTCAGTCTCACGAGTCATCAACGACAAAGAGGAAGACCAGGTGGTGAGACCTTCAGGGAGGTGGAGTGGTACTGTTTTCCTCATTCCGGGGAAGGCTGACATTGCAGTACCATCAAGACGCATGATATGAGATGAAGATGGTGGTGGTGGTGGTAGTGGTGGTGGTGGTGCACTACTACTATAGAATGAAGACAGTGATGCCAAGGATGCTGATGATGTCAACGCCATTGATCTTGAGTGTTGTTGTTGTGATGGTGGTGGTGGAGTTGAAGGGTTTAGGGCCATGGAAGCCTCCTTCTTCATCAAATCCAGCTGCTCCCTCTCCAACTCAGCAAACAGCTCCTCAGCTTGCTCCCAACATCCATGCTTATCCAAGCTTTTCAACAAGGCTGAATATGTATAGGCGTTGGCTTCAATTCCTGGGCCTAGAGCCTTCGCTCTCATGCTCTTCACTACAGTCAGTGCCTTTTCCCACTGCCTCCCACTGCCAAGAGCAGCAACTAGAGCAGTGTATGTTCTAACATTTGGTTTGATCTCATTACGCATCATCCATTCTACCACTTTTTCGCAACGTTCCCATTGCCCGTCTGCGCCAAGAGCTGAAATCAAAGCAGTACAAGACACTACATCTGGCTTGATTCCTAATGCCAGCATGTCGTCAAACAATGCTACTGCCTTCTTCCAATTACCTCCAGCTGAGCATGCACTGATAACGGCAGCAAATGCATGCCCAGTGGGCTTGCATCCCGCTCGTTGCATATCATCCCAAATCGATAGAGCAGCTTCCCAACTTCCTCCCTCAGAAGCTGCCCTCATTGCAGCTGTAAACGCATGAACTGTAGGTGCTAGCTTACTATCTTTATGTGCATTTCTCATCTTATAATACATCTTCAAAGCCTTGTCAGTATCCCCATTTCTTGCTGCAACTTCAATGTACGTTGTAGCAAGACGGCAGTCTGGCTCACAGTTTGGATCTGCTTCTGCTTCATTCCAAATAGTGTATGCTTTGTCTGCCATGTTGCCCACTAGTGCTGCCCTCATTGCTGCAGTGTAGGTGAAGACGGTGGCCTTCATTCCTGCCCCTCCTTCTCCCTCTTGACCAGTCATCCAGTCGTACATCGCTATAGCAGTCACATATTGGCCATGTTGGGAGCACACTCTGATGAGAGAAGTGCAGAGACGGTCATCAGGGGTGTGTCCAATAGCAAGCAGCCACTCATGGAGGAGGAGGGCACGTCTCCAGGTTGATTTATTGCGGCCTAGAGCTGCGACGAGCTTGTCCAGTTCTCTGTTGTCGGATGGGGAGAGGGAGAGGGAACCTGCTGGGGGGAGTTCTACTGGGGTTGTGGGGTCGAGCAGGCGGTAGAGTGCTTGAGGAAGGGAGCCATTGAAGCCTTCTGGATATTGTTGGTGGAGAACCTGTTAATGAGAAGAGAAGAGGAGAGGAGAAGAGAGGAGGGATGAGTGGGAAACAAAAAGGTTGGAAAGAGAGAGGGTGGATGGTTGCCACACACACAAGAGACGGTCGTCAGCCACACACATGGCGTCTGGAAGGAAACGGGGAGAAACCTACCTGAAGTTCGGGTGTGAAGTGTCGTTTATTTGTCGACGAGTTGGTTCTGGCATCTAATTCTACCATAGCAGCGGCCCTCACAGCCAAACGAGCAGCTGGAGCTCTTTCTAATTCAGCGCTAGAACGGCCAGAGCATGAGAGGAACTGTTTCTGGGCAGCAATGCTTGCCCTGGAAGATGCTTGGCTAGCAAAGCTTCCTCTCGCTGCTGGACCTGTTGAAAACATAGTGCTCTAACCTAAAAACTTCTCGAAATCAAAAAGATGCAAAATCGATATTAAACTGTTCTTAGCCCTTGAATACTAGCAACATTATGTGGCTCATTCTAGCCACATCGGTTCTAGTAACGAATGCTAATTTAGTTTAAATTTATCTAACAAAAATTGCTATTCTTCCTCTTCTTGGATCCCTCTGACTAATCTTCACCCAACTTTCACCATCCCTCTCCTTTCTCCTTCAGATCCCACCTCCCTCCTTGGCATCATCCCACCCCATTCCACTCCCTCCCAACATCCCAGCAGCTGGTGCAGGGTGAGCTACTTTCTTCACCACACTTCCCTGCAACGTCTTTGCCAGTTTGGCATAAAATTTGTAAAAGTCAATACTCGACCCTTCCTCCTTTTCCAGCCTTGTTAGGTACAGTCCAGGTAGGATCTCCTGAATCCCTACGTTCACTACTATCACCCTTTCCCCTGTCACTGCTACTCTTACCACCCTTTTCTCTTTAATATAACCCCCATCACTAGTACCATTGGTATCATCCGTATTCACACACTCCAAGGTGCCTCCAAGCTGCACAGTCCCCGACTCTACGGCAGCCATAATTGCAGCAGGAGTACACCTACTGGTGAATTGAGCTTGACAGGATGTCTCTTTCACTGCATCATTTGTGGACTGGAAAATAGCCCCTAGATTGAATAATAAACCTCCACTGATGAGCTCAAATGCGTTAGGTTGTCTGCCTCTTCCTCCTCCTCCTCCTCCTGCTGCTGCTGAGAAAGTGGATTGAGAGTCAGCATCATGTGACTGGGGTGTTGTGTGTGCTCCACCATCATTCTCTCTATTTTGGTTGCCTCCTTCCCCCCCCTTATTGGTGTAATAACTATCCTTCTTGATGATAATGGGACCAATGGCTTTCACCAGCTCAGCATACCATCTATAGAATGCAGTTGTGTTGCCTTTAATTTTACTCACATCAACAATGAGCCTGGTTCCCAGGACTTGGCATACCTCCACTAGTACCTTGATGGTACCTTGAGGGTGAGGAATGAAGATCTTAATTGCTGGGCTCTCTTTCTCTTTCTCTTCCTGTTGAGCATTATTATTATTATTATCGCCAAAGCTGCTGTTATAATCTTGATATTCCACTCGCCCTCCAGTGGCCACCGCTGCATTTTCCAGCTGTGCCAGCACATCTGCCAATGGTCTATCTGTAGTGAATCGAGTAAACCTAGATACCCTCTCCTCTCTAGTATGCAATATAGCCGATATATCAAGCTGTTTGTTTATCAGGTCGAATAAATTGAGCTTTCTAGCACTATTTTGCTTATGAGGTGGTGCTCTTCTTTGACTCGTGCTTCCTAACAAGGCTTTTTTAGTGGATGTCCTCAAGTCGTCTGAAACTTCATCGTCATCATCATCAGTCTCTTTAAATACATCCATTGCCAGTGCATCTACTCTCTCTTCAAAACTACCACCATCACCATCGTCATCTCCATTTGCATTCCTCAACACACTCTCACTACCACTATTATGCTGAAAATGTACATTTCCTTCAACCATCCAAGGATGCTCCCACAAGCTCCCAATCCCCCACCTCTTCCCCGGATCCACCTTAATCATACATCTTATAATATCCCTCGCATTGGGGGACAACCAAGGCGGCATAGCGTACTCTGCTGCTTTGATCTTGGCAAAAAGAGTGGGAAAATCTTCCTCGTCAAATGGAAGACAACCAGATAGAATCACATAGAGGCAGACACCAAGGGACCAGACGTCGGCTGGTCCACCGTCATATCCCCCCTTTTTATCAATGACCTCTGGTGCCACATAGTTGGGAGTACCGCATGTTGTGTTGAGAATGCCTTTCTGTCCTAGCATTGCTTCTGTTACCATGATGCCAAGGCCAAAATCACTCAGTTTGACTGATCCACTCGAGGCCAGCAGGACATTTTCAGGCTTAATATCTCGGTGGTAGACACCCTTTGAATGGCAATATTCGACTGCATCCAACAACTGTGCAAAGACTAATCTAGCTTGATTTTCCTTCATGGGGCCTTCTAGTGCTATTTTGTCAAATAATTCACCTCCAGTGACTAATTCCATGACCATGTAGATCTTTTCTTTGCTGGTGAGTACTTCTTTCAAGTTGACAATGTGAGGGTGGTGGATGGCCTTGAGGATGGCGATTTCTCTCTTGATTTGTTCGACCATGCCATGGTTGATGAGGGATTGTTTTTCTAGGATTTTAACAGCGCATACTTCTCCTGTGATGGAGTGCTGGGCGTATCTGACCTTGGCGTAGGTGCCCTGTGAAAGGATGGAGAGATGGAGGAGTGGGTATGTGGGTGAGGGTGTCGGTCCGGGGGGGGGGGGGGGGTTGCACGAGGTGTTTTTCTTTGCCCCACACTTTGGGTTTCTCCCCTTTTCCTCCCCCTCCATTCCACCATTTGTGTTTTTCCCCCCCTC
>Ga0114919_10002046_pt1 | contig 16278 bp, 7 predicted proteins | sample BlataG_FD_88682 | JGI IMG/M metagenome (GOLD analysis project Ga0114919, IMG submission 88682) | Deep subsurface microbial communities from Black Sea to uncover new lineages of life (NeLLi) - Black_00105 metaG | ecosystem: Environmental > Aquatic > Marine > Oceanic > Sediment | place: Atlantic... | reverse complement strand
GTGGGTTAGTGCGTTCCTAGACAGCTCGCACTTCACTCGGAGGTCTTCGTCATGTCACCACGCCACGCCGTCACCAACGTCTGTGGTCAGTACAGCTAGCGCTTCCACCCGCGCGGGCCGGGGTGCATGATCGCAAGGTGATGGTAGGTCAGCGATGAACGACGTCGTTGAGACGCACACCGGCCTGGTATTCCTCGTCGGTGATCGGGCCTACAAAGTCAAGAAGCCCGTCACCACCGATTTCCTCGACTTCGCGACACCGCAGAGTCGCGAACGGGCCTGCGCGCGAGAGGTCATGCTCAACAGTCGGTTGGCTCCGGCCAGCTATCTGGGGGTTGCGCACGTCAGTTTCCCCGACGGCCGACAGTCCGAACCGGTGATCGTGATGCGGCGCCATCCCGATGAGCGCAGGTTGGCCACGTTGGTGCGCCAAGGCGTGGAGGTCAACGAACAGCTTGTGGCGGTAGCGGCGGTGCTGGCCCGGTTCCACGCCGAGGCGCATCGTGGCCGTGAGGTCGACGAGGAAGGCCGCCTCGAGGCGGTCGCTGCGCGGTGGCAGGCGAGTCTCACCGAGTTGGCTGATTACGCCCAGGGTCGGGTCCCGGGCCTGGACGCCGGTGTTGTCGCCGAAATCAACAGGTGCGCAATGGGTTTCATTGCTGGCCGCGCGGTGTTGTTCGTTGATCGAATCCGAACAGGCAGGATCGTCGACGGTCATGCCGACTTGCTGGCGGATGATATTTTCTGCCTGCCAGACGGCCCGGCACTGCTGGACTGCCTGGAGTTCGACGACCGGTTACGGTACGTGGACGTCATCGATGACGCGGCATTCCTTGCGATGGATCTGGAATTCCTCGGCCGGCGCGATCTGGGTGATTTTTTCCTGCAGCGCTACCGCACTCTCACCGGTGATGAATCACCGGATTCGTTGCGGCACTTTTACATCAGCTACCGAGCGGTGGTGCGCGCCAAGGTCGATTGTGTCCGGTTTACCCAGGGACACCCTGAGGCGGGGGCCGACGCGGGTGCTCACCTGGAAATCGCTCTGGCGCACCTGCGGGCCGGTGCGGTCCGGTTGATTCTCATCGGTGGTGGTCCGGGCACCGGCAAGACCACCCTGGCTCACGGCATCGCCGATCATCTTGACGCTCTGGTGGTCTCCACCGACGATGTCCGATCGGAGATGACGAGTCGCGGGGAGATCACCGGCGCACCCGGAGCCCTCGGCGAAGGTCTCTACAGCACCGAGAACATCGACGCGGTCTACGCCACCGTGTTGCGCAAGGCGCATCTGCACCTCTGCGAGGGACGATCCGTGATTGTTGACGGCACGTGGACTGAACCCCGCCATCGCGAACAAGCTCGGGCCGTCGCGGAGCAAACCTCGGCGGCCGTCGCCGAAATCGTCTGCGCTGCGAAACTGGAAACCTCTGTTGCACGGATTCGCAGTCGCACAACAACCACCTCCCAGGCGACTCCCGAGATCGCCACCGCACTGGCCGGCCGCGAGCATCAGGACTGGCCCACCGCTCATCGCGTAGACACCACCGGGCCGCTGGCCGAATCCGTCGCACAGGGGCTTCAGATCTGCCGGCTCACCTACTGAACCACCCAGAGACAGCACGAGGAGAGACCGATGACCGGATACGTCGAAGACATCGCGAATCTGCGGATCGCCGATGCCGAGGAGGCCGGCGGCAAGGGTGCCAACATGGGCGAGATGGTGGCGGCGAAGCTTCCGGTTCCGCCAGGGTTCGTCGTGCTGCGCGACGGCTACCTGGCATCGATGACAGTGGCGGGGTTGGCCGCGGAATTGAATAGCGCCCACCGGATGGCGATCGACCATGCCGGCGAGACCGGGACACTCACTGAGCGCTGTCAGTTGATGCAGGACCTGGTCATCAAGGCGGGAATGGACGATGAAGTCCGGACCGAGATAATCGCCGCTTACCGGGCGATGGGGGCCAATATCGTTGTTGCGGTTCGCTCATCAGCTACCGGTGAGGACGGGGCCGATGCATCGTTCGCGGGTATGAACGCCACTTTTACTAATATCAGCGGCGAGGACTGTCTGGTTGATGCGGTGCAACGTTGCTGGGCTTCGCTGTTCAGTCCCCGGGTGGTCACCTATCGGGCCAGTCGGGGATTTACCGCCGACCCCGCGATGGCGGTGGTAGTCCAGCAGATGATCGCCTCGGAGCGCTCCGGTGTGGCTTTCACCGCCGACCCCATCACCGACGCCGTCGACCGGGTGGTTGTCGAGGCCGCATTCGGTCAGGGCGAGGTGGTGGTGTCGGGCTCCGTCGAGCCCGATACCTACATCGTTGCCAAGGAGTCCGGTGAGATCCTCAGCCGCCGCATCGGTCATCAGTCCTTCAAGATCGTCCGGGGCGCCGACGGCCACGACCAGAACGTCGCCCTCGGTGAGGCGCAGGCGCAGGCGCAGGTTCTCAGTGACGACGAGGTTCGCGAGATCGCCGGTATCGCCGTCGCCAGCGAGCGGCACAGCGGTTGTCCGCAGGACACCGAGTGGGCCATTGCCGACGGTAAGACCTGGATTGTGCAGACCCGCCCGATCACCACCCTGACGAGAGTCGGGAAGCCGGTAGCCGACAGCCACGAGATCCTGGTCCAGGGCCTACCCGCGGTGCCGGGCTCGGCCTCCGGAACTGTGCGGGTGCTCGCCGATGTCGGTGAGGGCGGGCGCCTTCAGGACGGCGAGGTGCTGGTCGCCCAGATGACCAACCCGGACTGGCTGCCCACCATGCGCCGGGCGGCTGCCCTGGTAACCGACACCGGGGGGATGACCTGCCACGCCGCCATCGTCGCCCGTGAACTCGGGGTGCCGTGTGTGGTCGGCGCGCGAACCGCCACCACCGATCTCACCGACGGTGAGATGGTCACCGTAGACGGAACTCACGGCCGCGTGCTGGCCGGTCGGGTGAGTGGCGGCGCCCAGACCGCGGCGATCGCCGGCGCCGGCCAGGTGATGGTGGTCGGTGCGGTGACCGCTACGAAGATCTACGTCAACATCCTGCTCCCCGATGCTGCTGAAGCCGCTGCCGCCCGGGACGTCGACGGAGTCGGGTTACTTCGTGCCGAGACCATGCTCACCGACGCACTCGGCAACCGGCATCCGCGCGATCTGATCGCCAAGGGTGAGCAGGACGGTCTCGTCAACAAACTTGCCGCCGCCGTCGGGCGGGTTGCGAGCGCATTCGCACCCCGGCCGGTGATATACCGCGCCAGCGACTTTCGCACCAACGAGTTCCGCAGCCTCGATGGCGGCGAGCAGTACGAACCCCGCGAACACAACCCGATGATCGGGTTTCGTGGCTGCTTTCGATACGTCAAGAACCCCGATCTGTTCGATCTGGAACTCAAGGCGCTGGCCAGGGTGCGCGAGCAGAGTCCGAACCTGCACCTGATGATCCCGTTCGTCCGGACGAAGTGGGAACTCGAGGAGTGTCTGGCGTTGGTGGACGCCAGTCCGTTGGGCCGCCAACGCGGACTACACCGGTGGGTGATGGCCGAGGTGCCCTCGGTGGTGTATTGGCTCCCCGAATACGTCGGGATGGGCATCGACGGGGTGTCGATCGGCAGCAATGACCTGACGCAGTTGATACTCGGCGTCGATCGTGACTCCGATCAGTGTGCCGAACTGTTCGATGAGGCCGACGAGGCCGTCCTCGACGCGATCGGCCGGATCGTTGGCACCGCCCGCCGTCTGGGAATCACATCGTCGCTGTGCGGTCAGGCGCCTTCGACCAACCCGGCTTTTGCCGAACATCTCGTCGCGATGGGTATCACCTCGATCTCAGTGTCCCCGGACGCGGCGGATCAGGCCCGCCGTGTTGTGGCAGCCGCCGAACGCCGTCTGCTGCTGGAGTCAGTGCGAGGCTCCCAGTAGCACTGCACCGGCAATCCCGGGCATCTGCGGTCGGGTGTCTTAAGGTCATCGGCATGCCGGTGTCCCGTCGTGACCTGCTCAGGTTGGCCGCCGCCGCCCCAGCCGCCGTCGGCCTGGGTGCCCTGAGCCTGGGTGCAATGAAAGGATCGCTGGCGCCGCCCACGGCGTCGGCGGAGTCGCTCGGCATCCTGTTCGACTACGCCGCCGGTGTGCTCAGCGCGGCAGACATCAAGGCCGCCGGTGGACTTGGGGCCATTCGTTATGTGTCCGACCGCCGTCCCGGCGGCTCTTGGATGCTGGGAAAGCCGATCCTGCTGGCTGAAGCTCGGGATCTCTACCAAGCCGGCCTCAAGATCGTGTCGAACTACCAGTACGGCAAGCAGGACACAGCGGACTGGCTTGGCGGTCAGACTGCCGGGGTCAGCCACGCCAAACGTGGCTGGGAGATTCACACCGCTGCCGGTGGACCCGTTGCCGCGCCCATCTACGCCTCGATCGACGACAACCCCACCTACGAGCAGTACCGGCAGCAGGTAGCGCCGTATCTTCGGGGCTGGGAATCGGTTCTCGGGCATCGGCGGGTGGGCCTCTACGGAAACTCGAAGACCATCGACTGGGCACTGCAGGATGGGTTGGGCTCCTGGTTCTGGCAACACAACTGGGGAACGCCACGCGGGTTCGTGCACCCGGCGGCGCATCTGCATCAGTTCGAGATCGACGCCCGGACTGTGGCCGGTGTCGGTGTCGACCTCAACAACATCCTCAAGCCGCAATTCGGGCAGTGGGATTGAGGGGAACGGGAAACCTACTCAGAAGTAGGTTATTGCCAGCAAACTAGCGCCCGAAATTTGGAAGATTTATTAGCCGCCGAAAGTTTGGGCGGGGGCTTGCCGGCGCGGAGTCTCCGTGCGCGACGGCGACGAAACCGCGGGTAACGATTCCATAACAATCAGGCGTTGAACAGCAGTGTTGTGGCTACTCAACCGTAACCACCTGCACGCAGGCTCTTTGGCCCGGACCGTTGCAGCGGCGATTTGCATGGCCGTTACTCATTGTCGGGTTACCCGTGCGTAGAACTCATTAGTAACCAATATCGGGCAGGGAATTGCCACCGTCACTATGGGAGCCTTAATTCAATTAAGCCGTTCGAGGGAGCCTGACACCGGTGACGATCCACGAGCACGACAGCCTGCGCAGTGACGGCGCCGACCGCGCGAGCACGCAGGCCCTGGTGGATCGTCTCAACACCGGTGAACCGTACGCCGTGGCCTTCGGCGGACAGGGCAACAGCGCATGGCTGGCCAATCTCGAAGAGCTCGTCACCATGGCGGGAATCGAGTCCGAACTGGCCAACGTCGTCGGGGAGGCCGAACTCCTACTGGAACCGGTCGCCCACGAACTCGTCGTGGTGCGCCCCATCGGCTTTGAGCCATTGCGCTGGGTTCGTCAACTGGCCGCCGATGAGCCGGTACCCACAGCCCGGCACCTGACGTCCGCGGCCGTGTCGCTGCCCGGCGTTCTACTGAGCCAGATCGCGGCGATCAGGGCACTGACCCGTCAGGGGCTGGACTTTTCGGCGGCCCCGCCGGTCGCGGTCGCCGGTCACTCCCAGGGCGTGCTGGCCGTTGAGGCACTCGAAACCGGCGGCGCAAAGGATGTTGAACTGCTGGCTCTGGCCCAGCTGATCGGCGCGGCCGGAACATTGGTGGCGCGACGCCGTGGCATCGTCGCCCTCGGCGAACGTCCGCCAATGGTGTCGGTGACCAACGCCGACCCGGAACGAATCAGCGAACTTCTTGCCGAGTTCGCCACCGACGTCCGCACCGTGGCGCCCCCGGTGCTGTCGATCCGCAACGGCCGCCGGTCGGTCGTCATCACCGGAACACCGGAACAGCTGTCCCGATTCGAACTGTATTGCGAGCAGATTGCCGATGCGGAGGCCGCCCAACGCAAGAACAAACTGCGCGGCGGTGCGGCCTTCGCACCCAATTTCGATCCGGTGGCGGTCGAAGTCGGATTCCATACTCCGCGATTGGCCGACGGGGTGGACATCGTGGGCAGGTGGGCCGAGACGGTGGGTCTCGACGTGCCGTTGGCCCGCGCCATGGCCGAGGCCATCCTGGTGCAGCCGGTCGACTGGGTCGAGGCGGTCACCGGCCTCTCCGATGCCGGGGCCCGGTGGATTCTCGACCTCGGACCAGGCGACATTCTGACCCGGGTTACCGCGCCGGTGATCCGCGGGCTGGGGGTCGGCATCGTGCCCGCCGCCACCCGCGGCGGCCAGCGCAACCTGTTCACCGTGGGCGCCGCCCCGGAGGTGGGCAAGCCGTGGTCCAGCTACGCCCCGTCGGTGATAAGCCTGCCGGATGGTTCGGTGAAGCTGTCGACCAAATTCACCCGGCTCACCGGTCGCTCACCGATGCTGTTGGCCGGAATGACGCCGACCACGGTCGACGCGAAGATCGTCGCCGCCGCCACCAATGCCGGACACTGGGCCGAACTTGCCGGCGGCGGGCAGGTCACCGAGGCGATTTTCGAGCGGCGAATAGCGGAGTTGAGCACGCTCCTCGAACCCGGCCGGGCGGTTCAGTTCAACGCGCTGTTCCTGGACCCATACCTGTGGAAGTTACAGGTCGGTGGCAAGCGGCTGGTCCAGAAGGCCCGCGCCGCGGGCGCGCCGATCGACGGTCTGGTGATCAGCGCCGGAATACCCGAACTCGAGGAATCCGTAGAGCTCATCGACGAACTCCACGGCGTCGGCATTGCCCACGTGTGCTTCAAACCCGGCACCGTCGAGCAGATCCGCGCCGTCATCCGGATCGCCGCCGAGGCACCGGCGAAGAGCGTCATCGCCCATATCGAGGGCGGCCGGGCCGGTGGTCACCACTCCTGGGAGGACCTTGATGATCTCCTGTTGACCACCTATTCGGAGTTGCGTTCGCAACCCAACCTCACGGTCTGCGTGGGTGGCGGCGTCGGGACGCCCGAGCGCGCCGCCGACTACCTCACCGGCCGCTGGTCGCTTTCCTACGGATACCCGATGATGCCGGTCGACGGCATCCTGCTGGGCACCGCCACGATGGCTTGCCTGGAGGCCACCACCTCACGATCGGTCAAGCAGTTGCTGGTCGATACGGTTGGCACCGATCAATGGGTCGGTGCCGGAAAAGCCAACGGCGGCATGGCGTCCGGGCGTAGTCAACTCGGCGCCGATATTCACGAAATCGACAACTCCGCATCGCGTTGCGGCCGGTTGCTTGACGATGTCGCCGGTGACCCCGAGGCGGTGGCGGGCCGGCGCGAGGAGATCATCGCCGCGATGGCGCTCACCGCCAAGCCGTACTTCGGTGATGTCGGGGAGATGACCTATCTGCAGTGGATGCAGCGCTACATCGAGTTGACCAACGGCGACGGCGGATCCTGGCTGGACATTACCTGGCGGGATCGCTTCACCGCGATGCTGCAGCGTGCCGAGGCTCGACTGCACCCTCAGGACAACGGCGCGATCGACACCCTCTTCGACGACGGCCAACTGTTGGAGGACCCCGATCGCGCGATCGCGGTCCTGCTGGCGCGCTACCCCGACGCCGCGACGGTGCTGCTGCATCCGGCCGACGTTCCCTTCTTCGTGCAGGAGTGCAAGACCCCGGGCAAGCCGGTCAACTTCGTGCCGGTGATCGACAAAGATGTCCGCCGCTGGTGGCGCAGCGACTCGCTGTGGCAGGCCCACGACGAGCGCTATACCGCCGACCAGGTGTGCATCATCCCGGGTACGGCGGCAGTCGCGGGTATCACCGAAATTGATGAGCCGGTGGGTGATCTGCTGGACCGATTCGAGAGAGCCGCTGTCGATGAGGTGCTTGCCGCCGGCAACCATCCGCAACCGGCGGCCTCGAGACTGCAGGGACGCACCGATGTCGGCGGCGCGCTGGGTATCGTCCTTGATTCCCCGGATGTGCTGTGGGCCGGGCGGACGGCTATCAATCCGGTGCACCGCTTGGCGCCACCACACGCCTGGCAGGTTCATGATTCACGAACGGCGACAAGTCATTCCACCGGTGCCCGACTCGAGGTCATCGGTAGCGATCGGGTGGTGCTCAGTGTCCCGCTGACAGGGACATGGATCGACATTCCATTCACCCTGCCCGCCACCGTGGTCGACGGCGGTGCGCCGGTAGTCCTGACTTCCGACGCCGCCGCGGCGATGCGCGCCGTGCTGGCGATCGCCGCCGGTGTCGATGGGCCCGATGCGCTGCCCGACCTCGTCGGTGGCTCGACCACCGTCACGGGGGACTGGGAACCTGAGCGGGTCGCCGACCACACCGGAGTCACCGCGACCTTCGGATCCCCGCTCGCCCCTACTCTCTCGACGGTGCCCGACGCGCTGGTCGGCCGGTGCTGGCCCGCAGTCTTCGCCGCGATCGGTGGCGCGGTCACCGATGTCGGTTTCCCGGTCGTCGAGGGTCTGCTGAGCCTGGTGCACCTTGATCACGCCGCGCGTCTGCTCAGGCCGCTGCCGCGGGAGAAGACCCGGTTGGTCATCACCGCAACGTCGTCGGTGGCGGTCGATACCGCGGTCGGCCGCGTCGTGCCGGTCACGGTCAACGTGAGCGATATGTCCGGCACCGTGCTGGCCGTGTTGGAGGAACGCTTCGCGATCCGCGGCCGCACCAGCGCGATCGAACTCAGCGACCCAGTACGAGCCGGGGGAGCCGTTTCGGAGAATGCCACCGACACCCCGCGACGCCGTCGGCGCGATGTCACGATCACCGCCCCGGTCGACATGCGGCCGTTCGCCCAGATATCCGGAGACCATAATCCCATCCACACCGACCGGACCGCCGCTCTGCTGGCCGGCCTCGATGAGCCGATCGTGCACGGTATGTGGCTTTCCGCTGCCGCACAGCACGTCGTTGCCGCCACCGACGGCAACCCGTTCCCGCCAGGAAAACTGGTGGGGTGGACCGCGCGATTCCTGGGCATGGTCAAGCCCGGCGACGACATTGACTTCCGGGTGGACCGCGTCGGAATCGACTTGGGCGCCGAGGTTTTAGAGGTAACTGCCAAAGTCCAGGGCGAGTTGGTGATGGCGGCGACCGCTCGGCTGGCCGCGCCGAAGACGTCTTATGCCTTCCCCGGCCAGGGTATCCAACACAAGGGCATGGGCATGGAGGTCCGGGCCCGATCCAAGGCGGCGCGCAAGGTGTGGGATCGCGCCGACGCATTCACCCGGAAGTCTCTGGGCTTTTCGGTGTTGCACGTGGTCCGCGACAATCCCACCAGCCTGATTGCCGCCGGCGTGCACTACCAGCACCCCGAGGGCGTGCTGTACCTGACTCAGTTCACCCAGGTCGCCATGGCCACGGTGGCGGCCGCCCAGGTGGCCGAGATGCGCGAGCAGGGCGCCTTCGTCGAGGGTGCCATTGCCTGCGGGCACTCGGTGGGCGAATACACCGCGGTCGCCTGCGTCACCGGGGTCTTCGAGTTGGAAGCGCTGATCGAGGTGGTGTTTCACCGTGGCAGCAAGATGCACGACATCGTGCCGCGCGATGAGCAGGGGCGCTCGAATTACCGACTGGCCGCCATCCGGCCGTCGCAGATCGACGTCCACGACGCCGACGTCACCCGGTTTGTCGCCGAGATCGCCGAGCGCACCGGGGAATTCCTGCAGATCGTCAACTTCAACCTGCGTGGCGCGCAATACGCGATCGCGGGCACGGTGCGGGGTTTGGAGGCACTGGAGACCGAGGTCGAGCGCCGCCGGGAGATCACCGGAGGCAAGCGGGCCTACATTCTGGTGCCCGGTATCGACGTGCCGTTCCACTCCGATGTACTGCGCATCGGAGTCGATGAGTTCCGGCGGTCGCTGGAGCGGATCATGCCGCGCGACGCTGATGCATCGGCATTGATCGGGCGCTACATCCCCAACCTGGTTCCCCGGTTGTTCAGCCTGGACCGCGACTTCATCGCCGAGATCCGCGACCTTGTCCCGGCCGTGTCACTCGATGAGATTCTCGCCGATTACGACACCTGGATCACCCAGCGCCCCGACGAGGTCGGCCGTCGGGTGATCATCGAACTGCTCGCCTGGCAGTTCGCCAGCCCGGTGCGCTGGATCGAAACTCAGGACTTGCTGTTCACCGAGGAGGCCGCGGGCGGACTGGGCGTGGAACGCTTCGTCGAGATCGGGGTGAAGTCGGCGCCGACGGTGGCCGGCCTGGCCAACAACACCCTCAAGTTGCCGGAGTACGCCTACAGCACGGTGCAGGTTCTCAATGTGGAACGCGACGCCGCGGTGCTGTTCGCCACCGACACCGATCCGGAGACCGAAGCCGAGGCCGAGGATGAGACACCACCGCCGACTTCGGCGGTAGCCACTGACGCTGTTCCCGCGCCGGCCTCTCCAGCACCGGCAGCGGCCCCCGGTGCCGCGCGCCCCGACGACATCGGGTTCGGTGCCGCCGACGCGACATGCGCGCTGATCGCATTGTCGGCCAAGATGCGTCTCGACCAGATCGAGGCGCTGGATTCGATCGAGTCGATCACCGACGGGGCGTCCTCGCGACGCAACCAGTTGCTGGTCGACCTCGGCTCGGAACTGGATCTTGGCGCAATCGACGGTGCCGCCGATGCAGACCCCAGCGCGCTGCGTGGTCAGGTCAACAAACTGGCCCGCACCTGCAAACCCTTCGGTCCGGTGTTGTCCGACGCCGTCAACGATTCGCTGCGCAGCGTCCTAGGGCCGTCCGGTAAACGGCCCGCGGCAATTACTGAAAGGGTCACCAAGACCTGGGAACTCGGCGCTGGCTGGGCCAAGCATGTCACCGTGGAACTCGTACTGGGCACCCGCGAGGGCAGTAGCGTCCGAGGCGGTCCGCTCGGTGGTTTGCACGACGGCGCGCTGCCGGACGCAGCGGCGGTGGATAAGGCCATCGACGAAGCGGTGCTCGCGGTCGCCGCCAGAAATGGCGTGGCGGTGGCGCTTCCGTCGGTCGGCGGAACCGGTGGCGGCGTGGTCGACTCGGCCGCACTCGACGAGTTCGCCGAGACCGTGACCGGTTCCGGGGGCGTGCTGGCCTCAGCAGCCCGCCTGGTTCTTGGACAACTGGGGCTGGACAACCCGATCACGACGGCGCCGGTGGCTACTGACGCCGAACTCATCGATCTGATGACGGCGGAACTCGGCTCGGACTGGCCGCGATTGGTCGCTCCGGCATTCGACGCCAAGAAGACGGTCCTGCTCGACGACCGGTGGGCCAGCGCCCGTGAGGATCTGGTCACGCTGTGGCTGGCGGACGACAACGACATCGATGCCCGGTGGGTGACGTTGTCCGAGGGTTTCGAAGGTGCCGGGCACGTCGTGGCCACCCAAGCCGACTGGTGGCGCGGTCGTGCGCTGGCCGAGGGCCGCCTAGTCCATGCAGCGCTGTACGCGCGTATCGCGGCCGGCGCCGAAAACCCCGATGGCGGCCGTTACGCCGACGAGGTCGCCGTCGTCACCGGTGCGTCGAAGGGTTCGATCGCCGCATCGTTGGTGGGCCAACTTCTTCATGGCGGTGCCACCGTCATCGCCACCACGTCATCCCTTGATGATGCCCGGCTGAGCTTCTACAAGTCGTTGTATCGCGACAGCGCCCGTTTCGGCGCTGCGCTGTGGGTGGTGCCGGCGAACATGGCGTCATATTCCGATATCGACGCACTCGTATCGTGGGTTGGCAACGATCAGACCGAGAACCTCGGGCCCCAGGCGATCCACGTCAAGGACGCCCAGACTCCAACGATGCTGTTCCCCTTCGCCGCACCCCGGGTCGCCGGCGATCTCTCCGAGGCAGGTTCCCGCTCCGAGATGGAAATGAAGGTGCTGCTGTGGGCCGTGGAACGCCTCGTCGGGGGATGCGCGGCGATCGGCTCCGAACGCGATATCGCCTCCCGACTGCACGTGGTGCTGCCCGGATCGCCCAACCGGGGAATGTTCGGTGGTGACGGCGCCTACGGCGAGTCCAAGTCCGCGCTTGACGCGGTGGTCACTCGGTGGGGTGCGGAGTCGTCGTGGGCCGCGCGAGTCACTCTGGCGCACGCTTTGATCGGCTGGACCAAGGGCACCGGCCTGATGGGTCGCAACGACGCAATCGTCGATGCCGTCGAGGCGGCGGGGGTACAGACGTACACCACCGCTGAGATGGCGGCGATGCTGCTGGAACTGTGCACACCCGAGGCCAGGGTGGCCGCCTCCGCTGCTCCATTGAAGGCGGACCTGACCGGTGGACTTGGCGACATTGAACTCGACATGGCCGAACTCGCAGCCCGGGCGCGCGAGGAGATGGCCGCCAACGCGGGCGGCGCTGACGATGATGAGCCGGCGGCCGGCATGATTGCGGCATTGCCGTCCCCCCCACGCGGATACCGGGCGGCCCCACCGCCGGCTTGGGAGGATCTCGACGTCGACCCGGCGGACCTGGTGGTGATCGTCGGCGGCGCCGAACTAGGCCCGTATGGTTCATCGCGAACTCGTTTCGAGATGGAAATCGACAACGAACTCTCAGCGGCCGGCGTCCTCGAATTAGCCTGGACAACCGGACTTCTCAAGTGGGAGGACGACCCCAAGCCGGGTTGGTACGACACCGCAACCGGCGCGCTGGTGGATGAGTCGGAAATCGTCGAGAACTACCACGACGCCGTCGTGCAGCGTTGCGGCATACGCGAATTCGTTGCCGACGGCGCCCTGCACGCCGACCACTCGGCAGAATTACTCGTCAGCGTATTCCTGGATCGAGACTTCTCTTTCGTGGTGTCCTCCGAAGCCGAGGCTCGGGCGTTCGAGAATGCGGATCCCGAACGCACCGTGGTGCGACCGACCGGCGACTCCGGGGATTGGGAGGTCATCCGCAAGGCGGGCACCGAGATCCGGGTGCCGCGCAAGGCGAAACTGTCTCGCACCGTCGGCGGTCAGATCCCCACCGGGTTTGACCCGATGGTGTGGGGCATCAGCGCCGACATGGTTGCCGCCGTCGACCGGGTAGCGCTGTGGAACATCGTCGCCACCGTGGATGCGTTCCTGTCCTCCGGTTTCACCCCGAACGAGTTGATGCGTTGGGTGCATCCGAGTCAGGTCGCCAGCACCCAGGGCACTGGCATCGGTGGTCTCACCAGCATGCAAACAATGTTCCACGGCAACCTGTTGGGCAACGCCAAGCCCAACGACATCCTGCAGGAGGTGTTGCCGAACGTCGTTGCGGCACACGTGATGCAGTCCTACGTCGGTGGTTACGGGGCGATGGTCCACCCGGTGGGTGCCTGCGCCACCGCCGCGGTGTCGGTCGAGGAGGGCGTGGACAAGATCCGGCTCGGCAAGGCCGACCTGGTGGTTGCCGGCGGTTTCGACGATATGACCTCTGACGCCATCACCGGCTTCGGCGATATGTCGGCGACCGCCGACACTGAGATGATGCGCGCCCGGGGCATCAGTGACTCGAAGATCTCCCGCGCCAACGATCGGCGTCGGCTGGGCTTCCTTGAGGCCCAGGGGGGCGGCACGATCCTGCTGGCCCGCGGCGACCTTGCGCTGAAGATGGGCCTTCCGGTGCTCGCGGTGGTCGGCTACGCACAGAGCTTCGCCGACGGAGTACACACCTCGATTCCGGCGCCCGGCCTGGGTGCCCTCGGTGCCGGTCGGGGAGGCCGGGATTCGGTACTGGCCCGTTCGCTGGCGCGACTCGGCGTTGGCGCCGACGACATCGCGGTGATCTCCAAGCACGACACCTCCACGCTGGCCAATGATCCCAACGAAACCGAACTGCATGAGCGGTTGGCCGATGCGCTTGGCCGCTCGGTCGGAGCGCCGCTGTTCGTGGTGTCGCAGAAGACCCTCACCGGCCACGCCAAGGGCGGCGCGGCGGTATTCCAGATGCTCGGTCTATGCCAGATCCTGCGCGACGGCGTGATTCCGCCCAACCGCAGTCTGGACTGCCTCGACGACGAACTGGCCGTCTCCGGCCATTTCGTCTGGCCCCGTGAAACGCTGCGCCTGGGGGACCGGTTTGCGCTGAAGGCAGGCCTGGTGACCAGCCTGGGCTTCGGGCACGTGTCCGGGCTGATCGCTCTGGTGCACCCGCAGGCGTTCCTGGCAGCGCTCAGCGCCGATGAACGCGATGACTACGCGCGCCGGGCTCGTACCCGGGTGCTGGCCGGCCAGCGCCGCCTGGCTTCGGCCATCGCCGGCGGAACCCCGATGTACGAGAAGCCCGCCGACCGGCGCTTCGATCACGACATACCGGAAAAGATGCAAGAGGCCGCCATGCTGCTCGACTCGTCCTCGCGTCTGGGCCAGGACGGGATCTACATCAGCTAGGGTTCGCGGCGTGGCGATAGTGGGAGTCGGGATCGACCTGGTGTCCATCCCTGAGTTCGCGGAGCAGGTCGACCAGCCCGGGACGGTGTTCGCCGAGACCTTCACCCCGGATGAGCGGCGTGATGCCGCCGATAAGAGTTCAGTCGCCGCCCGCCATCTCGCTGCCCGCTGGGCCGCCAAGGAGGCCGTCATCAAGGCATGGTCGGGATCTCGGTTCGCCCAGCGCCCCATGTTGCCGGAGGCCGTGTACCGCGACATCGAGGTGATCACCGACATGTGGGGCCGGCCGAAGGTGCGGTTGACCGGGGAGATCGCCGATCATCTGGCCGACGTGGTGATTCATGTGTCGCTGACACATGAGGGCGATACCGCCGCAGCGGTCGCCATCCTCGAGACGCTATGACACCGTGAGTGACTTGGTCGCACGTGTGCGCGAGATCCTGCCCGACGTCCGTCGCGATCTCGAGAATCTGGTCCGCATCGAGTCGGTCTGGTCCGACCCGGCCCGACGCGATGAGGTGCACCGCAGCGCGGACGCCGTCGCCGCACTGCTACGTGACGCCGGGTTCGCCGAAGTCCAGATCGTGAGCGAGGGCGGTGCGCCCGCGGTGATCGCCCATCATCCCGCGCCACCTGGTGGACCGACAGTTTTGCTGTACGCCCATCACGACGTTCAGCCCGAAGGTGATGCTCGGCAATGGGATTCGCCACCGTTTGAGCCGACTGAGCGCGACGGCAGGCTTTACGGCCGCGGTACTGCCGACGACAAAGCCGGCATCGCAACGCACCTCGCGGCTTTTCGCGCCCACGACGGCCAGCCGCCGGTGGAGTGACGGTCTTCGTCGAGGGTGAGGAGGAATGCGGCTCGCCGTCCCTGGGCCGACTGTTGGCCCTTCATCGTGACAGACTCGCCGCCGATGTGATCGTGATCGCCGACTCGGCCAACTTCTCCGTCGACGTGCCCGCGTTGACGGTGTCACTGCGCGGACTGGTGGACCGCGCTCATCCGACTGCTGGCTACCCTGCACGACGAACAGGGCAATGTCGCCGTAGCCGGCCTGCACGAGGCGCACGCTGCGGCCGTCGACCGAGATGCGCAGTGGGTCAGGATCGAGTCCGGACTACTTGATGGGGTCAGCGAAATCGGTTCGGGGACAGTCGCTCAGCGGCTGTGGGCCAAGCCGGCGATCACCGTCATCGGAATCGACACCACGCCGATCGCCAAGGCCTCGAACACACTCATCCCGAGCGCGAAGGCCAAAGTGAGCATGCGGGTGGCACCCGGCGGCGATGCCACAGCCCATCTCGAGGCCCTGCGCCATCACCTCGAGGAGCATGCCCCGTGGGGCGCACAGGTGAGCGTCACACCGGGTGACGTCGGCCAGCCCTACGTGATCGACGCGACCGGTCCGGTCTACGCGGCCGCGCGCTCGGCGTTCCGAAAGGCCTGGGGCGTCGATGTCGTCGACATGGGCATGGGCGGGTCGATACCTATTATCGCGTTGTTTGCGGAGGCGTTTCCTGATGCCACGATCCTGCTGACCGGCGTCGAGGACCCCGGCACGCAGGCGCACAGCATCAACGAGAGTCTGCACCTAGGAGTGCTCGAACGCGCCGCGGTGACCGAGGCGTTGCTGCTGGGCATGCTCGGCACTGCGGTGTGACTAGTCCAGGAAATTCTCCCGGCCGGTCGGGTAGCCGCCGCCGTAGGTGGCGATGTGGACGTGGGTGAAGTGGTTGGCGTCGGGATCGCCGGCGTCGTTCATCAGGTACGGCTTGCCCTCGGCGGGAATGTACATCCGCTGCCAGATGAGGTACTCGAGTCCGAAGCGCCTGCCGTTGTCGGAGACGAACTTGGCGATGCGGTCACCGAGTGCCCTGCCGGCCGGCGTCTGCCAATCCGGAATGATCACGTCGATCGCCATACCCTCGGGGTGCCACTTCATACTGTCGGGCCGGACCCCACCGATCTCTCGAATCTGGGGGAATCGCGAGACGATAGCCCGTCTGGCCATGATCG
>Ga0114919_10002045_pt1 | contig 16279 bp, 13 predicted proteins | sample BlataG_FD_88682 | JGI IMG/M metagenome (GOLD analysis project Ga0114919, IMG submission 88682) | Deep subsurface microbial communities from Black Sea to uncover new lineages of life (NeLLi) - Black_00105 metaG | ecosystem: Environmental > Aquatic > Marine > Oceanic > Sediment | place: Atlantic... | reverse complement strand
TAAGATTTCAATATAGGTTCTTTGGGCTCCAAAATTTAAGGCCTCCCCATAAGAAGAAAACCAAATATCAACATGATAATATCCTTTTGTCCAATGCATCCTATCCTCGACCACAAAAACTTTATCTCCATACAATTCCGGAATCTTTACTTTTGTTCCGAATGATAATAGATTATTTGCTATGATTCCATCTCTAACCCAGGTCCCGGCTGCTGTGATATAGGGGTCGTTATCGGTTTGCCAGACTGAGCTTGAATAAGCAGTTATCACCACTTTTATTTTGCGATTCTGAGAATCAGGATTAGAGAGATTAGCTATGGCTAAGAGAGTATTTCCTCCAATTATGGGTAAACTTTCTGACGTTTCTTCCAAAGAAAGATTGGCTAAATTATCCTTAGCCCCAAGGCTTTTTGACTCGAAAACAGGGAATAGAGAAAGAAAAATTCCCCAAATTGCTAAAATAATTAAGTATTTTTTTCTCCAACTAGGAGGTTTAGATATCTCATTCATCTTAAAACCCCTTATTAGGGATTGTATCATAATAACTTATCCACAGGGCTATGTCAAGGCGATATAGAGCGGGCGATGAAATAAATTTCTTCTTTCGCTCTACGCTCGGTTTAACCTCGCTTAAGCGGGTGAAGGGAGTTGAACCCTCTTCTCAACTTTGGCAAAGTTGTATAATAACCGTTATACGACACCCGCATTTTTGTGCCCCAGTTAGAAAAATTTTCTAACGGGGCTACCCCGTTAAAAATGGGGTTTTTAAACGGGGTGCCGCGGGTGAGAATTGAACTCACGCCCCCAATTTTTTCAGAATTGTGCTCTACCACTGAGCTACCGCGGCTCATATTAAATAATAAATAATTATTAATTAATAATCAATGATTATTTTTGTGGGCACTGCAGGATTTGAACCTGCGACCTTTGCGATGTAAGCGCAACGCGCTAGCCACTGCGCCAAGTGCCCTTTTGTGCCCAGGGTGGGAGTCGAACCCACACGCCCTTACGAGCACAGCACCTCAAGCTGCTGCGGTTACCAATTACGCCACCTGGGCTTTTAATAATTAATTATTTTGCTTCCTTAAGTTCTACCTTTTTTAATCTTGCTTTTCTTCCTTTGGCTTTTCTTAGATAATAAAGCTTTGCTCTTCTTACTTTTCCTCTTTTGACGATTTCTATTTTTTCAATGAGAGAAGAGTGAAGGGGAAAAATTCTCTCTACTCCAATGCCAGAAATCACTTTTCTGACAGTAATGGTTGAGGAAATTCCTTTTCCGTGTTTTCTGGCCAAAACCAAGCCTTCAAAAACCTGGATTCTTTTTTTATCTTCTTGCCCCTTAGAGGTTTTACTCTTTTTTAAGCTTTCTCTGATTTTTTGATAAACGCGGACCGTGTCACCGGGTCGAATGCCGGGCAAATCTTTTTTCAGTTGGGCCTGATTAAATTTTTCTAATAATTTAGTCATTTTTGAGCTTTTTTAATACTCTTTTTAAATCATTTGGTAATTTTGATTCAAACTCTTTTATTTTTTCATCGGGTAGTTGGATTTTTAGATAGCTTGCGTGTAAAAATTGTCTTTTTAATTCTTTTGGACAGCACTGACCCTTAAATCCGTATAGCTTATCTCCAACAATTGGATGACCAAGATAAGCAAAATGGGCTCTAAGTTGATGCTTTCTACCGGTTTTAGGAAGAGCTTCCAAAAGAGTGTAATTTTTGAATCTCTGAACTACCTTATATTTAGTAGTGGCTCGTCTTAATTTTTTCCCCTGAGCAGTAGGCTCAAAAGGTAAAAAAATCTTTTGCTTTCTTCTGTCTTTTCCACCCCTGGCCATGAAAGTTTCGATTAGACCTTGATTGCTTTTAAGATTTCCAATAACCAGGGCAAGGTATTTTTTTTCTACTTTTCTATTCTTAAATTGTCCTTGTAAAAAATTTAATGTTTTATCGTTTTTGGCAACCAATAAAATTCCCGAACTATCTTTATCTAAACGATGAACTATTCCGTATCTTGGAGCTAGGCCTGTCTTTTTTAGTTCGGGGTATTTTTCTAAAAGCAAATCAATTAAAGTTTTCTTCTCACCCTTTCTTTCGGGAAAGACAACAATTCCCGCTGGTTTATCAATTACTAATAAATCTTTGTTTTCAAAAATAATTTTCACCTTCAAATACTTAATACTATCTACTTAATGCTAAATACTATCTTTGTGGGCGGTAGAGGACTTGAACCTCTGAACCTCTTCAATGTCAGTGAAGCGCTCTGCCAACTGAGCTAACCGCCCTAATGGGCACGCCAGGGATCGAACCTGGGACCTTTTCTTTATAAGAGAAATGCTCCACCACTGAGCTACGTGCCCATTACAAATGCCTGATTTTTACTCTAATTGATTTTAGTCTTTTTGTCGAGATTTTAGCTATTTCTTCTTTTTTCTTTCCTATTAATTCTTCAAATTCTTTCCTCTCAATAGTTTCTTTTTCAATTAAAGTTTTGGCAATTCTATCTAACAATTTTCTCTTTTTAGTTAAAATTCTTTTAGCTTTTACTTGAGCATTTTTGACAAACTTAGCTACCTCTTCATCAATTTGAGTAGCCACTTTTTCAGAATAAGTTCTTTGCTCTGAAATTTCTCTTCCCAAAAAGACAAGTTCTTCCTTTTTCCCAAAAGAAATTGGGCCCAAGGGAGACATTCCGTATTCTTTTACTAACCTTCGAGCTAATTCGGTTGCCACCCTTAAATCATTGGCTGCTCCAGTAGTAATTTCCCCAAATTTTAATTTCTCAGCGCAAAAACCAGCCAATAAAACTGCCAACTCGCCTAAAAATTCTGATTTAGTTTTAATCTTCCTTTCTTCAGTAGGCATTTTAAGGGTATAGCCGGCTGCCGTACCTCGAGCAACAATAGAAACTTTTCTAACAGGGTCAGTGCCGGGAATTGAGGAAGAAACTAAAGCATGTCCTGCTTCGTGAAAAGCAGCAAACTCTTTCTCTTTTTTTGAGAGAATATGGCTTTTTCTTTCCGGTCCCAACAAAACCTTTTCAATTGATTCTAAAAGTTCTTTTTGAAAAACTTGGCGCTTGTTTCTTCTGGCAGCTAAAATAGCACCTTCATTTGTCAGATTGGCTAAATCAGCCCCTGAAAATCCCGGCGTTCTTTCTGCTATTTCTCTTAAATTAATATCTAGGGCTAAGGGTTTTCCTCGGCAATGAATTTTTAAAATTTCTTCTCTACCCGAAATATCAGGAAGGTCCAAAACCACTTTTCGGTCAAATCGACCGGGTCGCAAAAGAGCCGGATCCAATATATCAGGGCGATTGGTGTTATGAGCTAAAATAGGCGATTCTCCAGCAAAAAATGCTTCATTTTCGCAACCACAAAAGTCATATACATAACCATTATATGGAATTTTTTTAACACTTTTAATAATCGGTCGATTAATTGAGCCACTAATTCTAATATCTTTTTTATTTAAAGGATTTTGTGTTTTCCCAAATCCAAGTCGCCACGCAATACTACTTTTTAACGGCTTACCGTTTTTAATTCTTCTTCCCTTTTGAGTTTTAAACGAAGAAATATAACTCTTAAAACCATGCATTCCAAAAAGCCAATTTAATTCTAAAATTAATTTCTTATTGATAGAAGTTAGTTGTCCCTGTCCAGTTTTTTTGTCAATATATCCGTCTCCTCCAAGGTAGCCCCTTATAAATTCTCGGAAATACTCAAAAGGCGCTTCAAATAAAAATGGTGGTACATGTTTATTTTTGGCCCCTTTTCCACAATGATAAGCAAAAAATTCTGCTAATGGTTTACAGTAATAAATGATATTGATTGCGTTTGATGTAATAAATCTTTCTCTCGATGGTTTTAGACCAAAGAGTTGTTCCATTAGATTTTTAATATCTTCAATCTTATCTTTTTCATTCTTATTAAGACAAAAGTCAATTTCTTTTCTGGCATATCCTTCTGCTACATAGTATCCAAAAATACGCATTAATTCTGGTGTGACTATTATATTCTCTGGCAAGATGTCTTTGTGTTGATAATAATTTCTTGAAAGCTGTCTTGGCGTACATATTTCCTGTTGCCATTTTCCTATTGTCCTTTGAGAAAATCCAAGCAAATTTCCTAATTTGGTTTGGGAAATTGCTCCAATATTTACCAATGCATATTTATATGCGAGATTAACTGATTCAAATTTTTCAAATAATGGTTCCCAAATTGGTAATTCAATATTGAAATCACTTTTAAATTTATGTGCTCTAATTTCTTTTTTATTTGTTGTTCTATTGACTTTATATGGTAGTGCAACCAATATATCGCCAGATTTAAGCTCAGATACTAATTTGGGTTTTAATCCGTGATAGCGGGTTCTTATAAAAACGGAATGGTTGCCTGTTGTTTTAATTTTCCCCCCGTTATATTCAATTTCATAAATTTTATTGACCTTGTGTCTAAAAACACTTCTAACTTTTTTGAAAGCACTATTTTCAAAATAAACATTCTTTTTTGAGGTATTTGTTTTTCTGGTCTTTTTTTCAAATCCCAACACTTCAAGGCCATTGGCGTCTTTTTCAGCATTTTCTTCATTATTTTGATAATAAGGATCAATTACTTCAGAAATTGGTAATAATCGGTATAATCCGTTCTCTTTTATTAATACTGGAACGTCTCCAGTTATGCTTGCTGCGATAATTATTCTACTGTCATCTCTTTCAAAACCATCCATTTCAACTAAAATTTGATTTAAGGTTTGTTCTCTTTCATCATGGCCTCCGCCAATTCCTGCTCCTCTTACTCGGCCTACTGCATCAAGTTCATCAATAAAAATTATTGAGGTCCCTGCCTTTTTAGCTGTTGAAAATAAATCTCGGACTCTTCCAGCGCCGACTCCAACAAACATTTCTACGAATTCTGAACCCGATATTGAAAAGAAAGGAACATTGCTTTCCCCAGCCACTGCTCTTGCTAACAGCGTTTTTCCTACGCCACTTGGCCCAACCAGTAAAACTCCCCTGGGAATTCTTGCTCCCATTTGTAAATACTTTTTCGGATTTTTCAGAAAATCAACAATTTCTCTCAGTTCTTCTTTGGCCTCTTTTAATCCAGCCACATCTTTGAAACTAATCTTTTCTTTCAAATAGCCTCCTGCCCCAAACAATCTGGCTTTGGCTTTTGTAAAATCAAATGCCTGCATAGCTCCTGTCTTTGCCTGTCTAAAGAGCATCCAGAAAAAAACACCAAAAAGCAAAAGAGGAAACAGGGTAGAAATCAAAGTACCTAGCCAAAACCAACCTTCTCCCCCTCTTTCTTTTGTTTCAACTTCCACCCCCATTAGCTTTTCCTTCTCTACCCCATAATTAATTAAAGATTGAGAAAGAGAGACTTCTGATTCTTTTCGGGAGAAAGCCGTTGTATCGTCTTGATACAAAATTAGAAGCTCGTCTCCGACAATTTCAATTTTTTTAATCTCTTCTTGATTAATATCTGTAACTAACCGAGTAATTGTCAAAGCTTTCTCTTTTTCAAAAGAGGAAGAAAGCAAACTAAAAACACCAGAAATTATTAAGAAAATTAATAAAATAAATATAAAATTTTTAATTAGATTTTTCATTTTTCTAAAGAAAGACTCATCTTATATTCTTTGGGTTCCATTGATAAAATTTTAAAATTATATTTTTTTCCAATTTCTAAAGCATCTTCCATTTTTTTTGAGGTTCCAAATTCTGAGATATGGATTAGCCCCTGAATCTTTTTTTCAATCTCAACAAAAGCTCCAAAGGGATTAAATTTTATTACTTTCCCTAAAATGATGTCTCCCTTTTTATATTTTTTTTCGATGTCTTCCCAGGGATCTTTTTTTAGAGCTTTTAGGGAGAGAAAAACCTTATCGTCTGAAATTTCAATGATTTTAACTTTGAGCTTTTGACCAACCTTAACAAGCTTTGAGGGGTCTTCAACGATTGCCCAATCGAGTTTAGAAATATGAATTAAACCCTCTAACCCTTGTTTACCAAAACGAACAAAAACCCCAAAATCGGTTATTCCGGTAACCTCAGCCGTTATAATCTGGTCTATCTTATATTCCTTTAAAATCTCTCTTTTTTTCTCTGAATCTTTGGCCTTTTCGGATAAAATTAGCTTCTCCTCTTTTTCAGAAAGGTCAAAGATTTTTACCTCCAATTCTTGACCAACAAACTCTTGAAGAGCTTTTAAGATTTTAGATGAATCTGCTCCTTCTATCCTGGGATAATGCTCGCTTTTTAGTTGAGAAACCGGCAAAAAGGCCGGAATCCCAGAAATCTTTGCTAACAAGCCCCCCCTATTTGCCCCCAAAATTTTCACCTTTACCATTTCTCCTTTCTCCTTTTTTTGTTTTAATTTTTCCCAAGCCAACTCCTGGGAGGCCTCGGTTATTGATAATTCAATATATCCTTGTTCGTTGTCTAAGTCTGTTACTTTAGCTGAGACCTCCACTCCATTTTTCAGATTTTTAAATTCTTCTTTAGCACTATAAAATTCTTTTCCATAAATTATTCCGGTTCCGAAAGCGCCCAGGTCTAAAAAGAGGGCTGATCTTCCCCTTCCAATAATTCTTCCCTCAACAATTTGTCCGACTTTTAGCGGTCTTAAGTGATTATCTCCCAATAACTCTTTCATATTTTTAAGCTTATAATATTTTATCTAAACTTTCAATAGTTGAAAGTAGGCTAAATTTATAGTAAAATTAAAGGATGAACTTATGAAAATTACCTGGTACGGACAATCTTGTTTTCAGATTATTAGTCAAAAAAGGAAAGAAAAGCAAGTATCTATTGTGATTGATCCTTTTTCAGAAGAAATTGGGCTTCGGCTTCCTAAGCTTGAAGCTGATATTTTATTGGTGACTCATAGTCATCCAGACCACAACAACATTAAAGCGGTTTCGGGTGAACCCTTTTTAATTACCGGTGCTGGAGAGTACGAAACAAAAGAAGTTTTTATTCAAGGAATTCCCGCTTTTCACGACAAAGTAAAGGGTAAAGAACGAGGTCAGACAATGATTTATACAATTTTGGTTGATGAAATTTTACTTTGTCATTTAGGAGATTTAGGGCAAACAGAATTAACCCCAGAGCAACTTGAGAAAATTAATAATGTTGATATTTTAATGATTCCCATAGGGGGAAAATATACTATCTCAGCCAAAGAAGCTCTAAAAATAATGTCCCAGATTGAGCCCAAAATTATAATTCCAATGCATTATTCTCTTCCTAAATTAAAGGTGAAATTAGACCGACTTGATAAATTTTTCGAGATATTGGGAATAAACTCAGTCGTACCAGAAACCAAACTCTTAATTCAAAAGAGAGACCTTTCTGAGGAAGAAGCGAAAATAATAGTTTTGAAACCCTAAAAAATGGCAAAAAATGCTGAAAAATTAAATACAAAAACAGGTCAGATTCAACCTCGAGAGATTACCGAAGAGATGCGAGAATCCTATATTGATTATGCTATGTCGGTAATTATTTCTCGAGCCCTGCCCGATGTTAGAGATGGTTTAAAACCCGTTCATCGGAGAATTTTGTATAGTATGCATGAAATGGGCTTGAAACATAACGCCAAATTTAGAAAGTCAGCAACGGTCACTGGACATGTAATGGGGGCTTACCACCCTCACGGAGACCAGGCAATTTATAATGCTTTAGTTAGAATGGCTCAGGATTTTTCCTTGCGATATCCTTTGGTGAAAGGTCAAGGAAATTTTGGAAGTGTCGATGGAGACCCGCCGAGTGCGATGAGATATAGCGAAGCAAAGTTGTCCAAAATTGGAGAGAAAATGCTCCAAGATATTGAAAAGAATACGGTTAATTTTGTTGATAATTATGATGGAACAGGAAAGGAACCTACGGTCTTGCCCTCACCCCTTCCCCAACTTTTATTAAATGGCTCTTTGGGAATTGCTGTTGGCATGGCTACCAACATTCCTCCCCATAATCTTTTGGAAATTACAGACGCCTTAATTCATCTCGTAGACCATCCCAAAACAACCACAGAAGAACTTTTTCAATTTATAAAAGGACCCGATTTTCCAACCGGAGGTGAAGTTTTTGATAAAAAAGAGATGATTCGGGCTTATTCTCAGGGAAAGGGCTCAATTGTTACCAGGGGAAAGGCAGAAATAATTGAAAATCAAAAAATAAAAAGAAGGCAAATTCTCATTACCGAGATTCCCTATCGAGTTCAAAAATCTTCTCTGCTTGAGAGTTTTGCCAACCTAGTTCAAAAGAAAAAAATTAAAGGAATTAAAAACATTAGAGACGAGTCAGATAAAGACGGAATGAGAATTGTAATAGATTTGCAAAAAGGGGCCAATGCCAAAAAAATCTTAAATCGTCTCTATAAGTTCAGCAGTCTTCAAAAAACTTTTTATTTAAACATGTTGGCTTTAGTAGATGGGATTCAGCCAAAAGTTTTACCCCTAACCGAATTTTTAAACCATTTCATTTCACACCGAAAAGAAGTGGTTCAGAGACGAACAAAGCATGATCTTGAGCGAGCCAAGGATAGAGCCCATATTTTACAAGGACTTACCAAATGCCTGTCCCGCATTGACGAAGTTATTAAAACGATTAAAAAATCTGCTAATAGAAAGGTCGCCCATAAAAATTTGATAAAGCAGTTTAAGTTAAGCAGTCGTCAAGTAGATGCCATTTTAGAGACAAAGCTTTCTGCTTTGGTACGTTTGGAAGGAAAGAAGATTAAGGACGAATTAAAGATGCTCAAAGCTAAAATTCAAACATTGGCTGCTATCTTAAGAAGTCCAAAGAGAATAAACCAAGTTATTAAAAAGGAGCTTAGCTCCTTAAAGGAGGAGTTTGGCGATAAAAGAAAGACAAAGGTAAGTGCCCAAAAAATAGGGGAATTCACCTTAAAAGATTTAATACCCCAAGAAGAAATCATTATTACCCTAACTCAAGGAGGTTATATCAAGAGATTAAAACCTTCTACTTATAAGGTTCAAAGAAGGGGAGGAAAGGGGCTTTTGGGAATGAAGACAATCAGAGAAGACATTATTGAGCATTTTCTTCTATCTAATACCCTTGATTCTCTTCTTTTCTTTACTGATCTGGGAAAAGTTTTTAAAATCCCAGCTTATGAAATTCCAGAAGGTACCAGGGTAGCCAAGGGTCGAGGTCTTTTAAATTTCCTCGAAATTTCTCCTCAAGAAAAAGTTTTGTCAATTTTTGCTTTAGAAAGAGAGAAAAAACGCCCCTTAGCTGGTGGAGAAGATAAATACCTGGTCATGGTGACCAAAGATGGTATAATAAAAAAGACTAGAATTGATGATTTTAACAATGTTAGACGCTCGGGCTTGAGAGCCATTTCGTTGAAAAAAGGAGACATTTTAAGAAAAGTAAGAATGACTGGGGGAGACGACCAAATACTTTTGGTAACAAAAAAGGGTCAATCGATTCGATTTAAAGAAAAAGACATAAGGCCAATGGGAAGGGCGGCTGCTGGAGTAAGAGGAATTAGGTTAAGAAAAGGGGATGAGGTTATTGGGATGGAAATTATAAAATCAAAAACCGAGTCCCGCAGTGGCGGGACGAAGCGAAGAGGTAAACCTCTTCTTTCCCCTTCGCTACGGCTCGGGAAGGTGAAGAAGAGAACTTCGCCTGTCAAACAATATTTATTGGTGATAATGGAAGCAGGTTATGGGAAAAGGACTGACTTGCGAGAATATAAATTGCAAAAAAGGGGAGGCATGGGAATTAAAACAGCCAAAATTACCTCTAAAACCGGCCAAATCTCAGCCTCTAAAATCTTAACCGATGAGAAAGATTTGATTGTTATTTCTCAAAAAGCCCAGGTAATTAGAACGAAAGTTTCTCAGATTTCAAAACTTTCTAGAGCTACTCAGGGAGTAAGAATAATGAGATTGGGCCAGGGAGACAAAGTAGCCTCGATTATTTGTATTTAAATATAGAATAATGCCTATAGCATTTCTTAATCCAATAAAAGTTCTCAAACAGCTTAAATTAAAAGCTAATATGACAGCCGCTGATTTTGGTTCAGGCGCAGGAGGTTGGGCTTTCCCCCTGGCAAAGCAATTGGAAGATGGAAAAGTTTATGCTATAGATATATTAGAAGAGCCGCTTTCTGCTTTAAGAAGCAGAGCTAAATTAGAGAAAATTTTGAACATTCAAACTATTAAGTCAGATATAGAAAAAGGAGCTAAGCTCCTTTCCGGAACTTGCGATTTAGTTCTAATGACCAATCTTTTATTTGAGATTGAAGAAAAAGAGCAGGTTTTGTCTGAAGGAAAGAAAGTTTTAAGAGAAGGAGGGAGGATTTTAATTGTTGATTGGAAACCAGACGCTTCTTTAGGACCCAAACAAGGGAGGGTAACATCTAATGAAGTTAAAAAAATAGCCAAAAAACTAAATCTTAAAGTAGAAAAGGAATTTGAGGCCAGTGCTTACCATTGGGGGTTAATTTTGGTAAAATTGAAAAAATGAAAAAAGCTTTATTTATTTTAATTGGATTGAGTTTAATCTTGCCAGTTATAGTTTCAGCCAACGAGGTAATACGAATTGAGAATCCTTTAGAAACAGAAGATTTTGAAGTTATTATTGGCAAAATCATTGATTTTATTTTTAAAATTGCAATACCCATAGTTCCCCTGATGATGATTTATGCCGGATTTTTATTTGTTACGGCTGGGGGCAGTACTCAAAAAATCGAGCAAGCCAAAAATATAATTATCTGGACAATAGTGGGACTTGCCATTGTTTTACTTGCTAGAGGATTTCTTGCTATAATAGAACAATTGTTGGGAGTAAGGGGAGCATAAAAAATTAAAAAGGTCGAGTTATTGAAGAACAAAAATTAATATTCGAACATGAGAAAAATTTTATCAGCATTAATTTTATTGAGTATATTGGCGGTAATGATGGTTCCGATGGTAGCTTTAGCTCAAGCTGTCCCCGAGACCTGTATTATTAGTCGCGACTTAACGGATGTTGATACAGCTTGCTTTGACGGTGCAGAAGTAAGTATAGAGGATTACGGGATGTGCTGTTTACTAAACACCATCTATAACGTTACTGATTGGATATTTGTAGTTTTAGTTGCTGTAGCTGCTTTGTTTGTAATTTTAGGAGGGGTAACCATTGTGACAGCTGGAGGCAGTCCTGAAAATGTAGAAAAGGGAAGAAAATATATAATCTCGGCAGCGGTTGGGTTGGCGGTTGCTCTTTTATCCAAAGCTGTTCCAAGCATTGTTACATTAATAGTTGGCGTTTAAATTAAACCAAGAATTAACCCATCTTTCATTTATTTGGAAGCAGGATTTTTATGCTCCCTCTAATTTTGATTAAAGGGGGCTTGCCCCCACGCCTAATTAGGTGGGGGGCTTGATTTTTGGATTCAAAAAGAATAAAATTTAATTTGCGGACGTGGCCGAACTGGAATAGGCGCTGGGTTTAGGACCCAGTGGGGAAACCCGTGAGAGTTCGAATCTCTCCGTCCGCATATCAAACCCCGTGAGATAATTTCATATCTCACGGGGTAACTATTTGGACATTTGGACATGCGATGTCCAACTATATATGTTTCTCAATAATTAGTAATTAATAATTAGTCAGTTAATTTTTTAACACTAATCTTTCTTTTTCTTTCTCGTAAAATTTTGGGTATTCTGATAGTTAAAACCCCTTCTTTCATTAGGGCCTCGGCCCTATTTGGGTTAACGTCTACTGGTAAAATTATTTCTCTGGAAAATGGCCCCCAATAACATTCTTGGGTGAAATAATCTCCCTCTTCATGAAAGGGTTTTTCTCTGGTTCCCCTTATGGTAACCACACCTCCTTCCATTGAAATATCTAAATCTTCTGCTTTTATTCCGGCAATTGCAGACTGAATAACCAGCTCATTTTCGGTTTGGTAAACATCAACACTAAGCTTGCCCTCCGGTTCAAACCAGCCCTTCCTGGTTTCAGGAGCTTTTTTTGGGATAAGCTTTTTTATTAAAACCTCTTTTTTCTTTTTTTCAACCGGTGTAGTTTTCATCTCTAATTTTCTGATTTTTGTTGTCCTTTGATTAACCGTCCGCCGGCTGGCGGATTTGTTTTTTGGCTCCTCTTCTAATTTTTCTTTTTCTTTCTCTTTCTTTTCCCTTTCCTCTTCCTTTTCTACTTCTACTTTTACTTCTGCTTCTTCTATTTCTTCTTCTTTTTCTACAAATTCTTCTTGAGGAATTTCAGTTCCCATTCCCCTTTTTAGTTTTTCAAAAAAAGACGATTCTTTTGCCATAGAGTGGTTCGAGATTAGATTGTTAATTGTTATTAAATTGTTAGTCTTTTTAATTTTTTGAGTCCTAAAGCAACAGAAAGAGCTAAAACCATTAAAATTGCTAGCGGAACTAAAAATTCCATCCCTCCTTTTATTATAAAAAAATTATAAAGTCCGTGCAAGCAAATAGCTATTACTAAACCCAGACCAATTAACCTTAATTTTTCTCTTTTGTATTTCAAAAAAGATAGAGCCAAATAAAACCCCACCATTCCAGAACATAAAGCATGTAAAAGGGTGGCTCCCCAAAATCGAAGCAATAGGACGAAAAGAGTTTGCCTCAATAAAAGAGTAGATTGTATCTGGAATAAAATTAAAATATTTTCTGATGCCGCAAAGCCCAAGGCAGCAATTATCATATAAAGCATAGCATCTATTGACTCATCAAACTCTGGATTGTTTATGATTTTACCTCGAACAACCAAATATTTTAAAGTTTCCTCGGTCAGGGCCACTCCCACAAAAGTATTTAAAATTGACATCAAAAAAGGAGAAAGGGCCATTTTTTTTAATTCTTCAAAAACCCCTTTTTCTATGAAAACCGCAGGAAGCGCACACAACATTCCATAAAAGAAAATTTTTAAAACCAATAATTTAGGTTCAGGATGTACATCCTTTCTTAAATAAAAAAGCAGCCAGATGATACTTGGTAAAACTCCGAGAAAAATATATAAAGGATAATTCATTTTATTTGGGCCACTCCTCAATCATTAGAGACCTTTGTTTATTCTTAATTGGTAATGTTTGATAAATTTCTTCTGTTACAAAAGGAATAAAAGGATGTAAAAGTCTCAAGGAGGTCACCAACACATACAATAAAACTTTTTGTGTTTCTTTTTTATATTTTATATTTGAGATTTGAGATTTGCTTTTTTCTATATATTTATCACAAAAATCGTGCCAGAAAAAATCATAAAGAATATGGGCCGCTTTTCCAAACTCAAAATTATCCAAATCTTTATTCACCGCTTTTATTGTTCTACTCAAAGCTTTTAATATTTTTTTATCTGCTGAAGTTAAGCTTTTAGAGTTTAAAATTTTGGCATTTGGCATTTGGATTTTGGACTTCCCGTTTTGTATTAATACAAAACGGGCAGCATTCCATATTTTATTACAAAACTTTTTTCCCATTACAATATTGTCTTTAACAAACCTCATATCCTGACCACCGGTTACTCCCCAAATAATTCCAAACCTAGTAGCATCAGCTCCATATCTATCAATAAGAGTTATGGGGTTAATTACATTTCCTATTGATTTTGACATTTTTCGGCCATCTTCAGCCAAAACAGTAGGGTGAATATATACTTTTGTAAAGGGTGGCTTTTTCATAAACTCCATTCCAGAAAATATCATTCTTAAAACCCATAGATTAATGATACCTCTAGCTGTAGACAAAACATCTGTTGGGTAGAATCTTTTAAGATCTTTGGTTTTTTGGGGCCATCCTAAAGTAGCAAAGGGCCAAAGAGCAGATGAAAACCAGGTGTCTAAAACATCATTTTGGCCAGAAAGAGGAATTTTGTGTCCCCACCAGATTTGCCGAGAAATACACCAATCCCTTATATTCTCCAACCAGTCAAAATATATTTTTTCAAAGCGTTTGGGATAGAATTTTATCTTTCCTTTTTTAACCTGAGCTTTTGCAGTTTTAGCTAGTTTTTCCATTTTCAAAAACCATTGCTCAGAAGGAATATTTTCAATTTTTGTTTTACAACGATAACAATAAGGCACTCTGTGAACATAGGGTTTAATTTTTTTAACCAAACCTTGTTTTTTCAATTCTTTAATTATCAGTTCCCGAGCTTCAAGTGCTGATAGTCCTAAAAATCTTTCTGGAACATTGCCCATCATTTTTGCATTTTCATCAATTACTTGGTTCATTTCCAAATTATGAGCAAGAGAAATCTGATGGTCTGTTGAATCATGAGCCGGAGTAACTTTTACTGCTCCTGTTCCAAACTTGGGGTCAACCAAAAAATCTTTCACAATTGGAATTTCTCGATTAATAATGGGCAAGATTGCTTTTTGACCAACTAATTTTTTATATCTTTTATCTTTTGGATTAACGGCAATAGCTGTATCTCCCAACATTGTTTCTGGTCTTGTTGTAGCGACCACAATATAGATTTTAGGTTTTAGGTTACGGGTTTTAGGCTTGAGAGGATATTTGATATACCAGAGCTTTCCTTTTTCTTCTTTATAATCCAATTCTAAGTCTGATAAGCTGGTTTGACATCTTTGGCACCAATTAACTACTCTTTTTCCTTTGTAAATCCACCCTTTTTTGTAATAGTGTGAAAAGGTTGTCTTTATTGCTTGGCTGTAATTTTTATCCATTGTAAAGCGAGTTCTTGACCAATCACAAGAGCTGCCTAATCGCTTAAATTGGTTTAAAATAATGTCCCCATATTTTTCTTTCCATTTCCAAATTCTTTTAATCAGCTTTTCTTTACCCAAATCAAATCTTGTCTTGCCCTCTTTTTTTAATTCCTTTTCCACCACATTTTGAGTAGCAATTCCAGCATGGTCAGTGCCCGGAAGCCACAAAGTACTGTAACCTTGCATTCTTTTCTGACGGATTAAAATATCCTGAACAACAGCATTTAGAGCGTGTCCCATATGCAAAGAGCCGGTTATATTAGGAGGGGGGAGAACAATGGTATAGGTTTTTTTTCTTTTACCGGGAAGATTGTCAGGATTAAAAAAGCCGCTCTTTAGCCAGAGCTTGTAAATCCTGTCTTCAACCTTTTTCGGATCATAAGCTTTTGAAAGTTCCATAATAATTTATTTTAACCTTAAATGGGCATTGGCTTCAACGTTTTTCCAACTTTTAGTTTCCCCCTTTAGCCATTGATAGTATCCGGCTATAGCTACCATTGCTGCATTATCGGTAGAGAATTTTTTTGGCGGAACCAAAAAATTAATTTTCAATTTACAATTTACAATTTTCAATTTGAATTGCTTGCGCAATTCATTATTAGCCACCACACCACCACCTAAAATTATTGATTTTGCTTTATATTCCTTAACTGCTTTAAGGGTTTTATAAATTAAAACATCGATTATTGCCTGCTGGATTTCGTGGGAAATAATTGCTAATTGTTGATTGTTAATTGTTAATTGATTATTTTTATAAAAATTTTTCTTGACCAAGTATAAAACCGCAGTTTTTAAACCCGAAAAACTAAAATCGTAATTTTTATGATAAATCATCGGCCGAGGCAATTGTATTTCGTATGGCGTATTTCGTATATCGTATTCGGCGGCTTTGGCTTCGATGGCTGGACCGCCGGGATATCCCAGGCCTAAAACCCGGGCTGTTTTGTCAAAACATTCGCCGGCTGCATCATCTCGCGTTTCTCCCAAGATGCGATATTTTCCAAAGTCTTTCATTAATATCAACTGAGTATGTCCTCCGCTTACTACTAAACATATAGCGGGAAAATTGTTAATTGTTAATTGTTGATTGTTAATTAAATTGGCGAGGATGTGGGCTTCAATATGGTTTACAGGAACAATTGGCAGATTAAGTTTCTTGGTTAATTCTTTGGCAAAATTTATTCCTTGCCATAAGCATGGCTCTAATCCTGGCCCTTGTGTTACTGCGATTAAGTCAATTTTAGGATTACCTGCTTTCTTAAGGGCTTTTTTCAATACTGTTGGTAAATTCTTTTGATGTTCTCTTTTGGCTAAAAGAGGATAAACTCCCCCATATTGAGCATGAATTTTAACTTGAGAAGATACAATATTAGAAAGAATTTCAAAATTACAAGACTTGACATTTGAGTTTTGACATTTGACATTTATTATACTAATACCAGTATCATCACAACTTGTCTCAATTGCTAAAATAATCATAAATTAATAATATCCTTGTTCTTGCCTTTTTTCAATTTTTGAGATAAAATAAAGGAACATTCGGCCCCATCGTCTAGTGGTTAG
>Ga0114919_10002044_pt1 | contig 16284 bp, 9 predicted proteins | sample BlataG_FD_88682 | JGI IMG/M metagenome (GOLD analysis project Ga0114919, IMG submission 88682) | Deep subsurface microbial communities from Black Sea to uncover new lineages of life (NeLLi) - Black_00105 metaG | ecosystem: Environmental > Aquatic > Marine > Oceanic > Sediment | place: Atlantic... | reverse complement strand
TCCTTCCCCTACTGTTCTGCCATTTGGTGGCTCCTTCGCTTGTTGTGTGGATGATGATGATGATGATGATGACGATGATGATTAGATTTTATATTAAGTCTAAGTAAATTAAATTTTTTTTTAATCATTAATTATATTTTTTCTACTCTTTTAATTATATTAGTTATATTGTTTTAACGAAGAAATTTAATGTATTAATAAATAAAAAATTAAAAAAAAATATTAGCTATCCATATTTAAAACAAATAAACTATTAGAGAGAAAAAAGAAGCATTTTTGGCATGCTATATAAGAACGAAAAACCAGCTATTTTAATGCTCCAAGATGGTCGATATTTTCAAGGTATCGGTTTTGGAGCAACGAAAACTGTTATTGGTGAGCTTGTTTTCACTACAATAACTGGTGCAGGATATAATGAAACATTAACTGATCCTTCATATCAGGCTCAAATTGTAGTGATGACGCATCCTTTAGTTGGAAATTATGGTGTTCCTTCATGGGAAAAAGATGAGTATGGAATTATTAAATTTTTCGAATCAGATTCTGTAAAAGTAAGTGGCTTCGTAGTAAATGAATGTTGTAAAGAACCTAGTCATTATGAAAGTGTGAAATCTCTTGACGAATTTCTTATAGAGCAAAATGTGCCAGGGATAGAGTGGATTGATACACGTGCTATCACAAAAATCTTGAGGGAAGAAGGTGTTCAATTAGGGTTATTGGCAGTTTTTGAATCTGGAGAAAAACCAAATATAGAGGATTTAAAAGAAATTGTTAAGAAAGCCGAAGATCCAAATTTAAGTCATTTATCAAGCGAAGTATCTACGAAAGATGTATTAAAATTTAATACTCCAAATCCCATCGGAAGAGTTGTTGTGCTTGATATGGGCTTAAAACTTAATATCTTAAGAAATTTTGTTCAACGTGGTTTAGAAACGATTGTTGTTCCGTATCATTATACTTACGATCAGATTATGTCATTTAAACCTGACGGCGTATTTATCTCTAATGGTCCAGGAGATCCTGCGGTATATAAAGAAGCTATTGAGGTTTGTAAAAATTTAATTAAAAATAACATACCAACATTCGGAATATGTTTAGGGAATCAAATAATTGGATTAGCAGCTGGAGGTTCATCATTTAAATTAAAATATGGTCATAGAGGTGGCAATAAAACTGTCATTCATATAGATACTCAAAAATGTTATATAACTACTCAAAACCATGGATTTTGTGTGAAAGAATTTGAGAAAGGGGGATTTAAGGAATTTTTGAAAAATATTGATGATGACACTAATGAAGGAATCATTCATGAAACAAAACCTATATTTGCTGTTCAATTCCATCCTGAAGCGTGTCCAGGTCCATTAGATAGTCTTTATTTATTTGATAAATTTTTAGAAAATATGAATTTATAAAAGCATGCCCATAGACAAAACGATTAAGAAAGCATTGGTTTTAGGTTCTGGGGGGATAAGGATCGGTCAAGCTGGAGAATTTGATTATTCTGGCTCCCAAGTACTAAAGGCATTAAAAGAAGAAGGGATAGAAACAATTTTGATAAATCCCAATATTGCGACAATTCAAACAGATCCACAACTCTCTGATAGAGTTTATTTGTTACCTTTAAATGTAAAATATGTTGAGGAAGTTATAAAGAAAGAAAGTCCTGATGGCATTTTATTAGCTTTTGGTGGACAAACTGCATTGAATATAGGAGTGGAATTAGAGGAGGAAGGAATTTTAGAAAAATATAATGTAAAAGTTCTAGGTACCCCCATAAAGGCTATTCAAACTACTGAAGATCGAGATGCATTCGTTCAAGCGATGGATAGGGCAAATGCCTCTGTCTGTAAGAGCGAAGCGGTCAACAATTATAATGATGCTCTTAGAGTAGCTAAAAAATTCGGATTTCCTCTTATGATGAGAGTGGCATATACTCTCGGAGGGCGTGGATCGGGAATTGTAGAAAATATGGAAGATTTTAAAAAAATGGCTAAGCGTGGTCTAGCTCAATCTCGTATCAATCAAATTTTAATAGAGGAGTCAATGTGGGGTTGGAAAGAAATTGAATATGAGGTTGTGCGTGATTCAGAAGATAATTGTTTTATTAACTGCAATATGGAAAATTTCGATCCTGTAGGAATTCACACAGGTGAAAGTATTGTTGTTGCACCAAGTCAAACTTTAACCAATGATGAATATCAAATGCTTCGTTCTGCTTCGATAAGAATAATTAGGTCAATTGGTGTAATTGGGGAGTGTAATATTCAGTACGGTTTACATCCCACCTCCAAAGAGTTCAGAGTCATTGAAATTAATGCTCGACTTTCACGATCTTCTGCATTGGCATCAAAAGCAACTGGATATCCATTAGCATATATCGCCGCGAAATTAGCCATAGGTTATAATTTACCTGAATTAAAAAATAAAATAACTGGAATAACCACAGCATGCTTCGAACCAGCATTAGATTATTTAGTATTGAAAATACCTCGATGGGATTTGCAGAAATTCCAGAAAGTTGACAGGCATATAGGATCTCAGATGAAATCAGTTGGAGAAGTCATGGCAATAGGTAGAACATTCGAAGAGGTACTACAGAAAGCCTTGCGAATGTTAGATATCGGAATGAAAGGTTTTGTTGGGAATGATCTTGACCCGATTGAAGATTTTGATGAGCTTAGATATGAATTACGAAATCCTACAGACTTGAGGGTATTTCGAATTACTGAAGCGATAAAAAGAGGGCTTTCAATAGATGAAATTTATCATCTCTCAAGAGTAGATAAATGGTTCCTCTATAAGCTTAAAAATATCATTAACATTGAAAATGAACTCAAGAAACTTGATTTCCTCGGAGGAGACAGAGATGAAATTAAATATTGGATGTGGAGAGCTAAAAGATTTGGTTTTTCTGATGGACAGATCTCGGATATTGTTGGTTCTACCATATTTGATACTATAAAAATCAGAAAAATAATACGAAAAGAATTTGGAATCCAACCTTATGTAAAACAAATTGATACTCTGGCAGCTGAGTGGCCTGCTCAGACAAATTATCTTTATCTAACTTATGCGGCTTCTGAGCATGACATAAATTATGATTTAGAATTAAAAGAAAAATTAAGAAAAGTCATTGTTTAGGGGTCAGGAACATATCGAATAGGAGCTTCTGTTGAATTTGATTGGGGATCAGTAAACTGTTTATGGGGGCTAAAGAAGTTGGGCGTAGACCAAGTAATAATGATTAATTACAATCCAGAGACAGTCTCAACTGATTATGATATTTCAGATAAACTCTATTTCGAGGAGCTTTCAGGAGAGAGAGTTATAGATATATGTGAACTTGAGCAAGCTGAAGGTATTGTAGTTTCAGTAGGAGGGCAAATTGCTCAAAATTTATCTGCTAAGTTTTCCAAATATGATGAATTTTTTGGTAAGACAGGATTAAAAATTCTCGGAACCCATGGCTCACGTATTAATATGGCTGAAGATCGCTCAAAATTTAGCTCATTATTAGATCAACTTGGCATAAAGCAGCCAGAATGGGCAGCTCTTACCGACAAGAATAAAGCTTTACAATTTGCAAGAGATGTGAATTATCCAGTTTTAGTACGACCATCCTATGTACTCAGTGGTGCAGCTATGAGAGTTTCATATGATGAAAATACATTAAGGGATACTCTCGATCTTGCAGCTGCAGTCTCAAAAGAATATCCTGTTGTAATAACAAAATTCTTCACAGGGGTTCGAGAAGTAGAATGCGATGGTGTGTGTGATCGTGAAAATGTATTTATTGGCGCAATTGTCGAACACATAGAGAACGCAGGAATTCATTCGGGGGATGCAACGATGAGCATCCCATCCTTCACCATCTCAGAAAATGTAATTAATACTATCAAAAACTATACAAAACAAATCGCATTAGCTTTAAAAATCCAAGGACCTTTTAATATTCAATATCTAGTTAAAGATGACGATGTTTTTGTAATTGAGTGCAATCTTCGTTCAAGCCGTAGTATGCCTTATGTATCTAAATCACGTGGAATTAACATTTTACGTATTGCTGCTGAAGTAATCATGGGTAATAAAATTCCAGAAAAACTTCTTAATATGCCATACGGAAATTTTGTTTCCATTAAAGCACCGATGTTTTCATTCATGCGATTAGATAAGGCTGATTATATCCTTGGGGTTGAAATGGCCAGTACAGGAGAAGTAGCATGTATAGGGGACAATTTTTCCGATGCCTTAATAAAAGCCTTAGAAGCTACTGAACAATATATTCCCCTTCATGGAGGAAATGTACTCATTTCTGTTGGGGGAGAGGAACTTAAGCAACAAATTATTCCAATTGCTAAGAAGTTAAAAGAATTAGGATTCACAATATTCGCGACAGAAGATACAGCGGATGCGCTGAGAAAAAATGGGATTTATTCTTTAAAATTATATAAAATCCATGAATATGGAAAAGAACCTAACATTATTGGTTGTCTACAAAATGGAGCTATTGATATGGTAATAAATATTCCTTTACCAACTACAGTTGAAGAGAAATTTAAGAAGATATTAGAAGATGAATATCAAATCAGAAGAATGGCTGTGGATTATAATATCCCCGTTATTATTAATATTGAATTAGCAAAAGCATTAGTTGATGCAATCGAAATAGTTAGAAAAAAGGATATATCCATTAAATCTTTAAATGAATACCACAATACTTTAAGAGAAGTCTATTGGTAATACGACTTAGTTTTTCTTAAATAATATTCCTTAATTATTGCTGGGTTATTATCAATATATAATAGATATTGCTTAGTTATATTAATTTAATTCGTATTAAATTGTTTTTTTCAGATTGTTATGATTTACAGAAATGAAAAACCAGCAGTTCTAATGTTCCAAGATGGAACATATTTTGAGGGAATTGGTTTTGGCGCTGTAAATAAAGTTATTGGAAAATTAACTTTTACAGCTATTCCAGGATCAGGATACGTTGAGATCTTGACAGACCCGACATTTCACGATCAGATCGTATTATTTACATACCCTTCAATAGGCAATTACGGAGTTCCAGCTAAAGAAAAGGACGAGTATGGAATTCTCAAGTTATTTGAGTCAAATATAATTCATCTAAAAGGAATGATTGTGAATGAATATTGTGAGATCCCAAGCCATTATGAAAGTATTAGAACTCTAGAAGACTGGATGATTGAAGAAAATATCCCCGGGATCCAGTGGATCGACACAAGGATATTAACTCAAATGCTTGTCAAGGAAGGAAGTAAAATTGTTTTAATTCAAGTATATAACAAAGGCGAGAAACCTAATATCGAAGAATTAAAAAATGAACTTAACAAAATTGATGATTTGAGTCAGAAAAACTTAACAGAAGATGTCTCGGTTAAAGAAATAATTACCTTTACTCCTAAAAATCCAAAGAGAAAAGTGGTTATAATTGATTTAGGTCTTAAAAATAATATTATAAGAACTTTACTCTCTAAATCCTGCGAAGTTATTATTGTCCCTTATAATTATTCTTATGAAAAAATAATGGATTTAAAACCTAATGGTGTTTTAATATCAAATGGTCCAGGAAATCCTTCCTTTTTGGCAGATCCCATTAATACTGCTAAGAAACTTATCGAAAATAGTATTCCAACTATGGGAATTGGTTTAGGGAATATATTAATTGGATTAGCAGCAGAAGCAGATTATTATAAAATGATTGCAGAACATAGAGGAGGTAGAACTACGGTTGAAAGTGCTACTGGTCATTGTTATATTACATTCCAAAACCATTCTTTTTGCTTAAAAGATGTAGAAAAAGAAGGTTTTAAGCAATATTTTCATGATAAAGATGATGAAACAAATGAGGGGTTGATACACGAAAGTAAACCCATCTTTTCTGTAGCTTTTAACCCTGAGGCGTCACCAGGAGCATTAGACATGAAGGAGAGAATATTCGATCAATTTATTAAATTCATGGAGGTATAACAAGATGCCATTAGATAAATCTTTAAAGAAGGTTCTAATATTAGGTTCAGGTGCGGTAAGAATCGGTCAAGCCGGTGAATTTGATTACAGTGGGAGCCAAGTTCTTAAGGCTTTAAATGAAGAAGGAATTGAAACTATTTTAATTAATCCAAATATTGCCACAATCCAGACAGATCCACAAATGTCTGACAAAGTGTATTTGTTACCTATTAATGTGAAATATGTTGAAGAAATAATTAAAAAAGAAAGACCCGATGGAATTTGCACATCTTTTGGAGGTCAGACTGGTTTAAATGTTGCTGTCGAGTTGCATGAAGCTGGGATTTTAGAGAAATATAATGTCAGAGTTTTAGGCACACCAATAGAGGCTATTGAGGCTACAGAAGACAGAGAACTATTTGTTAAAGCAATGAACGATGCCGATTGCGCGGTATGTAAAAGTAAAGCAGTAAATTCTTATAAGGATGCTAAGAAAATGGCTGAAGAACTTGGATTTCCTTTAATGTTAAGAGTTGCTTATGTTTTAGGAGGTAAAGGTTCAGGGATAATACATAATTGGGAACAATTTGAAAAAATGGCAAAGCGAGGATTAGCACAATCGCGTATTCACCAAATTTTAATCGAAGAAAGCGTTTGGGGGTGGAAGGAGATTGAATTTGAAATTCTCAGGGATGCAGAAGATAATTGCTTTATTAATTGTAGTATGGAAAATGTGGACCCCTGTGGGATTCATACAGGAGACAGTATAGTTATGGCTCCAGCACAAACCTTACCTGATTATGAGTTACAAATGCTCCGCTCCGCTTCAATAAGAGCAACAAGAACAGTGGGCGTTATAGGCGAATGTAACATCCAATGGGCACTCGATCCATTTTCAAAAAAATTTAGAGCAATTGAAATTAACGCTAGATTATCAAGATCTTCTGCACTTGCATCAAAAGCTACAGGATATCCCTTAGCATATATCGCTGCGAAAATTGCTGTTGGATATACTTTACCTGAGTTAAAAAACCAAATTACAAAAAAAACTACCGCAAATTTCGAGCCTGCTACGGATTATATGGTATTAAAGTACCCTCGCTGGGATCTAACGAAATTTGAGAAAGTTGATAGACGCATCGGTCCACAGATGAAAGGAGTAGGCGAATGCATGAGCATCGGGAGAAATTTTGAGGAAGTGATTCAGAAGGCCCTTCGTATGCTTGATATAGGATTAAAAGGATTTGTTGCAAATGATCTTAAGCCTATAGAAGATATCAATGAATTAAAATATGAATTGAGGAATCCAACTGATTTGAGATTCCTTAGAATTGGCGAGGCTATTAAAAGAGGCATCAGTATTGATGAGATATATGAAAGATCGATGATTGACAAATGGTTTTTATATAAATTAAAAAACATTGTTGATATTGAACAAAGTCTAAAAGATTTAGATTTTCTAGGGTCCTCTGATGAAGAAAAGCAATACTGTTTATTAAAAGCTAAACGGTACGGATTTTCAGATGGACAAATTGCTAAAATTATTGGTATAGACACACCTACAATAAGACGATTAAGAAAGAGATTTAATATCATTCCTTTTGTAAAACAAATTGATACTTTAGCAGGACAATGTGTGCCAGAACGCAATTATTTATATCTTACATATTGGGGAAATAAGCACGATATAGATTATAATGAAGAGGAAAAGCAGAATCTCAAGAAAGTTATCGTTTTAGGTTGTGGGACTTATCGAATTGGAGCTAGCTGCGAATTTGATTGGGGCTCCGTTAATTGCTTATGGGGTTTGCAGAAGTTAGGTATAGATAAAGCAATTATGATTAATTATAACCCTGAAACAGTAAGTACGGATTATGATGTTTCAGATCGACTCTATTTTGAAGAGCTCTCGGGTGAAAGAGTATTGGATATTTGCGAACTCGAAAAAGCTTTTGGAGTTGTATTAAATGCAGGGGGGCAAATAGCACAAAATCTTGCTGCTAAATTTGCAAAATATTCGGAATTTTACCGTAAAGCAGGTATTAATATTTTAGGAACCCATGGCTCTCGAATCGATATGGCAGAAGACAGATCAAAGTTTAGTTCTTTATTAGATCAATTGAAGATAAAGCAACCGGAATGGGCTATGTTAACTACTAATGAAGAAGCACTTAAATTTGCGAAAAAGGTTGGTTATCCTGTATTAGTAAGACCTTCTTATGTATTAAGCGGAGCTGCTATGAGAGTCTCTTATGATGCTAAGACATTGCAAGACACGCTCGATTTAGCAGTTGATGTATCGAAAAAATTTCCTGTAGTCATAACGAAATTTTTTACTGATTCTCGTGAAGTGGAATGTGATGGGGTATGTGACGGCGAAAATGTACTCATCGGGGCCATTGTAGAGCATATTGAAAATGCAGGTGTACATTCTGGTGATGCTACTATGTCAATTCCTCCACAGACTATCTCTGAGAGCGTTAAATCTCAAATTAATGACTACACGAAAAAAATAGCGCTTGCACTGAAAATTGTAGGACCATTTAATCTCCAATATTTAGTTAAGAATGAGCAAGTATTTGTTATTGAATGTAATCTACGATCGAGTAGAAGCATGCCTTATGTTTCTAAAGTGAGAGGAATAAACCTAATGAAATTGGCTGCTGAAGTAATAATGGGAAATAAAATCCCCGAAAGGCTATTAAATTTACCATATGGTAATTTTGTAGGAGTAAAATCCCCGATGTTTTCATTCATGCGCTTAGATAGCGCAGATCCAGTACTGGGGGTAGAGATGAATTCAACGGGCGAAACAGCGATTATTGATGATGACTTTCCCAGTGCCTTAATGAAGTCATTAGAAGCAGCTGAACAATACATTCCAATATATGGAGGAAGTATTCTAATTTCTGTAGGCGGGGAAGAATTGAAAAAACAAGTTGTACCTCTGGCAAAAAAACTAATAGACCTAGGCTTTACTATTTTTGCAACTGAAGATACGGCAAATGTGCTTAAGAATAATGGAATTGCTGTAGTGAAACTATATAAAGTTCATGAGGTTGGTATGGAACCAAATATTATGAATTGTTTGCAAGAAGGGCGTATAGATATGGTTATTAACATACCATTACCTACCACAGTAGAAAAAAAATTTAGACAAGTTATAGAAGATGAATACAAGATTAGGAGAATGGCAGTGGATTATAACATACCAGTAATAATAAATTTACAACTTGCTGAAGCTATTGTTGATGCTATTGAAAAAGTGCGCGACAAACCACTAGTAGTAAAATCTCTAAATGAATTTCATTCAGAATTAAAAGAAATTTATTGGTAATGATGGATGATAATAGAATCCTAATATAAAAAAGAAATAAGAATAAATTGTATTGAAAATGGAAAAAAGAAAATGGAGATTGATTTCTAATGTATTATAGAGGATATATTTTGTTAAGGTTAAAAATTATAGGAACGGAATGGAAAGTTGTAGAAAAAATAAAGGGATTAAAATCGAAAGAAGCTGATGAAGATTGGAAAGTAACTTATGCAACGCCCCTCTATGGTGGATGGGATTTAATAGTTGAATGTTCATTTACAAAGCTCCAAGATTTAGATAGAATTGTATCATATTGTAGGATTGATGAGGAATTATCCCAATGGATCGATGAAACTACAACGCTCTGTGGAACAAAACCTAATTACACCTGATTTTTTTTGCCTAATTAAAACAAATCATAGTTACGAAGTGAGATGTATACAAAAAAAATCATTTAAAAAGAATTTTTACCTTCTCTTCAGTGTTTTACTACACAGAAATGAAAAGACCATATAAAGTTAAAACTATAATCTAGGAAATTGAATATAACATCTTGGGTTTAGAAAAATAAGTATTTTCTTTTGTAGGTACATAATATAGTTTAGTTTTTCTTCATTTCAAACTAAAATAGATTCTGATTAATTCATAAATTTTTATAAAAAAAGAAGTTCTGCCTTCAAAAAAGAGGAATATTGATTAAACCAAAAAAGATTTTTTTTTAACTTATTAAAATTTATAATGATTATCAAATTCAATAGCACAATTAGGTTTGAAAAGTGAAATTTGTGAGAAAGAAAAAAACAGATATTGATGAAATTAACAATGAATTTCAAGAAGAAATACGAAATGGAGCAGAAAAACTTTTTAGTTATATGACTGATTATATTGATAATCACTTAGAAAAGGTTGATGAAAAATTTCAAGAAATAATACTCTGCGAGAAAAAATGCGATCGATTGAAAGAAAAGTATATTGAGATATTATTTAAGGATAAAAGAGCTCTCCCCTTTTTAGTAGAAGATAGGTACAAAATTATTACTTCACTTGATGATATTCTTGATAGATCCGAACTAATCGCTAGATACATTCAAGTTTTTCCTGAAAATTTCGAATTTTTTAAAGATATAAGAGAAGATTTACATCAATTAATTAAATATTATTTAGAAACGATTAATCAATTGCTCAATTGTACACTCCTTATGGAAACAGATTTCAGTGCAGCATATGATTTAACTTTTGAAGTAGAAAAATGGAAAAGAAAAGCCTTTGATTTGAAATTTAAGTTATTAGAAGTTGTATTTCAAAAAACTGATGAACCTTTAAGAGTAAGTCTAACTTGGAAGGTTATAGGTTTGATTTATGACTCAATATCCTATAGTGAGGAAATTTCAGATCATTTAAGAGGATTAGTTATTAAATATCCAGGTAAATAATTTAGGTGAAATAAATGGAATTTACTATTATAATCATCATTTTTTTAATCCTTGCGATGTTAATTGCTGTAGGAATCGGCGCAAATGATGAGACTTTTAGCGTTGTTTACGGATCAAAGATTTTAACAATGAGACAGGTTTTAATTTTTGCAGTAATTCTTGCAATTGCGGGGGCTTTATTATTAGGCGAAGGTGTTGCAAAAACAGTAGGAGGTAGTATTCTTGCAAGTAATTTTAAAATTACTGAAGCAATTGTAATTACGGTTTTACTCTCAACAGCAATTTGGTTGTTAGTTGCCTCTGCTTTTGGCCTTCCAATCTCGACAACTCATGCAACAATTGGAAGTATAATAGGTATTGGTATTTTTCTTGGGGATATAGCTGGATTAAATTGGGAGATGATACTTTACTTGGCAATGTGGTGGATTCTATCTCCTGTTGTTGGATTCTTTGGTACTTATTTTGCGTATAAAATTCTCTATAAATATAAACAAAAGCGACTTAATGGTTTTCAGGACTATGAAGGGTATGAGAAAAAATTTGCCTTTATAGTTTTAATTACAATATTTATTACGGCTTTTGCGAGAGCTGGAAATGATTGTTCCAATGCAGTTGGAATTGTAGTTGGTGTGGGAGATATAGATATTAGTTTTCTCCTAATAATTACTGGATTGAGTTTAGCTGTTGGGCTTGTTATTTTAGGAAGATTAGTTATTACGAATTTAGGAGAAATGACAGAGTTAAGACCCTCCACAGCATTTGCCGCACAGATACCAACAGCCGCAATAATGCTAATTGGAACCATTCAAAAGATTCCATTATCAGGATCTCACATGCTAGTAGCATCCTTAGTTGGATTAGCGAAAGCTAGTAAGACCCCAATGAAAAAAGGCTTATGGAAAATCATGTTGGTTTGGATTTTGACTTTTCCAGTTGCAGGAATTTTAGCAATAATTCTCTATTTTCCAATAATTTCCTTTTTCTAATTTTTTTTTTTTAATTAAGTAGATTCTTCGAAGGGGTTTATCTTATTTTTCGGCAGGTTTCATTAAAAAACCTTTCATCGTGATAAGCCCGCCAATCATAAGCATTATTCTTAAGATTAAAATTCCAATATTGCTCGGTAACCTCATTCCATCTAATGCTAAACTAATTGAAAACACTAATATACCTAATGCTATAATTCTAACTCGTTTATATGTAAATGTATCTTTTTCATCTGATTTTATAAGATAGTTAATGAATATAGCGTTTGGAAAGAAAATATAAAGGATTATTACGAAAGTGAAATAAAAATAGACAAATGGATCTTTAATTGTTAGATCTGAAACATCCATAAATATGATTAATTCCTGGTCAAAACCAGTAAAAAGTATTATTAATACAAGAGCAAAAGATGCCAATATTATTATTCTGATAATTTTAATAAGAGTTGATTCTCTATTCTTTATTTGATCAAGGGATGCAAAATCTAAGGAGATTAGAGCTAAACCTCCGAATCCATAAGACAATGCCCAAAAAGGATACAAAACTGTTTCATCCGTACTGAACTGTGGAATAAATAGGACCCTTATCCCCCAACTTACGTATATCAATGCTGTTGACATTGTCCATATCATGTAAAATATTTTAGTACGATTCGGATTTTTTAGGTAAGAGCGTAAAATTAATCCGAAACAAATGCTAAATACAATAACAATTGGAAAGGTTCCAATAATTCCAATAATAGAGACCATTTTGATTTATTCCCTTAAATGATAATTTCAATTTTATATTAATTTCAATTTAAAATTCTAATTGTTTTAAAACTATAAAAAATTTTGCCATATCTCAATTTTCAGCACTAATATTTTATAATAATACAATAAGAAAACCATTTCTACAAATAACTTAAAGAAATGATTAATTTATTATTTCAAATAAGAAGAATAAAATTAGTCTATGAGCTTTTAAGTCATAGAAATTAAAATAGGAATGATTGATAAAAATCTATGAACAAAGATTTTAATATATCCGTTAAAGCTCCTTTAGTTGAATTTTCTCTCGAAAGTGATCGTTTCATAAAGGCTCGTCAAAAAGGAGCTCGTGCATGGATTATAGCCCATCTCCTCGATGGTCCTAACAAATACATACTCTTTATTGCGATTCTTACTACTATTATCGCCGCTATTTTAGCATCCGCAACAATGGTTATTGTAGGAATGGCAGTTAATAGTTTTATTGATGGAGATAGATCAACATTATTATTTTTTACTATAATAATTCTATTATTGGGAATTGGAACTCCTCTAGTTCGCATCGGGAATTTCATGTTACGTGAGATATTAGCCCAGCGAATGGAAAGGGATGCTAGAGAAGAATTTTTTGTAAATCTTCTCGGCAAAAGTCAATCTTTTCACGATCAGCAGAAAATAGGAGACCTAATGGCTCGCGCAAATGAAGATTCCCGGATGTTGAACTATTTAGTAAGCCCCGCAGTTTCCCTTATTATTGAATCTTTTACTTCATTAATTATTCCACTTATTTTCATTCTTTTATTTTTTCCACCACAATTAGTCCTTGCCCCCATTATTTTCGTAATTTTATTCTTTTTTGCTTTACGAGTATATATCCGAAAGCTAGGTCCTGTAACGGGACGAATGCGATTTACATTTGGTGAGATGAATATTAGGTTAAATGAATCACTTACAGGTATTGAACTCGTTAAGAGCAGTACGCAAGAACAATTAGAGAAACAAAAGTATTTTGAGACTGCAAAAAATTATAGGGAAGCGTATGTTGAACAAGGACGTATACAAGCGAAATATTATCCAATATTAATGCTTGCCTTGACAATGACTTTCGGATTAGCCCATGCTATTTTTTTATATAATCTAAAGATGATTTCTATAGGTCAAATAATCGCTTATCTTGGATTGTTATCATTATTGCGTATGCCTACTTTTATCTCAATGTTTGTATTTGCAATAATCAAACTCGCTCATGCAGGAGCAGAAAGGATGCTTGAAGTAATGAATACAGAAACGGAAATTGATGAAAATCTAGAGGGGAAAACAAAAGAAATTGAAGGGAAAATCAAATTTGAAAATGTGTCATTCACCTATCCAGGGTATAAAAAACCTGTGTTAAAAAACATTTCATTTGAAATAGAGAAAGGTCAGACAATCGCTATTGTGGGCACGACAGGTTCTGGGAAAACAACATTAACAAAGTTAATCTCTCGTTTATATGATGTAAATGATGGTAAAATTTTAATAGATGGTGTAGATATACGAAATTTCGCTTTATTTTCGCTAAGAAGCCAAATATCCTATATTGAACAAGATGTTTTTTTGTTTTCTGATAGCATTATAAATAATATCTCTTTCGGTAGAATTTCCTCAATGGAAAAAATAATAAATGCCACAAAGCAAGCTCAAGCTCACGATTTCATTTCAGAATTTCCAGATAGTTATGAATCCAAAGTAGGAGAGAGAGGAGTTCAATTAAGCGGAGGAGAGAGACAAAGAATAGCTATCGCCCGGGCATTCTTAACCAATCCTAAAATCCTTATTTTAGACGATTCTACGTCTGCGATTGACTCCGAGACAGAGGATAAAATTCAAAAAGCAATTAGTAACATATTAAAAGATAGATCTACAATTTTAATAACACACCGATTAAGTCAAATAAGATGGGCGGATCTTATAATTGTCTTAAAAAGAGGCGAAATTGCTGCCAAAGGAACTCATACTGAGCTATTAAAAACTTCCGAAGACTATCAAAATATCTTCATTAAAAAATTTGACATCGATATAAATAGACTATTACCCGAGGGAACATAGAATGGCATTTGTAGGTTTAGAAGCGGAGGAATATGACCGAAAATATAAGGACCGGTTTTTAGTGAAACGAATCAAGGAATATTTCAGTCCCCACAGTCATGAGATCGCAATAGTAGTTATTTTTCTCATTTTAGGATCTTTAAGCAATGCTCTTATCCCTATTTTAATTACTCTTATAATTAATAATTTGGAAACAAACCTTGATTTAACCTACATTCTATTCTTACTTATTGTTATATTTGTCTTAAATTCACTTAGTTTTATTTTTATGTACTTTCGTATGATATATTCTTCTCGAGCAATTGGAGATGTTATGTTAGATTTGCGTCGAGATGCAAATGCTGCTGTATTGGAACATGATTTATCTTTTTTTGATAATAACCCTACAGGTAAGATAGTTAGTAGAATTAATACTGATAGCCAAGACTTTGGACGTACTGTGGAGCTCACCATACAAGTGATATCTTCCATAGTTATCGTAATATTCTTATTAATAATGATGGCATTCATAAGCTTGAGACTTATGCTAATTTTCATAATTTCGATACCACTCTTTTTCATTGTGGCATTTACTTTTCGTAAATTAGCCCGACGAAATACTATTTTAGGGCAAAGAGCTTTAGCTTCTGTTAATGCATTTGTTAAAGAAACTCTTTCAGGGATTCAAATAGCTAAAACTTTTCGACAAGAGGATAAACTTTATGAAGAATTTAATAAAGTAAATAAACAATCCTATCGTGTAAATTTAAAAAGAGCATATTTATTCAATATCTTGTTTCCGTTACTGGGAATAATTCAAGGGATAGTTTTAATGCTATTAGTTTATTATGGTGGAACCAGTGTAATTACGGGCCAAATTAGTATAGGGGAATTGAATCTTTTTCTTCAAAGTTTATGGCTTTTAATGTTTCCACTTTTCATGATTGCTGCCTTTTGGCCGCAATTTCAGGCGGGATTGGCAGCGGCAGAGAGAATATTTGCTTTAATTGATGCGACGCCAGCAGTAATTCAAAATGACAATATTAAGCCTTCTAAATTCAAAGGGAAAATAGAAATTAAAAATCTAACGTTTCACTACAATGAAGGCAAAAATATTTTTGAAAATTTTTCTTTAACAATACAGCCGGGAGAAACTATTGGTTTAGTAGGACATACAGGAGCAGGTAAATCTAGTCTTGCAAGCTTATTAGCAAGATTCTACGAATTTCAAGAAGGAGATATTTTAATTGATAATATAAGTATTAGGAACTATGATCTTACAGAATTTAGAAAACAAATAGGTATAATCCCGCAAGTCCCATTCCTATGGGCGGATACCATTGAGAATAATATTAAATATTGCTGCCGAACAGCTGATAAGAAAGAAGTATTTGAAGCTTTAGATAAGACTGGAGGTTCAAATTGGATTAACGACCTCTCTAAAGGCTTACGGACTAATGTAGGAGAGAGAGGAAGCTTAGTATCCATGGGTCAAAGACAGTTAGTTGTGTTCGCAAGAGTGTTACTTGAAGATCCTTCAATTTTAATTCTTGATGAAGCAACAGCTTCAGTTGATCCTTTTACTGAAATCCGAATTCAAGAGGCCCTTAAAACAACTACAATAGGACGTACATCAATCATAATTGCGCATCGATTATGGACAGTGAGACATGTTGATCGAATAATTGTATTAGATCATGGAAAAATCGTTGAAGAAGGGAATCATGAAGAGTTAATAGCAAAAGGAGGTAAATAT
>Ga0114919_10002042_pt1 | contig 16288 bp, 17 predicted proteins | sample BlataG_FD_88682 | JGI IMG/M metagenome (GOLD analysis project Ga0114919, IMG submission 88682) | Deep subsurface microbial communities from Black Sea to uncover new lineages of life (NeLLi) - Black_00105 metaG | ecosystem: Environmental > Aquatic > Marine > Oceanic > Sediment | place: Atlantic... | reverse complement strand
GCCGCTCTTTCCGCTCATCAGGTGGCCTGAGTTGGCACTTTTGTGACGGACCTTGCCCTTGGCCGTGATCCTCACGCGCTTCTTGATCCCCTTGTGCGTCTTCATCTTTGGCATGGTCCACCTCGCGTCGTGCCGTCCGATTCAATGTCCAGAGCCCCGTATTATACGCCGCTGATCACCCCCTGCAAGCCCAGGAATCACCCGGGCTCAGAGGGAGGGTGTGGCCATCTTTTGTGGTATCGAACCACGGGGTGCCACTGGCGGCTTGTCCGCCAGTGCTTGGCAAAGCGTAAGCACGAAAACACGGGCAGATTCCGGCGTACCGAGCCCCGTAACCACCAACTCGGTTGAAGCCTGGAATGACAAGTTCTCCACAGCCACCAAGTATGGCCACACCCCTCAGAACGCTCGGACCTCGGGGGACGCTCCGGCGGTGGCGACGCCGGTGGTCGGTCGCCTGCACCAGCCCCCTCAAGGGCCTCTGCGGATGATCCGATAACCCCACCGGGACCCTGGAGGAGCTACTGATGACCCGACATCGAGCATCACGACTGGCTGCGTTATTCCTGGCTGCCTGCTGCGTTTTCGTAGTGGGGTGCGAGAGGGGCTTCATCGACGACGCCGCTCGCCGAAGCCTGGCCTCCTTCGTCGTCGACATCGTGCAGACGGCCGTCGACGAAACGATCGTACCGTAGCCGCCGCCCCAGACGCGCCGCTGGTTCGCCCCGGCCCACGTCAACAAACGCCACCCATCGAGCGCGACCCTCGTATCAGTGTCATCCCATGGCACTGCCGAGCCGGCCGCGGCCGCGCGGCCCTTGGACATGCAGTGCGACTGCTTTTCGCTGTCGGCGATGAAGTATCACGCTTCCAGCTAGGAGCAATGCGAACGCGAGGATTATGACACCCCAGCTTGACACGGTAGGGATACTCAGCGTCGTGTCGAAGACATAGGCTGCGCCGCCACCGCCAACGACCGCGGTGTCGCCACTCACACCGACGGAGAACCCAAAATACTGACCGGATGTTGCGTCGCTGGCAACGTACCTCGCGATATCAAGCCAATCCGAGCCAAGCGGTTTGAAGAGGTATGCAGATCCTGAGAACGTCCCCGCGTGGTCGTCGAAGGGCGCGCCGGCGACCACCATGTCATCGTCGATCGCGACAGAACGTCCAAACCCTGCAGCTGGGGCGGAAAGCTCGGTCTCCCTTACCCAGTCAACAGCTTCATAGACGAAGAGGTCTACGCCCCCATTACGCCCGACGATAGGCATGGTTCCATCGATCGACACGGAGAGTCCGAATGCTTGACCCGGGCCCGGGTTCGGCGCCGTCAGTTTGGCATCCTCGGCCCAGTCTTCGCCGTCAAATCGGAAGACATATGCAGATCCGGAGGTGTCTCCCGCGTGGTCATCGTGGTACGCGCCCACCACGACAAGGTCACCGTTGGCCGAGACTTCCCGTCCAAAGGCGTCGTCGTAGTCGGTGTCGGTGCCAACCAGGATGGCCTCCTCCGTCCAATTCGTGCTGTCACGTCGAAAGACATAGACCTGGCTGGGGCTGAACTCCAACCCGGGCGCGCCCACTGCGATCAGATCACCACTGATGGAGACGGAGATACCGAAACGGTCGCCGTCGAACGATCCGGACGGGATCAGCTCGGCTTCTTCGTTCCACGAAAATCCGTCGTGCCGGTACACGTAGGCGCGCGCGTCTGACCAGCCGGAATCCATTGTACCCGGGGCCCCTACGACGATCGTGTCACCATCGACCGCAACGGAGGTTCCGAATGCATCGCCCCAAAACTGAGTCGATGCGGTGAGCTTGGTCTGCTCAACCCAGGACCCGTTGACTCGGTGAAAGACGTAGGCAGATCCGAAAAGGTCTGGGGGTTCGTCGAACGGGGCCCCGACGACGATGAAGTCCCCGCTGATGGCGACCGCTCGTCCGAAGCCAAGCCCGCCGTCCGGTGCGTCGCTGGGCGTGAGCTTGGCAACCTCTTCCATGCCGTGGGCGGGACTGAGCCCCCCGGCAAACACCAAGCCAACGGCGCTCGCAACGATCATCCGCACCAGACTGTATCGTGTCATGATAACCACCTGCCCGGTGACTGATTCGAATACGTGCCAATTTCCAGTGAGCCGCTCCAGCCACGAAACCGGTCCACCAACGGCGTTGACATGTGCCAAGGTGCGCTAAGCGTGCTAAGTGTAGTGAAAGCGAAGGCACAGAAGGTTGACGATCCGCGAACACCGAAACCGGCACAAGAATCAGATCGCCAAGCGTGACTTCGACGTTCGCACATGCCCGCGCTCCCTTCTTCCCGGCTTTCGCGGCCGAGGTGTGGAGACTGCCTGCGATATCCAGTTTACCACCGGGGAGCCGATCGCCCAAGGGTTTTCTCGGTGTTGAGATCACAGACCGCTTGATTGACCTGCGAATTCGCAGGCAACGTGGCCTGGGGCAGGACGCCCCGAGATGCAGTTCCGAGCATGGATGTTGGTGAAGACAGAGGTCTTAGCGGCTAGAACGCCTTCGCGGTGTATTCGAATTGGAGGTACTGGGCGAACTTGACGGCCTTATTGAAGGTATCTTCCGACGCCGTACCCAGGCGGCTGATGCGAAAGCCCACGACGTCCCCGATGGCGAACGTGTCGGCTTCAAAGGTTCGGCCGTTTCCGTTGTCGATGGTGACGATCTTGTAATCGCTCGTCGTCCAGTCGTCGGGTACGTCCCAGTCGTACGTAATAGAGCCGTTGCTTGCTGCCCCCTGGAGCGTCACCCTGGTATGCGCAAAACCGAAACGCACGACCTGCCCGTTGACCGTAGCGTTGTAGAGAGGACCGATAAGCATCTTGACGCGGCTCGGCTCGCCGACATCCATGTCGTCCGGGACGCGAATGGGGGACACGTAGAACCCGCCGTTGCTGTCGGAATTAACGTAGCGCGCGGTGATGGTGGTGCCGATGTACTGCGTCATACTGGTCAGGTAGTTGCGATCATACCCGGTTATCACACTTCGGGTCGGCCGGGCGTCTCCGGCAATCGAGATGCGCGCGTTGGCGGGTTCCACCTTGATCCAGCTCGAGGCGTCTGAGGCATCAATAATCTGAAACGGCCCCTCGATCGACGAGGGTAGTGCCGGTGCGATGTCATCAGTAAAGGTCTTGGGCATGACGTATTCCGTCTTATGTGGCGATGGCTAGACCCACCTCCAGCCCCCACGTGATGTTCCCGCTGTCGGGGTTGGTCCACGCAATCTTGATGGCGTCGTCAGCCTGGAAGGTCCACGCCGACGGCTCGCCTGTGTCACCCTCGCCGATCCGCAGATGTACGTCCTTGTCCGTACCGGCCAGGGCGATCATGAACAAACGGGCGTCGTACGCCGGGCCGGCGGCGGAATCAACCGAAATGTGAAACGACGCGGTGCCCGCGCTGCCAGTAAAATGGCACCGGATGAAGACCAGGCGATACTTGCAGTCCAACCCGAACGTGTGCGCGATGTCGCCGGAGCCCGTGGCCGTCTTCGTGGCAACGGACAGCATCTGGCGCTGTCGGACCTCGGCCAGTTCGGACTCCTGGAGAACCAGGGCGGCCCCCAAGACGTCGTTGATCTTCGATGGCGTCCTGAGCAATGTCATGAGTCCACCGCATCCTCAATGTGGTCGGCCAGCGTCTCACCTTCGGGAATCTGAACACGAAAGGGCACACCGATCAGCTCGGACGTACCGGCGTTGATGGCCGGCACCATCACGGTCGCATCTCCGACGAACAGCACATCCTTGAGCGTACGTTTGCGTGCCTGCCCGTTGGCACGGTACCGGATGATCAGGTCAATGTCGTCGTCGATCGCAAAGAGCGTCTCGGCCGCCGAGCCGTCATACGAGAACATAAACCCCGACACGCGATGCAGCCCGCGACCATACGTCCCCAGTTCCCCTTCGGCTGCATTGTCCCCGCTGTACGGTATCGGCGCGATCCCAGGCTTGAAGACGACGCTGTGTACTCCCTCGATCGCCGTCTCGGTATACGGCGATTCTCGCAGTTTCGTCGCAGCGCCACGTGTAGCCAGGATCCAGATCATAGTCCTTGGTCCCTATCGCTCACCGCAGAGCACACCGTGAGACTCTGTCACGCGGCCGGCTCCCGGTTGTGCTCACGCTCGACCTTAACGACAAACGTCTGCGTTGCAGTCGCCGTCGCCACGCGCGGACCGGAGGTGACACGTGGATAATCGAATGTCCACTCGCGGTCGTCGAAGCCCTCGGCTCCCTCGATCACACCGGTATCAACAATGCCGTCGAGGTAATCCTCCACGGCCCCGATCTTGTCGAGGACGGCTTCGTGAGGATCGGACGCCGCCACGTCCGTCACGATCCGCAGCGTCATCGACACCTGCACGAGTTTGTCGTTGTCACACGTGCCGATCGGCCGGGCGCGCGTCAGCATCAGTGTCAGAAACGGCCGCGGATGCTCCTCAACACCGCCGGCGGCTACACCGACACGCCGAAACGGCTTCGCAGCCGTCGGCGGGTCGTCCACGAGGTTCGCCTTCAGCTTCGCCGTCAACTCCTCGATCGCCGCCTTGATCGTCGTTCGGTCGGCCGTGGCCATGTCAATACCCTGACAGTTCCTCTCGCGACAGCAGGCGTTCTTCGCCCGTTGTTACTCCCAGCGTACCGCGCGTGGTATTGGCGGCGACGGGCGTGGCCGACGGCAGCTCAACCGACCCGTCGGCCACGCGCGAAAGCCACTCGATCGCCTGCGCCCATTTGTCCTGAACATCCTTCGGCACCGGCGGACGTCGCACCCGAAGCCGGTATTCCGCCAGGTCCAGAACGAAAGACGCCAGCACGTCGGCGAGGTCCGCATGCACGGTCAGGTCGATCGGCACCTGATACCGACGGGCGAGATAGCTGTTGACCTCGCCCTCCGCGCCGAGGCGGGCCTCATCCACCACACCCGTATCGGCCTGGCCGTCGCCGTCGTCATCCGTGAGCTGCACGTAGGCATCGCTCCCCACGCGTTCCTCGATGTCCGCATTCGTGATGTAGGCCATTACGATGACACTCCTACGCAACTTCCCCGGCACACCAAACGCGTCACGTGAATCCCTTCATTACGTCGGCGACGTGAAGTCCATCCGGATCGCATGCTGCCAGTAACCGTACGCGATGCGATACCGCGCCCGCACGCCGTAGAGGAACTTCTCGCGACGGAAGCCCTCGTCACTGTCCTCGGTCAAAGCCGAAAACTCGACCGGCTCGCGGTCCTGGAAGATGAAGGGACCGACCACACCGTCGGCCTTGAGCAGGTACCACTTGCTCTGATCGGTCAGCCAGGGAAAGCCGACGATGCGGGCCGCACCGGCCACGACGTTCGACGTGCTGTTGATCATCGTCGCATTCACCGCCTCGAGTGCGGTCAGGAACATCGTTGTCGGTACAACGCACACGAGCCCCGTCGCCGAGATCGACATCGGCTCGCCCTGGTCGTCCTTGAAGCTCATCAAGGCGCTGATGGCCGCCTTGAGTCCCATCTTGAACTCCTCCGTGGTCGGGTTGTCCGGATCGGTCGCATCGCTGTTTAGCTTGTTGTCCTGCTGCCCCGACGCCCCGGAAACGTGGGCGTCATTGAAGAAGCTGACGCCGTCATAGCTGTTGAACCCGGCGGTCTCACCGCTGATCAGCGAGCCTCGTGTGGGAGATGTGAGATGTTCGTGGCACGTCCGGCATCTGCCCGACGCCAAACGCAGATTCTTAGACGCCTGGCACGCCGTTCTTGTGATTCGACTGGCGGCTCCGTAGGGCGGACTTGAAGAACCGCAGCACGTCGTCATCTCGCACGATCTCGCTGCGCAATGTTGCGAAGTCGTTCGGAGTTATCTGATCAGTCTCAAGTGCTTCAACAATGTGGAGCGTATGCCCCGGCAACCGGCTGCGGTGAGTCATGTCTTCATGCGCCTCTTCGCACATGGTTCATCTCCATTGCTTGGCCATCAGCCAGCGGAAAGGACAGTTGCGATCATCTGGCTCGCCGCAACCACGAACTCCTCGTCCTCCGGACCGAAGCCGTGTGTGTAGTTCTTCGCTACGAATAGAACGCCCCTGGGTTCGTCTCCGTCGCCCGGCACCGGACACGCCACAAACGACCTTACAGAAACCCACCTCAGGTCATCGTCGGTGTATCCCTCTGCCTTTAGTTGACCCCAGAAGCTGCCGTCGAACGCGAGGCATTCTGACGCGTCGTCCGCGACGACGACCTCCTGCCTGTCGAACACGTACCCCGTAATACTCCCCATCTTCGGGTGGCGCTCCATCTTGAGGTAGCGTTCGCGCCAACCTCGCTCGTCTTGCCCTTTTGCCACCCGAACCCGTTCGTCGAACACATCTTGGTTCCAACGTCGCGGCCGGTGCTTCTCGGCCAGGGTACGGTGCATGGCAGTCACGCTGGCAGGCGCCCTGCGATTATACGCCGAAGCGACGGGAGCGAAACCCTCACCGTTTCCCGAGGCTGGCTCATCCCGGTAGACACTAACATCCACGCCCAACGTGTTCGGCGGTGGCCCAACCGCATCAGATTCTTCCGCTGCTTGGCCAGCCAGTTCGGGGACCGGGACTGGCAGCGGTGGCTGGCGTTCGATACCCTCCGGAGATGCTTCACCGGCACCCTGGCCTTCCATCGTTCCAGATCCCCCAGTCTGTTCTGCCTCGCCGGGCTTTTCTCCCGTCCGGCTTGGTGTCGCAGACTCCGGCCTCAAGAAATAGACCGCCGTTTCAAGCGGCGGGGCCCAGAGGAACGGGACCTTCTCGCGAAGCCAGTCCCAGCCGCTCAGGCGCGTCCAGTTTCTGACGCTGTCGAGGATAAGGTTCAGTGCAATACGCTGGCGCTCGGTCAGATCTTTGGAATGATCGGCCATGCACTCTCGCGTGCGGAACATCAGGTTCTCTAAGAGGGATGACCGGGACTTGAGAAACCGCTGCAGGCGGTGTTTCCAACCGACATACACCATGGCGAGTAAAAGCAGTGCGGTCAGAATACCGAAGGCCAGGAGCAATTCGGAAACCCAGCTCCGGAGTCCTCCGGTATTGGCCACCTCTACTTCCTCGCAGCCGTATTGCAGCCTCGCAAGAAGCTGAGTGAGTTGCTCACGGTTCAGCGTGTGCGCCTCCTCTACGCCGGCCAGCGCAACCACAACATGGACGACTATCCAGATGACCACGCAAACAGTAACGATTGGCAGTCCGATTCTGATCGCATGTCGCAGTGAAGGCCACCATCGCCGTTCGATGCTGAAACGGGCGAATACGCTTCCGGCAGCTGCTAGGAACCCACAAACGCCGGCAGCTGTGCCTGCCGCCACGCCGTATCCGAAGTGCGCTACGAGAAAAGCAACAACCCCCATGAGCCAGAAGGTCGCCGAAGCCTTGAGAGGTTCTCGCACTATCCGGAGAAACGGCCGCCGCACTTGGCCAGCTTGCCCCTTCTTCTCTTGCTTGACGGCCACGTCTTCAATTGCCTTGGAGTCGGCAAGGTCCAGCGACCTCACAATATCACCGACGCGCTTCATCTCGCCTTGCTTTGACAGTCGTCTCTGGACAGCCAGAACGTAGGCCTGTCCTTGCCGACTCAACACCCGCGCTCGCACAAGCAACTCGAGCAGAGGAATTGGTGGACTTGTAGCTGCTGTTGTGTTCATCGCATCCGTCGATTGCTCAGGCCCCGATCGTGGCGCTGGCCGTTTCGGACCACGGGCCCTTGTCGCCGCGGGTGCTGATCCAGCGCAGCATGTAATGAGCCGTCTTGCCGCCGTCGGCGCCGTCGTAGTCCGCCGTGTACGGTGTGCGCGTGTCGACTGCCAGAAAACTCAGTTCGTTCGGATCGACCGGTGCGGGGTCTCCGATCTTGACCCAGATCTCCGCGCCCATCACACCCTGGGGCTTGGCCTTCTTCGTCGGCGTGGCCTCGTCGACAAACGCGATGACGTGGCGCAGCCGCTGGCTGGTATCCACGCTCACGAGGGGTCGCGTGGTCGGCGGGGCGGCGGCCGACGGGGTCCCGTCGGCGACGGTGATGCCCAGGGCCTCGCGCTGGGCGTCGACGACGGCGGGGTTCGCCTGAATCTGTGCCACCAGCCCTCGAATGCTGCTCTCGAGGTCCGTGCGGGCATCGTCCTTCAACTGTCGCATGCTCTGGGCGTTGGCCTGCGCGGCCGCATGGGCGCTAAGGGCACCTGACCAGCCTGTCTGAGCGGCGGATAGCGCCGTTACGACCAAAGGATCGACCCCAAGGGCGACCGCGTTGGCGACAACGTAGGCCACGAACACCTCCTGCCAAGTGTCGAACGCCGCGTCAGCGGATGGGATGTAGTCGGGCATTAAAATGACTCCTTATGTTCCTGCCTGAGACGGACCGCAGGTTCAACCACGAACCTAAAGTGTCGCGGCAGCTTACCAGTGCCCCGCTTCCGGTTCAAGCCTTATCTCGCCGTGTGTTTTCCGCCGGTCCAGCCACGTCCCGCATTGAGGCCGAGGTCGGCGCTACGGGAGCGGACGCCGACCATCCGGCAGACCGCTCCAGGGTTCGTCCACCACCTGGGTCCAGCCGCAATGGAACTGCCATGACGACACTTGTGCATCCTGAGTGAATGTCAATTGTACAGGTGTTCGGTACAGGTGCGCGACCGGGCTTTGAAGGGTGTCATACGTATGTCAGGCCGAACACCTTCCCAACGAACGTATAAGCCCAGCTACGGCAAGAGATTAGAGAGGATCGGCGCTCTGGAGAAGAGCCAGGCCATTTCTCGTATTTGCCCTTGACACGGTGTTCGTTCTTAGCGCATTTGAAGAATCTGCGTGACACATGGAGTCCCGGTGCAATTCTACTATGAAGGCCACGGCTTGCCGTCTGTGTGCCGCTCCTTGACGCGGACCCACGTGCCCGGGGAGTCGACGACGTATTCCGTCCAGTGGACGAACCACTCCGGGGAGCGGACGGTCCACTTCAAGGAGTGGACGAGTCATTCCATGGAGCGGATGAGGCATTCCCAGGAGCGGACGAGTCATTCCCGGGAGTGGATGAGTCATTCCGAGGCGGGGACGAGCCATTCCCAGGAATGGACGAGCTGTTCCCGGGACTGGATGATCCAGTCCGGGGTGCTCTTGACTCATTTTCGCGCGCACGTGACTCGCCATCGCGTGCGCAGGACCGATTCGGGGACTCATATCGCGTTTTGTGCAGTGTCCGTAACGGGCTCCGTGGGTCCAGCTACTACGGCATCGGTCCAACGGGTCAGCGCCCCGCCTTCGTACACCAAGCACCTTCCGCCGCTGCCAATCTGGCAGGGGACGCCACTGCGTGATTGACAGGCCCGGCGCTGACCACCGTCTCTTGCGCGCCCGCCCCCTCGCTGAGACCGTGCAAAGGCGGGTCGAAACGGCCACGGCTTTGGCACCGTTCATGCCCCACTCAACTTGCGATATGTCCTCATCGCAAGGAAGCAAAGGCACATCGAGCAACACGGGACAGCCCCCTCCAGTGGCAGGTGTCTCCGATCAACTGTACGCCGAGTATCGTGACCACCGCCGACACCTGATTGATGCGGAAAGCGAGGCCGCCAAGAGCTATGATCGGTGGTTACTCACATTGTCCGGCGGAGCTCTCGGCTTATCGATAGCCTTCACCAGTGATATCATTGTCGCCGAGCTGGCTTTGCGGTGGCCGCTACTCCTCTGGTTTGCATGGGTAGCCTTGGTGGTGGCGATTGCACTTGGGCTCGTCTGCATCTACCTGAGCCAGACGGGCCACAAGGAATTCCGGCGCCATCTCGACCAAACCTTGGAGAAATTCGCTGCGAAAAGACAAGACGGTGGGTTCTGGGCCGAGGTTCGGCGCAAGCAGGATCGTAGTCTGCGCGCTCGATGGGTCAGGTGCCTTAACATTGTCAATGGTGCAGCGTTTGTCACGGGCATCGTCTTGTTGTCCGTTTTCGCTTGTGTGAACGTACCCATTAGGAGTAGTAAAGCAATGGCAGAGAAACAAGACCAATCCGTCAAGAAGATCATCCACGGCGACCGGGGCCAGCCGACCACTGGAGACGACCCTGTAATCATACCGGCCAGCATGCCCCCGTTCCAGGAAGGGGAACGAGCCATGGAACCGCCAACTGCGCCGGTCGATCAGGCCCCACCGCAGAAGCCGGAGAAATCCGTAGAGAACGGGTAGTAGTTGTCCTTGCAGCCGGAGCTAGATAACGGATGAAAAGCGCGTACAAGCCGCGCGTCTTCGTCGCGTCGTCGACTGAGAGCCTGGAGGTAGCCTACGCGGTCCAGGAGAACCTCGAGCGCGACGCGGAGATCACTGTGTGGACGCAGGGGGTCTTCGAGCTGTCCAAGTACACCCTCGATGATCTCCTCAGTGCCTTGGATGATATCGAGTTCGGCGTGTTCGTCCTGGCAGCGGATGACGTCGTCAGAATCAGAGGAACCGAGCACGTCAAAGCACGAGATAACGTGGTCTTCGAACTTGGGTTGTTCATCGGTCGCCTGGGTAAAGAACGGGCCTTTCTGATCCTCCCGAGAGGCCATGAGGACTTCGAGTTGCCCACGGACTTGCTCGGACTTACACCAGCAACATTCGAACCAAACAGAACGGACGACAATCTGCCAGCAGCACTCGGACCAGCCTGTAACAAGATTCGGAAAACGATGGGAAAGATACCCCCCTTGGTTGAGGCACAGGCCTCTGATGGAGAGCCAGAGCCGGTTGCTACTTCTGAGTACGACCGGAACGACATCATGTCGATGCTCGAGAGTTGGATGGGGTCGCGGCCAGCCAATCTCAACACGCAGGTCATACGCTATGCCGATATCGACAGGGAACTCGGTATCCCTGCAGGCAGTGCCTTGCAGTATCTGGAGCAAGCTGCCCAAAGGTGGGGCTATCAGGTCGCGCGAAGAGGAACGAACACGATACTCTTTCGCGAAGTCCCCAAAGAACGACCGCCGCGGCGTACTGCTTGGTAGATAACTTGTGTGCGCCCAAAGCGCGGTCCAACGTCCCAAATCTCGCGATCGAACGCGTGCATCGCAAACTCATCGAGCAGAACGTCACCGGTGAATCCCCGCGCCGTCTCCGGATTGGCCGGCAGACCAATGATCCGGCCACAAGTGGCCTTCCTTTGGATATTCGCCCCACAACAGGCCGGAACGTGACGACAGGGTGTCACTTCGCACCTCGAGGACGGGACTGGTCCCCATTTGGCAGAACGATCTCGAGCTGCTTGATACTGAGGTCTTTGAAAAAGCGGTTGTCGTAGTAGTCCGTGGCGATCTTCAGCGCCGTACAGTGCTGCCGCGCCTTTTGCATCAGTTCACGGCTCTGACGCTCACCCGCGGAAAGAAAGACCTGTGTGCGCCGCCGCCGCAGACCCCGAAGAATCCGCCGCAGCGACTTCGTGAAGCTCTTACCCGTCTGCCTTGCCCAGCAGTTCCACCGAAACCGCGCATCGCATTCCACATCTTCGCGCTGATACGGGAGTAATGGAATGATCGGCCTGACCCGACCCGGCTCGACTGATGCAGTCTGCGCCACGGCTCCCCCCGCCGACACATTCGTCGTTCGCACGTTGCTCGATCTACCGCGCGACACGCGCAGTCATCACTACAACGCGCACACCGAACGCTGCCGATGGAGACTCAAGCGATCAGGCGGCAAGAAACCGGGAACTCCAAGACCCGCGCTCCCGTGCCCGTGATCTGCGACTCAGGAGGCATCCCGTTGGGGGTGGCACGGTCTGGTGTGCCGCAGGCGGGACAGGCCGTGGAAGCCTCACGCCACGGCCTCACTGCGCGAGACCGTGCCACCCTCCGCCCCCAAACGTTGTGCACCTCGGTCTTGGCGCAGGATGCGGTTACCGGTATAATGCAGGCGTACAATTCGGGCGGTGCTTGCAAGTGGGAGGACGAGCAGGGAAAGCAGGATCACTTTTTCTCATCTTCTTGTTGCGGAGGTCTACGATGAACCACAACAGCAACATCGGGACAATGACGTTTCTCTGGGCGCTGGGCGCCGTGTTCGCAGTCGGTCAGGTCGCCCACGGCGAGGGCGGGTCGATCATCGCATGGGGCTGGCAGGTCACCGTTGCCCAGGAGGACCTCACGGATATCGTCGCCATCGCGGCGGGCGGGGAACACAGCCTCGGCCTTGGGGCCGATGGCTCAATCGTAGCGTGGGGTTACAACGACTACCGCCAATGCGACGTCCCGGCGCCGGACCCCGATTTCATCGCCATCGCGGCGCGAGGAAACCACAATCTGGGCCTCAAAGGCGACGGCTCGATCAGGGAATGGGGACCCCTCGAGTACAACCTGCCGTACCCAAACAACGGGTTCATCGCAGTTGCGGCGGGCGGGCACCACGGTTTGGGTCTAAGGCCCTCCGGCGCGATCTGGACGTGGGGAGAGAACTACGACGGTCAATGCGACGTCCCGGCTCCCAATGACGATTTCACTGCCGTCGCCGCGGGGGAGTACCATAGTCTCGGCCTCAAGACCGACGGATCGATCGTGGCGTGGGGAAACAACGAATACGGGCAGTGCGACGTCCCGGCGCCGAATGCCGATTTTGTCGGCATCGCCGCGGGTGATTACCACAGTCTCGGCCTGAAGGCCGATGGCTCGATCGTGGCATGGGGTCGCAACGACTTCGGCCAGTGCGACGTCCCTGAGCCGAACAGCGATTTCACCGCCGTCGCGGGGGGCTTGCGGCACACCCTTGGGTTGAAGTCCGACGGCTCGATCGTGGGGTGGGGAAACAACGGGTACGGGCAATCCGACGTCCCAGAGCCGAATAGCGATTTCATCGCAGTCGCGGCGGGTTATTACCACAGTCTCGGCCTGAAGGCCGATGGCTCAATCGTCGCGTGGGGATCGAACTTCTATAGTCAGTGCAACGTCCCGGCGCCGAATGCCGAGTTCGTCGCAGTCGCGCCGGGAACGTATCACACTCTCGGGCTGAAGGGCGCCGGCTCGATCGTGTGTTGGGGCTCCAGCTCCAACGGGCAGTGCGACATCCCGGTGCCGAATGCCGACTTCGTCGCGGTTGCAGCGGGCGGCGCCCACAGTCTCGGGCTCAAGACCGACGGATCGATCGTGGCGTGGGGGAGGAACAACTACGGGCAATGCGACGTCCCGGCGCCGAATACGGACTTCGTGGGCGTCGCAGCAGCGGGCCATAATCTGGGCCTGAAGGCCGACGGTTCGATTGTGGCGTGGGGACTGAACAGCTACGGCCAGTGCGACGTCCCTGAGCCGAATGCCGACTTCATCGCCGTTGCCGCACGCGGGGGTTGCAGTCTGGGCCTGAAAGCCGACGGCTCGATCGAGGCCTGGGGGGACAACGCCTTCGGGCAATGCGACGTACCCCCGCCGAATGCCGGTTTTATCGGGATCGCTGGGGGCTTGTGGCACAGTCTTGGCCTGAAGGCCGACGGCTCGATCGTGGGGTGGGGATGGAACGACTCCCACGCGTGCGACGTACCGGCGCCGAATAGCGATTTCATCGCTGTCGGAGGAGGTTTATTGCACAGTCTCGGCCTGAAGGCCGACGGCTCGATCGTGGGCTGGGGATGCAGCACCATTTACAACTTTCGGCAATGCGACGTCCCGGCGCCGAATAGCGATTTCATGGGGCTCGGTGGGACGTTCTACCACAGCTTTGGCCTGAAGTCCGATGGCGACTGGGACGATGACGGTGCTCCGGACGCCCAGGACAACTGCCCGATGGACGCAAATCCGGGGCAAGAGGATTCCGACAGGGACGGTATCGGGGACCCCTGCGATCCCTGCTTCAATGCGGACTCGCCGGTTGCAGAGTCGACGGTCCCGGACGACGGCTTCGGTACCAGGGTTCGCTACCTGGCCTTCTCGGTGCCCACCTGGAGTGCGGGGTACAACCTGGCGATCCGGGTGAAGCTCACCGATCTGCCGCCACCGTTCGAGTACGCCGAGGGTCGGATGATGTGGCTTGGTGAGCCGCAAGAGGTTTCCGAGAACGGCGGCGCGGTCTTACCGTCCGAAGCGCCGGGTTGGCCAACGTTCTGGGCTGCGCCGCTACGGTGCGATCCGCACTTCACCGATTGGACTGTGTACGATGCCGTTTACGTCTATAACGAGGGCATTGTCCCCGATGGGCTCTATGACGTTCAGATGATCGACGCGTCGTGCACGCTGGCCGAGGAGGCCAGTTACTCCGAGCCACTGCCGGTCAAGACCAGCCGCTGGGGGGACCTGATCAAGGACTGCACGGCGACTCCCTGTGGGCCACCGGATGGGATTGTCAATGTGACAACCGACGTCACCGCGGTGCTTGACAAGTACAAGAACCTTCCCGGGGCACCGGCCAAGTCGCGGAGCGACCTGGACCCCGGGCTGCCGGACTTTCTGATCAACATTACGGACGTGACCGGCGCTTTGGAGGCGTTCAAGGGATTCGCGTATCCATTCTCCGGCCCGCCGACTATCGACCCGTGCGAGTGATCGGCGTCTGTGTGCCAGAGGCATGGCACGATGCCAATAAAGATACCCACGGGTGTTTTACCCGTGGGTCCGGCGCCGGGACGACCCGCAACGGGTGAGCACTCGCTCACCCGTCGAGGGCGGATCGTCGATCGGTCTTTCCCCCCCTGTTGAAAGCCGAAGACTCTCTCCCGACCAAGAGCCTATATGGCAAAGAAAATCTTTGCCCTACCCTCTCAAAGAGAATCTTTGCGCTCCGGTGATGCGACTTATTGAGACGCGTTGTCGTCGAGCATCTTGCGAAGCTGCTCGTTCTCACGCCGCGTCGCTTCGAGATCAAACAGCATGTACTTGATGCTCAGGCGCACAAAGTCGATGCTCTCCTGCAGGTTGCTGACCGTCTCCTTGAGCTGCCGGTGCCGCTCGCGAGTCTGCTCGGCCAGCAGCTCGAGCTTATCGCGCTCCCCGGCCGGCAGGGTCCCGATCTCCGCAATCAGCTCTGCCAACTTCCGCTGAAAAGTCTCCTCGTTCATGGGCTTCCTCCCCTCATTGGCTCCTGCCCCCTCCCGCAAGACCGACCGCTCCCGGAGCCGCCTCGCAGCCGCTCGCTCAGACGTAAGGAGTGCATTCACCATGCGGCGTGTGCACCTGGCATACCATGCCCGCCAGCCGCTAGCTGGCCCCGGCGCATCTTGCTAACTTCCGCTATCACAAAGACTTGCGACCTGATCCATCGCGCCGCACACTGGCCGATGCACTGCCGGTTGCGAGGGTATGTTTACGAAATGCAACGTCGCTGATGTGGGTGAGCAGCGTACGCGACTCAAGGTCCGAAAAACCAGCGACGCAAGCCCGGCGAGCTACTCGGTGAGACGACGGATGTTCGCGCCGACCGCGGCCAACCTGTCCTCAATTCCCTCGTAGCCCCGATCAATATGGTAGGCCCGATGAACACGGGTCGTCCCCTTCCCAACCAACCCCGCCAGAATCAGCGCCGCCGACGCCCGCAGGTCCGATGCCATCACCTGGGCACCGACCAGGCGCTTGACGCCTTCGATGATCACGGTGGGACCCTCCTTGCGGACCCGAGCCCCCATACGGTTGAGTTCGCCGACGTGCAAGAATCGATCCGGAAAGATCTTCTCGGTGATTACGCTGTTCCCGTCCGCCAGACAGAGCAGGGCCGTGAGCTGTGCCTGAAGGTCCGTCGGGAATCCGGGATAAGGCTGCGTGGTCACCTCGATCGGCTCAAGGCGCCGCGACGACGAAACCGCGATCCCCTTCTCGCTCCGCTCGATGATCACACCGACCCGACGCAACCGGTCGACCACCGCCTGCATGTGGTCGATTCTCGCCCCTTGCAGCTCCACATCGCCGTTTGTGATCGCCCCGGCGATCACGTACGTCCCCGCCTCGATGCGATCCGGGATGACCCGATGCTCGGTGCCCGTAAGATCATCCACGCCTTCGATTGTGATCTGCGGCGTGCCATGCCCCGATATCCGCGCCCCACAACTGTTGAGATAGTCACCCAAATCGACGATCTCGGGCTCGCACGCAGCCGACCCGATCGCCGTCCGCCCCGAAGCCAGGGTAGCCGCCATCATCACATTCGCCGTCGCGGTCACCGACGAACCGAACGGGCCGCCCAGAAAAATGTCCGTGCCGCTGAGCTTCTTGGCCCGCAGCAGCACGTCCCCGTTGATCAGCTCGAAGTCGGCCCCGAGCGCCTCGAGCCCATGAATGTGCAGATCGATCGGCCTCGATCCAAT
>Ga0114919_10002040_pt1 | contig 16296 bp, 14 predicted proteins | sample BlataG_FD_88682 | JGI IMG/M metagenome (GOLD analysis project Ga0114919, IMG submission 88682) | Deep subsurface microbial communities from Black Sea to uncover new lineages of life (NeLLi) - Black_00105 metaG | ecosystem: Environmental > Aquatic > Marine > Oceanic > Sediment | place: Atlantic... | reverse complement strand
TGCCCTTTTTGCCGTCCATACCCTTTTACTTCCGAAATGGTCATGCCCTGGATGCCGATTTCATTGAGCGCTTCCTTGACATCATCCAGTTTAAAGGGCTTGATGATAGCTTCGATTTTCTTCATGATTTCACTCCTTTCAATTATTAATCGATTCCAAACGCTCTTTCGCCATGGATGGTGTTGTCTAATCCTACAAACCCATTATTCCATTACTCCATCATTTTTACCCAGCCTGCCCAGTTAAACCAGAAATTTGTTTAACCGGGGTGAAACTTCTTTCTATTTCACCGGGGCCATTATTCCAATTGGATCGAAGCCCCTGAGTTCTACTCAATCCCCTTTACGTCCGGCTCAAGGTAAAACATCCTCTATAGCCGCTTTAACGGCCGCCACCTGATCCGGCAAATCTACCTTCTGCCCATCAAAATCCCTGACATAAAAAACATCCACCACCTGATCGACCTTGGTAGAAATTTTTGCTACCCATACATCCAGTCTGCATTTAAACAGAGCGTCTGTTACGCTGTAAAGCAGCCCCGGAAAGTCATAAGTAAAGACTTCAACAATGGTAAAAAAACTCGAGCTGTTGTTGTCTAAAACAATCTTATGCGGTCTATTCCCCGGGCGGGGTTTGCCGGATCGATACACCTCCATCTTTTCTCTTAACGCTGTTGCAAGATTCAATTCGCCCACCAGAGCCGATTGCAGTTGCTTTGCCGCACGTTCCCAGGTTTTGGTTTCAAAAATCCGGTCCGGAGGGGGGTTAACTTCAAAAATGTCAAGGGCGATATTATTCCGCCATGTGAAGACCTGAACGTTGAGAATATCGAGACTATTCAGGGTAAATGTTCCTGCAATCTTTGAGATTAACCCCGGGCGGTCTTTGGCGCAAATGGTGACCGTCCGGGTGTTGGAATCCGGTGTCTGAACGACTTTCCAGATAAAATCATCCGCACCGATATTCTGGTAAAGTTTGATATGCTCCAGGATATCTTCAACCGGTGTATAAAGAAGATATCGCGGCGACATGAAGTTAAACAAGGTTTCCAATTCCTGTTTGGGGTGGAGCTCGAATCCCGACAATAGAACCTTTTTTTTCTTTTCCTCAACACCTTTGACGGCCTCACGGGTTGCAAGTTCTCCATGTTCCAAAATATTCAGAACTTTAAAAAAAAGATCTTTCAAAAGTGTCGCGGTCCATTCGCTCCAGGCTTTAGGACCGGTGGCCATGGCATCGGCTGCGGTCAAGAGATACAGCATTTTCAGATGCCTGACGTCTTTTATTTTTCTGGCGCAAAAAATGGCTGTTTCTTCATCATACAGATCCCTTCGGGTTGCAGTTTTAAACAGCATAAGATGTTCCTCGACCAGAAAGGAAACCGTTTCGATATCCTTTTCTTTAAAGCCTCTTTTGGATAACGCCGTGCGAACAATTTTTGCCCCGGTTTTGGAATGGCTCTCACCCAGGGCACCTTTGCCGATATCATGGAACAGGGCCGCCCATAACAACAGTCTCCGGTTATTGAGTTCTTTGTAAAGATCACCGCATATCGGGGTTTTAGACGCACCTTCTTTGGTGCCGAATGATTTTAGAATTTGAACCGCCCGCAGAGAATGCCGGTCCACGGGATAGAGATGATACTCGTCATACTGAATCCGATTCTCAATGTCTTTAAATTCAGGAATATACTGTGTTAACAAGCCGATATTTAACATTTCATTGAGCACATTGAATGTTGGGGTCGGCGCAGCCAAGATGTGGTCAAACGATTGAACATTTTCTAACGAAGATATAAAATCATCATCCATAAGATATTTAAATTCTCTGGCCAACCTTTTGGCCTCAATACTCAACGGGATCTTTAAACGGGCGCTTTCTTCAAATATTTCCATCAAAAGACCCGGAGATTTTAAGATTACTTCAGAGGAAACAAAATTAAGCATTCCCTCTCCGGATACTTCCAAGCCCTTAACCGTAGTATATTTTTTTGTCTTTGTTTTACGTTTTGAACTTGATGCATACCCAAGCTCATAAAGAAATATTAAATGCTGCTGTTTTAAGAATTCCATATGTCCATGGAGTTGGCTTAAGAATCTTTCTACGGGTTGTTGTCCATTTTCCTTTTTAAATTCCAGGGCGGTAGCTAAAGGCGCCTGATATTCGAAATGTAGTTGATCACATTTTCTACCGGTTATGTGATGCAGACGATTTCTGATATTCCAAATGAACTGTAACGCTTCCCTCAGGGACTCAAACTCGTCGTGAGACAGATAACCGTGATACTCAAAATCTCTAAACTGCCTGAGATTCGATTTGATACGGGCAATCCAGAGCATGGTGTGATAATCTCTCAATCCGCCCTGCCCTTCTTTGAGGTTGGGTTCAAGCAGATGGGCGGAATCTCCGAAAAACATGTGCCTTAGGCGATTATTTTCTATGAGCCCGGCGATTATTTTGTTCGATCGTTTGGGCGTAATTCTGTGACGAAGCTTTTCCATTAGGGCTGAATATAGAGGTGACATGCCACATATGAAACGAGCATCCAAAAGGGATGTTAAGACTTCAACCTCCTCTAAAGCCAGATTAACGCATTCCTTAATCGATCGGGTGGCATAACCCACATCAAGACCGATGTCCCATAACGGATAGATAATCTCGCGAACAAGATCTTCGGCATCTTCAGGAACACTTTTCTCAAAAAGAAAAAGCAGATCTACGTCGGAATGGATACATTGCTCTTCCCTGCCATAGCCTCCCAGAGCAATAACGGCGTAAAGATTTTTATTAACAGCCATCCTAGGGCCGACCATGCTATTTTCAAAGCACTGGCGAAAATAATCGTCGAGAATTCGTGCATGTTTTTTTATAAAATCCGGCTCCGTTTCTTCCAAAAAGCCGGAAATCAGGGGCCCGGTCTTTTCCCGCAATCTCTCTGAGGCAGACTCATGAATATCTTTTATGTTTGCTTTTTTCAGATTCATTATATTTCAACGGAACAGGTCTTTGAATTCGGTCTCAAGATTTTTTTTGTGCATTTAAAAAACACATACAACCAAAATTATTAAAGCGCCGATTAAAGAACAATTTAATCAGAATAAAATTACAATATTTGTGACAACGTTTTTAAGATGAATAACAGCAACAATTATGCCACCAAATCAAACAATTCGTTATTATATGTTTATACAGATAGTTAAATGTTGATATGGATGTCGAGGAAAGATTGGTGAATTACATTTTTGTTGTATTATGGATCAAAAAACTGCAAAAATGTAATTTTATGTTTCGGCGAAAACCGGGCTTTTAAATTGCAAAATTGTAATTTTATAAACAGGCATTAGGGGAAAGCATCGCCATTTTCGATCCTGCTATGGGTCATAAGTTTTTCGCAAACCCCGAATAGGTCATTAAAAACATTTCAAGATCTTTTTTAATAAATTCCTTCACATCCCATCCTTTCAAAGACAGATACCCCAGATACTTGAACTGGATTACATAGGCTTCGGCATTCTGCATTTCTTTTTCTTCCGTTTCTACCCGTATCCGAGTCCGCTGATACAAATCGCCTTCGAATGTATCCAACTGTTCCAATGACGGTTCATCCACATCAAAGTAAACTATCCCTTCGGTAATCGCATTCGTTACAGGAATAATTCCGGGTAACGATTCTCCTTTGACCGTAAAACGGGCATAGTCTCTAAGAATCGCTTTTTGTGAACGAAAATGACGGCCTGTAACGGCATACATTACAGAAGGTATCATTAAGGTGCCGTATGCAAAGATATTCATATCCGCTGTCTTCAAAACTCCAACACATTCACCTCGTTATTGGATCTGGTAAAACCAACTTTTTAAAAAATGATAGAGCAAAAGGCATGCCAAGAGGGAAAAATTTAAAAATCCTGGTGCAATTCCAGACAAATAGGGCCAAAGGAGTCACAACCCCAAAAAATCAAAAATACAATTTTGTATAATCTTCAATTTTCGGTAAGTTAAGACACGGAATCACGAAGTCTGGCATTTTGACTATAAAGAGCGGTTGCTAAGAACAACCCTCCATCATTTGTCTCTTGCAACTCTTTTAAGTCCCAATCCCACCCAGGTATAAGAAGATTCTTCTGTAAGAGCTGCGGCCCAGGCATGCACCTCTACCCTCTCCAGGACGGCAAAGCCCCTTTGGGAGAGTTCCTTCTCCATATCCGCCGCTTGAACGTCGTAGAAACCGGAGACCACTAGCAAATCTCCCTTTAGAGGTAAAAGACGACGGTAGTGGTCGAACATTCCCATATGAGTGACCGCATGGAGGTTGGCAAGGATTAAGTCGAACCTTCCCGAAACCGCATCCACCGATCCGCGAAAAAAGCGGAATCTGTCTTCCATCCGGTTCAAGGCCACATTTTGCATAGAAGCCTTTATCGCCCCGGGACAAATGTCGCATCCCAGTGCGGTGGTGCCGTTTTTCAAAGCCGCTGCAAGCCCGAGGATTCCCGAGCCGCAGCCTATGTCCAGGATCCGGGCTTCTCTTTTAATCTCTAATCGATGTAGAATGGTAAGCGCTGCTTTTGTTGAGGGGTGAGCGGGGGGGAAGGAACGGGATTTTAAAACCAGGCAGTCTTCTCCCATTTTGGGTCTTTTGATGCTGAAGGGGGAGCGGATTACTAAATTCTCTATGCGATAGAACATCTGTTATTATCGGTTTTCTTGTCTAACCATTAATTGAGCGTCGGCTTTGCCTCAGAAACGAAACAGAACGTATTTTTGATAACCCCTATAACACCTAATTTTGACAACTTCTATAGCTGAAAAAGGTAAAAATATGCATATCAGCTTACACAGGAATTGTAAAGGCTGAAGTGTTGAATACCAAGGATAGAGAGCCAATGATGACCAGTGCCGGATAATGAGGAAAGATGATCGGCGCAATAAAAAAGGTTATAAATAGAAATATAGGCTGAGGCCCCTAACCTTAAGCATCTGCTCTATCATTTTGTTCTGCGACTCTTGATCTATATTCTCTCACAGCATCAATAATATCTTTTGTGGTTGCTCTTGTTTTAAATCCCGGAACATCAAACTTGGCATGATGCCAAACACGGTATGCCCATGACCCTGTTGGTTCAACGTTTTTGCTGATTATTCAGATTGGCGAAATATGGATGCATAATATCACCTTTAAGTTGGCAAAAAGTTGAAAGATCCGGTCAATCAAAAAAAGGGGCTTGGCGAAAATTTCTTTAAAATAATTTAACGTGAAAGCCATTATGGAACCTGTTACATCAAGAAATGCTTCATCAATAGATATGGGCTCAACTAAGGGTGTGAAACGATGAAATATTTAAAATACCTGCTTAGCGACTTCTTGGTATCTCGACATTCTGACAGGTAAAAAAATCCCATCAGTACAAAGGCGTTTTGCTTTCGCAATAGGTTGGGCAGAATGAATACCGAATTTTCGAGCTTCATATGAGGCAGATGACACCACACCTCTTTCCTTGCCACCTCCCACTATGACCGGTTTCCCTTTTAAGGCAGGATTGTCCAGCATCTCAACCGAGGGATAAAAAGCATCCATGTCTAAATGAATGATTTGTTTTGACTGACTTTGCTTATCCATAAAAACGTGTGATTGAGAAGAAAGCCCAAAAGGGTTAATTAATTGTCTGTCTGGCATAGATTTTTCTCATTCTAACAGACTGCGGGTCAAGGTTGGTCAGGCCGTATTCATCAGCCCAATGCATTGCTTCCAGGTATTCCTTTACAGAAATCCTTCGGTTGATCTCAGGGTATTCAAGGGCTTTATAATCCGGAAAATATTGATGCATGATGTTCACATAGGTTGATTTTGGGAGATTTTCAGCTACCCATCTAACGAATTTCTCTGTACCGGCTTCATTGTTTGGCATAACCAAGTGCCTGATCATCAATCCATGAATAGCAATTCCCTGGCTATTGATCAGGTGCTTTCCTACCTGCCTGTGCATTTCTAGAACCGCTTTTTGAGACACTTCTGGATAGTCTGGTGCTACAGATAAATACTTCGACGCTTTCGAAGCCTCCATATATTTCATATCCGGCAAATAAATATCCACGATGCCATCTAGAATCTTCAATATTTCAACTCGCTCGTAGCCGCTGGTGTTGTAAACCAAGGGGAGACAAAGTCCTCTCTTGAAAGCAATCCTTGTTGCATTGAGGATATTTGGCATAACGTGGGTTGGTGTTACTAAGTTGATGTTGTGGCAGCCAATCTTCTGGAGGTAGATCATCATATCTGCCAGATCCTCGTCTTGAACTTCTTTCCCATATCCTTTGATGGATATAGGCCAGTTCTGGCAAAAAACACAACGGAGATTACAGTTGGAAAAGAAGATTGTTCCAGATCCTCTTTTTCCCACTAGCGATATCTCTTCACCAAAATGTGGATGTGCCGTGTAGACCATGAGCTTGGCCGGTGCACGGCAAAACCCTTGTTTGCCATTCTGCCGATTGGCACCGCACAACCGGGGACAAAGTTCGCATTGTTCGAAAATTGAATAAGCTTGCTCAACTCTCTTGGCTAACTCCCCTTCTTCCTCAAGCTTCGCATAGCAAGGATACCATTGTTCTCTTTTTTTATTCAAAGCAAAGAGAGACTTGTTGCCGAAAAACAGAGAGCCGCCCAATATGAGCGATCTTTTTATGAAATTGCGCCGTGTTAATTTCATCAGGGAAACTACATAGTATTTAATTTTTTTTCGAATTCTTATGCAATAAGAAAGACATTCTTGGACTTCGCTGTTTTAATTCGTTTATGGGGTTTTATATCTCTTTTTTAAGCGACCAAACTCATAACTTAAATATATCATTCACGATTTCGAATGTAAACCTTGAACTTTTTGGGCTTTAATTTTTCCGGATTCTACAGGATAGTTCCCAAGATATTACAGCGATAATTACCTTTTTCAGTTAAGTGGCACTGGGGCGGGCCATAATTCGATGAGGTTGACAAAAACTGATTGTGATTTTAATGCACATTATTCTCCTTTTGATTTTTGTTCCACCAGCAATTCCGTGTCATTGTGGGAATAGGACGGTGAGCAGCAACAAAGCACCCTGAGTACGCCCTTACCGGTATTCTGAATCCGGTGTGGCATCCCTTGGCGGGATGCAGATCGTATGGCCCTCTGTTACTTCAAACCTCTCATCTCCAAGAGTCATAAAACCTTTCCCTGATTTAATATGATAGAGTTCCTCACTGTTGTTATGCTTGTGGAGCAAGGTCCCAGAACCGATCGGGATACAAGCCTCGGCCAGACTTTGCCTCTGGTTCCCATGTACGTTTGGATGCATTAATTCTTTGATCTGTGAGCTATCCTTGGTTGAATAGGGCTGTATTTTGTTGTATTCACTTTTTATTGCCATAAAGAAAATATGTATTATAGAAAAACACATTGTCAATAATTAAAAAATAATAAGCCTGGTGATGAGCAAAGAAGTGTCAATAAAGTTGGACGGAAAGATGTTAAAGGTACCTGAAGGTATCACCGTCAAAAGAGCGCTGGAAATAAGTGGCTGCAAGATAACAAAATATCCGGAGAAAGGCTCATTATTCGCGCCCTGTGAGGTAGGAGGCTGCTGGAGCTGTGCTGTTGAGGTAAACAATGAATTAAAACCCGCCTGCATTACGCCAGTAACCAAGGAGCTTAAAGTCAACACAGAGCTTGTTCAAGATTACCCCCCAAAGAGAATAGTGCATGGCTTTAGCGGACATACTGTGGGCGGTGTGGGAACGCCCTATTGGCTAAAGGGCCGTCACGGGTATATAGAGAGCGCTTGTTTTGCCTCGGGTTGCAACCTTCGCTGCCCCCAATGCCAAAACTGGGAGACAACTTATTCGGCACAGGGTAAGCCATTGACCCCAAGAGAAGCAGCAGAGCTTATGACAGCCGCCAGAAAAAAATTTGGAGTTGACAGGATGGCCATTTCCGGAGGTGAAAGTACCTTAAACAGGAGATGGCTTGTGGAATATGTTGCCGAGTTAAAAAGGCTTAACTCTGATCCGAATGCAAGGATTCATGTGGATACAAACACCACTATCCTGTCAAGGGATTATATCGACAAGCTGGTTGAGGCAGGAATGACAGATATAGGCCCGGACTTAAAAGGATATTATCCGGAAACATTTATGCAAATAACTGCCATAGAAGACAAATCAATGGCTGAGCGGTACTTGAATACAGCATGGGATGCAGTCCAATACTTGATTGAAAGATACAAGGACAGTGTTTTCACCGGCGTTGGAATTCCTTATAATAAAGAACTAATACCGCCGCAAGAAATTGAATTGATAGGAGAAAGGCTATATGAAATAGATCCTGAGATCCAGGTCTGCGTTTTGGACTATCGGCCTGAGTTTAAAAGGCTCGATCTCGTTAAACCACACTTTAATGAAATGGTTAAAATCCACAAAATCCTTACAAGCAAAGGACTTAAGACCGTATTATGCCAAACCGAATATGGGCACATAGGTCCGGAATTATGAGTGATGGGAGTAATGAAACTTGTTTCAGAATCGTCGGACATCTATATGGACACTAAAATAGGCTCCCATGGAAACTTCCCTGACACCAATCCATGACATGGCACGCCCGGCAGGATTCGAACCTGCGGCCTACGGATTCGAAGAATGAGAATCTGAGTTTCCTAACCTCCTCATTTCATTCTATTATATTGATATTATTCAGGATACAATTATCTAATTTTTTCTTATTTTTGTCGATTTTGGAAATTTTCCCCACACTAATTCCCACACTAAATTTCTTTAAAATAATTTAACGTGAAAGCTATTTATGAAGCTATGTTTCAAATGACGCAAGTTTCTGCCTGAGATAATTAAATTGATTCTCAATGTAATAGGCCCGAATATCGCTTTCTAAAATAGAACCGAGTTTTACTTTAAAGTCATTCTCTTTGAAACCGTCCAATCTGGCAATCATTTTCGTCTTATCTACGTCAGAAAGGTCTGGCAGCGGAATGCCTTGCCGCAATAGGAATTCAATATCAAACCCGTCACGGATCTCAACTCTTTCCGATAATGCAGCGATTTTATTTTTCATCGTTTGTTCGAGCGTGTGCGCTTTTAAAACAACCTGTTTCGTACTGAACTTCGAGTAGGCGATCTTTTCCTGAAAATCCCAATCCCTTATTTCTTTCCTGATTTCAATTTTCAGTCGCTTTGGGAAATATCCTGAACGGATTTCAAACAAAATTGTAAAATGCTTCATTTGCGCATCTGTTATGTCATAATTCTGTTGCAGGACATCTTTAATTTTATCGAAAAGGGTGGTTTCAGCCGTGTCTTTAATCCGCCAGAAATCCAGGTCGACCGAATAGCGTTTGAGTTCGTGGCAAAGCCTGAGCATCGTACCGCCGCCGAAAACGAGGGAATCCAGCAGACGTGCGTTTTTCAGTTTTTCCAGGACCTCGATCTCAAAAATTTCATGTTTTTCGAAAATATTCATATTTGTTTAAAAGTTTTTGGGTTTTTAAAGGCAACGACTGCGCCATGCGTTCAATCTTTTCCAAATCCAATTTATTTAAATCAATAGAGGGCATATCCAATTTATACCGTCCGAAAGACATCAAATAGACACCATCCAGAAAAGCCTTTTCAGGTTTCGCGACAAAAAACCCCTGGTGTTTCAGAAATCCCCAATACACGTCGGCGTTGATTTTTGTATAGTTAAGAACGGTATGATCAATTTGTTTTCTTATCGTCCGTTTAATCACGACGGATTCGATGAAATCTCGCTGTATTTGAGTTGTTATTTCATAGTAATCCAGAGCAGTCATAAGAGAGATGTAGGACGGCGCCTGAAAAATATTTGCGATGATAAATTTCTGTTCGCGGTCAAAACTCGTCCATCTTTCTTTAAGAATGTAAATATTGCGTTTCACCCGGATTAGCATTCCCTGCTTTACATAACGATGTGCCGTTATTTTGGCAGAGTTTTGTGAAATGCCCAGTATTCGTGCAATATCTTCATAACCAAAATACAGTTTTTTTATATCTCGTAATTGAAAGTATTTCATCAGGCATACCTAATTAACAGTTTTGTTAATTAAATATACTTGGCGTGGTGCATTTAGGCAAGGATAATTTTCTGATTCTGGCTGAACATATTTCATTGGCAAAAGCCCTGTTTTTCGATCATCTGGAGCAAAAGACAAAGATACCATTGCACCGCACGTGGTCAGACTGGCTGTGGAGGACGTTTTCAGATGAAGACTGGCTCACCCCTTTGGAAACTTTGATCGGCGGCTACAAAGGCTTTCTGGTGGATATTTACGAGGATGATTTGAAGGATGCCATAGCTGAAGCGATCAGGAATAAGAAACCTGAAATCATAAGATGTTTTGAGAAAGGAGGAACTCATGCAAATGAACAGTCTTAAAGATTTTCTGGATAATTACGGGCCTTCGCTCGCTGAAAGAATCGATAAGGAACTGGAGGTTATTCACGATCCGTTAAGGGATCAGGATAAAGCCATGGATAGGTTCATGAACAGGCTGAAAAAGAAGTCGTTCCCGGTGCAAAGAGAGGTAATAAAAGGTGTGGTTAAATCCTTTAAAACTGGAAACAGAGCCGTTTATATCACCGCCGAAATGGGAAGCGGTAAAACCTTAATGGGCATAGCAACGGCGCTGCTATTGAAGGAAAAGCCAAGGGTGTTGGTGTTGTGCCCGCCTCATCTGGTCAGGAAATGGGTAAAGGAAATCAAGGATAGCGTACCATTGGTTAATGTGTTCAACCTGAACGGCAAGCACTGTCTATCCATGATGGAGAGCCTGGAAACTTCGAGACAGCCCACAAGACCTGAATTCTATGTCATTGGAAGGGAGCGAGCCAAGACCACCTATCAATGGAGACCGGCTGTGATTCTAAATCAAAGGGGTATATTCTGCCCCGGATGCGGTGGCTTGCTTCTGGATCAGGACGGAACCCCTCTGCCAATATTTGACAGGAACAATCAGGGTAAAATCAAGAAAAAGTATGCCTGTCAAAACTCGGTTATCAAATGGAAATGGGACCCGGAGACCGGAAACCACAGCCGTACTTATGTGAATTGCGGTGAACAATTATGGCAAGCAGATGCAGATAATCTCAAATACAGGAAATACATGCCGGCGCTGTTCATTAAGAACAAGCTGAAAAATTTCTTTGACGTTTTGATTGCCGATGAAGTCCATCAATTCAAAAATCTCTCCGGCCAGGGATATGCGTTTACTGTATTGTCCGGTGCCTGTAAGTATACGCTGGGATTAACCGGAACGCTGATGGGTGGCTATGCCTCGGATCTGTTTTATTTAATCTATAGGACTCATCCCCAGGCTATGCTGGCTGATGATAATCCATGGAACAATCCAACCAGTTTCATGAGTAAATACGGAGTTCTTGAACGAGTTACGATCATCCCGGAGGAAGACGGAAAGACGGTCAAATCCAAGAAAAGGACGATTGTAAAAGCCAAGCCGGGTGTCAGCCCCTTATTGATGGGAAAGATGCTGCTGTCAAATTCTGTATTCTTGCGGTTATCGGATATGTCCGAAAATCTGCCTGAATATGAAGAAGAGGTCATTGAGCTAAAGATGAATCCCCGGCAGGCAGATGCTTATGAATCCTTTGAAAAGACGATGAAAGACGCCTTAAGACAAGCCCTGGCCGTGGGTGATCATTCGCTTTTAGGTGCCTATCTGAATGCGCTTTTGAGTTATCCGGACAGGATTTACCAGGGAGTGACGGTTTGTCATCCCCGGACTGATGACCTTGTTGCTTTCGGTCCGCCAATTAAAGGCGATATGCCAAAGGAGATTGAATTATTACGGATCATAGATGAGGAAATTTCAAAGGGCAGAAAGGTTCTGGTTTATATTCAAAATTCCAACACCACCGATATCAGCCCCAGGTTATGCAAAATGATGGAAGACAAGGGATACCGTGTAAAGGTGTTAAGAGCTGGAAATACCGAAGGCAGAGAGGAAAAGATCAACAGATGGGTCAGGAACGGCCTGGATGTTATGATTTGTAATCCGAAATTAGTTGAAACCGGTCTGGATCTTTTGTCCTTTCCTTCGATTATCTTTTATCAGTGCGGTTACAGCATCTATACCTTGCGCCAGGCGTCACGGCGATCATGGAGAATCACGCAGAAAAATCCGGTCAAAGTCTATTATCTGACTTATTCAGACACCATGCAGACCCGCGCAATGAAACTGATTGCCACGAAGTTGGAGACCAGCCTGGCGCTGGAAGGTGAATTGACGGATAAAGGTCTATCGGCATTGTCAGAAAGTTCAGATTCAATGACCCGGCAACTGGCAAAGGCATTGCTGGAACAAATTGACGATAGTGGTAGTTTGAAAGATATGTGGGCTGCATACCGGAGGAAAGAGATCCAGGTGAATTGTAATGTTTCCGGTTCAAAGCCCGTTGAGGTGAAAGCGGATGAACTGCCGGCCAATGTTGAGAAAATGAGCGTTGAGGCTGAACAGATCGGTGATAAGGTTCTTAAGGTGTCGTTTACGGAATATGTTGGCAGGCGCAAAAAGACAACCAGAATTGAGGTTAAAAAATCTGAACTGGATAAAATGATGAAGGAAAAAGATGGGCCGGTGTCAGTTCAGTTGAGGCTGTTTTGATATTTGATCTTAACAAATTGAAACAAAAAAAGGAGGTATGAAAATGGATTTTGACGATTTTAGCGATGGTTTTGAAGATTCTGATTTCATGGATGATTCTGACGGCGATTTCGAGGCAGAGGATTCCCTCGATGATGATGGCGGAATCGAGGATGAGCCCACTGACGATATGTGCGATGACGAAATTCCAATGGAAGATGCTGTTTTTATTGGAGGAACGATGATGGGATGGGGCTATGAGGAGGGTCTTGAGGAAGCTGAACGGAGGAAACTTGAGAAAAAGATGAACGAAAAAACTGATGAAAATGATGATGAGTAAATCGGTTTTTATGGAAATCAATCTAATTCATGAGTATTCTTGACTATTTTTTATGTTTAGCTTATTAATACAATATATTTACATAGTATTCACTTAACCATAACCAGTGGAGAGTCATATTATGAGAAAAGACCCCTTAACTCCATAAAGAGATAAGGGGTTTTATGTTTCTATGATAATCAGCTATCATCTGTCTATGCAAACCAGATATTAACATAAAACGTCATGATTTTGGCTTGATACGAATTCGTCAGATATTAATAAAGGGCCAAATCTATGAGTTCAAGTAAACCTCACTACTATGGCCACAGAAAGCGGCTTCGTGAACGTTTCACAAAGAGCGGTTTTTTGGGTATGGCTGAGCACGAAATGATTGAACTCTTACTCACTCTTGCCATTCCTCGTAAAGATGTAAAGAAACCTGCCAAGTTGTTGCTTGCTCATTTTGGTAATTTGAAAGGAATCCTTGACGCTCCTCTTGAAGAGCTTCGTTCCATTCCTGGAATTGGTACAGTTGCACCAGTAGCCCTTCGCATCATACGTGAAGCCTCAAACCTATATCTTCAGCAAAAAGCGGAAATAGAGGTATCTTTGGCCTCTACCGAGGCGCTATTTAAATTCTGGCGCGCACGCTTAGGAGGCCTCAGCAATGAAGTGTTTGAAGTTGCCTATCTTAATTCCGGCTATCAACTTCTAAGAGATGGAGTTGAACGACTTGAAGAGGGAACTGTCGATCGCGCTGCCGTGTATCCTCGTCGGGTCATGGAGGCTGCCCTTCGAAGGGGAGCAGTCGCCGTTGTTTTTGCTCATAATCATCCCAACGGGGACGTCACTCCTTCAGAACATGACAAAACCCTTACCAAAGCCCTTGTACTCGCAGCGGCTACCCTTCAAATAAAAGTACATGACCATCTTATTGTATCAAAGGATCAGGTATTTAGCTTTCGCAAGGAGGGCCTTCTGTGACGTCGATTTCCGATGCCATTTTGAAAGAATTTCCAGAGCTGAATGATTCCCAACGAGAGGCAATCGCCTGTACTGAAGGACCTCTTCTGGTAATCGCTGGACCCGGTTCGGGTAAAACGCTGGTTTTAGTCCTTCGGACTCTCAATATTTTACTTCAAGAACTGGCTGATCCTAAAGAGGTCCTTATTTGTACCTTCACACAGAAAGCAGCTTTCGAACTACGAGATCGAATTTCTTTTGCTGCCAAAAAATTGGGGTATGACAAAGATCTTTCTCAGTTGCTTGTTGGAACAATTCACGGTACCGCGAATGATTTTTTGTTGCGATACAGACATCACACACCATTAGGAAACAACTACGAGGTTCTGGATGAACTTACCCAGCTGCTTTTCATTTTTGATCACTTTGAAGATATTTTAGGACCCAAAGAGAATGATAAATACCTTGGGAGGTGGAGTACCCGTTGGACAGCCATCGAAGGAGTGCGAAATTTCTTTAATAAAATAACCGAAGAGCTAATTGACTCTGCTCTTCTTGAATCTGCCGAAGATTCATTTGCTAGAGAGATTGGACGCTCGTACCGATTCTATGTTGATAAGCTTTATGAAACTAATAAGATTGATTTTGCACATCTGCAAAAACTCTTTCATGAGCTTCTCGAAAAACCAGAAGTCAGCCAAATCATTAAGGAACGAATCCTTTATGTGATGGTTGATGAATATCAAGATACCAACTTTGTTCAAGAACAACTACTTCTTCGGCTTGCCGAAAATAATAACAATATTTCAGTTGTGGGTGACGAGGATCAATCCCTGTACCGATTCAGAGGTGCAACAGTTCGCAACATTTTAGAATTCTCTCAAAATTTTCATAATTGTCACACTGTGACCTTGTCCATAAATTATCGATCACACAAAGACATCATTTCAGCTTACGATAAATTTATGCAATCATGGAATTGGAGCAACCGGAACGGAGCCCCTCGTTTTCGATTTGAAAAATCTATAAATCCTGATCCTGAACAAACGTTTGTAGACTATCCGGCGGTTATTTCCATCTGGGGTGAAAATCGTGAGGATGAAGCTCAACGATTTTCTGATTTAGTTATGTTTTTAAAAACGAACCGGATTGTGGAGGATGAAAGTCAAATAGCCCTCTTGCTCCATAGCGTCCGTCAAGAACATAGTGGACCATATCTCAATACTCTTGTGAAAAGGGGTATCCGGGTTTTTTGTCCTCGGGCACGCACCTACTTCGAGAACGATGAAATTCGCTATATTGTGGCCTGTTTTACTGTACTTTTGGGGTACTATGGCGAGGGGCGTGGTGAGTTGATTGGCCGAAGCCTGCAAGAATTGGCAGCCTATGTAGATTCATGCATAACGCAACTTGGCCGTACCTATCGTGATCCCCATCCTTTAGCGAAATCTCTTCAAACATTTGTATCGGAAATCAACAACCTGAAAGGGAAAAAAACTTTAGACCGTCGCCTCGCCGACTATTTTTTCCGCTTTATTGCCCTTGAACCATTTAATGATTTTGTTAAAAATGAAAACCGCGCTCGTAATTTAGCAATATTTTCCCAACTTTTAAACGTCTTCCAAACCTATTACCATTACATGGTAATAACAGCAAAAAACCGAGTGTCACTTCGTCTGCATTTCTTCCATAGCTTTCTTCGTCTGCTTTTTGAGGGAGGGATCAATGAATATGAAGATCCTGATATGCCGTTTCCAAAAGGGCATGTACAAATAATGACAATTCACCAGGCAAAAGGCCTGGAGTTTCCTGTAGTTATAGTAGGTTCACTTGCTGTACAGCTTTCATCACCTAAAGGTATCGACAGAGTTTTAGGACCCTTTTATCAACGTCCAGCTTTCGAACCTGAAAACCGAATTACAGGATTTGACCGCATGCGGTTGCATTATGTAGCATTTTCAAGAGCAGAAAAAGTTTTGGTTCTTACTACGACCGATCAACCAAAACCTTATTTTAACCCCATTTGGCAGAATCTTCCGCAATGGCCTTATGTGCAGCAAGATCTGCTTAAGTCATTGTTTTTCAGGCTCCGTCATCGTATGCCTGTCAAAAAGACTTTCAGCTTCAGTAGCGACTTGAAAGTATATGAAACGTGTCCAAGGCAGTATCAGTTCTTCCGCTTCTACGATTTCACTCCTGCCAGATCAGCGGAGTATCTCTTTGGTGCATTAGTCCTAAAATAAGCGAATATTGAAACCTAAAGAAAAATTTAGTAGTATTTACTACCATCAATAACAGCTATCAATAATAGTAATAGAAGAGGTGGTTTTTTAACGCAATTCTCCCTGAGA
>Ga0114919_10002039_pt1 | contig 16298 bp, 10 predicted proteins | sample BlataG_FD_88682 | JGI IMG/M metagenome (GOLD analysis project Ga0114919, IMG submission 88682) | Deep subsurface microbial communities from Black Sea to uncover new lineages of life (NeLLi) - Black_00105 metaG | ecosystem: Environmental > Aquatic > Marine > Oceanic > Sediment | place: Atlantic... | reverse complement strand
GGGGACGAGGATTTTCTTGTTACCAACGGAACGATCAACCTCACTCAGTTCATGACAGGGTATGCTTTTGGATGGGAAACGTGCTGTCAGCGCTTTGCTTTCAACCTCGATCTATATGGTTCTCCTGGAAAACTCCTCTCTAACCAGAGTAATGAAGACTACGACGAGCTCTCGCCTCATGCAAAAAACAAGTACATCTACGGCAAGATGACCGTTGGTGAAGTTTGTAGTCTCCCTTGGGATTGGTCTTTCTCTTCTTTGGGGCGCCTGCAACTCTCTAGCCAAAACCTTATGCCCAGTGAGCGCTTTGGCATCGGTGGATATGACACTGTGCGCGGCTATAAAGAGCGAGAGTTTCTCGCAGATAATGCATTAGTGCTCAACGCAGAGCTACGAACGCCTTGCTTTAGTTTTCTTGACCTGCTTGGGTGGTGCGGGTGCTGTGATGAGATGCGCTTTCTGGCCTTTTTTGACTATGCCTTAGGTGCTCTTGATAATCGTCACCCGTCCGGTGATGAGGTCTTTGTAGGGCCTACCATTGGCAAGACCGAGTGGTTCATGAGCGCAGGTCCCGGCTGGCGCTACACAATCAATCGCTATCTCGCTGTTCGTCTCGATTGGGGGATCAAGCTCCACCGCTCGATCTTCAGCGACAGCTCTCGCAGTAGATGGCACGGCGGCTTCGTCTTAAGTTATTAATTTTGATTCAAATTAGTTGAAGATAAAATAATCGATCTAAAATCGAGGAATTGCATACAATCATTCTAAAAATTATCGGAGGTTCAATATGGCTTCGTCTTCTAATTGTATTATTTCAGATACAACGGCTAAAAATACTCGTAGATATCAAGAATATGTTGAAAAATCCTATCCAGACAAGCCGGAAGGGGCCCCAGCTGAGAGGCATCCATCGCCTAAGGCTGGGATGCGCAGATGGGAAAATGTGGAAAGGGTCCGCTATGATCCACAATTAAGATTGAGTGGAAGCGGATACCCGCTTAGCGATTTTAGAAATCATAGTCGAGAGGAAGGACAATGGAGTGATGAAGTTGTTCGCTTGTCTCCTATGCATCGAAGAGTAACTCTGCTGGATCGCTCGATTCAGCTCGAAAAAGGGGAAGTTGAGCAGCAACTCGAGTCACTATTCAGGAGAAAAGATTCTTCTACAGAACTATTGAAAATAATCATTCGTCCTGAAAAGCAATTAGAGTTTGAAAATAAGGAAGAGGTTGTTGAAGTTTTAATTTCCGGATTAAAGAACCTGATGGATAGAGATTTAGAAACGAAGCATAGGATTTTAGATCATCTTGCAGAGATTTCTCTATACCCTGATGCAGCTTCCTTCCTATGTCAACTTTTTCAAGGGATTGATAAAGCGGAAATGGCTAGTGCCATTGTTGAGTGCCATGGAAAAAGGGGAGCGATAGAACAATTGCTGCCAATATTTGCCGATATTGCATTAGAAAAAGAAAAGCCAGATTCCACTTTTAGAAGAGGAAATCAACTTTCTTATCTTTTAGATGGCAGCGCCGTAAAGTATATTCTTCAGCAGCAAATACGAGAACTAGTGGGAGATCTATCCGATCGTTTAGATTTTGAATTGTGCGAGGATTCAAAAGATTCTATTAGGCGGCTAGCAAAAATCATTGAAGAAGTTTTTCCAAAAATTCTAGAAACACTGCGTCAATCACCAAAACTAAACTCTGTTTTGAAAACAGGCTGCATTATCCCTATACGTAAGAAATTTGGGGACCAAGAAAATGTGGAAGAATTAGTCAGATTTGGAGTGATTGATATGGTTTTCGTAAGGGGAGTATGCCATGCGCTCACTGCTAGGGGGCAAAACGAGGAAGATCTCTCTTTCAAGACAAGATGTAGAGTTTCAACCTATCTTCTCCGATTCGTGAATGGAGCAATCCCATTTGATGAAAGACCTGAAATTAATGCAATTTGGAAAAAGACATTTAGTGAAGTCATGCAAAGGGATCTAGATGAATTAATTGCGCATTTCACTGAAGACTAAAACAGTTAGAGCAATTCTTTTATAGCAGTTTCGAAGGCATCTGGATCGGTCTCTTTGGGCAGGGCAATCGTTTTGCTTGAGAGCTCTTTGCCTTTTTGCTTGTCTGCTTTGAAAGTGAATTTTCCAAATTTCAGTAGGGTGTAGCCTTTTTGCGCAGCAAAGATGCGGATACGAGTGAGGTGGTAGAGCCAGATCACAGGAAGCGGAGGCTCGCCAAAGCGATCTTGCATCTCTGTTAGGATGGTTTCGGCCTCTTCGTCGCTCATCGACTCACCAAGGCGGTGATAGATTTCCATGCGCAAGCTGGGCTCACCGATATATTCTTCGGGCAATCTAGCATCAAAAGAGAACTCCATTTTGGTTTCGACGAAGCTGACTGATTTTTTCTTGCGCATCGAGTCGATGGTTCTTTTGAGGAGCTTGCAGTAGAGGTGGAATCCGATGGAAGAGATCTGTCCCGATTGCTTGATGCCGAGGATATCTCCAGCGCCACGGATCTCTAAGTCACGCATAGCGATTTTCATGCCGCCGCCATAGCCTGAGGCTTCAACGAGGGCATTGAGCCTTTTGGTGGCGATTTCTTGCAGCTCGCGTCTTTGGGGAACGAGGAAGTAGCAGTAGGCGGGGCGGTTCCAGCGGCCTACTCTTCCGCGACATTGGTAGAGATCAGCCAGGCCAAAGGTATCAGAGCGGTCGATGAGGATGGTGTTGGCGTTGGGGATATCGACACCATTTTCAATGATGGTGGTGGCCACTAACACGTCTGCTTCGCCTTGCTTAAAGAGATGATAGACTCGATCGAGCTCATCGGCACTCATTTGGCCGTGACCGACAACGACTCTAGCTGCTGGGACGAGCTTCTCGATCTCTTCGGCAACTCTGTGGATGCTTTCGACTCGGTTGTGGAGGAAGAAGACTTGGCCGTCGCGCGAAAGCTCACGTAGGATGGCGTTTTGGATAACGGAGGGGTCTCTTTCGATGATGTAAGATTTTATCGGGAGGCGATCTTGAGGAGGGGTGTTGATGACGGAGACATCGCGCGCGCCGATGAGTGACATGTAAAGGGTGCGGGGTATTGGGGTGGCTGAGAGTGTTAAGCAGTCTACGCCTGTTTTGAGTTTTTTAAGGTGCTCTTTAGCTCGGACGCCAAAGCGTTGTTCTTCATCGATGATGATGAGGCCAAGGTCTTTGAAGGTGATGTCTTTGCTGATGATCCGGTATGTGCCAATGAGGATATCGAGCTGTCCTTTTGCTGCTTTTTCGATGTTCTCTCGTACTTTTTTAGCTGGGAGAAAGCGGGAAACAACGCCGATGTTTATTGGGTAGCCTGCCATCCGCGCCACGAAGGTCTCATAGTGTTGCATGGCTAGTACGGTTGTGGGAACGAGAACGGCTACTTGTTTTTTTCCATCTGCGACGGCTTTGAATGCTGCGCGCATGCACACTTCTGTTTTTCCATATCCAACATCGCCGCAGATCAGTCTATCCATCGCCTTTTCTGACATCATGTCTTGTTTTAAGGCGGTGATAGCTAAGGTTTGGTCATCGGTTTCTATAAAGGGAAAATCTGTTTCGAAGTTGAAGCAGTCTTCTGTGTCGGCAGGGTAAACAAAGCCGCCATGGAGCTCTCTTTCAGCATTTTGGTGGAGCATCTGTTCTGCATAGCCGACAATGGCTTGCTGGGCTTTTACTCGGGCATTTTGCCACTTGGAGGTGCCGAGTTGGCTTAAGGTTGGGATCTCTTCGTGTGAGCCGATGTAGCGGGAGACGAGGTAGCTCGAGGCGATCGGAACAAAGAGCTTGCTGCCGCCAGAGTATTCGATGACGAGAAACTCGGATTCTTTGCCAAGGTGGTTTTTTTGTTTTTCTACGCCAAGATATTTTCCTATTCCGTTATGGAAGTGGACGACGAGGTTTCCCGGCACGAGCTCGTGAAATTCAGCGGCGGGTGTGTGGTAGGTGCCGCGCCATTTTTGCCGTCTGATGCGGAATCTGCCTGTGAGTTCTGACATCGGCAAGACCGCGATCTGTGCATCGGGCAAAGCAAATCCACTGGAGAGGTAGCCACGCTCAAAATGGGTCTTTTCTGGAAGGTGGATTTCATCGCTCTCAATATTAGTTTTTAGCGTATCTTCTTCTGATTTTGTAGAGGTCAAAAAGTGGAGCTCTAGGGGCGTTTTAGCGTATCTGGAAACGCCTTGCAGAATTTCCTCTTTGGTTGTGGCACTCAAATTTTCAGAAGGGGAGAAGTAATCGCCGATAGTCAGGAATGGGGCGATCCATTTTTTGGAGGAAAATTCTAGGTCAAAAACAGAAAAGGTGATGGGTTGGACCGGGGTTTTGCCGCTGTAAAAATCGCGCCCTAGTTTTTTTTCCATTTCGACATCAGAGAGCTCTTCAAGTTGTTCTTTCGCAAAAAAATAGTGGGGGAGTGTTTCGACTCTTTTTATTATCTCGTCGATAGAGGAAAAGAAGCGAGATTTACTTCCTGGAAGTCCCTTAAGCGAGACATAGCGATCTTCTAAGGCTAATAGATCATCGAATATGACGATTGTGTCTTTGCTCAAGTAATCGAAGAGGGTGGCAAGATCTTGTTCTTCTTCTAAAAGTTTAGGCTCAGATGCTGGACAAATAAAGAGTGACTCTACTTTTTCGATTGATCTCTGCCCGATGGGATCAAAGGTTCGGATCGATTCGATGCTATCTCCAAAAAATTCGACCCGAAGGGGCTCTGGAGCTGAAAGGGGAAAAATATCGAAAATGCCGTGGCGAAGAGCAAATTGTCCCTTATCTGCTACGACAGGCTCTTTTTTGTAACCAAGTGCCTTTAAAAATTCCTCTAAGGCGTCGAAGGGGATTTCTTCTCCCACTTTCCACAAGTTACAATTGGGTTTTAACTTTTGTGGGGTGGGGAGTTTTTGCAAGACGGCTTGGAGAGGACAAAGAATGACTTTGGGCTCTTTGTGTTCTAAAAAGTGGTAAAGGATTTCAAAGCGCCTTCCCACGATATCGGGGCTGGGCGGAATGTCTTCGCCGGGAAGTGTTTCCCAAGCAGGGAATTCATAAAAAGGGCGCACACCAAAGTAATCGAGATTAGAGGCGATTCGATTTTCTGATTTGTCGGAGGTGATGACGAGAATATTTTTTTTCTTCGCCTCAAAAAGCAGTGAGAGGAGAGCTGCTTTCGGGCCATCCCAAAGTCCTTCAATGACAAGGGAATTTTCCTCGAGCTCGATAAGCTTAGCAAGTGCAGGTGATGAGAGCAGGTCCATTATTTTTTGATCGCGTTTTGAATCAGAGTAAAGGCATCGTTGATGCCGGCGGGATTTTTTCCGCCTGCTTGGGCACTAGCGGGCTTGCCGCCGCCGCCGCCGCCGATGGCAGGAGAGATTTCTTTGATCAGAGCACCAGCTTGGATCCCTTTTTCTACGTAGTCGGGACTGACTTTGATGACGATTTGTACGCGGCTATCGAGTTTTACGGCTAAGGCCACGACGCCAGACTGCATTTTTTGCAAAATGCCATCGGCAAGCTCTCCAAGATCTTCGGGGTCGATGTCGACAGTTGCTGTGAGGAGCCCTTCTTTGGCATTACTTGCTAAGTCATCAGTGAGCCCTTTGAGTTGTCCCCGTTTGAGGGTGCGCATCTCAAGCTTCATTTGGGCTTGTTCCTCTAGAAGTTGGGCGACTCTTTGCTCGAGTTTAGCTGGCTGGGATTTGAGTAGGGCCGCTGATTTTTCTAGAATTTCTTCTTCGTTGCGGACAAAATTTTCAGCAGCTTTGCCACACGCGGCTTCGATTCTGCGTACACCACTTGCGATGCTGCTCTCTTTCGTAATTCGAAAGTAGCCGATCATTCCCACGTGGAAAGCATGCGTGCCGCCGCAGAGCTCTTTAGAAAAATTGATGTCGACCACGCGTACGTGAGAGCCATACTTTTCTCCGAAAAACTGCTTGATCTCACCGCGCTTTTGCGCTTCTTCAAAAGAGATTTCGTAGGTGCTAACACTTTGATTCTCTCGGATTTTTTCGTTAACCAGGTCTTCGACTTGTCTTAGATCTTCCTTAGAGGGTGCTTTATGGTGATTAAAATCGAAGCGAAAACGGCCCGGCTCAACAAGGGATCCTGCTTGGCGGATGTGCTCTCCAAGGACTTGTTGCAGTGCCCAATGCAAAAGGTGTGTTGCGGTGTGGTGGGCAGCAATAAGAAGGCGTCTAGGCTCGTCGATGCTTGCTGAAACAGTGTCGCCAACACGAAATAGGCCTTCTTCGACTTTTCCCTTGTGGACAATCACATTTGAAAAAGGGCTTTGGCAGTCGGTCACTTTGAAATGGGCACTTTCCCCAGAAATGGCTCCAATGTCGGCGACCTGCCCTCCCTGTTCAGCATAGAAGGGGGTTTCTTTGAGCAAAATCAACCCTTCAGACCCTTCAGCGAGGGACTCGACGAATTCGCCATTTTGGACAATTCCAACAATTTCGGTTTGTGCCTTCATTTCACTATAGCCGACAAAAACACTTGGACCATTTTTTTTCACAAAGCTTTCATATAAGCTCCCCTCGGCCTCTTGACCTTCCACGGATCTTGCAGAGCGAGATAATTCGCGCGCTTTTTCCTCTAGTAATTGGTAGGCGTCAATATTGACTGCTAAGTCGGAGTCTTTGGCGATGAGCAGAATTTCTTCGAGAGGAAATCCGTAAGTGTCTTTGAGTTTAAACGCATCTTCTCCGCTGATTTGTTTGTGGGGGCTTTGCGTAGCTTTTTCTACAACGGTATTTAAAATACCGCCGCCCCGCTTGAGAGTGCGGAGGAAACCCTCTTCTTCGCGTGTTAGGATTTCGGCAATGCGGTCTTGTGCAATGGCAATTTCTTTAAAATCTTCGCCCATCGTTTCGATGAGTGCGGGAAGTACAGCTGCTAGGAAAGGCTCCTCGGTGTGTAGAAGCGTTCTTCCATAACGGACGGCTCTACGAAGGAGTTTGCGCAATACGTAGCCCCGTTCGACGTTGCTAGGGGTTGCTCCATCAGCAATTGCAAAGGAGAGGGTGCGCAGGTGATCGGCAATCACATGAAAGGCCGGTGCTGTTTTTACGTCTTCTTTGTCGTATTTTTTGCCTGTTATTTTTTCGATCTGGCCAATGAGGTGGCGTAGGATATCTGTTTGAAAGACATTATCGACATTCATTTTAAGTGCGACGACCCTTTCTAGTCCCATCCCCGTATCAATGGACTGGTTGGGCAATGGAGACATCTTTGCATTTGCATCGCGATTGTACTGCATGAAGACGAGGTTCCAAAACTCGATATACCGCTCACCGCTGGGATCATCTTTGGGATTTGAGAAGTTCCCAAAACGATCGCCTCGGTCAAAGTGAAGCTCAGAGCAAGGACCACAAGGGCCCGTCTCACCCATAGACCAAAAATTATCCTTTTCCCCTAAACGAACAATTCTTTTTGGGTTGATGTGTGCTTTCCAGAGCTCGTAAGACTCATCATCATCTTCAAAAATTGTGACCCAAAGTTTGTCTTCATCAAATTGAAGCACATCCAAAGTCACTTCCCAAGAAAATTGAATGGCCTCTTTTTTGAAATAGTCGCCAAAAGAAAAATTGCCGATCATCTCGAAAAACGTTAAGTGTCTTGTTGTATGCCCTACGTTGTCGAGGTCGTTGTGCTTGCCGCCTACTCGGACACATTTTTGTGTGGAGGTAGCGCGCGTATAATCCCGCTTGCTTTTGCCTAAGAATACATCTTTAAACTGATTCATCCCTGCATTGATAAACAAAAGAGTAGGGTCGTCATGGGGGACAACAGGAGCCGAGGGGACAATTGTATGTCCGTTTTTTTTGAAGTATTGAAGGAAATTTTGTCTGATTTCTTGCGATAACATAGAGGTAAATACTAGCTTCTAGAGGTATTTCCTTGCAAGATTTTGCTCCAAACGCTTAAATTTGAAGATCTCACCTAAGGAGTTTATTGGTTATGGATAGCGATCTCAAAAAGCAGCTAGAAAAAATTGCCAACACCATTCGCCAACTTTCGATGGAGGCGGTCCAAAAAGCCAATTCGGGCCACCCGGGTCTTCCCATGGGTTGTGCAGAGTTTGCAGCTTTTCTTTGGGGGACTCAGCTTCGCCATAACCCCAAAAACCCCAAGTGGCTCGGAAGAGACCGCTTTATCCTCTCTGCCGGACACGGATCAATGCTCCTCTATTCTATGCTCCACCTTTCTGGCTATAACCTCTCGATCGACGATATTAAATCTTTCCGCCAGCTTCATTCCAAAACACCAGGTCATCCTGAATACCATCTCACAGAGGGAGTGGAAGCGACCACAGGTCCTCTAGGACAAGGTGTGGCTAATGCAGTAGGTCAGGCCTTAGCACTCAAACTTCTGGGCACCAAATTTAATTCGACAGACTATCCTCTCTTTCAAAATAAAGTTTTTTGCCTAGCAGGGGACGGCTGCATCATGGAAGGGATTTCTTCAGAAGCCTCCTCTTTTGCAGGGCATTTGGGGCTGGACAACCTCGTTTTAGTCTATGATTCTAATCACGTTTGTCTCGATGGACCTTTAGCTGAGAGCTGCAGTGAAGATACAAAAAAACGCTATGAAGCTTACGGCTGGGATACCTACGAGATCGATGGGTATGACTTTGATCAACTTGAAGAGACCTTCCACCACATCCGTGAAAATCAAACGCGCCCCTGTCTTGTCGTAATGCACACAGTCATTGGGAAAGGCTCGCCCCATAAAGCAGGAACGAGCAAAGCGCACGGCTCTCCACTTGGCGTAGAAGAAGTGGAAGAGGTCAAAAAGATCCTAGGACTTCCCGAAGAAGAGTTTTACGTGCCACAATCGGCCTACACATTCTTTGAGCAGCGTCTTGGTAAATGCCAGGACATGGAACAGAAGTGGAAAGAACTCTTCCGTAGGTTCTCTGCAGCCAAGCCCGAGCTTGCTGAAGAATTCAACAAAATGGCCGAAAAGAGGATCCCTAGCGATCTCGAAGAAAAACTCAAAAATTTAGAGATTAAGAACCCCATTGCAGGAAGATCGGCCTCATTTGACTGTCTCAAACTTCTTGGTAATGAGCTCCCTTTCCTTTATGGAGGTTCTGCCGATCTGTCCGGTTCAGATAAAACCATGATGGGTCAATTCCCTATCGTCACACCTGGAAATTTTGAGGGGCGCAACATTAAGTTTGGCGTACGCGAGTTTGCCATGGCCGCCGCCGCAACAGGGATGGCACAAAGTGACATGATCCTGCCCTACGTGGGAACTTTCCTCACATTCTCCGACTATATGCGCAACGCCATACGCCTAGCAGCTCTGTCTGAAGTGCAAGTCGTCTATCAATTCACCCACGACTCAATCTTCCTTGGAGAAGATGGGCCCACTCACCAACCTATTGAGCATTACGCAGCATTGCGTGCTATCCCAAACCTCCAGCTCATCCGTCCGGCTGATGCTAATGAGGTGAAGATGGCCTGGATCTCAGCACTTCGCTATCGCGGACCGACAGCAATTATCCTCTCACGCCAAAACTTGCCTACCCTCGATGAAACGAGCGTCTCCTATGATGAAGGTGTTGGTAGAGGAGCCTACATCCTCAAAAAAGAATCTGGCAAACCAGACTTTTGTCTCATCGCTACAGGCTCGGAAGTATCCCTAGCTATGGATGTGGCAGCAGCCTTAGAGAACAAGGACAAGAAAGTCCGTGTTGTCTCCATGCCTTGCTTTGAAATCTTTAATAAACAGCCTGATGACTACAAAAAAGAAGTGCTTGGCGGAGACCTAGGTACTCGCGTGAGCATCGAAGCGGGCGTCTCCATGGGCTGGGGCAAGTGGGTTGGTCCCGATGGGATCTCGATCAGCATCGATACCTTTGGAGCCTCTGCTCCCATGAGCGATCTCCAGGCCGAGTTTGGCTTCACAGTTGATGCAATCCTCAGCCGGTTACTTTCTTGAGCATGCAGATTATTGGCTGCTGCTTTGATTGATAGATGCCCTTGATTCTAGCCAGAAATGGCTGAAGTACCCTCGGTAAAATAGCCAAGTTGTGAAAAATGATGGCAAAAACGATCTGTTGATTTTGTGGCATTATTTCTAGTGAATAGTACTAGGGTGGCACTAATCAATTCAATTCATCCGATCTTCATTCATTGGACTCGAATCTCGAAGAAAGCAATGGATCAGTATCTCCCTAAGCTAATTCTTTCAAGCGTTCGCCTTGCCAGGCCTCAATCGCGTCGACTAAACGAGTGAGATGGTCGGGCATGTGGCAGACGTTGAGGGCGATATTCAACCTGGGGCTCCCTTTTTCTCCTTCAAAGGATCTAGTGGGGCCAACTAAGATTTGTTCTTTTTTTAGGTGCGTTCGCAGCGACTCTACTTCATCTGCGTTATCAAAGAGAAGAGAGATCAGAGGGATGTTGACCTTTGGGATGTCAAAACCGAGCTCTCTTAGGGCTTCACGTAGCCAGTGCGAGCGTTGTTGCAGCTGCTTGCGTTCTCCCTCTGTCTGGGGAAAAAGATCAAGAACAGCTTCGATAGCTCCGATGATTGGAGGGGGAAATAGAAACGAAGTTTGGATGGGGGAGAGATTCACCAGATAGTCTCGGATCGTCTCAGAGCAGGCGACATAGCCTCCGTAAGCACCACAGGCCTTGCTAAACGATCCAGTGATGATATCGACCTCTTTAAGATGGGCGGCAAGGCCCATCCCTTCCACTCCGCTAATGCCAAAGGCATGCGAGTCATCAACATATAGAAGGGCATCAAAATACTCAGCTAGTTCAATGAGCGTGGGGAGATTGGCAACAGCTCCCGTTGAGCTAAAGACCGATTCGGTCACAATCACTTTGGTCTTGGTTTTAGAATCTTCTAAAAAATGTTCCAATCGATCGAGTCGATTATGGGGAAAGCGCTGCATAGTTGCGCTGCTACTACTAGCCCCTCGGATTAAGCTGCAGTGGCAGCCCTCATCTACAAAAAAAGTTGCCTCCTCATGACCCAAAGTGGCAAGCGTTGTTGTGTTTGCATCATAGCGAGAGGGAAAGAAAAGGGCTGTCTCACGCCGGAGCATTTCACTTAGCTTTTTTTCGAGGTCTTGTTGACAGGTCGTGTAGAGATCGCGCGATTCAGAAGAGGCTGTGATCCCATGCTGAAGCAAGTACTTAATCGCGTTTTTTTTGATTTCGGGGTTGTCGGCAAGACCCAGGTAGTCATGTGAGCAAAAACTGAGCATCTTCTGGTTTTCAAGTAAGATAAAAGCCCCATTGATGGGGATCATCGGCCGCAGCTTGCGCAGCTCGTGGTTTTTTTCCATGGCTGATACCGAATCAGCGTACGTCGCATATTTTACACTCATAATTGAACCCAAAAAAAGAAAAAATTCTGGATGAAGTTCAGATTTATTGCAAGGAATTCATGTTTGTTCCGAAATGCATTCAAAAGAGAAAAATCCGTAATTTTTACGGATTTTTTTTGTTTTCAAATTCGCTAAATTTAGACCAATTATTTAGAAAGGAGTTTCAAAAAATTGAAAAAGAAAAGAAAGAATGTGAAATCTCTTTTAAGAAGGAGGTCTCAATATTCAAAGCAAATAGATGTGTCTTCATTCAGCTTGCTTTTTGGAGATGGAGGTCAATGTTTGAACTGTCGAGTAAGAGACGAAGGGGTTTATAGAAATAAAACAAGGAGTTATTTATGAGTATACGATCAACAGTTTGTAGAGCTGCTCCAGCAGCTTTTGTTCATGGTTCAGTCGCTAAACCAGCTGCGGTCGCTTGCTATCACTCGACAGCGCGCCCTTATCAGGGCCCCCAGCAGAGTGCTCAGCAGCGATTACATGCTAGAGCAGATACTGGGCAAAGCAGGTCAAGCACTAAGAACGCTGCATCGGCAATTGCAAGGGATAGAATAGCTAAAGCTTCGCAGGCTTGCAGAGCTTTCTCTTGCGCTGCTGCTTGTAGCAGATTAGCTGACCGCGCAGCGGCCGCAGCTCCTGGACATACTGTTGCCAAAAGAGGCGAAATGCAACGAGGCGTAGCCACGCAGTCTAGTCCAAGTGCTATTTCAAAAATTCGTGAGCGTGAAAGGGTGTTGCCTGCCGATCTGCAAGATCTTTTCGATGGAAAAATCACAGCAATTCGTGTTCCTAATTTTTGCCCTATTGAAACAAGGGGCCCTGTGGTGAAAAAAATGCAAGAGAGAGGTGTAGTTGAATATGAAAATGCAGAAGGGGTAGGGAAAGTCAAAGGACTTGGCATGGCATACTTCGAAGCAGAAACTGCGGCTGGAAAAGAAAAATACCGAGACCAGGTTATATCGAGTTTTGACGAAATAAGAGATCTTTTTTCTCCACAGATTTCTCCTGTTGACAAACTGCGTGTGCAGCTAGATGAACGGTGGCCCCAGGGTGCAAACCTTCTTAATTTTGGCAAGAGATCTATGTTTGTTGGATTGATAAGAGCAATCGCTAAAGATGTCAAGCCACATGAAGATAAATTAGAGAGAGACGATCCTGTGACCGCACAAAAGGTTAACTATGTTTCTCAAGTTGCCTTTAACTGTTACCTTTCTATGCCAACTGAGGGGGGAGCGATCGAATTATGGGATTTCAATTTGGATACTCCTGAATACGATCGGCTTAGAAAAGATTCTTATGGAATCGAAAGGTCAGAGCTTCCTGCTCCATCGGCCGTGATTACTCCAGAAGAGGGAGAGCTCATTCTGTTTATGCCAAGGAATTTGCATGCAGTGAGTGAAGCTAAAGGGGGGACGCGCCTTACAGCCTCGGGATTTATTTTATCCCAAGGAGAAGAGAAACCATTATTGCTATGGAGTTGAAATGGCAGCACGAATTTGTTGTGAAAGAGTGTATTGGCCGATTGCAGCTAAAGCAGCAGGCAGTTGTGCTGGCCGCATGGCCCATCGTGGTGTAACAGTTTGCGGGAGAGGGCCTGCGAGGGCGGGCCGCCCTTCCGTATTGACTCGGGGAAGGTTCCCTGAATTTGAAAGAACAAGAAATGTAACAAAAGGATTATTTATGTCAGCAGCATCAGCAGCATCAACAGAGCGCTTTTATTACCGTGATACGTATCAGGGTGAATTAAGTTCAAGAGTGGCCGAAACGGGCAAAGATGACGAAGGACAATATATTGTCTGTGATGAGAGTATTTTTCACCCCCAAGGAGGAGGGCAACCTAATGACAAAGGAACAATTGTCATTGGAAGCTCCGTTTTTACAGTAGAAAAACTGGGTGCACCACGGGATCCCAAAGAGGTCCCTTATATCATTAAACACTATGTGTTTGAGGATATTAGTGGAGTAAAGAGAGGCGATGAAGTGGTTCAGAAAGTCGATATGAGCGCTCGTCTTTTGTTTGCTAGACTTCATTCGGCAGGACACGTTCTTGCCAATGCAACAAGTGAGCTTTTTCCAAATCTCGAAGGGTGCAATGGGAATCACTTTCCAGGAGGCCAAGCGTTTGTGATTTTTAAACGCACTTCGGGTGAATTTCCCGACGTGGCTGACTATAAAGAGAGGGTTACCGCTCGCCTCCGAGAAATTGTGGCAGAAAATATGGCACTAGAAAATGCCTGGGATTCTAGTCCTAGAACTGTGCAATTTGGAGATTTACAGGCATACCCATGTGGAGGAACCCACATTGGAACAACAGGAGAAATAGGCGAGATTACAATTCGTAATGCTAGAAAAATTGCTAAAACAGGAGAGATGAGAGTTGGCTATAACATAGATGAATCAGCAGCAGCATCTTCACATGCAACCTAGTTTTAGGCTGTTTTCAAAGCGCTGTCTTCTTAAGAAGATGGCGCTACATGATGATTTCTTAACAGTCAACAAAATCATATCGAGGAAAATATGACAACAGCATTGTCGTTATCTACAACCGCAGGAAACAATGGTTTTTCTGCAATCAATGAACCCATCAGATTAGCTATTGCGCAGGGGAGCCAAATAGAGAAAATCCAAATATATATTTCGAGCATTTTAAAATTTGATTGGGAATTATTTGATCGGTTCTTGCTTGGTTGCCCAAATTGCAAAACTCTTGACTTGTCCTATTCTTCTATTGACAATAGCGCAATTGAACAATTGGCAGATAGAATTTCAGAGGTAGGTATTAGTACGCTTAAAATAACAAATATTGTTTGTGTAGGGGAAAGAGGGCTGCAAGCTTTAAAAAAAGTACATTCGTTAGAAGTAGTCCAGATCTCTGGAAAAACTACAGAGTATTCTCAGGATTTTTCCTTTGAGTTGGAGTGTTTCCCTTGGCTGGGATATGAGGGGGGCGTATAATGGGCCTGCACATCTCAGTTTATTCTGTGTGGGTGGGACAGAGTGTTTATAAACGCGGAATGAGGAGACTATTTTCATGGATATTTCTGGAGTAACAGGAATTGCTTTTATTACCCTTTTGGCTTCAATGACCCCAGGTCCTGATTTTGCGGTCATCACAAAAAACTGCATAAATGGAAGCTTTAAAACAGGAGTTCTTTCTGCACTTGGAGTGGCCTGTGCCTCTATAGTTCACGTTTCTTATTGTCTTTTAGGAATTGCTTTATTAATACAAAGATCCCCATTTGTTTTTAATATTATTAAATATTTGGGCGCAGGATATCTTCTCTATCTGGGAGTTGCTCTGCTGCTTGAGAAAAACAAATCCCAAGATAACGCATCCGAGAAGAAATATAGAAAAGAGCTCCCTCCCTTTTATTCGGGATTTTTATGCAATCTGCTGAATCCAAAAGCCACGCTTTTTGTATTAAGTCTGTTTACCCAGTTTATCGATCCATCGATGACTTTTTTGGCAAAAGCGGCTTTAGGGAGTGTGATTCCATCCGTTGTTTTCATTTGGTTTGTTTTTCTCTCTTTTTTACTCTCACATTCTTATTTTCAGAGCACTATTGCGCGCTATCAAGTATGGATCATGAAGATAATGGGAGTGGTTGTCTGCCTTTTAGCTATTTATATCTTGTTTTTTTAGCATTGCTGTAAAAAATTATGTAGGCTAAAGTCTTTGTTCCAAATGAGGGCAACTTAATGAAGTCTAAGCTTGGGTTAATCGAAGACTTTTTCACTAATCTTTGGAATGATAAGTCTCTATTGGATAAGGGGGCCTTGTATGAGAACTTTTCTAGTACTCTAATCATCAATAGTCCTATCGGGAAAAAAACTGGTCTTAAGGATTTCATTCAAGTGAACGACCAGTGGAATCATGCCTTTCCCGATATGGAAATTTCTAAATTACAGATAGAGTGTTTTGGCGATGTTGTTGTGACTGATTGGATGAGCTCAGGGAGACACGAAAATCCTTTTATGGACTTCGCTTCAGAAGGGAAAAAAGTAGTCTACCCAGGTGAGACTTGCTTTTTTTTTGAAGGGGATAAGATTGTTCGCTATTCCTGTAAAATCAACATGGCTGAGATCTATCGGCAGCTGGGATACTTCTACAAAAAAGAAGAATATACCCAGCAGGCGCTGCTAGCAAAGGATCAAAAACTCTTGATCGGCCGGATCAAAGAGTTTGCCAAGGGGCGGCTTACTCAAAGGGAAATTCAGTCGTTGAGCCTTTATCTTTTGGGATTCTCCTTAAAGCAAATTGGCGTTTTTTTATTCATCTCTCCAAGGACCGTTGAGACTCATGTACAGAGAGCTATATCCGAGCTGCAGTGCAGCTCAAAGCAAGATTGTTTAGAACTTATGATGGTCAAAGAGATGCTGCCTCTTTGGCAGGATCTTGGAAAAATAATGGTTTTAGAATATGAAAACAGAAAGAAAAATTTACTTAAGCGCTAGTATTGGAAATGTCTTAGAGTTTTATGATTTTGCCCTCTATGGGTTTTATGCTCCCTTATTTTCAAAGCTGTTTTTCCCAACGTCTGATCCTTTAGTCTCCCTGTTAATATCTTTCAGCGTATTTGCTGTAGGATTTTTATGTAGACCTCTAGGAGGGCTTCTTTTTGGCCTCTTGGGAGACTATTTCAAAAGAACAACTTCTTTGGCGATTTCATTGGTTGGCATTGGAGTAGCCACATTTTGCATGGGGCTTTTGCCCACGTATTCTACATGGGGGATTGCTGCTCCGATTTGTTTGAGCGCTTTGCGTATATTGCAAAGTCTTCAGCAGTTCCCGCTGAGCATTTTTTCATAGGCAAATAAAATTTCTCTTTCGTAAACTTTCAGCAAGATTTTACTTACCAATGGAATACTCCCATGGCACCCTTATTTAGAAAACACCTAAGT
>Ga0114919_10002037_pt1 | contig 16302 bp, 12 predicted proteins | sample BlataG_FD_88682 | JGI IMG/M metagenome (GOLD analysis project Ga0114919, IMG submission 88682) | Deep subsurface microbial communities from Black Sea to uncover new lineages of life (NeLLi) - Black_00105 metaG | ecosystem: Environmental > Aquatic > Marine > Oceanic > Sediment | place: Atlantic... | reverse complement strand
TTCTAGCCCCTTGACACCGAATCGCTGAGGAGATTGTAGAAGCGCGGAGCCAAGAGTACAATAGCCATCGGCCCCAGGCCTGCCGGAGCACCAGGCAGCACTAACGCCGGGGCACCCTAGAGGAGGTTAACAGATGACCGAAAGAAAGGTGTTGATCAAGAGAGGTGAGTACTACAACCCAACCCGTGTGCTGGGACAGGAGGGCGAAGTCTTCGTCACCAGGAGCACCATCTGCCAGGACAGCACGGGAGCCAGGACCTTCAGAATGGGAATGACCGAGCTCGAGCCGGGCAACACCGTGTTCGCTCATTGCCATGACTGCGAGGAGGCAATGTACGTCCTGGAAGGAGAAGGGGTCTTTGTCATTGACGGCGAGGAGTATCCGGCCAAACCAGGGGACACCGCGTTTGTGCAGTCAGGCGTGGTACACGGCCCTCACAGATGCGTCGGCGGCAATGTTTTCCGCTTCCTCTATGTAACCGGACCCGTAGTCAGGCCTCAGATCCCCGAAGACAACTATGCACCAGGGGGAGGGAATGTCTACTTCAGAACGGAGAGAGTAGTAGAGTGAGACGGCGGCCGGTCCATCCAAGCCCCGCAGCGAACGATTCCCCCTTTCCTTGACACTACTCTGCCTCTGTTTGCTAGATTGGAGCCGCCTCGTCCTGGAAGTTTCCCTCTGAAAAGTAATGAGTCACCCACCCGTCCGGGGCCTCGATATAGATGCCGGGTGTCGCACTGCGGACAATCTGGGGCCACCCGGCTTATGACATATTTCACCACGTGAAGGAGACCGAGCTATGACAGCAGGACATCGAATCACAGGGATCAAAGCAAGGGAGATTATCGACTGCCGCGGCACCCCTACCGTTGAAGTCGATGTCTGGGTTGACAACGTCCTGCGGGGCCGGGCGGATGTTCCCAGCGGCCGTTCCGTGGGAAGCTATGAGGCCTGCGAGCTTCGCGACGGGGAAAGCAGGCACGACGGCCTCGGCGTGCTCCAGGCAGTAAGAAACGTCAACGAGGTCATCACCCCGGCAGTCGTCGGGATGGATGTGACCCAGCAGAGGAAGCTGGATAGCCTGATGATAGAGCTTGACGGCACCCCCAACAAGTCGAAGCTGGGGGCAAATGCCATACTCGGCGTTTCCCTGGCGGCGGCCAGGGCCGCCGCTTCCACCCTCGACATACCCCTCTACAAGTACCTAAACGCCAACGCACATATCCTGCCCGTTCCCATGATGAACCTGGTCAACGGGGGAAGGCTGTCCTCCAATGACCTTGACTTCCAGGAGTTCATCATGATGCCCGTCGGCGCGGGGAGCTTCTCCCAGGCCCTCCAGATTACCACCGAGGTCAATAGCAGGCTCAGGGCGCTTCTGGCCAAGAGGTACGGGAAGCTGGCAATCAACGTTGGGGACGAGGGGGGCTGTGTTCCCCCGATAACCAGCGTGAGAGAGGCCCTTGACGTCCTGCAGGAAGCAGTAAGACAGACGGCCTGGGAGGACACGATAGTGTATGCCCTGGACGTCGCCGCCACTCACCTGTACGACAAGAACACCAGGAAGTACACCATCGAGGGGAAACAGCTATCCTCCAACGATGTCATCGACCTCTTCAAGGACCTCGTGTCGCGGTATCCCATTATCTCCATAGAGGACCCCCTCGATGAGGACGACTTTGAGGGCTTTGCCAGAATAACCAGGGAGTTGGGCATTCAGATTGTGGGGGATGACCTCTTCGTGACCAACAGCCAGCGGCTCAAGAAGGGGATTGAGATGGGAGCCGCCAATGCCCTGCTGTGGAAGGTCAATCAAATCGGGACCCTCAGTGAGGCCCTCGACTCAGCAGCGATGGCCTTCAGAAACGGATACGGCGTGGTGGTCTCCGAGCGCTCCGGCGAGACAGAGGACAGCATCATCGCCGACCTCGTCGTGGCTCTGAACGCCGGCCAGATCAAGACGGGCGCCCCGGTGAGAAGCGAGAGGACAGGCAAGTACAATCAGCTATTGCGCATCGAGGAGGAACTGGGCAGCTCAGCCAGGTACGCCGGTAGGGACTTCCGCCGGCCCGCCTGATACCCGGCCTCCCGCGACTGGCGAACGTTCCAGCCGAGGCATCTCTGTTGTATATTCAGAACAGAGACGAACTGGTCTCACATGGCTACAGGAGAGGAAGAGAGGCTGTAGCCGACATCATCGAGCATGCCCTACAGGCAGTCGACCCCTACCGGGCCACCAGGGAACTGGTCCATCTGGACGGGGGGATACTCACCATCGGCCACTTGAGCTTCGACCTCTCCTTGAGGGGAAGCCTGTACCTGCTCGGCATGGGCAAGGCTACCTTTCCCATAGCCCAGGCCCTGGAGGAGATCCTCGGCGACCGCATCACCGAAGGGCTCATCATTGTCAAAGAAGGCCAGAAGCACAGCTTGCAAAGGGTCAGCATGAGAGAGGCCTCGCACCCCCTGCCCGACAGGCGGGGTTATGCCGCCGCTCAGGAGGTGCAGGCCATAGCCCGGAAGGCCAGGAAAGGCGATATCGTCATCTGCGCCATCACCGGAGGCAGCTCAGCCCTGGCTCCCCTCCCCGTTTCAGGCATCAGCCTGGAGGAGAAAAGGGAGGTACACCGGCTCCTGCTCCACTGCGGCGCCACCATCAGGGAGATTAACGCCGTCAGAAAGCACCTCTCCGGCATTAAGGGAGGCAACCTGGCGTTGTCCGTCTTTCCCGCGGAGCTGGTAAACCTGACGGTTTCCGATGTTACCGATGACCCTCTCGACTACATTACCGGTCCAACCGTGCCCGACACTTCCACCTTCCAGGATGCCATTCAGGTGCTCACCAAGTACGACCTGCTGGAGAGGGTCCCTGCGTCCGCGCTGGACTACCTGCGTAATGCCACCCCCGAGATGGAGAACCCCAGGGACTTCGGCGACATGCCGGCACACACCTTCATCCTGGTCAAAAGCGGAGTGGTATGCCAAGCCGCAAGTGCCCGGGCAGAGCAACTGGGCTTCACTCCCATGATTCTCACCATGACGCTTGAAGGGGAGAGCCGCGATGCCGGCACGGCATTCGCCCGGATGGCTTCCGAAATCCAGAGCCGCGGCAAGCCGCTGACCCCACCCTGTGTGGTCGTCGCCGGCGGCGAGACCACGGTCACCGTCCACGACCAGTGCGGAGAAGGAGGACCAAATCAGGAGTTCGCCCTCAGCGCTGCCCTGGACCTTGAGGGCGAAAAGGTCGTCATCGCCGGCGTCGACACCGACGGCACAGACGGGCCCACCGACGTCGCCGGAGGAATTGTGGACGCCTCCACCAGGAGACGGGCAGAACAGAAGGGAGTTGACTTGTCCCGGCATCTGGCACATCATAACTCCTTGCCAGCCCTCCGGGAGCTGAACGAGGCGGTTATCACCGGGCACACGGGGACCAACGTCAACGACCTCAAGCTCCTGCTGGTTGGCTGAGCAGTAGTTCAAGGCTTAAGGAGGTGAATGTATGGAAAGATCACAGCTCACCGGGAAGATTCAGACCGTCCTCGGGTTGATCGACCCTGAGTGTTTGGGGGTTACTCTCCCTCACGAGCATCTTGTCAGCGACGGCTCCTGCTGGTACGTCGAGCCCGGCGAGGCCTCCGTAAAGGCAATGGTCCACCAGCCGGTTTCGCTGGACAACCTGTGGTGGATCCGCTACCACCTCTTTCAGAACATGGACGACCTGATGTTCCTCGACGAGCAGGAGGCCATAGACGAGGCCATGCGCTTCAAGCTGGCTGGTGGTGACTCCATTGTTGAGATGAGCAACATCGGCCTCGGCCGCGACCCCGCCGCCCTGGCGCGCATCTCCCGGGCCACCGGCCTCAACATCATCATGGGTTCGGGATACTACCTGGACGTGTCACACGGCCCGGAAATGGACGCCAGGTCCCAGCAGGAGATCACCGACGAGATTGTCCGCGACATCACCGAAGGCGTGGGAAGCACCGGGATACGCGCCGGCCTTATTGGGGAAATCGGCTGCTCCTGGCCCATGACCGACAACGAAAGAAAGTCCCTGCTGGCCTCTGCCCGCGCTCAGCAGTTGACCGGAGCCCATTTGAACGTCCACCCCGGCCAGGGTGAGGATGCCGCCATGGAGATCGTCCAGCTCCTGGATAAGGCGGGAGCTGACCTCAGCCGCACCACGATCGACCACATCGACCGCGCTGTCCGCGAGCCCGCCAACCGCATCAAGCTGGCACAGACAGGCTGCTATCTGGAATACGACCTGTTCGGCAGAGAAGGCTACTATCCCATACACCACCGGGTCATAGACCTCCCCAACGATGCCCAGCGCATCAACGAGATCATAGAGCTCATCGACAGGGGATTCCTGAGCCAGATACTCATTTCTCAGGACATCTGGAACAAGATACAGCGCTGCACCTACGGGGGATGGGGCTATGCCCACATTATGCGCAACACCCTTCCCGTGATGCGCGCCAAGGGAATGACCGAGGAGCAGATACACAGCATCATGGTGGAGAACCCCCGACGGGTCTTCACCTTTGTATGATCGCTCCGGACCGCTCCGTCTCAGACCCCGGCTACTCTTGGGGCGGGACCGTCGACAGCAGAGTCCTCACCGAGGCGAAGAGCCCTCCGTTGAGGGTCAGGGTTTCTCCTGTCATGTAGCTTGAGGCCTCTGAGGCCAGGAACAGCGCCGCTCCAACCATCTCCTCCGGCTCGGCGATGCGGCCCAGAGCCGTGCTGTCTTCAGTTCTCCCGCGGATTACGGGGTCGCTCCACAACGCTGTGGACAGCCGGGTCTTGATCACACCGGGCGCGATTGCATTCGCCCTGATATTGTACTGCCCCCACTCCTGGGCCAGGGCCTTCGTCAGCATGATGACGCCTGCTTTGCTTATGGCATAGATGCTCCGCCCCACTCCGGGCCTCATCCCCTCTTCCGAGGCTATGTTGATGATGCTCCCGCCGCCTTTCTCCCGCATTATCCTGCCCACAGCCTGACTCATGAAGAAGCTGGCCTTCAAGTTGAGCCCCATTATCACATCCCAGACTTTCTCGTCCAGGTTGAACACTGAATCAAATGCCACATTGGTCCCGGCGTTGTTGACCAGGATATCGATATGGCCAAATTCACTCGCCACCTTCTCCACCAGAGTGTCAATCTCTGGCAGATGGCGGACGTTGGCTGCTACCGCCAGAGCCTTCCTCCCCATGCTCTCAATCTCCCCGGCCACTGCTTCCAGGTCAGGCAGCTTCCGGCTGGCAAGCGCTACATCGGCCCCGGCCTCCGCCAGGCCCAGCGCAATGCTGCGGCCGATGCCCCGGCTTCCTCCGGTGACCAGGGCCACTTTCCCATCGACACGGAACTTCCCCAGAAATGACTCCTTGCCCTCAGCGCTCATTGACTCCTCCTTGCTCGTCGCTATTCTCCGTAAGCCCGCGGCTCCCTACTTGTCCGGGGGCTTCTCTTCCCTCACCAGGCTGCATCCAAACGTTGGCTCTCTCTCCAGCTCCTTTGTCTGGTCCAGTTCCTCATCGATACCGGCCAGGTAGCGAGCCACCTTCTTCTTGGCCGCGTAGTCATAATCGATGTTCAACGCAATCGTTTCCATAATCGGGGAACCGCCGCCGTGAACGCCCGCAATCTGGTACCAGGAGCTCATCGGCGAAGCAGCCACGTTCTCCACAAACCTCCAGATGCGGTGCGAGTCCTCAGGTGAGATTGCCGCGTTCCTCACGATGTACTTGTCCATGTAGGGCTTGGTCTCCGGATTGACGAATTCCTCCTCAAAGGGCAACGTCACTGAGAGTCCGCCCGCTATCTCGGTCAACATGTTGAACTCGTGGTAGATGGACTCGCCCATCAGCCTGCGGCCCACGTTGGCATATATGGGATTGGGGAAGAAGGTGCCGGAGGAGGTCTTCTCTCCATACATCGCTGATGCGACACCCGCTGCGAATGCCAGCTCCGCCCCTCCGGCGAACTGGGACAGCTTCTCTCTCACATGGGAGACCTTCTCAATATTGTTGGCCTCCGCCGCCAGAAGCGTGGCCCCGCATATGACATCGGACACCGCGGGTTTGCATCCGCAATAGCTGTGCCTGTGAGAGTCAGCGAAGAGCATGGCCACTCTCCGGCCGAACTCCGACTCCCGGCACATGAATACCCTCTCCTTGGGAATGAACAGGTGGTCGAAAATGCAGACGGAGTCCGAAACACCGAACCGGCAGAAGGGCGCCCTGATCTCCTTCCTGTCCCTGAGCCAGACGGGGCGGGTGATAAGCTTCAGTCCCTCGTAGTCTCCCGGAATGGCGAAGGCGACGGCATAGTCCGCGTCGTCAGGACCCATGGCCCGTGTCGGGATAACGATAAGCTCGTCGGCGTAGGCAGCCATGGTGATGGACACTTTGGCACCGCTCACCACTATCCCGTCATCCCTTACCTCGTCAACGTGAACGTAGGCGTCAGGGTCCGCCTGCTCATGCGGCCTCTTGGTCCTGTCTCCCTTCATATCCGTCTGGCCGCAGGCCGCGGCGAGGTCTTTCTCCTGGTACCACTTCAGGTAATCCATGAAGCGGCGGTGGTACTCCGTGCCATGCTTCTCATCCACTTCTTTGGTGCAGATGGAGAGCGCCGTGATGGCGTCGTGGCCCATACACCTCTGGATACACCCTCCTACCATCTGAGCGCCAAGACGGATCATCTTCTGCTTCTGCATCAGGTCGTAGGGAGTCTGGGGCAGATGGGCCCACCTGTTGATCTCCTGGCCGGTGATGGAAGACGTCGCCGTAGCCACTCCTTTCCACTTCGGGTCCTGGGCCACGTCAAAGGTGACCGCCATCACGTTGATGCCCGGCGTTACCCTGGGGTCATCCCTCCCCACCTTCCCCCCACCAATGTAAAGGTTGGGTTTCATCTTCATCATATCGGCCCTGTATTCTGCTGAAGTTCTCACAGCTTTCGCCTCCTGAAATAGATTTGAATCCGCGGGAGCAGGTCTACTCTCCCTGTGTCATACACCGGCTGTTCTTATGCCATATACCCTGGCCACATGCACCGGGGCGCAGCACACCACAGTTTATCACCGCGAATTGGCTGCTTCAACTCCGGCCTGGCCCTCGTCCAGGCAGATCACTGCAAGGGCACTGGCCCGCCAGGGGAACGGCCATGAGGACCTGGTGTGTCCCCATGACCCATAACCCATCACCCATCACCCGAATCATAAACCACCTCGCCTCCCACAAAGGTCTTCTCCACCTTTATGTCCTTGATGGTATCAGGGCTGACCCTGGTAGGATCATCCGAAAGCACCACGAAGTCGGCCAGCTTCCCCACTTCGATGGAGCCCTTCACATCCTCCTCGAAAGAGGCATAGGCGCTGCCCAGGGTATAGATCCTGATGGCTTCCTCCACCGAGATCTTTTGCTCCGGGCCGAGGACTTCTCCGTCCTTGCTCGTACGCGTGGCCATACTCTGAAAAGCAATCAACGGGTCCACCGGGCCGCAGGGATTGTCACTGCTGCCTGCCACCGGGATTCCGTGGTCAAGGAAAGATCGGTATGCAAACATCATGGAGACTCGGGAACCATACTCGCTCATCTTTTCCCCGTGTTCGTAGATATACGTCGAAAACGGAAACACGACCAGGCCCAGTTGCTTTATCCTTCTCAGTATTCGCGGATTCACCACAGTGCAGTGCTCAATTCGGTGCCTGTGGTTCGCCCGCGGCAACTTGCTCAGTGCCTTATCATAGGAGTCGAGCAGCATGTCGATCGCCCTGTCGCCGTTCGCATGGACAGCTATCTGGAAGCCCGCTTCATGCGCCTCAAGAATCTTCTCATCCAGTTCCCGGCGTCCCATCGTCAGGATTCCAAAGTCGTCCGGCCTTCCTTCATAGGATTCATACAGGTATGCTGTCCTCGCCGAGATTGACCCATCGAAGATCATCTTTATCGGCCCCAGCTTGAGCCTGTCATTGCCAAATCCGGTTCTCAGTTTCAGCGCCTTGAGATGCGGCAGGTAATCGGCAAACACCATCATGTAGACCCGCATGGGCAGCAACCCATCCGCCACAGCATCCTGGCACAGCTTCAGCTCCCCCGGGGCTACCCAGGCATCGGCGATACTGGTGATCCCGGCGCTTACGTATTCCCTGCACACACGGCGAACCGGCTCCTCGAGTTCCCCATTTGCTGGATAGGGAATCACTTCCCAACAGAACCTGAAATGACTCTTCTGGCGGCATACTCCCGTCAGCTCTCCATTCTCATCTCTATCGAATTTCCCTCCCGCAGGGTCGGGGCAGTCCTTCGCAACTCCTGCAGCTTCCAAAGCCTTCGAGTTTGCCACCCCCAGATTCACGCTAACATGATGAAGATAGACAGGATGCTCTGCTGACACCCTATCCAGCTCCAACCGCGTTGGATGTCTTCTCTCCGCGAGCTTCGTGTCGTCGTACCCGAACCCCTGTACCCACTTTCCTTCAGGCGTTACTCCTGCCCTTCCCGCCAGAGCATCTACGATATCGTCGATTGTCTTCACTCTCGCTGGAGTGCAATCGACCTGGAGTTGCTGCTTGCAGACTATCGATAGCGGGTGGCAATGAGCATCGATGAATCCGGGTGTCACTGTCTTTCCCCGCATATCCATCACCCTGGTATTCTTCCCCGCCAGTTCCCTAATCTGGGCTGATTCTCCCACCGCAACGAACTTGCCATCCCGCACCGCCAGCGCCTCGGCCCTGGGCTTCCTGTCATCACTCGTGATTACATTCCCATTCAAGACCACCAGATCTGCAAACAGCATCTGTCTCCCTCCTTTCACTGGACCCTGGTCCGCAGTTCATCTCCAGGCCATCTACAGCACAAAGCCAGACACGAGGTCTCTCCGCGACCGGGTGCCTGGCTCTAATCGTGAAACCGAGACCCCTGCTACCGGCAGCCCCACCGCGGGCTATCCAGCCCGGGAGCCAAAAACGGCAACAGGGATCTCGTCCCTTGTATTACCACCCTACCAGCATCTTGCTGGGAATCCAGAGGATTATCTGGGGGAAAGCGATGCACAGGGCCATGCCGACCATGATAAGACAGACAAAGGGAATCACCCCTCGAATTATGTCGGTGATGGTCACTCCCAACTCCGGCGCTGCTGTGCCCCGGCAGACGAATATAGAGACGGCGAAGGGCGGGGTCATGAACGACATCTGAAGGTTGATGCATATCATCATCCCGAACCACAGCGGATCAAACCCCAGCTGCGGGCCGATAGGTGCCAGTATGGGGACCATTATGAAGACAATGCCTATCCAGTCGATAAACATTCCCAGGATGAAAACGATGAACATCACGGCGGCGAAGGCACCCCAGCGCCCGAAGGGGGCGCTCGTGATGACGTTCGTCACCACCTCCCCGCAACCCGCGCTGATGAATATCCCCACGAAGGCGAAAGAAAGGCACCCTATCAGGAGCACAAAGGCACTGACTCTCATCGTCTCCAGAGCCGTATGTTTGATGAGGCTCCAGCTAAATTTCCGATAAGCAACCGCCAGAATGACTGCGAAAACGGCGCCCACGGATGCCGCCTCGGTGGGAGGGGCTATCCCGGCAAAGATGCTTCCCATAACTGACAGGATAAGAACCATGGGCGGGAACAGACCAATAATAAGCTTCTTGGTCTTCAGCATGAAGGAGACTTGCCTCTCTTCGATCGGCACAGCCGGGCCTTTCTCCGGGTGCAGATAACACTGCACTAGGATGTAAGCGCAATACAGAAAGGAAAGGATAAGCCCCGGGAAAATGGCCGCCATGAACAACTTGCCTACCGAGACCATGGCCATCGGCCCGTAGATAACCAGCATGACGCTGGGCGGAATAAGGATGCCCAGTGTTCCGCCGGCGCAGACCGCGCCGGTGCTCAGAGCTTTGTCGTAGCCCCTCTTGAGCATGGGCGTAAGAGCGATAAGCGTCAGCATGGTAACGGAAGCGGTAATCACTCCCAGACAGGCGGCAAGGATAGTGCCAAATATAACGGTGGTAACCGCCAGTCCGCCTCTCAACCCGCCAAACCACAGGTGTAACGCGTCGTAGAGCCCTTCGGCTATCCCCGAGCGCTGGAGCATGACCCCCATAAAGGTGAACAGGGGAACAGCCAGCAGGGGATAGTTCTGCGCTAGCGAATACAGACGGCCATAGAGTATTTCGAATACCGTATCCCCCAGCAGTCCATAGCCCACTAGCAGCCCGATACTACCTACTACAAGACCCAGGGGAAAGCCGGTCAGGACACCGAAGAAGATACCCCCCATCATAAGTACGGTGATGACTTCCGGGCTTAGCTCAATCAATGGCCTTCCTCCTTATGACGAAGTACAGGTCACGCACAAACCGGGCCGAACCCTGAAGGAGAAAGAGGCATATCCCCACAGCAATCACTGTTCGAAAAGGGGCCGCCGGTGGATACCAGTAGCTTTCAATCATCACCTCGTTGATTCTCCACGCCCGCACCGCCCACCAGACAGACGTTTTCGCGAGGATTATCATTAGCGGGAAGAAGAAGAATGCGGCACAAATCACGTCGCTGAGCGCCTTCCCCCACGGCGAATAGCGTGCATGGAAAACGTCAACCCTGATATGCGACTTGTGTAACTCGTCATACGCCCAGCCCAGGGCATACGTCGCCCCTCCCAGCATGCAACTGCTCTCGTACGCCCACACCGTAGGTGCGTTGAAGGCATATCTCAGCAGTGTGTCAAATGCTGCCACCAGGACCAGGGCTAGCGTCAGCCACCTTGCTGACGACCCCACCTGCTGGCTCATAGAATCAATAACCTTTAATACCGCTCTCATAATTTACGGTTCCTTACCTACACTCTCTCCGCCTCGAGGATCTCGAGGCGGAGAGAGCATATATGACGCTAACCTGGTGTTTATGAAACGTACGGGGTATTCAGAGCCTGGTACTCGGCGAAAGCTGCCCTGAAGTCCATCATGGCGTTCAGTGTCTCCGCGTAGATGGGGTCTTCCGTAGCGGCTTTTTCTTCGTAGAACGCTTTCGTCACTACTGCCAGCTCGGCTTCCACATCCTCAGGCAGGTGGAGCATCTCACAGCCATAGTCTATGAACTTCTGCATGGCCGCAATGGAGCCAACATACTCGTTAAGGTCATGTCGAGTCGTCCATGCGTACACCACATCCTCCACCAGCATCTTGAGGTCAGCCGGAAGCTTATCCCACTCGCTCTTGTTAACAGTAAAAACAAGCGGGTCGCTGGGAGCCCGGGTGGCAGAGAAGTAGTGGTACTTGGTTATCTCCTGGAAGCTCATGTCCCAGTTGACCGCCGGAGTAGAGTACTCGAACGCGTCCAGCACTCCCCTCTGTATGGCTTCGTACAGTTCTCCGCCGGGCAGGAAGATCACCGAGGCGCCCATCCTGGTCAGGACTTCCCCTCCATCACCTGCGGTGCGCATCCTCAGCCCCTTGATGTCAGCCAGTGAATCGATCTTCACAGTGGACAGGCACCACACCTCCGCAGGCCTGGGGGCTGTGCCAGGAAGAGTATACAGGTCGTACCCTTCGGTCATCTTGTTGTGCAGCTCTACTCCGCCACTGTGGTTGAACCAGACCATGAACATATGGGAGGTCATCTGACCGGGCCTGGCGCTGTACAGGCCGGAGACCGGCCACTTGTCCAGGTTGTACATGGGGCAGGTATAGGTAGCCTGGATGGTGTTCATATCTACCGCATCAGTCTCCTTGCACGCCGGTACGATAGAACCACCGGTAAAGCTCTTGAACACCAAGCGCCCGCCGCTCGCCGCGGTGACGGACTTGCAGATGTTGTCCGATGTGATGTGCGCCGGGTTCGCTGCATCATAGGAGCTCTGCACCTTCCAGGTAATCACCTCTTCCTCGGGCGGCGCTTCCTCTTCCTCCTCTTCCTCTTCCTCCTCAGGCGGCGCTTCCTCTCCCTCAGGCGGCGCTGCCTCAGGAGCGCAACCAGCGACCACCAGGGCCACCACCGCCACCACTGCCACCAACAGAACTAATAGTTTGCTTTTCACCCTTTACCTCCTTCTAATCCGATACGGGAATCTTCAGCCTTCAACACTTGACTCCTCTTTCACATATAACTACCCCCTTTTTAACTTTTTAACCAGAGACTCAACTTCTGCAAATTACCTGCGAAGGCCATTCCACGGGCTTATAATCAAAGTGTAACCCCTGCCCTCATAGCTGTCAATACCCCCCAGCCAAACTACCCCGAATAACTGCCGGATGGCTCCCCATCACCAGCCGCACAGGCACAGTCCGGCACACTCTATAGCACCGGAACGAACTTCTCAAAGTCCAGAGCAAAGGGCTTGTAGGTGCCGTCGTCCACCTTGGCCTGGTGCTTGGCTATTTCCTCCTCGTCAAGCTCTATTCCCAGTCCCGGCGTGTCGGTAACCTCGAGATAGCCATCGACGATCTTTATCCGCGGCTTGACTGCCCAGGGAGCCACTTGCTCGTGCTCTTGAATCAGGAATGACGGGGTGGCGGCCGAGAGGTGCGCTGCCGCCATGGCGGAAACGGGCCCGAACGGGTTGTGCGGTGAAGCCTTCACCTGGTAGGCCTCGCACAGGGCGCACAGCTTCCGGGCCTCGGTCAATCCACCGATCTTCCCACAGTCAAACATGACGATATCCACCGCCCCCGCCTCCAGGTATTCCTTGAGGTCAAGCTTCGAGTTCAACCGCTCACATGCCGCGATGGGCATGTTGACGTGATCGGCAACTTTCTTCATCGACTTTACCATGCCCACGGGGACCGGCTCCTCATACCACATCAGGTTGAACTGCTCCATCAGCTTGCCTATCTTTATGGCCGTTGAAGCATTGAACTTCCCGTGGCACTCCACCAGCAGGTCAACCTTGTCCCCCACCGCCTTGCGTATCGCCCCCACTCTCTCCACCGCTGCCATGATTTCATCGGGCCTATAGCTGTGATATCCATCCCTGCCCGGCTCGAAGGGGTCGAACTTCATGGCCGTATAGCCCTCTTTCACCAGCTCCTGGGCATTCTGGCCGAGCTGCTTTGGCGTGTACTTCACCCCACCCCACGGCTCGGGATACAGGTCATCGGCCCTCTTGTCGGGGAAGGAATTCCAGGTGCCGCGGAGGTGGGGATAGAGCCTTATTCTCTTGCGGAGCTGGCCTCCGAGCAACTCGTAAACGGGCACTCCCAGCTTCTTGCCTTTGATATCCCACAGGGCCATGTCCACCGCGCTTATCAAGGAGCTGGTATAGGAGAAAGAAGTGGCGCTCATCATCTTCCGCCACAGCCTTTCGATATCAAAGGGGTCCTCTCCCACCAGCATCTTCTTTAGCAAGGCGACCTGGGCCTCAAGAATTCCCCTGTTGGAGGTGACATTCTCACCGATTCCGGTCATACCCTTTTCATTGGTATGTACCCTGGTGAATGGAAGTGGTCCGCATACGATGGCTTCGATGTCTGTGATCTTCAAACTGGACATGTTGCGCGCCTCCCTGACCAAATATTCCTGCAATCCCAGAGGTTGTAGCAGGTAAGACTAGCATAAGCTCAACGAATCAGCCTGTCAAGACCTGTGCCAGCGAAAATCGCCTGATTCTACCGCTCTCCACCGCGTCTGGATCTCGTTCCGTGGCATTGCCCGCAGCGGACGACGACTCCCGGGCCACCGGGGGAGCTACGGCAGTCCGCCTTAGTGACAGGGGCGGCACAGCGCCTTTCCCAGCCCCACGGGGGCCGCTGCGCCCCGGCCGACTTCTTGCCCCGCACGGTGTTTTCCTGCTAGACTTCGTCATCGTGCTCGACTCCAGCCGGAGGAGAACAGGGGGAGTTACGGTTTTCCCACGACAGCTACCCCCTCTTTTGCTGCTCTCTCACTGAGAAGCCGAGCCGGACACTGTAATGGAAGTGCTGAGCCCTTACAAAGAGGCGACGGGCGTCATCCTGGAGGCTGGCGGTGAGCCTCTGCGGCTGTGCTACCAATGCGGCACCTGCACCGGCACCTGCCCCTGGAACCTGGTACGCTCCTTCGTCGTCCGCCGCATCATGCACGAGGCCCAGCTCGGGGCGACCGATTTCGCCAGTGAGGACATATGGACCTGTGCCACCTGCGGGGCCTGTGTTCAGCGCTGTCCCCGCGGCGTGGAGATAATCGACGTCATGAGGGCCTTGCGCCGGGCAGTGGTCAGCCTGGGCATCGGCGTCGTGCCCGACGCCCTCCGCATCTCGGCCAAGAACATTGCCGGAACAGGAAACCCCCTGGGTGAGGAGCCGGAGAAGCGGGCCGATTGGGCCACAGGCCTGGAGGTAAAGCCATTCGCCACGGGTACAGAAATACTCTATTTCCCGTGCTGCATCCCCGCCTACGATCCCGATGCCAGGAAGATCGCGCGGGCGACGGCCAGCGTCTTCAAGAAACTTGCCGTTGACTTCGGCATCCTGGGCAGCCAGGAGAGATGCTGCGGCGAGGCCATCCGCAAGGCAGGACACCAAGACATATTCCACAGCCTGGCCCAGTCCAACATCGATACCTTCAATGACAACGGTGTCAAGACGGTGGTGGTGTCCTCACCGCACTGCTACCACACGTTCAAGAACGAATATCCCGAACTGGGGGGCAGGTTTGAGGTGATTCACGTCACCCAGTTCCTGGCCGGGCTTGTTGGGCAGGGCAAACTGGATTTCCCCAAAGAGATAGCCAAGAAGGTAATCTACTCGGACCCCTGCTACCTGGGGCGGCACAACGACATCTACGACGAACCCAGGAGGGTACTGCAGAGCATTCCGGGCCTGGAGCTGCTGGAGTTTCCCGATTCCCGGGAGGAAGCTCTGTGCTGCGGGGGCGGCGGGGGGAGAATCTGGATGGACACACCCAAGGGGGAGAGGTTCTCCGACATAAGGGTGGAGCAAGCCCTGGAGGCAGGCGCGGATACCATCGCCGTGGCCTGTCCCTACTGTTTCCTCAACTACAGAGACAGCATCCTCAGCATGGGCAAGGAGGAGGTCATCCAGGTCAAGGACATCTGCGAACTGGTTGCCGAGGCGATGCAGGCGGGACAGGAATAAGCATGGAAGAGGTGAAAGTCGGCGTCTATGTCTGCCACTGCGGACTGAACATAGCCGGCACGGTGGACTCGGAAGGAGTGGCCAACTACGCTGCCACTCTACCGCACGTGGTGGTCGGCCGTTCCTACCGCTACATGTGCTCCGATCCGGGTCAGGACCTCATCAAGAACGATATAAAGGAGCTGGGGCTCAACCGGGTGGTGGTGGCTTCGTGCTCTCCAAGGATGCACGAGCTTACGTTCCGCAAGGCCTGCCGGGACGCCGGGCTGAACCCCTACCTGTACGAGCACGCCAATATCAGGGAACACTGCTCGTGGCCTCATGCCGGTGACAAGGCGAGAGCCACGGAGAAGGCCAAGGCCCTGGTACGCGCCGCAGTGGCGCGCGTCTGCTATCACGAGCCTCTGGAAGTCCAGGAGGTGCCGGTCAACCCCAACGTCCTGGTGGTAGGCGGCGGCATCGCCGGCATTCAAGCGGCGCTGGATATCGCCGACGGCGGGAAGACAGTATACATGGTGGAACGCGACGCCTCCGTCGGCGGCCACATGATCCAGCTCGACCGGACCTTCCCCACGCTGGACTGCTCGGAGTGCATTCTCACGCCGAAGATGACCGACACCGGCCACCATCCCAACATAGAGCTGATGACCACCAGTGAGGTGGAAAAGGTCTCGGGCTACATCGGCAATTTCAAGGTCCAGATTAGAAAGAAGCCCCGCTACGTGGACCTGGAGAAATGCAACTCGTGCGGAGAATGCGCCAAGGTATGTCCCGTGGAGCTGCCCGACGAGTTTGAGATGGGCCTGCACATGAGAAAGGCGGCCTACCTTCCTCTTCCCCAGGCGGTTCCCGCGGCGTACGCCATCGACAAGAGAGGCACGCCGCCATGCCGCGCCGCCTGTCCCGCCGGCGTCAACGCTCAAGGCTATGTGGCCCTTATCTCACAGGGCAAGTTCAAAGAGGCCCTGGAGGTAGTCAGGCGGACGGTGCCGTTCGCCGGTGTCCTGGGGCGGGTCTGCACTCACCCGTGCGAACGGGAGTGCGAGCGAGGGCAGGTTGACGAAGCCATCGCTATCCGCAGCCTGAAGCGCTTCGCCGCCGACTACGAGATAGCAGCGGGCAGGGAGAAGGCGGAGCCCATCGAAGCGACGCAAGAGGCCAGGGTGGCTATCGTGGGCTCAGGCCCCGCCGGCCTG
>Ga0114919_10002035_pt1 | contig 16306 bp, 14 predicted proteins | sample BlataG_FD_88682 | JGI IMG/M metagenome (GOLD analysis project Ga0114919, IMG submission 88682) | Deep subsurface microbial communities from Black Sea to uncover new lineages of life (NeLLi) - Black_00105 metaG | ecosystem: Environmental > Aquatic > Marine > Oceanic > Sediment | place: Atlantic... | reverse complement strand
TCTAAAACGTTTTTTGACAAATCTAAGGCTCCCTCCAGGCGATGTCAAAACTCGCCTTTAGGGCTCAAACAGTTGACATCGCTTATCTTCCGCTTCGCCAAGATTTGTTTGCAAAAAACGTTTTAATGACCGCTCAAAGGAATTTCCCTTTGGGCAACAGCCCATAAATGTTCAGCTGTCGATGGCTGTTCGCTGACCCCTGATCGCTTACAATGAGGTTAAAGACATGATCAAGCCATGGCCTATAATTGAATCAAAGAAAGGGCCTGATATGGGCCTTTTTCGTATTAGAATAAACCGCTGCCGTTCCCCGAGGACAGGGCAGGAACACGATTTCTATGTAATTGATTTTCCAAACTGGGTTCAGATCTTAGCCATTACAGCAAATGATCAAGTGGTGATGATCAGGCAATACAGGCACGGCTGTGGCCAGATTCTTTTGGAATTACCGGGGGGATTGATAGACAAAGATGATATTGACCCCTGTGAAACCGCCAGAAGAGAACTCTTGGAGGAGACCGGATATCGTGTGGAGGATCTGTTCCTCTTAACAAAAACCTATCCACAGCCTGCAGTCTTGAACAATACTGGATTAACGTATCTGGCACGCGACGTAACAAGGGCTGCCAACCCTAGCCTTGACCCGGCAGAAGATATAGAGGTATGTTTAGTAGAGCTGGAGAGGATTTCGGACATGATCCGGAAGGGTGAGATATGTCACAGTCAGACTGTGATGGCCCTCAGCCTGTATTTTTTGCTTGCCAAAAAATGACAAACTCGCAAAAAGTGTTTTGTGAACGAGATTGAGCGTTTTGGGAGAAAAGCGCTTGAGATGTTCAGCGTTAAGAAATGCTAACTGTCTGAGGGCATTATACCGAGTTTTAGTCCCGCTGAATATAAGCGGGAAACATCTTAAGTGCACCTAAAATGCTCACGGATAGAGCAAAATTGACTTTTTGCGAATGCATCGGAAAATTAGGCTCCTAAGATGTGCTGCTTTTTCGATACCGTGAATGGGTGTATTGCCCCATGAAGGGTAGGCAATAGGCACCAACAAAAACTATCCCCATGGAGAAATGGGGGTAGTTTTTATGTTTTTGAGTATATTCCCTTATTGAACCTCGCTTCTAAATCGATAAAGTAATAAAAAGAGAACTTGTGTGCAAAAAAAGGATCTTGAACAGGTTTTTTTAGGTTTCACACCCAATATGTTCATGTGAAGGCTAGTTTATCACAGTAGCCTTAACAAGAATCGGTTTGCCGAGATGATTGAGGGGGTGAAGTTTTTCTTTACCCTTACTGAAAAAAAATATATAGGGAAAGCAGCAAGCACAAATCGGGAAAAACGAAAAAATTTGATATCTTTAAAGGGGAGGAAGCATTATGGGAAAGGTAGGAATTATTGGTGTTGGACAGAGTAATTTTGTCAGAGGATACCCAGGCTCAATAAGGGAGCTCGCCTTTGAGGGGTTTAAAGAGGCCATGGGGGATGCGCAGATAAAAATAAAAGATATTGATGCATCTATAATTGCCTCTGCCCCCGAGTATGATAAGCAGAGATCTCCTGCTGGGGTGATAGCCGAGTATCTTGGCCTCATTCCTCAGCCTACCTTCTATATTGAATCGATCTGCTCTTCAAGCAGTACGGCTCTAAAGGTCGCCTATTCGATGATCAAGGCTGGGTTACATGATGTTGTTGCTATAGTGGGTTTTCAGAAGATGTCGGAAATCTCATCAAGTGAGTCCCAGGAAAGAATGGGAAGAGGAGCTGATATTCAGTGGGAATCCCCGTTCGGCACCATGATGCCAGCCTACTATGCTATGTATGCCCGGGCTCATATGGCCGCATATGGTACAACATTGGAGGATCTGGCCAAGATACGGGTTAAGGCAGCTACCTACGGTCAGATAAACGAGAAGGCAGTGTACCGAAAGTCCATAACCATGGAGATGTTCACTGATCCTGAAAGCAATATGTCTGCGACCGTGGCTAAGCCTTTGAGAGTGGGAGATTGTTGTGCCAATGCAGATGGCAGTTCGTGCATCATTGTTGCAAACGAGGAAAAGGCGAATGCTATGAGTGATAAACCTGTTTGGGTTCTGGGCATCGGTGCAGCCTCTGAAGCGGTTAATATGGCCGGCAGGGATCTCTTGACCGGGTTGAGCGTAAGTATTGAGGCAGGAAAACAGGCATACGCAATGGCGGGTGTTACCTCGAAAGATATTGATGTGGCCGAGGTCCACGATTGTTTCACCATTGCGGAGATGATGGCGTATGAGAACCTCGGGTTTGCTAAGCCAGGGGAAGGCAAGGATCTGATTGCATCGAAAGAGACGTATAAGGAGGGAAGTATCCCCGTTAATGTAGATGGTGGCCTTCTGTCCAAAGGGCATCCTATTGGGGCGACAGGAGGTTCCCAGATTAGAACCATAGTACTTCAGTTGAGAGGAGAAGCCGGAGAGATGCAGGTCAAAGATCCGGAAATTGGTCTTGTCCACAATATTGGTGGTGTCGGCCTATACGGAAACGTAACTATACTGGGGAGGTAAGAGAATGGCTAAAAAAGAAGTAGACGATAGATTTAAGAAATTCGGTACCGTGAGTTTTACGGCTATTACCAAGACCAATGATTTTATAAGCTATCTAGAGGAAGGCAAGATAATGGGCACCAAGTGTAAGGACTGTGGTGCATTATATTTTCCTCCAAGATCGGATTGTTACAAGTGTTTAACTAGTAATGTGGAGTGGTTTGAGGTTTCCGGGATCGGAAAACTGTTGAGCTTTAGTGAATTGAAGTATGGACCGGTGGGATTTGAGAATGATCTTCCCTATACCATTGCTCTCCTTGATTACAGTGGCTACAAGATTTTTGGAAGAATATCAAAGGACATACCCTATGAAGATCTAGCTGTGGGGATGGAGTTAAAAACCGGCTCAACTACCCTACCGAATGGTCAGCTCAGCTATGTCTTCAAAAGGCCCTAATTAGAAAATTGTTTGACAACCGTCAACTGCTCTGCCTCACGACTCAGTGCAGGGGTGTGCGCTCTTGTCATCTATCTTATTCGTTTCTTTTACCGAACCACATTTCCTAAATATCTGAGGACACTGAAATAGACTTGATATTTGTCAGTTCTATGATAAGGCAAAAGACCTGGTCGTCGAAGTAGCCTAGAGAGTTGGGCAGGACCGCATTGACTACAAACTCATCGCTGCGGCCAAATCTTTTTGTGGCCAGACAGCGGTACAATACATAGAGACGGCGCTCGAGATGCGCGGAGGCTATGGCTACTCGGATGAGTACCATATTGAGGGGCTCTTCAGGCACGCCAACATGATCGAGATTTATGAGGGGTAGAGATCGAAAAAATCATTATGACTCAGAATCTGCTGCTTTAGACAAAGAGGAGGTCAATAACCATGAAAGGCATTGTCTCATACGGTAGTTATCTCCCGTTGAACCGAATCAACAGGGACACGGTCTCTAAGGCCATGGGCTGGCTCCATCAGGCCAGCTACATGAAGGGAGAAAAGTGTGTGGCCAATTTTGATGAAGACAGCGTCACCATGGCTGTTGCCGCTGCCATGAACTGTTTGGAGGGATATGAGAGGAATGATGTAGGTGGCCTCTACTTTGCGACAACTACATCACCATTCAAAGAAAGAGGATGCGCTGATGTAATACGAACCGCCTTAGACCTCACGAGTCACATAAAAACGGCCGATTTTTCAGGTTCCACCAGTGCCGGTACATCTGCACTGATTGCCGCACTTAACGGTATTGATGCTGCCTCGGCAGAGAGCATACTTTTGTGTGTGTCAGATGTCAGGTTAGGTAAACCCGGTAGCTCTCAAGAATTGAGTTTTAGTGATGGTGCAGCATCTCTCCTGTTAGGAAATGAAGGGGTAATTGCAGACTATGAGGGCTCCTATAGTGTTTCCTATGATTTTCCTGATCATTGGAGAACGGAGAATGACAAAACTGATAGGGCCTGGGAAGATAGATTTGGGAGGGAAGAGGGGTACAGGAAGTTCATACCCGAGGCCATCTCAGGGCTTCTAAATCAATACAACGTCAGCCTGCAGGATATAGCGAAAGTGATCTTTCCAGGCATGTACCCTCGTGACCATGCTGCAATATGCAAGCGAATGGGATTTGATCCAAGCCAGGTTCAAGATCACCTGATGACTGTCATGGGAAATACAGGCACCTGTTACCCGTTGGTGCTATTAGTCGCGGCCTTAGAAGATTCAAAACCTGGTGATAGGATGATAGTGGCCGGTTTTGGTAATGGGAGTGATGCGCTGTTATTTCAGGTGACTGACGAGATAGAAAAGGCACAAGGCCAAAGGAGGGGGACTAAAAGATACTTAGAGTCAAAAAGGGAGCTGAATAGTTATGAGAAATATCTTGCGTTTCGGAATCTAATTTCGCCGGAAGGAGGGATCAGGGCAGAGGCCATACCGTACACGGCTATGTCTCTTGTATGGAGAGATAGGCGAGAGATAATAGGTCTCTGCGGGACACGGTGTAAAAAATGTGGAACGCCTCAGTATCCTGCACAGAAGGTATGTGTTAATCCTGAATGCGGGGCAATTGATGAGATGGAACCCTACCGGTTTTCTGATAGAAAAGCGAAGATTTTCAGCTTTACTGGTGATCTTTTGGCCTTTACACCTGAGCCACCGGGGGTCTATGCGGTTATTGATTTTGATGGAGGTGGCAGGTTCTGGTTTGATGTGACAGATTGTGATGTTGAATCCATGGAGATCGGAATGCCTGTTGAGATGAGCTTTCGGAGAAGGTACGTTGATGAAAGAGGTGGTATTGTTGGCTATTTTTGGAAGGCGGTACCGATTTAATTGTAAGTCATAGCAAATATAGACCTAAAGGAAAATATTTTGGGGTAGTTCTGGATATTTGGAATGCCAAATATCAAAGTTCAAAGCTCAAATGAATGTCAAAATCCAAAGGCCCAACCGGAAAGGCTTTAGCATTTAGATATTTGGATTTGATTTGACATTTGGGCTTAGTCATTTGACATTTCCATGAATAAGGTCAGCAAACAAAATACAAAATTGCATCTCAATTATTTTCCCAAGAAGCATTTTGTCAAAACAATCAATTAGGGGATAACCATGGCTGAAGGGATCAAGGATAAGGTTGCTATTATTGGAATGGGCTGCACCAAATTTGGGGAACACTGGGACAAAGGCTCTGAGGATTTGATTGTTGAGGCATTTACTGAAGCAATTGAGGATGCAGGCATTGAGAAAAAGGACATCCAGGCAGGCTGGTATGGCTCTTGTTATGATGAGTTGAATGTTGGCAAGTCAGCTTTACCTCTGAGCAGGACGTTAAAGCTCCCCTTCATACCGGTAACCAGGGTTGAGAACCTTTGTGCCAGTGGTTCTGAGGCACTCCGGGGAGCAGTGTACGGGGTCGCCTCTGGTGCTTATGATATTGCACTGGCCCTTGGGGCAGAAAAGCTCAAAGATACAGGATATGGTGGTCTTTCAGAGGTAAGTACGATTTTAGGTACGAAAAACAGGGTTATCTTTCCGGCTATTAGCGCCCCCGGTGCGTTTGCAATGATGGCCAACCGGTATTTCTCCAAGTATGGCATGACAACCGAGGAAGGTAAACGGGTCCTGGCCAAGATATCAGTTAACAGTCATAAAAATGGTGCAAAAAATCCGAAGGCTCACCTCCAGAGGGTTATCACAGAGGAGGATGTATTAAACGCACCTATTATCGCTTCCCCCCTTGGTCTTTTTGATTGCTGCGGTGTCAGTGATGGGGCAGCAGCGGCTATTGTGTGCAGGGCTGATATGGCCAAAGATTTCAGGGCAGATCCTGTATTAGTAAAGGCACTTCAGATCGGGATCAGTTCAGGGGAGGAACTGGGGTTCACCAAATGGGATGGTACCTCTGTTGAGACAACAGCCAGGACAGCTGTTAGGGCGAATAAAGAGGCAGGTATAAAAAATCCCCGCGAAGAGGTCAGCATGATGGAACTGCACGACTGCTTTTCCATCACCGAGCTCGTCACCTATGAGGATTTGCAGATATCACCGAGGGGAAGGGCAAGAAATGATATTGAAGACGGCTTCTTTGCCTTAGAGGGCAAGATACCCTCGCAGCCTGATGGGGGCCTCAAATGCTTTGGCCATCCTATCGGGGCCTCTGGGCTACGGATGTTATACGAGATGTACAAGCAACTGCAAGGAAAGGCCGGGGAACGGCAGATTAAGGATCCTCGGATCGGTCTTACCCACAACTTGGGTGGATTTCCACAGATGAATGTGGTGAGCATGGTAATCGTGGGATTGTAGAACATAGATAATTATTCAGCTACTAAGTCACCAAGACACAAAATTGGTGACTTCGTGTCTTGCCCCGCCCCGTTCCGGGTCGGGGCGGGGCGGGGTGAATATTAACGTCATTATCTCAAGGAAGGGAGGGAAAGATGGATTTTGCTCTATCAGGCGAAAGCAAGATGATGGTAAAGGCCGCTCGGGATTTTGCTGAGCGGGAAATCGAACCAATTGCAGCCAAGATCGAGGAAGAAGATGCACTTCCCGATGATATCTTGCAAAAGTTCGCCAAGGCAAGAATGTTGGGCATGATGATCCCCAAGGAATACGGCGGTATTGGGTCAAGCGCTCTTAATGTTATTTTGATTCTGGAAGAGCTGGCCAAAACAGGATCGGCGGCCGCCTTTCTAGTGGCTTTTTGCAACAGCGTTGCGGAAACGGTCTATCAGTGGGGTTCAGAGGATATACGAAAGCGCTTTGTCCCTCCCCTCTGCGACGGTTCGAGTTATCCAGCTATGGCATTTACCGAACCAGGTACTGGGTCAGACCCAACAGCAATTACCACTACTGCTACGCCAGATGAGGATTATTACATATTAAATGGGACAAAGCGATTTATCTCCCATGGGCGCAGAAAAGGTTACGGAGTTTTTTATGCAAACGACGAAACCGGGAGAATAACAGCATTTGTGGTAGACAAGAGTTCTGAAGGTTACACATGCTCTAAACCATGGGCCCTGATGGGTCTCGCTGGTCAGGGTTTGGTAGATGTTTTTCTAAAGGATGTAAAGGTACCAAAAGAGAATATCCTTGGTGAGAAAGGAAAAGGTTTTCATATCCTACTCAGGTGGATTGCTGGGGAAAGGGTTCAACAGATGGCATTTATGGTTGGTATGGGGCAGGAGTGCCTTAATGAATCCTTGAAATTTGCAAAAGAGAGAATGGTCAGGGGCAGGCCAGTAACCGCAATGCAGGGGTTCCAGTGGATGTTGGCAGAGATGCATGCCTCTATTGAGGCCTGTAGATGGTGGACCTACCGGGTCGCTTCCAAGCAGGACGAAGGCGACGATATCCAGGTGGATTCAGCCGCATTGAAGCTTTTTGTAGTCCCTACCATCCAGGAGGTTGCCAGAAAGGGCTTACAGATACATGGCTCTTATGGGTACTGCAAGGACTACAAGATAGAAAGACTCTACAGGACTATCGCCCATGCGGGCGTCACTGCTGGGAGCACCGAGATTCAAAAGACGCTGGTTGGTTCCGCACTGGGCCGCTCGAAAGAAAGCTAAGCACTCCCTTCTAAGTATTTTAATTGTATAGGAATTTCCTTTTTTAGACAGGATAGACCTGCTCGCCACCTGCCTGCTTGTGCCTCGCAATGGCAGGCGGGTCGCGATCCCGCTAGGCGAGGCAGGCAGGCAGGCAGGATGTTTAGGATAAAAAGAATATAAGAAGATCATGTTAATTTTGTTAATCCTGTCAAAAAAATTCCGCCGCAGGCGGCTAAGTTCATGTCTAGGTCTGCGGCGAAATCAAGCTCTGCTACTTTTAGAATTTATGATTTTATCACAGATCTAAAGACATGAGATGATGGATATCGTTGTCTGTATCAAGCAGGTGCCGGAAACGAATGAAATCGGTTGGGATCCTAAGACAGGTACCCTTATAAGGGAGGGTGTCCCCGGCATTCTCAATCGTAATGACAAGAATGCCCTGGAGGCAGCGCTCCAGTTGAGAGAACAGCACGGAGGTTTGATAACCGCCCTTTCAATGGGCCCTGCCCAGGCAGATGAGTCCCTCAGAGAGGCCCTGAGCATGGGGATTGATAAGGCAATATTGCTGTGTGACAGTGTCTTTGCCGGGGCAGATACCTTATCTACCGCTTATGCTCTGAGCCTTGCCGTAAACAAGATAATGAGGTTCGATCTCATCCTCTGTGGCAAAGAGACCTCGGATGGCATGACAGCCCAGGTAGCTCCTCAGATTGCGGAATTCCTCAATCTGCCGCAACTGACCGGTGCAACAGAGATTGCCATAGAGAATAAATCGGTGAGGATAAAACAAAAACTGGAATACAGCTTTAGAGTCGTGGAAGCGTTTTTCCCTGCTGTGATAACCGTGGAAAGAGGGATTAATCAGCCAAGAATTCCTCCCATGGACAGTATCATGGAGGCGTATAGAGACAAGGAGGTACAGGTGTGGGGGGCTGGGGATCTCGGAGGTGATTCAGCGCGCTACGGGCTTAAGGGTTCCCCGACACAATCCCGAAACATTTATACGAAACAGGTAAAAAAGGGAAAGGTGACTATTCTGGAAGGGGAGCCAGATGAGGTAGCCGGTAAACTGATTCAAACATTGAAACTCAAGGGTCTGCTCTGAGGTTAAATGTCAGTTGTAAATCAAAGTGAATATAAGGGATTATGGGTCTTCATTGAGCAGGGAGACGGAAACCCGGCAAGGGTTTCCCTTGAATTATTGGGGGCGGGGCGCAGTCTTGCAGACAAGCTCGGTGTCCAGGTTACAGCGCTCCTTATCGGTGAGGGGGTTTCTGAAATTGCGCAGGAGCTGATCTACTTCGGGGCAGACACAGTGATCATAGCAGATGATTCGGTTGCAAAAGACTACCGGACCGAGGTCTACACCGATATTATTGTTGAACAGGCGCTCAAGGATAGGCCTGAGATACTCTTGATAGGAGCAACGTGTATCGGAAGAGATTTGGCGCCACGGATTGCTGTACGGTTAAATACAGGATGTACAGCGGACTGCACCGAGCTGGATATTGACAACGAAACAGGCTTGATGGTGGCCACAAAGCCTTACTTTGGCAGGAACCTCATGGCAGACATTACCTGCCCCGTTCACAGGCCCCAGATGGTAACCGTGAGACCAGGTGTCATGGAATTAAAGGCTCAAGACAGAGAAAGGAAAGGGGAGCTCATTTGCGTAGATGTAAAGGTAAAAGAGGAGGATACCAGGGTCAAGGTTATTAAGACTGTTAGTTCAGTTCCTGATGGAGTGCCTTTAGAGGAGGCAGATAAGGTTGTGGCTGGCGGGATGGGTGTTGGTGATGCACAGGGATTTGAAACGCTGCGGGAATTGGCTGGTCTCTTGGGGGCTCAATTAGGAGCAACGAGCCTACCGGTAGATGAGGGCTGGATTTCTGAGGATTATAAGATTGGTCAGACAGGAAAGACAATTAAACCGATACTCTACATAGGTTGCGGTGTTTCAGGTGCCATACAGCACTCAGCTGGTATGATAAACAGTGAGTGCATCATAGCCATCAATACCGATCCAAAGGCTGACATCTTTAACTTTGCCGACTACGGTATTGTCGGGGATGTCAACAAGATTGTTCCAGCGTTGATTGACCAATTGAAGGCTCTTAAGGGGTAGGAGGAAGAGATCTAAGAATAGGGGTCAATCCCTAATAGGCTTAAAGCTAAATCCTCAAAATACGATCTATTCTCAAGTTTCGCTTTCCAGGAATGAGGAACAGCTTCAATTCCGAGATATGCGCCGCAGACGGCACATGCCATTGCGCCCAGGGTATCCCGGTCGCCCCCGTGGAGGATAGAGCAAAACAGGCACTCCTCAAATGAGTTGGGATAGCGCAGGAAAGAGAAGAGTGCAAAAGGCAGCGATTCATGCACGGCAACGGTACGACCAAGCTGCCGGGCCGCAACAGATGGTGAGGTATCAGTGGCAATCAGTTTCTGAACATCAAGAATCTTACCCTTCATTTCAGGGGTCCTTGCAAAATCAAATAGTGAAGCAATAAACACCTCTTGGGGGAATGCCTCCCTTGGGTCAAGTTTCACTGCAAGAGCGACTGCCTCTGCCTGAACTGCCGCACCATCTTTGCCCACAGGATGTGCATGAGTGACGGCGGCAGACATATGTGCTATCTGATAGAGATCAGATGAGTTGTGAAAGAAGAGCCCCACAGGAACAATCCGCATGGCAGCGCCATTGCCGAGGGAACCTGTACCTCCAAAGAGCATTTTCGCAGCTTCAGCATAGGTGATACCCGATTGTTCTACCATGGTGAAAATAGTCGGCGGCCCAGAGGCATAACCCCGCCACGGTTCCTTCTTGAAGTTTTTTCTAAATGTTTCTCCCAGGTCTTGTTGATCAAGACAACCCTTTTTTGTAATAGACTCGGCAAGGCCAATGGCCATGGCGCTATCGTCTGTGTAGCGGAATTCTTTCAATCGGTCCAGTTGGGCACAAAGCTCGTCTTTCCTGTGATAGCGGAACGCAAGCTCACCAACGGCATCGCCCAGAGCGCTTCCAACCATACCACCAAGGTATTTTGCCTTGATATTGTTCATCGTCACGTTTTTCATTTACCGTATCATATTATCTGCACATAGCCAATTTCTTCAAAACAAAGCCTCCTGAGAAAAATATGAATAATAGGCTCAGAAAATGGTTGGCAGAGGCTAAAAAGGACTATATATTTGTTGCTGAAATAATGGATTGGTATCGGAGTCTCCTCTATGGATCTTATTGTTAGGGTAAAAGAGATCAAAGGAACCTGCCCGGTCTACCGTGTTGGAGACTCAATCCTTATACGAGAAGGGTATATCCTGGATACCAAGAAGAGCTCTACAGTGTGTATGCACTCCCTGGCCTCCCTGATGCCATACTACGTTGCCCTTTCTAAAGGGATTTCTCCACAGACTCTGGGCCTTTCAGGAGGAAAAGGTGACAGAGCCTATCTCCAGTGCCTTGACCCGTGTGAAATTACTGGTGGGGGAACCGTTGTCTTTGAAATCTCCTCAGATGGCGCTTAAAACACACCATGTATTGCTCTGCCATCGTATGCCGGGTTCCCCGAACACTGTCAGATACTACAGAATGCCTGCCCCCAGATTCATTTTGGTCTGTTCCGCCAAGATAAGCGAGCATTAATCTGTAATTGGAAATCGGGATAAACCTTGACATTAGAAACTTTTCTAAATATTGTCCCTTTTCAAGGTGACTAAACCCAAAAAAATGAAAGGAGGTTTTCTATGAGTAACGATCAGGGGAACGACGGCTATGGAATCACGGTTTTTAGACCGGGAACCCCACCGGGCGTGAAAGGGAGGGGAATGATCTTTTTCATTATTCTTTGCCTGATCATCCTGATTCAGGCGTTTTATTGGCTGTTTGCTAATTCGGTCAAGCCATTCGTACTGGGAATGCCTTTTGGCATGTTCTTTATCGTGCTTTTCATTGCAATTGAATTTGTAGTGCTTCTGATCCTTTACTTCGCTGAAGCGAAGGATGTCTCGGAAGGAGGTGGTACCTAATGTCATGGATCACGGTTACCATAATAATCTTCATCTATTTGCTCTTTATTCTGTTTCTGGGAACCGCGGGAGGTCGTGGCAGGGAAAGGTCTGTTGTTGAATATATTGCGGCCAGCAGGAACCTTGGTTTTTTTGTGATGTACTTCTTGATGGGGGGGGCTATTTTTAGCGCCTTTGCCTACCTGGGCGGACCTGGGTGGGCCTATTCCAAGGGGGCGGCAGCCTTCTATATCTTAGGGTACTGCGCTCTGGGCCTGGTGCCTTGGTGGCTATGGGGCCCCCGAGCGCTGCGGGCGGGCAAGAAATTTAAGTATGTGACCCAAGCGCAGCTCTTTACGGATCGGTTTCAATCCAATGCCTTGTCCGTGATCATTGCGATCGTTTCTGTGCTGGCTTTCATCCAGTATATTACGCTGCAGATGAAGGGCAGTGCCTATATTTTTGAGATCGCTTCAGGAGGACGCATACCGTTTTGGGCCGGGGCGCTCATCGCCTATGTGGTGGTTGTTATCTACGTCTTCTATGGCGGTGTGCGAGGTGTGGCCTGGACCAACGTCTTCCAGGGCGCCTTTATGATTGTCATTGCCTGGGTACTCGGGCTCTACTTTGCCTATAAGCTTTATGGCGGGCCTTCGGAGATGTTTCGGCAGATCATGGATGCTAATCCGACCCATCTGCTTGTCGGTCCTGGAACCAAAATGAGCTTTGCCGGGTTCAGCAGTGCATTGCTGGTGTCGGTGCTGGGATTTGCCATGTGGCCTCATTTGTTTATGAAGGCGTACACAGCGCAGAGCGAGAAGGTGCTCAAGCAAACCATCGTTATGTATCCCACCTTCGCCATCTTTATGGTACCGGTGCTCTTTATCGGATTTGCCGGAATTATGCAGGTGACTCCCGATGCATTGGGCGCTCCTGATCGGATCTTACCGTGGATGTTTATGCACCTGAAATTTCCTGCTATCATCGTAGGATTGGTTCTGGCCGCAGCCCTTGCCGCTGCCATGTCCACTCAGGACACCATCACCCACGCGGCGGGTTCCATCTTCGCTCAGGATCTTGTGGAGCCCTTGAAAAAGGAAAAGCATACGGACAAAGAGGCAACCCGGTGGATCCGTATTTCCGTAGTGGGATTCGGGGCGGTCTCGTATCTGGTGGCCATCTTTGGTGGGCAGACACTGGTTTCGTTGCTGCTGGGGGCTTACGGATCTATCGTTCAGCTGCTCCCGTTGGCTGTGGCAACATTCTTCTGGCCGAGGGCAACAAAGGCCGGGGCAATCTGCGGAGTCCTTGTGGGCGTGCTGTTCAATTTTGGGATTGTGCTCAATTTCATCCCGATGTTTTGGGGCATCCATGCAGGAATCCAGGGTCTGGTCCTCAATTTTATCGTTCTGATCGTTGTCTCCCTGCTCACCAAGCCTATGGATAGGGAACACGTCCAAAAGTTTGTCACCTTGTAAGCTGCCGGCGAGATGAAGTTTTCCTTCATCTCGCCCAGCTACCTATCATGCTGCAACCTAAAAGTCAGTTTCAATTTAGACAGGGCCTGGAGTACGCTGGTAGGTGGCGTCTGTTTTGAGACAACCTCAAATGTTAAGGGTACTGGTATGCTGGATTTTACAAAACTCGTGCGTGAACATAAAGACCTTATCACTAGATTACGTCGAGACCTACATCTGATTCCAGAACCTGCTTACACGGAAAAGAAAACCGCCGCTTATGTAGCGGACTACTTGGGCAGTGTGGGGCTTGAAGTGCAGACGGGAATTGCTCAAACCGGTGTCGTGGGCTTGATGAAGCTTGCTGGTCCCGGCAAGACCCTGATGATCCGATCTGACATGGATGCCCTTCCTGTTACCGAAGCAACAGGCCTTCCTTTTGCTTCAACCCACGAGGGGGCCATGCATGCATGCGGTCATGACGGCCACATGTCTATGGTATTGGGTGCTGCAACGATTCTGAACAAGGTTAAGGATAAGTTGAACGGGAACATCAAGTTCCTGTTTCAGCCTGCTGAAGAGGGCCCTGGAGGCGCCAAACCCATGATCGAGGCAGGTGTTATGGAAAATCCCCACGTGGATTTCTCCGTAGGGTGTCATGTGTGGCCTGCCATACCAGAGGGAAGCATAGGAGTGAAGGCTGGGTATCTCATGGCGGCAATGGATCGCTTTGACATTAGAATTATTGGGAAAGGGGGCCATGGCGCCATGCCTCATTTGTGCGTGGATGCACTTGAGGTGGGTACCCAGGTCGTTAACGCACTACAACGCATTCCAAGCCGGCAGATGAATCCCTTGAGCCCAACGGTCGTCACTGTGGGCAGTTTCCAAGCCGGCAGCACCTTTAATGTTATCCCTGGGGAAGCGGAGATGTGCGGTACGACAAGGACGTTTGACCGAGATATCTGGAAATCCTGGCCCGAGCGCATTGAAAAGATTGTCCGTGGCGTGTGTGAGTCAATGGGTGCGGATTACGAATTGAAATATACGCAAGGATATCCGCCGTTGCTTAATGACGAATCTATGGCTGAGGTGGTTCGCAAATGCGCAGCAGATGTGGTGGGCGAAGAGCGGGTCATTGAACCTGAGCAGACCATGGGTGGTGAGGATATGGCATTCTACCTGGAAAAATCGAAAGGGTGCTTTTTCTTCCTAGGTGTGGGGCGTGAGGGATGTGCCTCCCTTCATAACCCGAAATTCGACTTGAATGAAGATGTCCTCTTGACAGGCGTTGAGACATATTGCCGCGTTGCCTTTGAATTGCTGGGGTAGATTTATCTGGCTGTTCCATATATCTCCTTCCCAAATCAATAAACCGCAGATCGACGCAGACTACCGCAGACAAATATCCGGCCGACTGTGGCCGGATATTGACCGTCATGCCCTCACCCGTAGGGACTCTCGTCCCACCGGGACGGAGTGGGCATAGGTAAGCCATGCCTCTGTATTTTTCTCTGCAGCATGAACATTTCGTGAAGCGAATGCGTCTTTTATTTGGCCAGGGTCGGCCAAACAAAACGTCCGTGTATATGTGCGTGTGTCCGCGGTTAAAATTGATTGCGTGAAGGTCGAAAAGGTGGGGAGACTGTCCCTGGGTCTGCTGTTAATCTGCGGTTGAAGTATGGTATGCATCAAGACCCTGAGGATCTGAATGTTTGAGTTAGAATCTGGGTCGATATCATCTCATACCTTGAGGTGTTGATATTCCTATGAGATATTCACCCTTTGTATATTGAATGTCTTGGCAAAATCTGTACTTTGATTCAGATGTCTCGCTCTTATGGTTCTCCCTTTAATACACAACACAAGCTTGGTTCGATTGATTGACCCCATTCAACACTTCCGAGCAATTCTAGGTCCTTCTAGAATGCCGGCCCTGAGTTCTTCGAGCAGGGCCAGGTTCTCTCCAAAATCTGAGCTGGCTGCCGCGTAAATGTCTCTCATGTCCTCCACAAGCCTGTAGCGGTCTCTCTCGCCAGTCTCTTTTTCCAATATTTTCAGAAGCCTTTCCCTTGTCTCGGGATTTGCAATCGCCGAAATATCCCGGCCAAGCAATCTCGCGCTGGCCCTCGTGTAGTCATAACTTCCACTTTCTCGGAGAATCTCGATTAAGTCTGCTTCTTCTTCAAAGAGGCGTGCCTCATTTCCCGCATCAATGTGACTGCGCATCAGAAATCCTAAATCCTTAGCATCCTTACTCTTTTCAGGATGCCTATCATCCCAAGAAATTAGTTTCATGAGAGCTAAGCCAGCTTGGTTTGCGAATTTGATATCCAGATCCGGCTTTCTCTTCAGCCTAACAGTCAAAGAATTTTGATATGATTCATCGAATCCGAGCGTGTTCATTTCGACTTCGTGATTCGGAGGCCAGGAGAACGATCCACCCGGATCTGCAATTGCGCCAAAAGGGATGATATCAATGAATACACTTCCCTGATATTTCAGCCTTTGGGGCTCCCTTGTGGGTTCGAATCTTCCTGTTGCAACCAGGGCCTCTCTTAGCTTGATATACTGATCCCAATCAGAGACTTTCACGCCCAGATCGATGTCATTAGTCGCTCGGATTGTCTCGATGCCGTAGCCGTATTTGAGAATAGTGTCTCGTGCTGTTGCACCGACAACAAAGAAAGGAGCGCTCATAGATTCAGCTACGTTTGCTATGTTCTCAAAAAGCTCAACGGTGAATCTGTCAATCTTCCCTGATAAGTCGAGCAATTTCTTTGTCATAGATTATCCTTGCTGTCTCAATGTTCCTAGCATCAGCAGTAGCGAGCAAATCCGCGTATATTAGGACGGGATGAGTCAAGTTAGGGTATTCCCAATCAGGTTCGAATTTCCAAAACTTCCTCAAGATCTCGATATTTCCATCCGGGTCTTGTCTTATTCTATTTTTTATTAGCCATTCAAAAAGCACTTTGAGTTCGCGGGTGTAGATCGTCGCCGTCTGCGGCTTCAAGTGTTGTGCGAGCTTGGCTGCTGCGATTTCTCCTCCCCAATACGTTTCTGGGCCGGGAAGCTCAGTCTCCTTCCACCAGTCTGTATTGGCGGCTTTGAATGTCCCTAGTAACTTCTTGGGCCTTAGTTGTTCTGGATACGCCGTTGCCCACCGCGCCAACAGTTTCTCCTTCTGAATTAGGCGCCGACCCCGTTTCCCCATTTCAACCAGATTTCCCATTTGTCTCAAATCC
>Ga0114919_10002034_pt1 | contig 16307 bp, 13 predicted proteins | sample BlataG_FD_88682 | JGI IMG/M metagenome (GOLD analysis project Ga0114919, IMG submission 88682) | Deep subsurface microbial communities from Black Sea to uncover new lineages of life (NeLLi) - Black_00105 metaG | ecosystem: Environmental > Aquatic > Marine > Oceanic > Sediment | place: Atlantic... | reverse complement strand
GTATGGGTATGAAAAAAGCTATTATTGACGAAGTCAATGGAGGTTTGTTTTGAGAGGTTCCCCCACCCGGATCACAACGAGCGGAGCGAGTTGTAATCCGGTTCTAATTGAAACGAGGATTCTTTCGGGAGTCTGGATATTAAAAAACCTAATATTGACGGAGTCAATGGAGGTTTGTTTTGAGAAGCCCCCCACCCGGATCACAACGAGCGTAGCGAGTTGTAATCCGCCTTACGCGACAATTATTCTTTCAGAAGTATGGGTATGAAAAAAGCTATTATTGACGAAGTCAATGGAGGTTTGTTTTGAGAGGTTCCCCAACCCGGATCACAACGAGCGGAGCGAGTTGTAATCCGCCTTACGCGACAATTATTCTTTCAGAAGTATGGGTATGAAAAAAGCTTATATTGACGCCCGCCTGAATGACGAAGTCGGGCAGGAAGTCAATAGAGGTTTGTTTATCCCCTGGTTATTGTATCAAGAACACCCCTCACATATCCGACTGATTCGGCTAATCCCGGCATGGGGTTATCTGCATCCTTTTCGAACTCGAAGGCGATTTTTCCTGTATATCCTTTTTTGATTAAAACTTTGAGAAAACCGGGAATATCAATTACACCACGACCTATTTCAATGGTCCCGCCTTCTTTTGTGGCTGAGCTTACATCCTTGATATGAACATCATGGATCCGGCCGAAGTATTTCTCAGCAGGGATAGAAGGGTCGATGCCAAGCCGCCGGGCATGTCCGATATCGATGCAGAGACCCATCCCCGGATCCATGTCTTTGATTTTCTCATAAGCACTTTCCGGACTTGGGTACCGTTCATCTCCGGGACCGTGATTATGGATAGCCAGTTTAATGCCATACTCTTTCACTTTTTTCTCCACAAGCGGCAGCAGATGATGTTCCGGCACACCTATGATCACCTTCATGCCAGCCAGGCGGGCATATTCAAAAGCCCGGTTTACTTCCTGCTCGTTTTTCATGTAAATCACACCACCTCCATACAGGGTGATTCCGGCATCTTGTACCTTTTTTACAACTGCCTGAATTTCAGCCTCTGAACTGTCAATGGGCAGGTGAAAACTTTTAAAGGCAATGTATTCTATCCCTAAACGACGGGTCATTGAAAGTGTTTCATCCAACTTGAACTTCCTGAAAGTGTAGGATGCGATGGCGAGCTGAAAGGGGGTGTTCCCGGGAGGTGTCTGAAGCATAAAAGGATGATCTGCCGTTTTAAAGGAAAACAGGGCTGCTCCTGTCAACCCCAGACCGGAGATCTTTACAAATTTTCTGCGGGAATGGTTTTTCATGATGAATTAGATTTTGTTGAAATTGAACATTTAATGATTGTAGTTATTTTTATCTGTCTACAATTCAAAGGTAGGAAAATTGAGGAATTTCCGGTAAATTTATTCAGAAGATATGTGAAAGCGGCAGTGAAAGCAGCAAACGGAAAATGCCTGGTCTATCCGGGAATCGCCTGTCGTTCTTCTCATATCATTTTCTCCTTCCTATCCTGATAGATGAGGCGGCATACATTCAGAGTTCTGGTAGTATCACCATTTCCTCCCATCGAACGCCTGTTGAGAACGACGGTACATACTAAAGCAGTTCTACGCCACCAACGGTCTTCTGAATGCGCCCAATTATTAAGCAATTCCTCTGATACCTGACCGCGTTGCCATGCTGGGCCAGCTAAAAATATTGCGAAATCATCTACAACTCCCCAGCTATCAATTCCTTTTCCAAATTCCTCGAGTTCTTTAACACCTATTAATTTAATTGCTGTTTTATGATATCGAATTAATTCAAATGCAATCCAGCGATAATTATAATTATTTATGAAATATCTTGCAAAATTTAAAATTTGTTTGGGTGCTGCATTTTCAAGCTTTTTTGAATATATTTTACGGATTCTTCTAAGATTTGGAGTGTTCTTCACTTGTACTTTTTGAATATCGTCAAAAAGTTCTTTGGCAACTTTCTTGTAATCAAAAATTTCAATCATTTTAAAATGTGTTAATATCGATTATCCGCCCAATATATATTCTACTGCATATTACCATATAATATTTGTTGAACTAAACCTCCTTACGTCGGTAGTTTTATCTCTACCGGTTTCAAGAGGTTTGCACAGATGGGTCATGCCGACATTTCCAATACCCTTTTCCCGTGCGGAGAAAGCGCTGGAATATCTTTCCCGGTATGTGAATCGCATCGCCATTACCGATCGCAGGATATTGCATATAAGGGACGGTAAAGTACTGTTTTCATGGAAAGATTATCGAAGCATGGTGTTGTCTATTCAACTACATCCCTTTTTTATGGCTCAACTGCGCCTTAAATCCTATTTTGTTATGGCTCGTTAATTTTTCATTAAAATGGCAAATCATCTTCTTCATCTGAATTCTTTCCTAAATCATACCACCCTGATAATTGTAACCAGCATTTTGGTTCTTCCCCTTCATTAAAGGTTACCCATCTCGCTAATGAAACTCTCAATAATGTTCCTGCTGGTATAGTATCAACTATATCTTCAAATCCTTTGAATTTTATACTTCTCCAAACAGATTGACTGTTCCATTTGGTGCTACTTCTAACATCACATCGTTTGGGGTTTTGATTATTAGCTTTTTAAGTTTATTTTTCGTTCTTGTAATATGGTTTAAGTCAATTCCAAACTTTCTAACAACTACTACTGTCATATATTTGTGACCTTTTTTTACTGCAAACTCATCTATCGCAATATGTTTAACATGCTTAATATCAGGTCTTCCATAATGCAACTGTAAATGCTCCTTTTGTATCTCTTTTACTATGTCCCAACTCATTCCCAAATGATTTGCAACATCCTGTATTGTCCCGATTTTAGATAATTCCAGAATATAACGTTTCAAACTACGTGTATAAGTTTTTTTGCTTTCTGCATATTTTATATGTTCTTGTCTGACTGATCCACATTCTTTACATTCCAGTCGCTGTATTATTGCAAGCATAAATACTTGTTTCTTTCCAATTGGTATGGTCCTGAATAATCTCTCAACTTTCCCTGACTTAATTACATTATAACTTTTACATTTTGAGCATTGTAACTTGCTGTCTTTCGTTTTTATTTTTACTGCTATTTTCCCATATTTGTATTCGCATTTCAGTACATTTTGATGCTGTATGCCAAAAGCATGATAGAGTAAACTGGTATTCATTTTTTTGAAAGTTTTGGTGAAACCTTCAATATAATGTTTTACCAGTTTATTTTTTACTTTTACCTACGCATCTTCCGGATGAACCATATTTATATTAGATAACTTTGAAATTAATTCTATTTTTCTTTATTAAACGCCTGATAAACAGAATGTAAAGAATAATATGGTTTGTCATTAATAGAAAATTGTAAAACTAATATTGGAGGAATCAAAATGTTTACAAATACTCAAAAAAGGGTTATTAGCAATTTCGTTTTATTAATAATTGCTGTTTTTTCTTTCTTAAACTTGCAAGCTGCTTTTGGTCAGGTGTTGAAAACATTCAAAACCCCGGCTACCCATCCCACTGGTATGACTTTCGACGGGAATTATATCTGGCTGGCCGATAACATGACTTATAAGATTTACAGAATAAATCCTGACAATGGGGAAGTCGTAAAAACCATTAAATCACCAGGTTTTGACCCGGTAGGACTGGCATGGGATGGAAAATTGTTGTGGTGTTCCGATGCACAGGAGGGATGGATTTATGGGATTAATGTTGAAACCGGAATCGCTGAAAAGATACTTGAATCAAATTCGTCCAAACCTGCCGGCCTGGCATTTGACGGAGAATTTTTGTGGCTGGTTGATAAGGGTGAAAAGAAGTTACTTAAAATAAACAGAACTGATGGTATGATGCATGAAAATATTCCGGCTCCGTCGGGCAACTCCAATGGGATCGCTTTTGATGGAAAATATATTTGGGTAACCGATAATGGCGATGACATGCTTTACCGGGTTGATCCGGAATCCGGTCAGGTGATTACATTCATCCCGTCAATCGGTCCATATCCTTATGGCATTTGTTGGGATAAAAAAACACTTTTATGTGCTGATTACCAAAAGTGTGAAATTTATCAACTCGACTTAGAGAATAAAGAATTTATAACGAAAAAAGAACCAAAGGTTTACTACTGGGAAATCATGCATGATTTTAGAAATTACGGGCCGGATAATGTGGATGAACTGGATATTTATATTGCTGTTCCAAAAGATCAGGATAATCAAATTATTTTAGGGGATATTCAATACGAGCCGCAACCGGCTGAATTTGTACAGGATCAATGGGGGCAGAAGTTTGCTCATTTTTTTTATGAAAATATTAAACCCGGGACATTTTTATTGCCCAAAATGAAACTCAAAGTTAAAAATTATCATACCGAATATTTGATCTTTCCGGAGAAGGTTGGCTCACTTGAAGACATTCCTGAAGAGATAATGAAAAAGTATCTTACTGACGGAACGAAATTTGATATCAATCATCCCCTTATCCGGGAAGGAGTGAAGAAAGCAATTGGCAATGAGAAACACCCTTATTGGATGATGAGAAAAATATTTGATTATATCTGTGAAGAAATAGATTATAAATTGAAACCCCTGGGCGGCTGGAATCCGGCGCCGACTGTTTTAGAAAGAGGAACTGGTTCTTGCAGTGAATATACTTTTATCTTTATAGCTATGTGCCGTGCCGGCGGGCTTCCGGCAAGATATGCCGGTTCGATCGTAGTAAGAAACAGAGACAAGGGAATCGATGATGTGTTTCACCGCTGGGCAGAGGTTTATTTGCCAAATTATGGCTGGATTCCGGTTGATGTGTCTGCCGGCGACTCCCCGGTTCCGGCAAATCGGGCAAGAAAAATCGGTGTGCTTCGGAATGTATATTTAATTACAACCAAGGGCGGTGGCGATTCCGAGTATTTGGAATTCTATTATAATTTTAACGCCAAATGGAAAACCAGTGGTAAGTGTAAGATATATTCGAAGCAATTCGGCGAGTTTGTACCTGTTGAATAGTTAAAACAGACATTCTTCCTTGAGTTGTCATGTTTTATTATTCAACCCCGTCCGGGGTTGGTGTCTTCCATTCTGTTTATCCCCGCACTTCGTACGGGGTTATTCATAGTTAAACCCCTGTTCGGGGTTTTATATCATTTTTTTCATTTTTGATTTATAACCGGATACTAGTGATATAACTATACAAGTTAATAAAAGAAGTTACTAAAGTGACATCCAAAGAACGTGTTTTATTTACCCTATCGCATAAAGATTGCGATCGTGTGCCATGCAATTACATAGGTACACCTGAGGTGGATGAAAAAGTGAAGGCCCATTTCAAAACCGATTGCATGGATGTCGTTCTGGAAAACCTTGGTGTTGATATCAGAGTTGTCGATGCGCCGTATGTGAATCGCATCGCCATTACCGATCGCAGGATATTGCGTGTAAGGGATGGTGTGGGTTAATTTTATTATTTTATCATTATTATTGACCTGTCTGCACCATTAATATACTCCCAGTCAAGTGGATGAAATTTTTGCGCAATTCTATCTAAATCAGGTGCTTTGTACCACGTGAATAATGGAATATCAAATGATTTTAAATTGACCTGTTTGGTATGGTTGCAAATTGCGTAGAGGTTTAGAATGTCTCTTACCTGTTCATTAATTAATTCCTGCTTTGGCAATTGATGAAATGAATCCTGGGAAACTTTTTCAATTAAGTTAAAATCATTTAAGGTTTTTAAAAACGCTCGTGTGGACCGCTTAATAATTTCCAAATCGCCAAATTGCTCGACCATTTTTGCGGTAATGGCTTTGGTACTGATAGTTTGTGATGAGTCGAAGATTTGAAAAAACACTTTTGTAAAATGAGCCAAAATTTCATAATCGAGCATGAATTTAGCCATATACAAAGGTTTCATATATTCTAAATCATGCTGCTTTGAAAGTTTAATTAACAGATTGTTTTCAATTATGGTTTGCTTTTCCTGAAAGCTAAATATAAAGGTTCTGAAAAGAACTGTTCTTGTTTTTCTTCTTCCGTCTTTACCTGTTAATTCAACGGCAATTTCGTTATAGGTGTCGTAATATTCAGCAGGCTTTTTTCCTGCTTCCACCAATTTAAGTGACTTATATATCCATTCAGGTTTTAATGGTCTGTCGTATCCTAACATCTTTATTTCTCCTGTTTTACTTTAATGTATGGCACTACCATTTCTTCAATGGTTGTTCCACCATGGTTAATCTCGTATTGGTTCTTGTTGGCAAACATTTCTCTGTTTTCAGGCAGTATTACAATCTTATCATCAATAAATGGAATGTTTACCTTTTTATACGCAGTTAGCTCAGCGGAATCTTTGGAAATAATGGTTGCTCGTTTTGCAAAGGTATCCTGCAAATATTTATCGATTCGCTTCCCATTTCCGCAAGCAATGGTTGAGCCGTGGTCTGAACAAATATAAATAGCATATTTTTGTGCCAATAATTCTTTGAATATTTGTTTTACACGACTGTTTTTAAGATAATCCAAAACGGTATTGTAGTAATTGAATTTGGTTAAATTATTTTCCTGTAAAACGGCTGAATGGCTTAAATCATCAAAGAAATTAAAGAGAATACTTACTGTTTTATAGCCAAGAAGCATATCGCTATTGAGAAAATCTTTTTCTCTTAAGTATAGGGTATTGTTTTTTCCAAATATGGTTTTAAAATCTTTTTCTTCTGTTGCCTGACCGGGATTCGGCTTTTCATACACATCATAGCTGCCTGCAAAAATAGCTGACCGGGCTATTGAGGTAATGGATGGAAGCAAAGTAAAAACCTGACTTTCCTTAAAAGATAAATTCAAATCTGAAAGATACTCCTTTAGCAACAACCATTCCGGTAGCCCCATGCAATCGAAACATAACAAAGCCTTTTTATCAGCCTTGTCTTTTTTCATGTTATGAACCAATTTATCCACTGTTTTGGGATTGGTTACAGGAGCATAAAAGGCTTCCTGCCATTTGGATTCTTCAAAATAAGGTTTGCTGAAATTATCAACGGGGTTTATCAAATCTAAAAACTCCGAATCATTTAATTTGTAGCTTTGGTATTGTAACTCAGCCCAAACTTGCGATAATTGAATTACAGAGTTTAATGCAGGTTTTTGTTCAATGATGATTTGGATAGTTTTCCTAAAAGCTTTCAACCCTTTTTTTGATGCGTATTCTTTAGCCTTCTTAAATAAGCCTTTCAATCTGTATTCTGAGAAAACAAAATGCGGGTCGTTGTCTTGCAAATATTCAAAAATACTAATGATTTCATCTACACAGAATTTGCTTAATAATTGTGTGTCCCCATTAAAAGGAATATCCGAAAAACAGAAACTGAAAGTTTCGGTTTTGTTACTTATAAAAGACGGTATTTCAAGTTTATTTCCAAAAATTACGATATCCGCATCTTTTTGCTTATCCAGAATATCGGGTATTGAATAGGCTATGTGATAGGATTTTTCTTTTTCGGAAAGAAAATTAAGAAAAGAGGTATGTGAAAGAATACCTGTGTAATCAGATATGATTTTTACCTCCTTTTCTTCCAGACGGTATTTATAGTATATTTTGCTTTGCCAAATCAATTCAATTATGAATTAAATTTAGAAATGATCTTCCTTTATCGGTTAAATAGTATTGTTGCTTAGGGCTATTGGGTTTATTAGGAATTGTCATACTTAGCAGTTCCTTTTCTAAAAACAGATTTATAAATTTATTCCTGAATTTGGTTCTGTTTTTCCATTGTGCCAATTCCATGATATTTTGTATTGATTGTGGATTTATGCAATATTCTAATATTTGTTTGACTTGGTGCCACCCTGGCGCCAACTTAGTTCCAGCTTGGTGCCAAGTTAGCCCCAGCTTAGTCCCAATCTGGTATCCAATGGCATTAAGTTCTTTATTTTGTTCAATCTTCAACTCTTGCTGCAATTCCTTTTGTTTAAGATAATCTTTCTTTACAAACTGTAACTGAAATTGCATCCCTTTTTCAAACCATTTAAACTCTATTTCAGGATAATCTTTTAATTCATCTGAAATGAGGAAAATGCAACTACGGTTTTGGCAATGTCCGATACGGAAGGTACAGTTTCTTTAAACTCCAATCTTCTTCCTTCAGGTTGTTTTATGGTTTCTGCAATTTTCATTTTATTAACTCAATCCGTTAACCATGATTTCTGCTGCATCAACAAACTCTCTTAGTTCTGCATTTTCTTCCAAAATCTTTTTATCCAGTTTATTGGCAAGAGTTAAAATATCCCGGAAGCGTTTTTCTTTGTAGCAGGTTTCAAAGCCCAACTGAACCGCTTCTTTGCGTATCGATTTTATTTTCTTCTTCTCTGTTTGTGCCTGAATAAGCAAACTTTCGAACTGACGCATCAATTGGTTTTCCCGTTTTTCAATGACTGAATTGTGCTCCGGTTCGGTTTGTGGGCAACGAAATAAATTTTTTTCTGCTATAAAGTTTTGTTCCAGCAGGTCTTTTAAGTCGGGTACTTCATCACCTTGTATGTTGGCGAGTTGGGTAAATGCCGTATGAATATCGGAAAATGATTTTGGTTCGTTTAAAAAGTTGTGCAGCCAAACCAATGCCGATTTTTCATCGGTAACAAACATCATCATAGCACCCAGCCTGATTTCATCAATCCCTTCGAGTTTCATTTTCTTTTTATACTCGATGTAGGAGTTAATTTGCCCGGCATTGAACCAATAACCATCTTCTTCGGTAAAATTATCTTTTAATAATTGATAAAAGGTTTTGGCATTGTACCGTACTTCATAGCCATGTTGAATGTAATAGGAAAGCATTTTAGAATATAGCATTTTTTCTGTCCTTTCAGTAATTGGACGAATAGGTTGTTGGTGTAAAAATTCTTGAACAAAATCCAACTCCAGCCCTTCTCCTGCATTTTTTAAAAAACGTTCTTCAAAAGATTGGCTTGGTTTATAGGCTGAAATAATTAGATCATTCTTTACTGAACCTGCTGATGTTACTTGCGTAAAACTACCCTGCTTTTTATTTAGTACACTTACATTTGAAACAACAAATCCAGCTTTTGAAATAGCATCTTGAATTATATTCCAAATTGATGATTTAGAATTGTGAAATTCAACCGTAATCCAACGATTAGGTTTTAAAATCTTATAATACTGTCTAAAGCTTTCATACATTAATTGAAAATATTCAAAATCACTTTTATTTTGGGTTTTACTAATAATGGCTTCTGAATTATTATTTGTAAATATTTTTAACCATGCTTCCCCAAAAAATGATAATTCAGAATACATGATATTTGAACCAAATGGAGGGTCGGTAAAAATATAATCAACCGTATTTTCTCCTATCAATGAAGAAATAGATGTAGTTGAATTTGTAGAGATTATTTTTTTTGAATTGATTTTTGAATCATGCAATAAACTACTCTCATTGAAGGCAGATGTGATTTTCTTGGCTTTACGAATAATTGTGTCGCTAACATTATATTCTTGAATAATTGAGGGGATATTCAAGTTGTTTACAGTGCCAGCACTTTTCCCACCTGGTCGATAAGGCATTCTTCTAGTACATCTCATACTAATAATTGAGGTGAAGAAGAATTTTTGAAAATCAGATTTAAGATAGGAATATATTGCGGATAATATTATTAAAGATCGTTTTGTGTAAAAATGATGAATGTGAGTGAATCCATATTTGTCATTTCTTCTTGATTCATCACCATTAGGCATTCTATCTGTAGGGAACCAATGAGGAATTTCAAATTTATTTATCTTTTCTTCTAAATCTTTATCATAGTCAGAAGATTTAATTTTTAGTCTCTTTTTTGGTATAGATATATCGTTGATTACAGTAGTATAATAAACTTGTTCAATCTCTTTCTTTATTGCACTATCATAAAATGATACTCTTTTTAATTCACATATATTTTTCTTTAATTCTGCATTACAATTAGAGCAATGAAAATTATCTAAAACTTTTTCACTTGATTTTTCAACTGCAACATCCCAAAATACCAACTCTGATTTACAGAAAGGACAAATCAAAACTTGACTTATAATTGAATAGTTAATATTTGCAATTAGGTTATCTATTTTTATCTCGTATAACCAATTGTATTGTTCTTTTACTTTACCTATAATTTCATAAAAACTTTTAAGCTCTCTGTTAAAATCAAGATTAAGTGAGTTATAATTTTTTGAAAGAAAGGTGGCAGAAGGTGCTAAATCACTTATTATTACATTTCGATTAGAGATTTGTGCTCCAATGCCTGTCATTCCACTTCCACAAAAGCCATCAAAAATCATATCATTTTCTTTGGTATAATGCTCAATGTATTTTTTAATTGCTTCATGAGGCACTTTTGTATGGTAAGAATGGGCTTTGTACAATTTAGAGTTCTTTCCTTCTGTAATATCTCCTATATAGGGCTCTCGATGGTAATCATCCGTTTCTTTGTCATAGGGTTTGCCGTGTTTTTCAATAAATTCATTTATGTATGGGTTTGGGCAAGCGGTATAATAAGGTGGATTTGACAAAGCGAGAATATCTTCGTCTTCGCCAATGGGGAAGCCTTCTATTTTTTTTAGCTCCGGTAAACGTTTTTTGAGGTCGGCATTATAATCGAAATCTTTATTCAATGTATTTACAAGTTTTTAATTACGAATTACAGATTACGAGATTATTGAAAATTCGTCATTCGTCATTCTAAATTATTTATTATTTTCCAATGACCCCCTTTTGCAGATCCTTTGTGTATCAGAATATTTTTATTTTTAAGTTTTTTAATGTTATTTTCTATCGCAGTTGTGCTAATTCCAATGATTTCAGCCATTTTTACAATGGAGATAGAGGAATCATCATAAACAATTTCCAGAATCTTCCATTCAGTTTTACCCAATTTTTCACCCAACCTTTTTTTGTTTTCACCCAACTTTTCATCCCAGTTTTCTCCCTGGTTTTTTCAGTTTCTCTACCAGTTTTCTCAACACTATCTTTATCAAACAATGCATCAAATACAGTAACACCAAAAACACCTAACTTTTTATAATCAAAAACAGCTTCCGGATTACCATTTTCTTGAAGTTCTCTTTTTACTCTTGCAATACCACGATTATAGCGGTTTACATAACCTAAAACTTTCATTGCTTCAGCAATTACGGGATTTCTGTAATCATTAACATCTGGAAAATTCTCGGGGCGTGCATTTCCATATAATCCACCGGGATTAATAATCTCAATTCTGTCTCTGTATTGATAAAATTTAATGGGAGCATTGGATTCATAATCACGGTGCATAACGGCATTCATTAAAAGTTCACGAATAGCCCATTTCGGAAAATTAAATTGTGTTTTTCAGATTCCAAATCTGTTAACATTTGAAATACTTTCTCCTTATTTAATGAAGTCGCATTCATATTATTCTTCAAATTTTATTCTGATATCATCGCCATTTTGTTGTTTTAACACACTGCTTTCAAAATTCAATAATGCTTCTTTAAACTGTTCTTTGGTCAACAATTCGTTTTCTTTGAACAGGGCTTTTAACATATCCTGTTTTTTTACGGTTACAATCTTAATGTCTTTAAACAACTCGTTAATGGCATTGATTAATCCGTCATTAAGGCTTTCAGGTAATTTGCCTGAATTGATGATTTGCTGAATTGCTTTTTTGTAATCAGCACTGATTATTACCAGCTCTAACTGCCCTGCATTTTTCTTTATTTCCGAAATGGCAGTTTGGGTGTATTCATCTTTGATTTCGGCTAAACGTTTGCTGATGTTCTTAACTTCCGATTCAATTTTAGAAAAATCACGTGGCTCTTTTAAAAAGTTACAAGCAGTGTGAAACGGAATTTTATATAAAGTTTCAATATCCAAAGAGCAACATTGCATTTCTTTAATTCTGGTCCAGACTGAAGCCTGATTATGAATTTTAGCATTCACATTACAATTTAGTCTTGCCAACTGCAAGCATTGTTTATAAACGGGATCATCTACAAAATATTCATAGGCTTTCCAATCCACCTTATTGCCTATGGTATTTTCATGAGCAGAATAATAAAACTCCTTTACATAAATGTCTTTAAAAGCTTTGATTTTACCTTCTAACGGAAATCGTTCATCCAGACGGATAAACTTTAAAAAGTCCGTAACAATGCTTTTGGTATCGTTGCTAAATTCCTGCAGTTTACCAATGATGGATTTATCGGTTACAAATTCAGGATTCTCCTCTAAAATATCCATTGCCTGGTTCATATATTGAATACCATCATATATAATGTCATTATATAGTTGAAGAGCTGCTTTCAGATTCTCCATATTAGCAATGGAATCGGTAATCGTTTTTAAATCTCTGTTTAAATGCTCCAGGTCCTTGAATTTGGCATGGTTGGCAATATCCAGGCTATTCCAATCAATGGTTTGGGTTTGTTGATAGTAGGCTTCTACTTCATCTACATTGATAAAATGAATGGGGCGATTTTGTAAATGGTTTACCAATGAATCAAGCCCTTTTATCAGTTGTACTATTTCGTTTACCCTGAGTTTATACTCTTTAAAAGCTTCGTTTCGGGTACTTTCTTTCAGAATCTTGTTTCCGTTTAAACCAATGGCATTCATCAACCGGGCAGCAAAGTCGTATGATAAATCATCTTTCTTTAAGGCATAGATGATATTCTCGAATTGTGAAACGGAGCGAAATTTTTCACGGATATTGGCAATATCTATTTCATCACCCCCTTTAGCTTTTAAAGAGACCCTGCCTAAAATGGTTAAAACAATAAGGTAGAAATATGCTAATTGAGGTTCCAGACCATAAGGTTTTTCCTGTAAAGGTGCAACCAGCTCAGTTTCAATATTTACCATCTTCCCCTTTTTATCTGCAATTGTTGTATAAATGAACTGGGCTATTTTACTGCCGGAAATATCAATATCGCCATTATCGTTCAGCAAATACAAATTGGATAAAAAGCTCTTTGCATTTAGAGTAATTCTGTTTAAGTTCCCATCGGTTAATTCGTCGAGAATACGTGTCAACGAATCGTTGATGTTGTAAGATGTTAGAATTTGACTGTATTTCGGATGCTCAGAATAAATTGCTGTGAAACAATCATCAAACACTTTTTTCTTTAACTCACCAATGATTTCGGAAAGATTATTGTACTCTTTTCCTAATTCGTGTTTAATATTGATTTGGTTTCCATTTAAATGAGCTTCGGAATTGCTAAACACCCAGCGGGCAATTTTATATTTAATACCCGGTTTAGTGATACCAGCAGCACGAGTACCTTCAATCTCTTCCGAAAGTTTTTTATTCATCACGGTATTCAAGACATTCTTTCCTATAAGAGAACGGATTGCAGCAATTCGTTTCAGGTGTTCTATATTTTGTTGTCCCGGAATAGTAAGCTTAATGTCTAACTGATTTTCACCAAAACTTTTCACACCATCCTTATAATAGGGTGAGATGAAATTGATAATGTAATCGGCATCTGGTAATTTGGGAAAGTCAACACCTTTTTTACTAAAAACAATGTAACCATTGCGGAAAGCCTTAACCGATTGCCAAACGCATTCATCAGTAAATACATTGGGCAGGTTATTGTAATGTTCTAAATCAAGAATCTCTTTTATTTGTTCAAATAGAATAGACTCCAACTTATCTTCGGCACTACCAATGGCACTTACTTCCCTATCAATTTTCTCTTCCGGATCTCCTCCTATAATTTTAGGATCAAATTGGAAATAGTCATTTCCTGTCTTTGTGTCAGGTACTATGTTTATGTAAAATCCATCTGTGATTTCTCTAATACGCTTAATAATTAATGAAACTTGCATTTTGGATTCAAACGCTTTGTTTTTAGGAATTATTAATAACTGTTCAGCTAATTCTTTTGCAGTTGCACCATTTTGCCCACTACTCCATAAGGAGTAAAGCGCTAAACCTTTAATTATTTTTATCGCATCTTCCTGGTCTTTCTGTTCGAGGTTGGCAGCAATTTTTTGTTTTATTATGCTTACTACCTTCACAGTATCATACACATTTTCAAGATTCTTAATGTTCGGGTTATTTTCCAAAACATCAAAAATTTTATCGAATGTAAAGAAGAAAGGGAACGGCTTGTTGAGCTTGTATTTTAATTCACTTTGTGCAAATTGAATAACTCCCCTTTTCTCAAAGTAGGGAAGTTCATTAAACAGATTTAGCAAGAATGGTGTAAACGGAAATAACTCTACATACTGGTCGAGTTTATTTGAAACATCATCAATTTTCCCGGCATAAGGTTTTAGTTTTGTTTCAATTTCAGCCCTTTGATTAGCACTTTTGGGAACAATCCGTTTAGAAATAACCTGCTGGACCGCTTCACGCCTGATGATAATATTTTGGAATCGTTGGTCGATTCTTCCTGCTTGCGCAGCAATTCGTTTGAAACGAGGACTTGAATAAATGTCTTCCTGCATGGAAGTTACCATCAAAATATCCTGACTCTGGCATTCCTGGGCAACCACACGTAAGAACTGAAAATCCTTATTCAATTCATTTTCCTGCTTAGTGCTCAGGAAATCAGAAACTTCATCAATAATTACAAGCAATCCTGCCGATGGTTCTTTCTCTTTTACAGTATTTACGATATTATCAATATGCTCTTTGAAATCTAAAATATCAGCAGTGAACTCAGGTACTTCAATATCATATTTATGTTTTAGCTGCTTTTCGATTTCTCTGAAAAAGAAAAGCGAAAGTTCAACGCTAACCGGTTGCAATTCAAACTCAACCGTAACAAAATTTCGATTTACACCTTCACATGCTTTTTGAACATTTTGATTTGATATAAGGGTTCTTAAATCAGGCCGGGTTATACTGCTTACTAAAAATGCAATCAGGTGAGATTTACCACTACCATAATTACCGAGAATTTTAACAGCTTTGTGATTTGGCTTTTCAAGGTTTTCGTAGAAATCAATAATTTGTTCCTCTAATCCTTCCGAAATAATGTAGCTGGAAATAAGCTCTTTTTGTAAATTTTCTTCTTTAAGGTCTGTGTCAATATCAATAACATCTTTAATTTCAGTAAAATCAAATAGATGTCCAATGCCATTAGCAGGGATACTTTCTTTGCTGTATTTTGGAGATAGACCTTCATTTACTGTGGAGACAGTATAATCTTCCTTTATGTCTTCAATTTTTGTAATTAAGATGTCGTTTATATCCCTGTCGTAATAATCTTCTGATCCGGCATTACCGTAATATAAGCGATTGCTTATTAATTCTTCATCTTCCAGAAATATCACACAGTTTTTATTTCGTGAATTATACTTGAAGGCTCCAATTGGAGAAATTTTTGTAAATGTTTTGTGATATAATATGCTTGCATTGGTTAGGATTATTTTATTTGGAAGGGAATTGAACCATTCTTTAATACTTAACCCAACATCATGAGAAGGTTCTTCCAGTTGATCAAGTTTTTTGTATAAATCAGATAGTTGAGCCTGAACATCGACAATTTTCCATTTTAATGTTTCGTTTAAGTAGGTAATAATGTTTTGCTTTTTTGTTTCGTTTCTGCCTACAACAGCCCAAAGTTTAAATCTTAAACCATCGGCTAAAGCCAAAAAGCTATCGATGTGTTTTCTACTTTGTGATTCCATATATTTTATTTCAGTTTCTTAATTACAAAATTTAATGCATTAATAGCAGTTTTTTCATCTTTTACAATATCATAAACCCTTTCTGCCAACCACAGTGTAATTAAATCCTGTTTGTTGATTTGATAAACTTCAGCAAACTTTAATATATGTTCCTTACGTATATTCTTTTCCCCTCGTTCCATTTTACTTATATAGGCTGTATCAACCTCCAATTCTGCAGCAACTTGTCTTAGTAGAAGCCCTTTTTCTTCTCTAAGTTCTCTGAGTTTTTTTCCGATTATCATCTTTTCAATAATTGACTTGTCGAATATGGTCAAATTTAATAATTTTTTAATTTAGGTTGTGAGCTTCTGCTAAAAGAAGCATGTATTTGGCAGCGACCGCGTGCCGCCATAGCTTTAGCGGTGGCGCAAGGGATGCCTTCCTGCGCTGCCGCTTCGGCGAAGGCAGGAGAGGCCCGTATGTACGGTGGTGCCTGCCCCGTAACAAAGTGTACGGGGAAGTGTATCGGGGAGAGGTTTGGGGGTGAGACTCTCCCTTACCTACTCGTCTTAATTTTCAGGTAAATAAATCAAGTTTGTACTCGGAAATTATTTGTCCT
>Ga0114919_10002033_pt1 | contig 16314 bp, 13 predicted proteins | sample BlataG_FD_88682 | JGI IMG/M metagenome (GOLD analysis project Ga0114919, IMG submission 88682) | Deep subsurface microbial communities from Black Sea to uncover new lineages of life (NeLLi) - Black_00105 metaG | ecosystem: Environmental > Aquatic > Marine > Oceanic > Sediment | place: Atlantic... | reverse complement strand
GTTTCGGAGCATCTCTCGTTCGGCTACAAAAACCAGCTCGAAGGATTTGATTTGATTTACATGTTGGCATGATCCATGTCCCGCATGAAAACTTTATAAAAAATACATCGAACCCTTACCGATTACCATTGAGTAATCAAGATTTTTTCAAGAATTCTTGATTTCACGTATTGCTTCTGGGGATAACCCATAGAGTGCATAAATAATGTCATTAATTTTTTCTTCTATCTCATCTATCCGTTTCGTTTTTTTATCATCGGCAATGTCACTTCGGGCAATCTCTAAGATCTTGTCCACGAGGGTTGCGACACGTTTTTGTTCTTCTCGACTGGCATTGATGATGGGAACGGCTCGTAATGGAGCGGAATCGAGTTGATAATTGCTTCCTTGCATCTTTCCCTTATGAAACAACCAGAACGCGATCATTTTTGAGCTGAGAAGCCCCGCCAAGTACTTCATGTTCCATTTTTTCGTCTTGATGACATAAAAGGTCTGTGACACGTACGCATCAAAGTCACAATACGTGAAGATCGGGTAGGCACATTTCCGTGTCGCGACGACCGTGTTTCCGAGAAAGAGTTTCTCGTCCCGAGCGCGATGCAACCCGTATGGTTTGAAGTCGGAAGTTATGATGTCACGGAACTTGTCCAAGTGTCGCTTGATGTTGGGATATCGATCAATGATCTTGTCTATGTTAGACTTCGTGTATATGACGTGATACTTATTCATCGGATCTCCATGATATCTTCCGAGCTCATTAGTTGTATAGTATGGCTTGATGAGATTCTTTTCGTTCGCCGTCAAGGATAATGCTTCAAGTTCCTCGTCAGTGATGACGAAGATCCCGCTTCCAACGGGATACTTATCGTGCAATAGTTTTGCATTTTTCTTGTTCAAGAAATCATGATGAACATCAATGCCAACGCACAAGTCGTCGCTAGTTAAATATGACACGCTATTAGTAGTGATCATGGTAAAGATCTTCATCATGTCCTTGGTCAAGAACTGCACGTACTTGTCTATGATGTCCTTTGGCTTGATGACGACCACGTGTCTCAACATCTCCTTGTCCGTGATCGTTCCGTAAAGATAATCATCAAGTTCATCAAAGGTCATGGTCTTTTTTAGCGTCTTTGAATAGTTGGATTCATACGATAACGACGGTTTTCCCTTCATTAACAAGTAAATCATGGTTTGAACCCCAACATTCTCGAACACTTTGTAATCACCGAAATCGGTAAACATTGAAATCATGGATCGTTTCATTACATCATTTCTAAATTTATTCGCTCCCATGTTAGTTACCCAATTATTAGTTGCGATGTAACATTCGATACCTTTTTCGTGTAATATATCGAGACTTCGTGATCCAAAGATGTACCACAAGTCCATTTTTCCCATGTAATATGAACTCGAACGTAACCCATCGAACGCATCCTTGTTCGTGTACTCCTTAATGTACGGTGGGTTTCCGATGACGATATCGAACCCTTTTTTTGGACCAAAAAAGATTTCACAAAATTCGAGTACCCAATGAAACGGTTGGAGTGATTCAAAATTAGTTCGGGTTACCCGATTTCTCTTATCCTTCGTTATAATTGCCAATAACTGATTATTGAGTTGGCTTCGCATGTCCTTCACGCTCGTGGAGATTTCTTGATTCAATTGGCGTGTCACGGTAGAATCTACTTCAAACCGATATTTATGCTTGAGATCAGAAATGTGTCGAATGCGATCATTGATAGATTCTCCATTCAAGAATTTTTCAAGTGGAAATAACGTTGAAACATCAACGAACCCGAGCAATGAATTTCCACACGTGATGTGATATTCCATGTTCGGTAACGGTTCTAACTTATCAACATCTATGATTTGTGACATGAGTGACAACCATAACCGTAGCTTGCAAATTTCTATTGCACCCGCATCAATATCCACACCGTACAAGTTAGACGCTATGATTTCCTTTTTAATGGCATATTCTTCTTTAGAAGATATCTCTGATCCCGAATCATCTAGTATCAAATCACCGAATTTTCTGTCATCACTAGAAATGGATGCAAATATATTTCGATCTCGCATTATTGTAATGCATTGCGTGATGAGATCGAAAAGATATCCTTCAACGGCTAAAAGAAACGCTCCCGATCCACACGCATTATCACATACTTTAAGATCCCTAATTATCATGTATAATTTCATCATGTCATCGTTGGTTCCATTAAAAACATTGGAAATGGAACTTACATCGATTCCACCACGCTTAAGATCATTAAGAATGTACCGTGAAATTGCTTTATGTGACATGTAATCAGTAATTTTCTTTGGTGTATAATATGCTCCGATTTGTCGTTGATTTACCGTTTTTTCAAAAATGTGACCTAGAATTTCTGGACTAATTTGATTCTCTTCTAGATAATCGACGTGTTCATCAACATACCAATTCCATTTTCCAAAAAACTCTAAAATCTCTTTAAATGATTCGTTAGGAATGTTTATTTCGTGCGTCTCTTCAAGATCATGTTTCCGAAAAAGTCCACCGTTCAAGTACGGAATGCCTTCGAATTCTTTAGTGCGATCACTTCGTGAAAGTGCATCAAAACATAGTCGCAAGAAAAACTCGAAGAAATTATCTTTACCAAGTTCTTTTAACTTTGACGAAAGATAATCTTCGTTATTATCCAAAAACCCCTTTTTTTGTACAAAATAAAGGAACATGATTCTATCCAAGATGATTTGTGCATAAAGCATGCGATCTGTTTCGACTGGAATACCATGTATTTTTTTCACGAGATGTTCCCGTTTTGCCTTGTACTCGGCATAAAACGTGTCAATGATCGTTTTTTGTTCGAACAGATCTTCAAAGGTTAACACGTTCCCGAACTCGAGAGCATTAATTTTATCGAGAGTCGTGCGACCGATCGAGTTTTTCTTGAATCCAAACTTTGTAAACTTCGTCACGGGGTACAAGTCTCGTTTCACGAACACAAATCGCATGAAATCCGTGAGTAATAAATACATGACGTGATTTGTCTTGAAGTGTTCCCGTATGATAATGTTGATATCATCATCTTGGTTAATGACAACTATTCTAAGAAAAGTAAGTGGATCGATAATTTTAATATCAGCAATATTACCTTCAATATTAACATCGTCCGTGAATCCATGATCGTGAAATAACGTGACCATGTCGTTTAACGTGCTAATAGCATCTAAATCATTCCTTTTAATTACCATAAATATCCCCAGCAGATATGTTTCCATCCGACATCTCTGGATCGCATTAATTCCGTGTTATATTCTACATTAGTTTCTACTTCTTCCTTGAAAAAAATCTCTAACGCATCAACGAACACGTCTAACGGTATGTCGTTAATGGTCGTTGCGACTTGATCAAGTAATCGCTTTAGTTTAATTGCTGTATCAGTTTTCAAGACAGTCAATGAATATATTCGTGATAATTTCACGACGTGTTTTCTCAATGATTCATCGTCATCAATGAGTTTTTTCACTCCACGTTCCTTCATTAAACGATTTTTCACGGCTTTTTGTATCTTGCTCATGTCTAGAACACGTTTTGAAATCATCGAATCTGTATAATCTTCCCGTATGCTCTTTACTATATTTTTGATTTCATCAGTTTCTCGCTGTATCATTTCATCGAGATTGATATTCGGAAAATCTCTTTGAAATTGTTTCCGTGTTGTACCTCGAGTTCCGTCTTGCACGTACACATCGAATGGTGAAATTATATTCACGGTTCCTTGATCATCATGATGTAAGAATATCATTTCTAATGTCCTATCATTTTTCTTGTCAAATACATGATATAACGAAATTAATCCCTTGATATCAGTTGTAGATTTAAAAATACTATATTTCACGTCTTTATAAATCTTAAACTTGTCTTCAGAAATTTCATCTGTTTTTAATCGAGTTCGTATTTCATTACGAATTCGATCCCGCTCCGTTTCTCCCTCAACTTTCAAGATCGGGTTATTGGCAATCTTTTCATAGATATCCATGTCATTAATATTTTCAATCGTAGTGATCCGTTCCCCAATGGTCTTGATGTTCACGTCTTCGGCTTCTTCAAGAATTCCGAATTCTTTTCCAACGATCCTCGTGATATCAATAATCTTTCCCTTGATCTTGTCCAACAAGTTGAGATAACGTTGGATACCATCTGATGGAAAGAAATTATATACCTTATATGGATCATCATTCCCTATTCGGTCAATTCGTCCGACACGTTGCACGATCCTCATGGGATTCCAATGAAGATCGTAATTAATGACAACACGGCAGTCTTGAAGGTTGACAGATTCACTAAGCGTATCGGTCGAGATCATGACGTGTGTTTCCTCTATATCTCGGAGTCGTCTTCCATCGACTGGGTTGGCACGGGGACAGAATCGGGCGATCTTCATCTTCTTTTCGGGATCGCCTCCCAACACCATGTCTACGTTCTCTGCCATTTGAGAAACGTGATGAAAAAGATATTTAGCTGTATCTCTAAATTGGGTAAAGATCAATATTTTCTTGTGTTCATGTTCATTGATGATTGCATATAGCTTGTCTAGTTTTTCATCAACGAAATCAAACTGATGATCAGTTGGTTTTAATCTTGTCAAGTAATCTTCCATGAACCTCGTGATTTCTCGCACGTCATGGGCAACACCATCTTCAAATTGCACGACACCTTCGTCCAATGAGTCATCGTCCCAGTCTTTATCCAACACGTCATTAATAGCATCGTCATCGTCAAGTTCGAGACGCTTGGCAATCCGTTCCTTCAAGACTGTATCCAATCCTTCCGACTTGATCCTTGTAAGCATTGCTTGTTCCGTGTCTATAATATTCCATAAGGATCGATAAAACGCAAATGGACTCGACTCAAACCGTTTTAACATGGTAATCTTAAATAGTTCTCGTAATATTTGAGATGCGTTTTTATTAAGTACCATTATGTGAGGAAGTGATAATTCAAAAATGAAATCTATAAGACGTTCTAATACGGGATCCCATGCATCACCTAAGTCGTATTTAATCTTTTCAATCGAAGGCGTTGCGAATTTTACTGGTACTCCGCCTATTCGGAGGTTCGGATATCGTTCCTTGATGATGGTTCTCGTGCGAAGGATCATCGTGTGATTCAAGATATCATTGATTTCTCGGAGTGGTGCTTCCATTTGTCGAAGATATGGTGCCATGTCTTGCTTTTTTTTCCGAGCTTTTTCCATGCGTTTCTTGATTTGCTCATACTGTTTAAACGCTGTCGGTGATAATCTTGCATTGGTTAATGCGTTTGGTGTTGCGAACGTGAATATCAAGCTTTTCAAGTCGGTAATGGAATTATTAAGCGGTGTTGCAGTGATAAGTAAAATTGGTCGCCCTTTTAGTTCCATGAGATTTTTTAACCCCTTGGAATCTGGATTACGAAAGCGATGTGCTTCATCTATGACGATGAGATCATAATCACCATACACATTAACAACATCATCTCTCGGGCAACGGGTAAATTTCTGAATGGTCACGATGTTTATATTTTTACCATTTACATTCAAACCGAAAAATTCTTTAAGAACATTATTCCAATCCTTCGTTTCGTGTTTGCTTGCTGGGATAATGAGAAGTATGCGATCACCTCGCATGCGTGCGGATGACATGATTTCAGCACCAATAAATGTTTTTCCAAGCCCAACTGAATCGGAGAGAATCACGCCATTAAATCGTTTAATTTTTTCTTTTGCATTTTCAACACCTATTTTTTGGAACTCGGCTAATGCATCTCGATGCATCGCCACGTCACCGTCAAGCACGTTATACATCATGAGCTTGTAGAGTTCAAATGGTGTGATATATGCTGGATCACGTTCTCGTGTTATATATCTCTTGAAACTTTTCGAGCTTGTTATGTATTTCAATAAATCCGTGGTAAAATCTTTTGCTTCATCATATCGGGCATCATACCATTCATCAAGCGAGTTGAAAACTTCCATGTTATTCATGATTAAGTTAAGTTCCACGTTAGAATCCTCGATTCTTCCACCGAACCCACGAAACGAAAAATTCGATGATCCTACTATTGCGTATTGATCATCATTCCTTGTTAAAAGATAGAGCTTGGGATGGAAATGTCGTTCCGTGTAAATGCGAACATCACATATTCCTTGTTCAATAAGAGAATGAAGTTCAAGAACTCCCTCAAAATCATCGGTATCCTCTTCTACTAATTCTAAATCTTCTTGTACGGTTTTCCGTATTTCTCTCTCAATGTATCCTCGATCAATTTCCATTCCCGTTCTTTTATCAGTTTCGCTTCCAATAACGATTGAGATCTTTTTTATGGACTTGTAATTTTCTTTTATAACATAAAAACCACCGAGATAAAAGTATCCCACCCCGATCTTCATGATCTTGGTCTTAGGAAGAAGGTCATTCAAAACACTTCCCATCGTTCGTTGAATGTTATCGATGATAATGGGATATTTCGGATCATTCATGTCTAAAAGATGAACGATCCCTTTTTTAAGACTTTAAATAATTTAAAAAAAAAGAATTGAATTTGATAGCTGGACTATGTGGGAATTAAAGGTTTCATATTTTACGGAATTCCTAGGTTTGGAAAACCGAGCTGGACTATTTCAAACCTATATTCGTAATTACATCTTTGTTTACACAGTTTTTGGTTTATGTGTAATAGCTGGACTATATATGGATAGATTCTTGATGGACAACAACGAATGTGGGCTGTTGTCATGAGATGGACTTTTGGAAAATTTTGCATTACTTGTTATGAATAACCTATTTGTGAATTACCCCGATTAAAAATCGGGGCTTTGAAGGTTCGACCTACGAAATGGCGAACACCAATGGGTGATCCAAACACCCTCTATTCCCTATCCTTGCGGACTGAGGAACTCCTTTTTCCGCAAACGTTTCACGGTTCGCAGTAGCAAGGCGGGAACGCATCGTTTTCACGGATAGGCGTGCTATTTTATTAACGAGGAGACCAAACCAACCTCAGTTTTTCCACGGTGCATTCACGGTTACTTGCATGGTGTTGTACTGTCTCATCTAGTATTTAAACCTTTCGAGATAACATGCATCTACCGACTAACATCGGTAGTTTTCTGTCGCATTATTTATAATAATTAAAATGGAACGTGATCCCTTTCTCTTGGGATAATAATTAGCTGGACTACGTGAACTACCCACGCCTAAAGGCATGGGCTTCGAAGATATCTATACATTTTAAGAAAGTATAGTTATACATGCGGGCGTGTTCACGACACGACTATCCCCTATTTGAAATTCGGGGAATACTTTTTTAATGATATTAATTGATCCGTTGCTATCAGCGTTTACGATTAGTTTACATTGTTTACATGTATATAATCCACGATGTTTGCGATTGGATTTACGAACTTGACCACATCGACAGCACGTTTGACTCGTATGGGCTTCACTTACTTCTTCGTAATGAATTCCGTATAATTCGCATTTACTTTTCAATTTCTGTTTAAAGAATGCGTATGGAATGGATTGAAAGTGTTGGTTGTTTTTCTTACCCAACAATGCATTTTGTTTAATACCTTCCAACTTACCTATTATTACATTTCCTATTTTATCGGAAACACATTTTTTGATGATAATATTCACTGATTGGCTTAAAAAATTGTTCATCTTGTTTTTTCGATTTCGAAGGAGATACGCCATTTTCCGTCCGAATTTTAGTCCTTGGTTATCATATTGAGATTGTAATCGTGCTTTCTGCTTGTTCCACCACTGGTTATATGCTTTAATTCCCTTCCCATTGATGATATAGGAAGCCCCATCGGTGGAATAGCACGAGGCGAAGTTATTCAATCCCAAATCAATTCCCACGTATTTTGTCGCGTTTAAATCAGTCGGAATTGGTTCGTGGTTATAAATATATTCGATTTCAAAAAATCTAGCATCATATCGTGGTAACATGCGGATTTCTTTGATTGGATGACCAACAACATGTGAAGGAATCTTGAAAAAGAAAAATCTTTTATTTTTTTCATTTTTGAACCAATTTCCCATTGATAATCGTGCCACCGTTCCATCTTCCACGATTTTAAACGATTGCGTTTGAAAAATGCACGGAAAATATCCTTGCTTTGGTAAGTAACGGGGAGAATGAATCGGACGATTATAATTTCCCTTTTTTCGTTCTTCAATAAGTCGAAAAAATGATTTCCAATTTTTTTCAAGTACTTTTAAGACTTGTTGACCGACTTGAGAGGGCATCTTCTGATAATTTTCAGAGTCTTTGACCATCTTACACGTTTCATAAAACGTGAGAAATGTCCCGTTCACTTCGTAGTGATTTTTAAGTGCGTAATTCATTTCATTATACACGTTTTTAGCCAATCGTGTCAATAACCGAAACAGATCGTATTCTTCTTTTCTTAAATGCCGAACTTGGTTTTTTTGTGTAAGGTACATTGTTACAAAAAATATAGTATTATAATTATTTAAACATTGTGCCATTCATCCCCTCCCTAAAGGAAGGGGCTTTCTGGCACGTCATGGTAAAAAAATTTTCACTAATTTTTCTGGTTTCATACATAATATTATAGCTGGACTATGATGACGATAAAAGTCGTGCCGTATTTAAAACAATGTATCGGATCATTACCAAAGACATTGATACAATTAATCAATCAAAGTCAAACTCGTCAATGAATTCCCCAAACACATCAGCAAGCATTTCCATGAGCGGTATCATTTCGGATCCGAACTCAATTGTCGTATCAATGTTATTAAAACAACTATCTAATCGTGGTTCAGTCAGTACTTCGACAGTTGATGTTGACAAGCATCCAAATGAAGATATCATTGCTGATGTTTTCGATGACATGGATTTATCCATTGGCGTGATGTCACATGAATCAAGAGCATTCATGATGTCATTCATTGGTATGGTTACTTCTGGTTCGCACCCAAGGGGTATCTTTCCTAATTTCGTGAGAAATGATTCAACTCCGTTCACGCACGCATTGGCAACTTCTCTTTTATTCAGACGCAACTTTGGCGGTTTTTCACCACCCATCTTGGTTGCCATTTTCATGAGTCCCTTAACGGTTCCAACGAGTCCGCTCGTGATTTCATCACACATTGATTTAGAAGATCGTTTTCTCATTTCTTCTCGGGTTTTCTTGACTTCTTTTAAATCTTTTTTACTAGGGGCAAGGAGATTCGTATCTCCTATCTTAATTTCTGTTGTCATTTTACATTACTTTCCAGTTAATTTTTTATAAATCATCAATTCATGAAGCAGATTAAAAAGCTCGATGTTCTCGACATCATTCCCATACAAGTCGGATGTCATGAGATTGGCTTCGTTATTATGCTTTATAAAGAACGCATCGGATCATCACCTCAAATGCGTCCCAAGAAAACCTTTATAAATGTGTTGTAACATATACAATATAGTAATGTATGAAATACATTATTAAGAAAACACCACGAAAAAAGGTGAATATTTCATGAAAACAAAATTTGAAGAAATTGTGGATGTAAGAAGCATCGGAAGTACTGAAAATCCGATTGTCATGAACGAGCTATTAGTCAAAGCCAACACCGAACAATTTACTCCTTCTGTCGAAGACAAGGATCGGGTACTTCTATTGATCATTGACATGCAAAAAGATTTCATGGAAAACGGTGCTCTTGGTGTTCCTAATTCTCACGGTGATGTCGAACGATTGACAAAATGGATATATGACAATATGGAACGGATAACAACCGTGACCGTATCCATTGACACGCACAATCCATTTCAGATATTTCATCCAAGTTGGTGGGTCGGTGCGGACGGGAAAAATCCAGACCCCTTCACGGCAATCACGAAGCAAGACTTGGATCTTGGACGATGGAAACCAGTATTAAACCCCATAAAAAGCAGAGAATACGTGGAACATCTCGAAAAAGACGGCAAGAAAGTGTTAGTCATTTGGACATATCATTGCTTGCAAGGAACTTCGGGACACAGCTTAGAAAACCAAGTCGCAAACATGGTCTACTTTCATTCAGTTGCAAAACGATCCATTGCCATTCGCATGGTCAAGGGACAAGATCCCATGAGCGAGATGTATGGCATCTTGAAAGCAGAGTACGATCCGAAAAATAGGATTAACATTGACTTCTTGAACAAGCTCGAAGAGTACGACAAGATCGTGATCGCTGGTGAAGCAAAGAGTCATTGCGTTCTAGAATCAGTCAAGCAAATACTCGAACATTACAAGAACAAGCCAGAAGTAACCGAAAAGATTTACATTCTAGAGGATGCAATGAGCAACATACAAGGGTTTGAGGACGCAACTGAAAAAGAGTTTGAAGGGTTTAAGAGCGATTACAAGGTAAATATCGTGAAGACAACCGAATTTACATTGGAGGATGCATGAAAATGGCAAATAGTAAAGAAATTAAAGTGGACGGACTCGATGAAATTGAGATCGAGAACACTCCCATTGCGGAACTAGAAACCGAAGATGTCAATCTCATGTTGTTAGCAATTGATGTATCGGGTTCAATGGAACAATACGAGGATGTCATGCGGGAAGAGCTTGAGAAATTCAAGCGAAGCATCATTGATTCCAAGGAAAGCGAAAAAATACTCGTTGCTAGGGCAGATTTCTCTGACTTCTTGAGCATTGGCGGATACAAGAAAATCGATGAGTTTGACACGAACTTCAAGTCATATAGTTCCACGAGATTATATGATGCGATAGAAGACGGTGCCGAGAAACTCCAAGAATACATGAAATTCTTGCGGGATCGAGGAATGCGGGTCAAAGCAGTGTTCGCAGTCTTTAGTGATGGGCATGATAATGCATCAAAAACTGATTTTTCCAAGGCAAAACGGATCATTGATGAACTTAATAAGGCTGAAATAGTAACCGCATTCATTTCCTTTGGTTCTGACGCATTGGATCTTTCCATGAAACTTGGTGTCAAGAACAATCTGGAAATGGGTAGAACGGAAAGCGAGTTGAGAAAAGCGTTTAACCAATTGAGCAAGAGCTTGATTAGTCAATCCAAGTCAGTTGTAACGAAAACCGATGACTTCTTCGAGATGTAACCTAATTTCCCCTTTTTTTTATATTAATATAATGATAAAATCTAGAGGTATGAAAAAATGTTCATAAACAAGATAGGTAGCGAACACGTGACCTACGGAAAAAACAACCAAGACTTCGGATTCGAATGGCAAGGGTTCCTCTGTGTCGTGGACGGGTGCAGTGAAGGGGAACATTCTGAAGTTGGGGCAAAATTATTTTCAAAAAAGTTATTAGAAGTTATTAAAGATCGCAAGATGATCAAGCCACGGGATATTGACATTGCATTCTTGGGAGTGAAGAATTTTGTTGCACGACGTGGTGATGTTAATTATGACGATTACTTGCACGATGTAATAAATTACATGTGCTTCACGATCATGGTGTTAATTGAACGGGAACGTTCATGGGAACTTATTATGTGTGGAGACGGTGTCGTGATCACGCAAGATCACGATGATAATATGAAGTTCTTGTCCATTGATCATTCATCAACACCAATGTATTATGCGTATTCATTTGTAGACCGAGAATATCTTTCTTTGGCTGAGGATGTCGAAGTAGGATTCAAGAAAATCGTGTATGCAAAGGACGAGTACAAGGCAATTGGGATTGCGTCAGATGGGCTTGAAAAAATAATCGGCACGGAACACGAAGAATATTTCAAGATACTCATGAAGGATCGAAAGGAATGGGCAATTCGACGCAAGATTAATCAATTACATTCCATTTTCAAGGATGACATCACGATTGCAATTGGAGATGATGTGCCATGATGTTTAACGAACACCAGCATGTAAAAGACTTGGTCGCTGAAGGTGGTGAAGGTCGCTTGTATTCATATCAAGGTACTCACATGATTAAGATTTTCAAGAATGGCGTTAACATGAAAGAGAAGTTAACAAAGCTCAAGATACTCATGACAAAGAATCTCCCCCGTAATGTCGTGAAACCGCTCGAACTAGTGCAAGATCATAATGGCACGTTCATTGGTTACATGATGAAAAAGATTAAGGGTGAAGAGATTAGACGGTTAGCATCACGAAAATTTACTCGGGCGAACGGAATCACGAAGGATCACGTGAGTAACATGCTCGTGCAAGTCAAGAACACCTTAAAAAAATTACATGCTCAAGGCGTGTACGTGGGAGACTTGAATGATATGAACATCTTGTTTGATGATACCCACAAGGTTCATTTCATTGACATTGATAGTTGGAGCGTGTCGAATGATCATCGTTGCACGGTCGCAAATGATGCATTCAAGGATCCAAACCTCGTGAAAAACTTCTTTACTACGGGGACGGACGCATATTCGTTTGCCATCATCGTGTACAAGCTCTTGACGAGGTTGCATCCATTCGGTGGCGTGCTTAAATCAAATCCAAACATGGATTTAGTTGAACGGATGACCAAGAAGATATCAGTCATCAGAAATGATGACGTTACCATTCCGAGAATGGTTGATGGAAATGAGTTCATGTCCACGAAATTATTAGATGACTTGCTCGATATTTACGAGCGTGACAAGAGAGCATTACTTGGCACGAGCTTGGATAATTTTAATGATAATCTTATGCTGTGCAAGTCACACGATGACTATTTTTATGCGAAGTTTAACAAGTGTCCCGTGTGCGAACAAGATGCAATGGAAATCGCACCGATAACCAAGATCGGAGTTGTTGGTGGTGTTCCCGTGCGATTGATCTTTTCCGATCCCATGGTAAAGATCTTATTTAACGTGATGGGATACTTGACAGTTGATAACATGGTCGCATTCAGAAATTCTCAGTTTAAAGTCCCGTATCGAAAGGGCGTGTTATATTATACGAATGCAGAGGGAGATACATTATATGGTGTTGAGAAGACATCGATACATGTCAAGACATCCAATAGAACATTCACGCTAGAAAAGAAATTCAATACCCACACCGTGATCCGTGATAACACGATTTATTTCATTTCAAACGGACTTACCTTGACGAAATTTGACTTGATCGGGAACGAAACGAGTGAAAACACGATGGAACGGGTATCCATAAACAACGTGTTTGACGTGCATGATGAAAACAATTATTTCGTGTGCAACAATTATGATCACGGAAAAGTCGTGAGTGTATCGGGACACGTTCAAGAATTAGAAAACACGGACAAGATCATGGAGTACGGGATTCACTTTGATCTCGTGTCGAAAAAGTGGTTATTTATCTTTGAAACCAAGACGGGATCATTTTTAACGTACATCTTTGATAAGACTAACATGGTGTATCAAAGTGACAAGATCCGATATGTCGGAAGTCTGGGAAACTTGGCATTTTACAACGACTTGATGTACAAGCCATCACGCAAGGCGATCATTCGATTTGATTACAAGACGAATCAGTATAAGGAATTTAAAGTTCCCACGGTATCAGAGGGAACGAAACTCATGAAAAAAGGGAAGAAATTTATAGCAATAAATGAAACGGAGATACATGAAATAGGATGATAGAACACGAACGACCCATCGTTGCTGTGGATATCATAATCTTCACGGTCATCGATGATGAATTGAAAGTGTTATTGGTAAAACGAGATGAAGAACCGTTTAGAGACTCATGGGCTATGGTTGGCGGGTTTGTCCGCATTGATGAAGGGTTAGAAGATGCAACGAAACGGTTATTAAAAGACAAGGCTGGTGTTGATGACGTGTACTTGGAACAACTGTACACGTTTGGAGATGTGGATCGTGATCCTAGAGGAAGAGTCGTGACGGTAGCTTATTTCACACTTATTCCTTCACGAACATCGTTTAACGGTAACGATCGGACGCAGTGGTTTTCCGCATTCGACTTGCCCGCATTAGCATTTGACCATGACGCAATCATCACGATGGCAATTCAACGGTTACAATGGAAGATAGAATACAATACCATTGTATTCACGTTGTTACCAGAGGAGTTCACGATGTTACAATTGCGACTCGTATATGAAGCAATTCTTAACAAGAAACTTGATCACCGTAATTTTTCAAAGAAGATCATTAAACATAAGATCATTGAGTTAAGTGGTAACGAAACAACTGAATATCGTACACGACCGTCTAGATTGTATAAGTTCACGAAAAACATTGGTGATATCGTGAATCTATTTTAGGTCGTTGTCAGTAGATGTCCACGATATCACAATACTTCGAATCCCCAATGATGGACTTGACCACCCCCACGGCTCCGAACCATTCCAATACGGAGAGATCCTTCGTGAGTGCGTGTAACCGATCCTTCGCACCAACGGGGTCGCCCGTGTAATACACGTGGTTGATCTGTCCGCATCGTTCCCGAAGCCATGGGGTAAACCCGTTGTCTCGGATGGCGGTGAGAATTCTTGACTCGTCCTCGTGTCCTTCCTTGTATTCGGACTTGTACACCCCGACTTTTTTCGGGTTCACGAGGATGGTGGTGTACTCATCGTACTCATTCGTCATGGCGGTCACCTAAATCTTACATGCCCTTGCAAACTTCTTTGATATCGCCTTCAATGCGGTATATGTCGGGGTGATGTCCTTCTCGGACACGTCCTTCTCGTATGCAAGGTCGCCACCAGTCTTGACATCATGAATGGTCATCCATCCAACGTGGTCGCTCCACTTGGATAGTTTCACGCCTCCCTTGGAAGAATCGTGCGAGAAACTTCCATCATAATCAAGAGAAATCTTGAATTGCTCGTCTCCGATGGAGTACAAGGTGTCTTGTTCTACCTTGTTAGGACGGGCTGGTCGCCAATTCTTGAAGGGTGTTTTCTTGATCGGTTTGATCTTGCATTGGTTTTCAGTCATGGGATCGCAACATCCGTGATCATTTATAAAGAATAGATCGGAAACGTGATCTTTTTTTCGGAACTATCATTTTATGTCTAACCTATTCTTGACAATATTAACGTAATCATTTAAATCGTTTTGAATCTCCAATAAATCTTTCTCGCCTAATCCCCATTTAATCAAGTTTTTAATAGATCGCACGGAGCTTATTTGAGTCTTCTTTATATTGATTAAATCATCACAAAAAGGCGTGATGTTTTTCTTGGATCTTTTCAAGGTCTTTTTATCAATGTAATTTGGATCAGTAAATTGCATCCAATCATTGACTTTTTTCTCGAATGTTTTTAAAATCTTTATTTCTTTTTCTCCCATGTGCTTTTCTTTTTCGATCACATCGGATTCATTTAATTCGTTAATGGTTTTTAATTTTCTTAGTTTCTCCTTTATATATCCTTTATCAAACCAAAACCCCGATTTAAGATTCCATCCATGTGATAGTTCTCTAAAAATATCACCAACAGCCTCATTATAAAAGAACACGGGTGTCCAGTAATCTTCGTGTTCGATACATTGATCTTGGTATAAATAGTCAGACATGAACGGAAATTTAGAGTCACATGTAGTGAAATCGACTTTCTTTGGGTTCTTACAATCTATTTCTTCTTCTTTGGTCATGGGTATCCGTGACTGCGTGCCTTTATAAGTAACGTGTCGGAAGGATGATCACGGGGGATCGATCGGGCGAACCCGCAACCGATACGCCCGTCCCCGAAAGGAGTCCTCTTCCGCCTCGAACCCGCACGCAAAGCACATGGAAAACTGCGGACATGACGGGTACACCATCGTGAACGTTCCCGTTCCGATCCGAGACCATCCCCAGTATTCTTGGGTGAACCCCGTTGTCTTGGTCGGGCGGGTCTGGGTCGGGTGGACCGACACCTCGACCTCGTGGGTGATCCCGTCCTCCCCTTTCGGATACAAGTTGCACTGGAACTCGCTCTGGGAAATGTCCGTGAAAAACGGAGTCCCGTCATTGTCGTATTTCACGTGGGCGAACATTATTTGCGGGGGAGGGTCGCTGTCCAACCCGTACTGGGTGACCAGTTTCCGCACCGTGTCCCGTTTCGTGTCATCGGCAACGGTATTATAATGGCGTGCCAGTTCGATGACGAGCGTCACGATCTCGGAGGTCAGTTCGATAACCCGTTCCTTGTTCGGGACGGTCGCAATCTCGTTCTGTTTTCTTGTGATCTCGGTGACCAGTTCGTCCGCATCCAAGGATGTATCTCTCGGTGTCATGATCGTCCCCATGGAGAAAAAATACCTTCACGGGAAGGATAACGGGAAAGGCATGTATCATGATAGAAGATCGCCGTTCCGTCACGGACGGTCTGTCCCGAGAGGGGTTGCCAGAGCCAGATGCGG
>Ga0114919_10002032_pt1 | contig 16315 bp, 27 predicted proteins | sample BlataG_FD_88682 | JGI IMG/M metagenome (GOLD analysis project Ga0114919, IMG submission 88682) | Deep subsurface microbial communities from Black Sea to uncover new lineages of life (NeLLi) - Black_00105 metaG | ecosystem: Environmental > Aquatic > Marine > Oceanic > Sediment | place: Atlantic... | reverse complement strand
CCTCTTCTCTTGATAGTAATATTAGTGACGGGCTGACAGTCACCCCCCCCGCATCTGCGAGTCGGAAATGACAGTCATCTGCGAGTCGGAAATGACAGTCATCTGCGAGAGAGAGGCAAAAAACATAAAAAAATGGAATCATCAGGGTCATCACTCTAAAAAATCAGGATTATCATCATAATCATTCTGATTAAAAGTTTTAATCATTGCTTAAAACTTTTAATCACCTATACTAGTATAGGGATTACTATATTAATTAATCAAGTTTATCACTCTAATCACCCTACTTAAAACTTTCAACCTTTGCTTAAATTTTTAATAGACTATACTAGTATAGGGATTTCCACTCTATTGAAATAGATATACGATTATCTATACTAATATAGATTTTATTTTAAGGGAAGATTTATAAATTGGGGAATTATTTTCAAATTTGATGGTAGATAGGTTTGATGTTAGAGATAAATCAGGGGATGCAAGGAAAATATTGGCAATGATGAATAAATTTACTGGTCTTACTTACCAACAAAATATAATTCTAGGTGTTGCATCATATCTCTCGTCTATAAACAATGCAGACAAAAAAACTTTAAAGATTGCAAAAGAATTTAAAAGGATTGTTGAACGGGATATAAAAATGAAAGATGCCCGTATGATTGCTTTTGAGTCTTATTATATATCAAATGTTAGAAAAAAATTAGTCGATATGCTTGTCAAGGGTCTTAAACCAAAAACAATCCTGATAAATTTAAAATATTGTTTTAAAGTTAGAAAAGAATTGACAAAAATTATCACTAGAAGTGAGTCTGATGGTTGGAATCAGTTAATAAATTTATCAGAAAAGAATTTAATTGAGTGGCAGAACATGATTAAAGATTTAAAGAATAGGGGCTACCCATCTGATAGGGTCAGGGCTATTTCATATCAGGGGTACGAAAAATTTATAAAGTCTGCTAAATTAATGATTCCTAACGAAGAAAAAGTTATTAATGAAGAATTAAAAAAAGGTCGAGAGATTCGGGAGAAAAAAGAAAATGCCAAAAAATAAACCTGTCATGGTGAAAGATTGCATCATTGCTATTATTGAACATTATAAAACATTTAGATTTTTATGCAGAGATGATTTTATAAAAATTATGGAGACTGGGGGGAAAGATTTAAAGAGGGATAGACAATCAGATGCAAAGGTTATCACATCAGACAGAAAGAGATACAGGCAGTTAGGGGCATCTAGGTCTGAAAGACAGTCATCAGGCACAGAGACAGATTTGGAAGGAAAAAATAAAATATAACGGGGGATAAAAATGGATGAAGAACCAAAAATCATATTGAAAAAATTAAAAGATTTAAAAAATGAATATATGAAGAAATGTTTTCCTGAATTAAAAGAAGCCATAGATATAACTAAATCAGCTCTAGAAACTTTAGGAGACGAAGTACAGGAATTAATAGAAAAGATGGAAGACATACAAGATAAATTAGAAGAAGCACAAAATCTTAAAGATGAATTAGATGAAGATTTTTAATAGAGGATAAAAATGAAATACATTAAACCCACCATCCCAATAAATTTTAAGGATGTTATTGAATGGTATAAAAATATTGCAGTCCAGTTTGAGATGATAAAATCCACAAAATTCAGAGAGACAGGTATGCTTGTCCCGTCATATCAAACAAAAGAGTTTAAACATTATAATATTAGGATGCTGAAATGTCACTCTGTTCAGCATTTATCATTTTTGATAAGGTCATTAAAAATGTTTGAGAAAGAGAAGAATTATAATTTTTATTATACTCTTGCAGAATATGACGGGGGCATACCTAATCAGTCAATGGATTTATATCAGAGAGATAATTCATCATGGAATCAAGACCATCATAAATATATGACATCTTTTGATTTCATGCTTGATATTGATGCAGGGTCATTTGATGATATGCAATGGGCTTATCATTCTGCTAATACACTAAGGATTGCACTAAACAGGTTTAATGTGCCTTATGAGTTAAGGTTCAGTGGCAAAGGATTTCATTTTATAATTCCATATAGATATTTTTCAAAACTAGGAAAAAATTTTATACCACATGATGATAATAGCATCTATAAATTATATGGAAAATTGGCACAATATATGTATGAAACATATTCTGAGATGATTGACACAAAAATTTATGATGCTAGGAGATTATGCAAAGTACCTTATTCATTATCATTATATGAAAATGATATATTTGTCTGTCATCCATTTCACAGTGAGGATGAATTTTTAAAATTTGAGATGGATGATTATCGCCCTGATAAATATAATGTCGGACTAATCAGGGGTAGAGGGTTATATTTATTCAATGCTGATGGTGATGCTGATAAACTTTTAAGATTTTTAGAGATTATTAAATGATAATCGATAATATGAAAAAGACCAGCGAGGTGGAATGATGAGTAAGAATATATTTGAATCGAATAACCTGAAAGTGACGGCTTTTGTAGGTATTAATGGACAATCTTGTGTTCAAATAACTATTGATAATGCTGATTATGAACAGCTTAACGAGATGAAAACGAGAGAGCTTAGAGATGCTTTGACTAAAATGTTACAAAGAAGAAAAGGGTTCAGAGCAACAGATTTAAAAAGAATAGCGAGGTGGAATGATGGAAATACAAATTGAAATATTTAGACAAATATTATTTTTTATAAACAATTTGGTTTATGTTGTGGGTATTTATACCATATTTAGATGGTTATTTTTATCAATAATAAATTTAGGGCATAAGATGAAAAATGATAATCGATAATAAAAAATTAAACATTATACTTTTAATTATTTTTATATTGGCTCTTGCAGGTTGTGAAGTCCCTGCTGTTGAGTGTAAGAATGAGACGATAATTAATAATACTTGTACTGACAAAATAATTATTATAGATGAGACTATACCATGTGAAGTCAATGATTGTGTTATTAATGATTGTGTTATTAATGAATCATTAACTTATTCAGAAAAATTAATTTATATCAAGAAAATCAAATTATTAGAGAGGAGAATTGATGACTATCTTGATATGAATGAGACAGGATATTATATCAACTTAACTGATAGTTATCATAATATGAGAGATGATTATGCTGATTGCTTAGAAAGAGTCAATAATTGCAGTCATTGGATATGAAAATAAAACGAGGTGTATAACATGGCAAAAAAAAGAATGCCCTCTCCGACTGAGGATGATATAAATCGGATTGCTGAAACAATAGACAACTTAGACCAAAAGAATGAAATCATTGACCCTGATTCATTTGATGCAGAGTTTAATGATTACTTTGATGAAAATCCTGAGATAAGGGATAATAACAGTGTCAGGGTCAAAGTGTTTGAAAGATTAAGGAAAATGCATCCTGACAGGATTGGCAAAGAAAAAATATTCACAAAGGCAGGGGGGAAAGATTTAAAGAGGGATAGACAATCAGATGCAAAGGTTATCACATCAGACAGAAAGAGATACAGGCAGTTAGGGGCATCTAGGTCTGATTTGGAAGGATATGATACAAAAAGAAAAGAGTTAAACATTGTCGGGGTTGTAAAGGGTAAGACAGTTTTTACAGAACAAACAACTGTTAAGATAGGGGGAAAGACAGTCATCAGGCACAGAGACAGATTGGGAAGGTTTGCGAGTGTTAAGGCTAGTTAAAAAATGATAGCATTAAACATAGTTATGGATGGAAGATTAGAAGGAAAAAAGAAAATCCTTCAATATTTGACAGATGGGCTTATAGTTTAATAATGGTCGGTGAAAAATGATGAAAATAGATTATGTGATACTAGCTTGGATATTTATAGTGATGATATTATTATTTTTTATGGTCACATTTATTCATATAATAGGATGGATGTTCTAAAATGATATGTGATACTATTTTTAAAGAGAATATTGTTGGATTATCACTCCCATTATCGAGGCGGGACAGGATGAGATGCGAGATTACTTTTCTCTCATTCTCAAATCTGACTAAAAACGGGATTACTAAATGTTGTAAAAAACATTTAATTAATATGTCAGATTATATCTTATTGGCACATGTTAATGGATTAATAAAGAATTATCATAATGGCAAAGGAAAGAAAATTAAAACAGATGGTGTATTTCACTGGTCTAAAAAATCAGAAGAAAGGTCATACTCATCAAACCAAATTGAATCTATATCTTGATGATGGGGAAAAAATGAGATGCTTTAATTGTCATAAAATCCTCGATTCAGATAAACCGATTATTGATGACCTAATAGATTTAAAATTCCCTGTATTTTGCAGTGGGTCATGCTCTTTGAAATTTCCGCCAAGTTATTCTCCTGAATTTGAGACTAGAATTAAGGAAATGAAAAAGTTTATATAGTATAGTGATATATCAGATTATGGTGATGCTTAATGGCAAAAATAAAGAAGGATAAAAAAATAAATTGTTTAAGAAAAGACAAGAAAGCTGAAAAATCAAAACCTTTATGGATGAATAGCACAACAATCCCAATGACCCCTAAAACTAGGGATGAGTTAGGGGATTTTAAGTATGACAACAGGATGCCGTCATACGACCATGCTATAAGATACCTATTGGCTAATGTCAAGAAGTATGGCATCAAACAAACAAAAGCGAGGCAATAAACATGAAAAATAATAAAGAATGGAAAAAACAAGAAATTACAGAGTTCTGGACTCCAGAAGTTGAGGGGGATGAGTTAATAGGGACTGTGAAAGAAATCAGGACTCATCAGGAATATGGGAGACAGTATTTAATCATGCAGGAAGATAAAAAAGCAATCTTGACCCCTGCTCATAAAGTCTTGCAGAACAGGATGATTGCAGTCAAAGAAGGTGATGAGGTTAAGATTGTATATCTTACATCTGAACTGCCAAAAGTCAAAGGACATAGTCCGACAAAGATGTATGATGTTTTTATCAAGACTGATGCATCAGTAGAGATGGAGAAAGTTGAGGACTGATGACTAAACCTTTAATTTTTTTTGATAATGAGTCTTATGGAATTTTAGAGAATTTGATTGCGACAGGCATATTTGCATCTCCAAATATCCTGCTTGTATTTGAATGGTTTAGGACTCGTTATCTGTTTTTAACTTTTTATAACATTATTGTCATATTTTTGGTCATAACTTCAATGTCTCACTTTCGATTTAGGAATTTTCAACATAGTCAATCAAAAAAATCATTCTGATGAATAATCAGATGTGGCAGGGAAAACCATTTTAATCACCTCTAAAGGTCTGTCATTTCTACCCTGCCACATATCTATATTATAGTATCTATATCAGGCAATATAAATATTTATATAATAGCTTAATATTAGGTCTTTTAAAATGCAAAAAGCACTAAAAAAGATGTTTGCCTCTGCGAAAGGGGGATTAAGTGTTGCAACAGTTGTTGTTGAAGTGGTTTTGGTGGTTGCTCTAGTACCGATTATAGCAATCTTCATTGCCGATGCGACAAACCTGACAACCCTTGAAATAACCCTTCTAGGATTGACAACTCTCTTTATTATACTGGGACTTGTTTTCAGTATAGCAAAGGATGCGGGTTTAATCAAGAAATAAGTTAAGACTCTTGAGTCTTTTCGGACTTTTCTTGATTCAAGTCCTCGAGAACTGCGAGAAATCCTGTTTCTTGAGGCAATTTTTATCATATAAATATAAGGGTGAGATTCAAATATGAAAAAACAAATATCATTTATACTCCTGATTATTATTTTATCTATTTCTGCATCTGCATCATGGACTAATTTCCAGAATGATGAGGGCGGGTCAGGAGTGAATCCTGCATCTGCATCTATACCTTTAGACCAAAACTTAATCACTATTAATTTTACTTGCGGGACTGGGTTCAGGGTCAATGTTCAGCCCCGATTTTTAGACATTACTGGTGACGGGATAGATGAGATGATATTGTCGTGCAGTAGTGATGCTGAGGGAAGTCCAAGAATCTCAATAATCGATAATTTATATGGGGCTATAAGTACCAAAGGATTATCAGGGAATGGATTGTTTGGTATAAGTAATGATTATTATTTTTGGTTTGATTTGACTGACATTAATAATGATGGAGATTATGAAATTGTGGTTCTTAATGTTAATGATACCTCTGGTGTAAATCAAGAGGCAGAATTGTTAGTATTCTCATATAACAATACATTAAATGATATAGTATTTCTATACAATTTTACGGTTATAAATGGGACAAATAATGTGACTGGTTTTCCTGCATATAAACCTAATGATAAGGCAGTTAATGATGCTAACAGAATTATTGAGTGTTTTAATTCTACTTATTGTATGATATGGCATGAAGAAGATGTCATCATGGTAAATTTGACAATATCTGATGCATCAGTTCTATGGGTACATAATCTTACCGAGGCGGGTTTGACTGATATGGATTTGGGGTTCGACCCTCAATTAGAAAAATTTTTACAGCCGATAATTGTTGATAGCACACACACAGGGATTATGGATGTGAATTTTTTGAGTGTGAATGAGCAGTTTGTATCTTACTATGGGTTTAATGGTAGTATAAGATTAAACAAGACTCTTGATGTGTGGGGGGCAACTGACCTTAGCACATGGTCTTTTGTTGATTGTGATGCATCAAGATGTAATACTGATAGAATGAACATGATTATAGGGGGGTCAAATATAGATGACGGTGTATGCCAATTTTATGACACTCAGGATGGGTCATTAGAACAGACCAATGTGATTGATTCTGGGAATACTGAGGGTACATGGTGCTGGGTTGAGAATAGGGATGAGTTCAGAGGATTAATTGACGATGATAATGATGAGTTATGTGGAGTTACTTTTGATAGTGGTTCAACTGCTGGGAATAGTATGGTATGTGAAGAACTTACACTATTTCAACAGACAACTTTTGAGATAGAGGATGGTTTGTCATGGGGAGTTGCAGGGACTCATACCAGCGGGTTTAATTCCCAGATGTCAATAGCTGATGTTGATGGTGATGGGTTATATGATATTATCATGGATTCAGGTATATGGTCTATACCTGAAGATGAATCCACTACTGTATCGAATATATTTCTTAATGATTCTGCAACAGGGACAGAAATTATGACTTTAATTGTGGAGTTTAGTGAAACAGATATTTTTGAGATTATGTCAATAAATCTGGCTACTGACACTTATTATGTCACAGGGTCAGGGGAAGGGTTTGGGTTTATATCAAATGAACTGATTGATTTTACTGGCAACGGTGCTTATCCCTCTGTGCAATCTCCTATGTGTAACAATGCTACTGTCACATGGACTTGTGGATATGACACGGCTTGTGTCTTTGATGCTGAGGGGGACAGGTTTAAAATGGAAGTTGATTGTTATTCTGACGGGACTGAAATTCATACAGACCAACGGTTTAATACTGTGCAGGGATTAAGATTTCTTGATGGATGCAACTTGTCAAGTGTTGATAATGAAGGTGTATATAATGCGACTTTTACCGTTTGGGACAATCAACATACTCAAAATCAGAACAATACCATAATCATAGAGTATTATATCTCAAATTCGTCAAATTGTTTTGATGATACTAACACAGGTGATATTGATTTACCTTTCAATAATACTATCCCTCAATTTATAGGGCTACCAAGTTCAGATATTCCGTCCCCTTACTGTCTTAATAGCACCATTGTTTTTGATTGTGAAGATGGGATATGTTATGAGGATATAGAAAATGATAAGGTATATTTTAAACTGGATTGTGATGGTGATGGGGATTATGAGTCTATAAATTCCGCAGATAATGGTGCTTTTAGTTGCAGGTTTGAGACATCTGGAGTCCAACAGGTAAATATTCAAGTATGTGATGTCATGCATACAAGCTGTAATTCAGTGAGTTTTTCTGTAAATGTTGATACAAGAACCCCAGAGGATGTAATAGCTGACGGGGTTCTTGATTGCGGGTCAGAGGTCTTATTTGATATTGATGACAATGGGACTGTTGTCTCCAAATTACCGCCTGAAATTTTCAGACCTTTATTTTTAAGTAATGCATTACCTGATGAAAATATCGGAAGTCAAGATTTTTGTTTAGGTTCAACGGTTGGGTTTATGTGTGATGAAGGGGTCTGTTATAGTATCGAGGATGGAAATATCATGACTGTCCTAGATGTTGATTGTGAGAATGATGGCATAATTGATTATATGTCTTTTGGTGTAATTAATCATACATTTAAATGTACATTTGATGAATTTAATTCAGGTAATGCTACACATAATAATATTACTAATTCATTTATTTATACCATAAATCTGACCATCACCAATGATATTGGTCAGGCAGATACAATGCATCAGAATATTACTATTGGGAATAATACTCAACGGTGTGCATTTGGCAGTGATGTGGGTGAGGGATGTGATACAGGGGGTGATTGTAATACTGGAAAATGTAAGGCAGGGTTCTGTGTTTCTCTGTTAGGCAATGAACCATGCAGTTATAATCGTCAATGTTTATCTAAAGTCTGTTCAAATGGGAAATGCACTAAAGCAGATACTTGGACTAGAATTGACACTGCAAAAGGCGAGGAGTTGGGAGACTCACCAAATACAAACAATTTCTTAGCATTGACCATAATCATTCTTGTTGGTGGTCTGCTTATAGGCGGAAGTTTGACAGCAGGGGGCGGAATATGGGGGGTCGCAATAGGTGGGATTGCTATGATTGGTCTTGCCATATTCTTTACTCTTGTAGGATGGTTATCACCTTTTATATTGTTAGGAATGTTTATCGTTCTGCTTGTCATGGTAGTGTTTGCTTTCATGATAAGCGGGGGGTAAAAAATGGACTTAAAAGTTTTATTTCTTCTTTTAATATATTATGGACTTGTATCATCCATCTTCCTGATAGGTGGGGATGTGTTTGGTGATGGGTCAGGATTCTCAACAGACATTGCATTAAATGATTCTGAACTGTCAAGTGGAGAAATTGATACTGGCGGTTTATTCGGCTCAGGAATCTCATTCGGCAGATTCGCTGGTCTTGTTGGGCTTGGTGTGGGTCTGCCTGATGATACTCCCACAGGGTTTAAATTAATATTTGGTCTATGGCAGACAATGGTTACTATACTAAGCATAGGGTTTTTTATATCGAGTATCTGGGATGGTTGAAAAATGAAAAGGATAATAATAATTTTAATGATGCTGATGATGTGTTCAGCAGTTTATGGTTCAGTCTCAGAAGATGGTCTTGTATTATATTTAAATTTTGATGAAGGTGCAGGGACAGTTTATATTGACCACTCCCCTTATGAGAATAATGTTACAAATGTGGGTGCATCAACTTTTAACTCATCTGAAACTAGGGGAGATTCTAACTTTTCTTTGGATTGTGGTGCATCAGGTAGAGGTGACTCAGTATCAAATATAGGACTATCAGGGACAGACAATAGGTCATATATCGGATGGGTTTATCAAAAAGGGAGTGGTTCTGATAGAAGATATTGGGGATGGGGGACATTTAGTTTATTTAATTATGAATATTTGGCTTATAAATTCTCTGCAACAAAAATATTTGCTTGGCATTATGGCGGGGATGTAGGATATAATTCTATGGTACAAAATACATGGGTTCATGTAGCATACACATATAATGGAAGTTTAGGAATGTTATATATTAATGGGACTAATGTGGCAAATGGGTCTATTATATCAACAGTGTCTGATGACCAGTTTTCTATATGTGGAGACCCTTCTAATTGTAACCCTGCTAATGCTCTTATAGATGAATTGGGAGTATATAACAGGACATTAAATGCTAGTGAAATTTTAGACAATTATAATAGTCATGCAGGTTCTACATTTCCATCACCCCCACCACCCCCTGATACTAGCACAATGGATTTATTATTTTCTAACATGACAGGGGATTATAAAACTATATTTGATGAAGGTGAGGATTTTTATACCCAGTTAAATTATACTGATAATATTGATGGCTCTGCAATAAATCAGAGTGTGGCTACCTGTAACATATCAATTTTTGACGGATTAATAGAGGTTGATTTTGAGGATGACAATTTCACTTTATGCGATTCAGGATGTAACTTCTCAGAATTAACTATCCAGTTTAATTCATCTTCAACTAATGCGGTCAATGATTCAATACATTTTAATGGATGTCATGAACAGACTATCGCAGGTGATATGCAGATAAATTTTAGCTGTTCAACAGTGTCAGAAGTAATAAATATCCCTGCAAATCAAATGCCTTTATGTGACTCGGATGATGTGTTCATAATTATAGAATCTGATGTTTGCATTGCATCTGATGATATAAATATAACTATTGATACTGCGGATAATACTCCTTTTGCACAGAGAAAAAGATTGCTTAACACTGCTTTTGACAGAGAATTTTCATTAGATTTAAATCAGAACGGGACAGCACTTAATTTTAATGGTACTTCTCAATTATGGGAAATAGACCACATTCATGAATATTATAAACATGGCATTAAAAGGATTGATGCTAATTGCTCACATCTTGCTGTCCCAAATCTTGATAATGATTTATCAGAAAATATCACCATTGTCAATATATTCCCTCAGATAATATTTGATACTGTTGAGACTAGTTTGGGAATAGATAATCTTACTGATGGTGTTGTGATTGAGTATGGGTCAGGACAAGACTGGAATTTTATCATATCAATAGTTGATGATGATTTAGATACAATTAATGTAAGTTTTTATAATTCTTCTAGTCTGATATTATCTTTTAATCAGAGTGATAATATTACAATAAATTCATCTTTTTTCAGGGATTTTGAAAGTAATCCTTTCTCTATAAATGTTACTGCAAATGATACATTTGGTAATATATCATCAGACTCCATGACATTTATAGTGAATGATAGTATAAACCCGTCATGCGATTTTGCATCTTCTTATAATGATACTTTTATAAATTCAACAATTTCTTTTAATGTCTCATGCACTGATGAGAGTGTGTTCAGTTTAAATGTTTCATGTCCTGCAAATCTTTATGAAAATGTCACAGTAGGTTTAAATACGCAATCATATAATTTTAACGGTTCATTTCTGCTCACTGCTAGTGATGAATGCAGTTACGAGATTTGTGACGGGCATACAGAACGAGAATTAAAAAGGGCATGGGATGTTGATATAAATAATAAATCTTATGATTTTTCAGTTGATAATCGGTATAATAATATTTTGACTGTTGATGATGAAGGGATAAATATTGATTATACTGTCCTGAAAGATAGGATTATATTTGAGTTTGATATTCCAGAGGATAAAACGAAAAGTGAATATACATTATATTATCAGTCTAGTAATCAGAGTTATTATTCAGAGAGTGATAAGTGGGAAGGATGGATTAAAGATTATCCTAGCAGGACATGGTTTGATTTGACAGGGATGGGGAAAGTCAAAGTAACTTATATTAATGATGGTCTATGGAGACTAGATGTCAAGACTGATGAGACTCATCTTAAATTTGAAAGTATAGGGGAATTAAACTGCATAAGTGGAAATTTTAGTATAAATGCGAGACCACTTCCAGACAATCAGGCAATATCAGACTATAAACTTGATAATACAACAAATGTATTGCTTTTATTTGTTCTTGTTTTCTTATATCTTGGATTAATGGCAATAGGACTGGCATTTAATAATAAAGGGTTTGTTGTGATAGGTTTTGGTGTTGGTGTAGTCATAGGGTTCATGTTATATAATTTAGGTGGTGGTCTTATGCTGATGATGGTTTTAGGAAATATCCTCATATCTGTCCTAGCAGTTACTAGAAAATAGAAACATTTAAATAGAAATATGATAATCAATAATTAAGATGGCATTCCTTCAAATAACATTATGGGGTATTAAATTATGGGTACTGCTCTATTTCTTATTTTCAGTCTTGATGGGTCTTGGGATTATAATATATTGGAAAAGAGAACTAGTCAGAAAAAAATATTATGAGTTAAGATATGCAGAGAAAATAATCAAAGTTATCATTCATCATCCCACTCAGTTATATCGTGTATTTTGGAGAATCATCCCTCTTGATAAAAAATTCACTATTCTAGACCAGAATTATGATTATGATGACAATAAGATTATAAAAGATAATGATTTCTTTGGATTCAAGAGGGGAGAAAAGACAATCATTAAAGTTGATGGTAACGAATATGATTTTAAGGAAATTGCAGGTATAAGAGATAAACATAAAGATTATATTGAGATACATTATTTTTATAATATCCCTTCTCCATTAGATTTTAATTTCAGTGGTAAGGAGTTGAAAATATCCAGTAAAGAACTGAATCTTCTGAAAGAAAATGACCTGTTCGCTAAATTATTGACCCTCACTGAACATAAAGGATTAATAGTCATCATGTTCTTTATGATGATTCTATTGATTGGCGGGGTTGGGTTCATAATCGCAAAAATGATGGAGTATGTCTAAGATGGATGAACACGAAAGAAAAATAAATTTAAGAAAAAAGATGCTTATAAAAGCTATTGCAGTCAGGAAAAAACTTGAAGATGAAATAAAAAATAAAGAACAGAGACAGACTGAACTTGACCGCATTGATGAACAGATAAGGGATGAAAAACAACATATCAAGTCAATTAAACCCAAAGGAATCTTTAGAAAGATATACTGCAAGATTATTGGAGAGTTGTGAGATGAATATTTATCTTAAATTAAGGATGGTCATCACTCGAATCCCTGACGAATTAATCTTAAAGATTAAGTTATTAATAGACAAAGAAATTGAAAGGAGAAGTTTATCAGAATCAAAAGGGAAGGGGGTGATAGGTCATGGCAAAAAGAAAGAAGATAATTGATAGTATGAACCCCACAATGAAGGATATGCCTAATGTTGCACAGCAAAATATCCATATGCCAATGTTACCTGCACTTCCTCAAAGTACAGGCATTCAAGACCAGTTTCAAGTATTACAGCAAAAGAATGAGATGGCTGAGGTCTTGAAAGAACTTTTTGATGTAGAGAAAATCAAACTGACATCAGAATTATCAAAGAATGAAATTAAACTTATAACAAGAATTAATTTAATCTCAGAACTCAAAGATTTGCCGAAATGGAAGGAAGGCACTGAGTTGTACATGAAATTAATGCTTTCACATAAAAGGCAGTCACGAAAGGAAATCTTATCTGCTATTGAGGGATTTCAAAGAAGAATGCTTGGTATGATGGATAGAATCAGGGGCAGATTCTCAGGAGATAGGTGATAAATATGGGTGATGATAAGAAAAAGGATGATATAAAGAAAACTGAACAGAAAATATTTAAAACAATACACAGGATTGTCAAAGAAAGCAAGACTGCTGAAAGTTTTGGGACTTCACTGGCTCAAGAACATATAATCGTTGCTTCATATAATCAGATGTCTATTGATAAACTTGAAGCAATGAGACACATCATAAATAAATTAATCAAAAGAAAAAAGGAGATGAAAAGGGTTAATGATTCAATAAGACTAAAAATCGAACAGGAGAAATGATGGCAAAGTTAGATGAGTCAGATTTCAAATTCACAAACTGTAAAGGATGCAAGACAAAAAAAAGACCATTATTTGCCAGATTGCCTTTTAGAAGATGTGACGACTATTGGTGTAAAGAATGCATAACAAAAAACAGGTCTGAGTCTGTCACAAAAATCAATGTTCAATCCTAAAAGGTTAGGGATTCCGATTGCAGTGATTGTTTTCTCCCAATACTATAAAAACACTTGGTCTAATCTGTTCATTGTGTGGTGTATTGTCATTATATATGGTATAAATAAATATTTTGAGAGTGATTAAGATTATGCATGTGGTGGTCGGAAGGCAGGGAAGTGGCAAAACCTTATTACTGGTCTATAAAGCATATGAGGGCTATTTGCAGGGAAAAACAATTTATTCAAATGTGCATCTAAACTTTCCATATAAACAGTTAAATTATGAAGATATTATTGAATGCAGACTAAAAAATGCAATAGTCATCATTGACGAGATTCATCAATTACTACCTGCCAGATTTTCTGCATCAAACAAAGTCAGTCAAAAGATTTGTGACGGGTTCGTGTCTCAGTTAAGAAAGCAAGACCTAGAACTTTATGGCAGTACCCAATTTCAGAGAAAAGTCGATATAAGAATCAGGGAAGAAAAGGATTATTTTTATATATGCACTAGATATGTTTATCTTAATGGTGTATGGATTGAGGCAAAGCATACAAAAGAATATGCCCCCTCAATACCTGTCTTAATAAAAGTGGAAGTACAAGACCAGTATAGCATGGATTGGATTCAATACTCAATGATGGCAAATCAGGTCTATGGTCTTTACGATAAGAATCAAATAATAAAAGTGAGAGGGCTGGAAAAATACAAATGATAAATATCACAAATTTTACTAATATTGACTGGACTCAGTTTGAGTCAAGTTTTACAGGTGGTCTGCCTGAATGTATGAATAAGGTCGGGAAGATTAATATTGAATGCATGACGAGAAATCTATGTTCTCAAGTCTCAGACCATTACTTGAAAGCAGGTCTGATTATTCTCTGCATATATGTATTAGGCACTTGGGGATTATGGTGGTTCTTCAATCATGGATATAAAAAGATTGATAATGATTATTTCCATGACCTAAATAAAAGAATCTACTGGGACACATATATAAGGAGTAGAATGATGAGATACATGGCAGTTTATATTGCACTGTTTGTTTTCCTTCAATGGAGAGGATGATTTATTTTGCTTTCCCACCTAATAATCTTTCAGCCCAATTATCTAATCTTTCAGCCCAATTATCAATATACTTATCAAAAGTTATCTCAGTTTTAATTGAATTTAAGTCTTTGAGTGAATAAATTACTGCTTGTTCTTCATGTGTTAATTTAATTCTCCCTAGGTCTTTCAAATTTTCTATATAAGCTATTGATTGGGTGTTAATAGTAAGTATGTCTAAACTAAACTTAGACTCGATATGGTTCTCAGAATATTTTGACACTTTCTCAACTATCTCACTTTTATAATATTTTGCAGGACAATTTGATTTTATTAATAAATCTATCAAGACACTAAATGGGAAATCTTGAGAAAACGAATTTCTGATTTTTAAATTTATAATTTCTTTTCTAAATTTTAATTTATTATTAATAGATTCATCCATTGATTTATATAATTTAGTGAGTTTATTGTTATAATCGATTAAATGTTCAGAGTACATCATACTTAATTTACTGTATGAGATGGCAGAAGAAATTAAAAAAGTTCTAAATTCTCTATCATAATTATATAATTCTTTTCTCATCATTAGTATTGGTATTTGTTTATATCCAAATATTTCTCTGACTACCCCATTAATGATGACAGAGGACTCCATTATAAATTTTAAATCTACAAATCCCTCATTATAATTACTTAAAACTAAATCTTTCATTTTTCATCATTAATTAATCTTTCTAATTTTATGACTGACTGTGCATATGCAATTTTAAATTTATTCATCATCATATGATTATAATTAGGATGACATGCATCACCTTTTAGACTTGGAAGGGCATTGTATATTAGTTCATACATCTTTAGACCTTCAAATCCATATTTTTCACGAATCAAATCCATATATTTTTTTCTTGTCTCGACTATATCATCTAGCATTATTCATCAACTCCATCAATTTTTATTTGTACTTCTTTTCTGCACTTCTGACAGTAATATATTCCTGTGCATTGTTTAGACATGACTACATAACCATCATGACAATAGGGACAACCTGCCTGTTTCATTTCAAGACCCATGAAGTTCTTTCTTTACATAATCATCTAATTCTTGTATTACTGCTAATATCCTATTACATCTTCCTTCTATTTTGAATATATTAACATTTGTATCAAACTCTCTTTTAAGTTCAATTATCTCTTCGTGAGATAAAGATTTAGGAATTCGTTTACTCAAATCTTCCCAATACTTTCTCTTCTTATCTTCTATTGATGATTTGATTTCCTGAATTTCACTCCAACTTAAATTTTTAATATCCATCATTCCACCTCTCTGTTTTTTTCCAAATTTCATATTTCATGTTCATTACCTCTCTCTATTTTATTTAGTATGATGAGTCGCATCACCTAATAGTAACGAATAGAGGAGAGTATATAAACCTTTCGCAAAAAATAAATTATTTATAAAAAATTATCAGGATAGATTAAATTAATTATAACATATCAGGTTCATCATTCTTATTACTCCGATAGGAGAGAGG
>Ga0114919_10002031_pt1 | contig 16324 bp, 13 predicted proteins | sample BlataG_FD_88682 | JGI IMG/M metagenome (GOLD analysis project Ga0114919, IMG submission 88682) | Deep subsurface microbial communities from Black Sea to uncover new lineages of life (NeLLi) - Black_00105 metaG | ecosystem: Environmental > Aquatic > Marine > Oceanic > Sediment | place: Atlantic... | reverse complement strand
TATGGTTTTGACGCTTTGATTTTGAGGTTTGCTAATATTGTTGGTTCAAGAAGTGGACATGGAGTGATCTTTGATTTTATAAGGAAACTACAGGAGAATCCTAAGCTGCTTGAGATTTTAGGTGATGGAACCCAAACTAAATCATACTTGTACATTGACGATTGCATTAATGCTGTTTTGACAGGTTTTGAGTCTATGCAGAGAAGAGTTGAAGTTTTGAATGTAGGTTCTGAAGATCAAGTGAGTGTATGTGAAATAGCTGAGATAATAGTTGAGCAAATGGGGTTGAAAGATGTGAGATTTAGTCTTACGGCCGGAGTTGAAGGTGGAAGAGGCTGGGTAGGCGATGTTAAAAACATGCTTCTCGATGTGACCATGCTTAAGGCGAAAGGTTGGAAACCGAAATATAACAGTAGAGAGGCAGTAAGGCAGACGGCGAGATGGATTAAAGCGTGACCTTGAGAATAAAGCTTGTTATTTATTCTTAAATATCAATTGAAGTTTTCCGTGCTGAATTGTTACGGGTTGTCTAGTTTTGTTTACGTATTTGTTTCTTTTTTAGGTTCTGTTATGGCTTTGATAATTATGGGGAAGGTATTCCGGAGGAACTCTATGGTTTCCGGTGGAGGATTCTTTTCAAGGAATTGGTGGAGGAAGTTTTGAAGGAGGATGAACTGTTTGTCCTTTTCGGCTAACGGTTGGAGCAGCATGTTTATTTGATGTTTTAGTTCTTCAGCAGGTTCTAGCGGTTCTAGCGGTCTCTCAATCTCTATTTCTATGAGCTTTAGACGGAAGAGGGCAACCGTGATGATGAGGATGATGCCCACCCAGACAAGGGGAAGTATGTCGATCAGCCATGTGACTAGGAGCGTGTACCAGCTTGGAGGGGTTTGCACGGTTATGGTTTGAGCGGCGTATGTTTCTTTAGCAGTTATGCTGGCTTCCGCCTTTATTGTGTAGTTTCCGGACGAGGCTCCTGCAGTGTTCCAGATGAACGTTAGAGTGATTTGGGAGGATGGAGTCAGGTTAGATACTGTTTGGGTTTGGATGATTGTTGTGTTTGCGTAGATGGTTACGTTGAAGGCTTCGCTTTCTGTTACCTCGTTTTGCGCATCCACAAGAAGATCAATGCAGTCTCCTTTGACAGTTTCAGTTGAAGATGGAACTGCGCGCGCGCGAAAGCACATATTGAATAGTCTTGGTCAATTGCTCAGGATTCTCAGATTCATCAATCTTTGTTTTTCCTTTAGGGAGCTCGCAATAATACAGACACCAACATTAAACAGATCAACTGAGATATTGATGCGTTTATTTGATACTATGGTTTTCCAGGCCCTCTTCATCCCATTAGACCAAGAAATATCATCCAACACGAGCACTGCGTCCTCTGAGAGGAAAGGAAATATCTTTTCAAAGTAAGCTAAGGTTGCATGTTCATCGTGATGACCGTCAATGAAAACAAAGTCTATAGGTGCTTGTCTACGTAGCACTTCTTCCAATGTATCTTGGAATCGGCCAACAACCACAGTCACCCTTTTAAGACCAAGCCTTTCAAAGTTCTCTCTTGCTAGTGAAGCAAGCGATTCTGATCCTTCTAGAGTCACGATTTTTCCATGATTGTTTAGTTCTAAGGCCGCTGCATGGTATGATGCTGAAATACCTAGACAAGTTCCTAGCTCCAGACAAACTGAAGGTCTGAACTCTCTGATAAACTTAAACAATAGGAATGCCTACATAGACGACTTACTAGCTAAGGAAACTTCTCCAATTGTTTTGGTTACAACTCTTCCTCGATACATTTCCTCGGCTTTTAAATTAAGATCTGGCGATACTGCGCCATAATCTGCTATTGTTATCTTAGTGGAAGAGGCATTTAATTCATTTCTTAGCGACTCTATTTTTTCAATCCACACTCTTTCCTCCATAGAAATTCTTTTCTCTAGGATAGCATTGAAAACATTCGAGAGAGATTTTGAAACTGCATTATTTTCACTATACAAACGTGATATTTCCTTCCGTGTTTTTTTGTAAATAATCATATAGCGGATTATATACAAAATTTGTTTCATATTGTGGAAAAGCCTGCCTGCGACTTTCATATATTTTCCTATCATTTTTTTCTACCTGCGCCGTGTATAACGGTATAATAAATTTAAACCCTTTTTCTCTATCAAATTGGAAAACAGCTTAACCGACTGAACTGAACTCATCGCAGCCAGAATAGGCACAAAAACATCGGAAGACAAAGAGATTCTCGTAGGTCATTGTAGTTAAGTAGTAATACTAGCAATTATAATCCTATACCGTAATATGTGAAGCCTAAATCCTCTGCTTCGTGAGGATTTATTATTCTTCTTCCATCGACGATAATTGGCTTTTTTTCCATTAACTTTTTGATTTCTTTTAAGTTTAGGTTTTTGAATTCTGTGTGGTCTGTTAGTATTGTTATACACTCGGTATTTTTTACGGCTTCTTTTACAGTATTTGCCTTTTTTGCTCCAAAGGTTATGTGGCAGTAGGGATCGTAGGATATAACTTCCGCCCCCCGATTTATTAGTTCTTCGATAACTGATTTAGAAGGACTTTGTCTGTAGTCTTCAACATTGGCTTTGTAGGCTATACCTAAAATTGCTATCTTGCTACCTTCTACTTTTTTGCCAGTTTTTTTTAATGCTTGGACAGTTAATTTAACTATGTGCTTTGGCATGTAGTCATTGATTTGTCTGGCAGTTTTGATGATGTCGTAGTCTTTAGGTTTGGATCGGTGAAGTAGGAGGTAAGGGTCTTTGGGTAGGCAGGGTCCTCCTACGCCTGGCCCTAACATGTGAATTTTTACTTTTGGATGTGTGTTAGCTAGTTTGATTACTTCCACGGCGTCTGCTCCTATTTGCTCACATATTAGTGCAAGCTGGTTTGCAAAAGCTATATTTACATCTCTAAAAGTATTTTCAGCAAGTTTCGCAACTTCAGCTGTTAGGACATCCGTCTCTATTACTTTCTTGCAGACAGTTTTAAACAGTTCCGCGGCTATTTTTGTGCTGTTTGGTCCGACGCCTCCTACGAGCTTTGGGCTTTCAACGAATTCTTTGAGAGCTTTTCCTGGCGAAAATCTTTCGGGCACGTAAGCCAAATAAAAGTGAATGTCAGCCTCTAAACCGCTTAGAGATTCAAGCTTTGGCTTAACCTTTTCTAGCATAGTTCCCGGCGGTACCGTACTGCTTACGACCACGAGCATTCCTTTCTTCATGGTTTTTCCTACATCTTCTAGAGCCTTCATCAGAAAGGATAGGTTCGGCTCCTTTCTCTGATCGATTGGTGTTTGTACAGCGATAATAACAACGCCTACTTGGGTGAGAGCATCGGTAGAGTTAAATGTAGCCTCAAGCCTACCAGCTTGAACATTGTGTGATACAAGCTCATGTAGGCCGAGCTCGTTGATTGGACTTGATCCGCTATTCACAGCTTTTACGATTTCAGGCTTGATGTCTACAGCAATAACATGAAAGCCTACGTTAGTAAATAATGCGGCGGTGGGTAAACCCACATAGCCAGAGCCCAGCACGGTCAAGCATAAACTTCTATCCTGAATGCTCTTAATCTGTTTCTCTGTCAATTCTGACTTCTCCATTAAGATATTTTTCAGAGGCTAGATTTTGTGACTAGTATTAGAAATAGTAACTTCAAAGATTTACTTTTAGAGCTTCAAGCATCGTATCTAATATTGTTGGCAACCAGCTATAAACTATAATAGCTGTCTTCTTCAAGCGAATAGAGAGTTAGCTGAGGTTTTTCTGGTCTTCCTTGCATTTCATTTCTATCCATTTGTAAGTTTTAAATAGGCCTTCTTCTAGGCTTACTTGTGGTTCCCAGCGCAAGATTTTTTTAGCAAGAGTTATGTCAGCGTTTCTGCCTCTGACACCTTGAGGTGCAGAAAGATCGTATTTTTTAGTTATATCTTTTCCCGAGATTTCTATTATCATGTCAGTTAGTTCGTTTATTGTGACTAGCCTTTCAGATCCAATGTTCAAGGGTTTATCGTAGTCCGATTCCATAAGCATCACTGTTCCTCTCACACAATCGTCAATGTAGCAGAACGAGCGTGTCTGTTCACCGTCACCCCATATCGTTAAGGCCCCGTGGTTAGGGGTCGCAGCGACTTTTCGGCACAACGCGGCTGGAGCTTTCTCTTTTCCTCCCTTGTAGGTTCCTTCTGGTCCGTAGATGTTATGGTATCTCAGAACTCTGATGTCCATACCAAAGTCTCTTTGAAAGGCTTCGCACATTTTTTCAGTGTACAGTTTTTCCCATCCATAGAAGTTGTCAGGATCTGCTGGATACGCATCCTCTTCTTTTAGGCCTTTCACGTTTGGGTTCGTCTGCTTGTATGTTGGGTAAGCGCAGGCAGAAGAGGTGAATAGGAATCGATTAACATTGTTTTGCCTTGATGCTTCAAGCATTTGAGCATTTATCAGAACGTTGTCATGCATCACTTCAGCGCCTACAGCCGTGATAAATCCTATACCTCCCATGTTGGCGGCAAGATTGTAGACTTTGTCTACTGCCTTAGTTGCGGTGAGACAGTTTTCCCAGAGCCTCAAGTCCAGCTGGAGTTTTTCGTTGCAGTATTCTTCCTGAATGTAGTCAGCAAACTTCACGTCAACAATTCTAACGAAGTTCCCGCGTAAATAAAGATACTTAGCGAGATGACTACCTATGAAACCACCACCACCAGTAACTAAAATCTTTTCACCAGCCAATTTTCTTAACCTTTTTTCTCCACATTTTAATGTCACATTTGGAGTGCAAATGCATTAGTCGCTTTGTAGAGTTATATAGTTTTGTAATGGTTTGGTCTCTTATCATTTTATGAACTGGAAGAGTGTTGAGGAAGAGGAGACGCTGGAAGACGCTGCACAGGCCACCACTGAACCGAAAGCCCCCGCCTGCTCATGTTGCGTTTCAACATATTATGGTGGATTCCTGAACCCCTGATAAAGGCTTCAAAGGCGGGAAATGAGAAGCATTCGATTTCTAACGACCTAATATGTAATAGGAAGTCAGAATCTTGTGTGAATGATCGAGTGTAATCCATCTATAGGGACAATGTGTGTCTTGCATAGTGAGTATCCCTTCTTTCTTATCGAGTACAACATCGCATCTAAGTTTCTGTGGGTTTCTAAGGATAAGATATTTCCTTTTGTTATTTTGGTGTAGCTCTTCAACGCCTCCTTCTCAGAGCCCTCTATGTCCATCTTTAAGAAGTCTATCTGCTTAACACCAAGGGACTCCATCAGCTTGTCTAACGTAGTTAGCTTAACTTCAACCAAATTGATTCTACGTGTTAGGAGGAGGTGTTGCATCTGGAGGTGGGCAAGTAAGCTTAGTACGTGTCCGCGAACACCGAATTTGGAGGAAGGGCTCGTTAATACGGTATTACTTATGTATGTTTTGCTAACAATTAGCTTTTTCCAGCAGGTACTGCTCCACAGCCCCGCATTAACTAGAACTACGTTCTTGCATCTGTTCTTCTTTACGTTATAGGCTAGAACCTTAAAAGCAGCGGGAAAAGGTTCCAAGGCAATGACTAAACCATCTGGTCCAACTACCTTTGAGGCCTTAAGCGTTAATAAGCCTGCATAGGCCCCCGCATCAACCACAGTCATACCTGGCTCTAACTTATAATACGCTTCATAGTAGTGAGGGTTCTCAGAATTGTATATTTCGTCTATAGTGCGATCAATCGGCACTGTATTATGAAAGCCGCTATTGGGTAGGTAGTACTCGTTCCCATCAGGAAGGATTCGTCTTATCATCTATAACACATTATGCGGGCAGGTCTATAAACATCACATTCGCTCACGCATACTATTTGTTTCAAATTAATGTTTCTATTATGTCATTTAATCTCTTGCACATTCTCTCTCTAGAAAGTGTATCTTTTAACTCTAATACTCGAGAGTGAAGCGCTTTTCTGAACTCATTGTCAGATATAAGCTTCATCATCGCATTTGCCAAGGAATCTACATTTCCAGGTTGGAAAAATAAAGCATTCCCGTTCATCAACTCTAAAATGGCTCTCAGTCTAGGAGCAATGATGGGTATGCCCTCTGAAATGTATAGAAAAATCACTGAGGTAGTTGTTAGCTCAGAATTCATCGTTCGTTTTCTCGCAATTATAGCTATATCAGAACTTTGCACTAGACTACGGGCTTTTTCACCAGTAATGGACGTTAAAAATCTAACTCTCTCAGCAATATTTAAAGAGCGACATAATCCTTTTAGATGTAAACATTGATGTTCCGTCGAAAATATACCAATTATTAACTCAATCCCTTTGAACTTTTCCGCAATCTTCGCAAACGCCTCTATTAATATATCAATACCATCATAATTGCCTGTTCCCCCAACATACACCATCGAAAAAGTATTTTTTTTAAGATGGGGAATTTTATGTTGCGTGGTTTTCTCGCGCATGTGGACTTCGACTCCTTCATAAACCACTGTGATTTTCTCATTTGCAATAGACCAATTATTTACTAAGAAGTTTTTGAATGTTTTTGACACTGTTAAGATTTTGTTTGCTAGAATTGTTGCGCATTTTTGAAAAAAACACATAATAACAGCATAAGGATAATACATTTTGGTTTTTAAGGAGGCTCCGATTCCGTCTATGATTAAGCTTGATGCCAAGTCCTCAACATGAAAAATGAAGGGGGTTCGAGTGATTTTGGAACTAAAACCAGCGATGAAACCTAAAAAGGCAGCTCGGGTATAGAGTACACTAATGTTATACTTCTTGAGCGTGTGGACCAATGCGAATAAAAGACTTATGTCTTCTTTAGGATTTTCCCAACTGTATCTCTTTTCCAGTCTTATAAGCTGAATGCCATCCAAAAAAGGCTTAAAGTTAAGCGTGGGTTTGGAATAAAGCAACCAAAAAACCTCATAACCTTTCTTAATTAGATATTGCGAGTAATCGTAAATGATTAACTCCCATCCCCACATCAAGTCTGAATAACTGTCGATGTTACAGTGGACTAACGAAGAATAATTCATTAAAAAACAGATTCTACCTCTCATTTCACTCGCTACCTCACGTTTTAACATATTTTATTTCCCAATAATGAAGGCTTCAGAATAAACTAAAATGTCGTCAATCCAAAAAATACAGGTCTTTCCCGGCGCTGGGTAAGTGAAATAAATTTGCAGAAGGTCTATTGAATGAAGCTGTGGCGTTCTCTGGACAGCGGTTATATCGCCTAATAACATTGTTATCTGCGTCCAGTTTTGTGTAGGTTTTTCGTCTGCAACTAACATAAAATAATTGGTTTCATTTGTAGCCAACTTGACTTGTATTTTTTGGTAATCAAATAGCGCCTTAACCCAAAATTGTAGTATACTCGCATTGCTTAAATCCAAAGATTCGGGTAGGTTAAGTGTTATTGCCGCCGTTTCCAAATTAGGGGCTCGGTTTAATACGGTAAAAACGGTTTTAATTGAAGCATTCCCTTCAACTCTGTCTAAATCATCAATCTCGATAGTACCGTTCCCATATAGGGTAAAGATAGACCAATGGTACTCAGAGTCACAGTTACTAATCAATACCAAATTATCTCTAACAAAATTGCCATATGCTATGTTTGTGACGTTGTATATTCTTGTCTTAAAGCCCTGTTCATTGGATGATTGAAATGATATCTGAGATCCATAAAATGGATCTGATGAGGAGTATAGAACCTTCAGCTCCGGGAATTCTGAGTATAACATGTGGTCTACTATGAGATAGTTTACATTGAACTCTCTAATAAGAGAGATGAGCTGCGTATCATTAACATCCCCGAATAGAGATTGAGCAAAAAAAACCGTTTTGCGATCCGTATACCACGCCCAGTAGTTACCTGATCTAGCCATTAGAGTATCATCAGGTTGCGTGTTCTCCTTAATCCACTTAATTGCTGGATCCCAGCCATATTTTGCTGAAGTATCCCACTTTTCATAAATGTCGGTCATGTCGTTATATATAGGATACGAGAATATCATCACATTAGCAAGCAATAATGTACAGGCAATTAGACTCATAGTTGACTTAAGATTTACTGGCTTTCTGATTTCTCTAAATTTCAGTAACATTACAAGTTTTTTATCTAAATTAAGTGAAGAAACGGTTGACATAATAAAAACGATTGATGAAGCAGCTAACATAATCCAAAAAACTGACACAGGAACTATACGTCGAGGCTGGAAATAGGTATACCTAACCATAAGGCTCCATACGAGCCCAAAAAAGAAAGGGAAGGAAAAGAGAAGCAATGTTTCCTTCAATTTTCTAAATCTAATCAAAGAAGCGATTCCTAGAAATATGACGGTTTGTGAAAGTGCCGAACATAATCCACTCCAGTATAAACTAAAGGACTCGATACCAGCACTTACGTCGAACATTTGTTTGAAAGTGCCAAAATTGCTACTTATATTTGCGGAATACACATCTGAGCCAGCGAAGACTTGTTCTATCAATGGCATTATTGCAATGTGGCTTATATGAAAAATGAAGTGCAAAACGTAAGTAGTCAGTATCATAACTAAAAACACTTTCATTACGCGTGCGCGCGTAAACCGATGAACAATATAAACTGCAACTAGAATTATTGTGGGGAAACTAACGCCCACAAAAGACAATGTCCAAATAAGAGAAATGCGGTATTCTATTAGAAAGCTACCCCACAAGATGCTGAAAAGTAACAAATTTCTAAAGCTCAATTCCCTATGTTTTAGTGAAGAGTAAATGAACATGGAAGGCATTACGCCTAAGAAGATTACCACAAAGTTGAATGTCCAAGAGTACCATGCCAAGAATAAACTTAACCCTGCTAGCAACGGCATCAATATGCTGTCAGTATGTTTTAAAGATAGAAGAGTCAAGTACATGAATAATAATACGAACAATAAACTTACAATTTCGGGACCGCCCACCAAGCCAACATGCGCCAGAAACACGGGAGAGATAGATAGCAAAAATGCAGCAATTACAGCAGTCATCCGATCAAGTAGTTCCTTACATAAATGATAAACAAGAATGATTGACAGCGATCCAGCAAATATCAACATAATCTTAGCTGATAATAAAGATACATTACCAAGTGCAAAGTAAAGAGCTATAGCAGAAATTCCCGAGATATACCGATGCATTCCAGTAGAATATACCACATTAGCGTAAGTCGATGAATGGAATAGCATGTTTGAGGAAAAAACGCCGTTCTTCACAGCGTTTCTAGCAAGGTCTAGATACTCTGCACCATCGGAGTGAGGGGACGGAATAAGTTGCTGATTGTAAAGACTAATAGCCAAGAATATAATTAAAATTATTACTAAAATGTGATCAACTTTTCCCAAACAGTCTTTTAGACCTTTAAATTCAAGATTATACCCTTTCATCTTGAATGAACATAGCGTTAATACTAATACAAAAAATAATGTTAACAGGTAAACTGACACTATAAAGTTGACTGGTTGAAAGACTAGTCCTACCAAGTGAATAGTATAAATGTTCAGCAATTGGTAAAGGAACCCAAATATAAGGTAAAAGCCAAAATTCTTTAAGAGGGTTTTTTCTAGAAAGCACGTCACTAAACAGTATCCGGGGATATATAGAAGAGAAAAAATTCCTACGAATAACCTAATAGCAAGTAAAAACAAGTTATCGCTTAGCAATGCCGAGTGTACGGCTATGCCAATGGCGGCTAGTATTAATGGAAAAGTAAGTAGCGCACCTAAAGCCTTTCTCATAGGCATGATTGCTTCTTATCCCCCTTATTTAGGTATAAATGATGCATTTAGAATTCCTTCCATTCACATTAATTCACAAGCCTTATTGAGGCTCATCAACTGAAACACGATTACGACTAGTCATGGTCCTTTGAGCCAAAGATGAAAACATAAATCACAGTCCATCACCAGTTAACAAATACTTCAACTCCAAGTCCTTTTGCAGAGTAGATTTTTGCCCTATAATGTACAAAACTATAAGCATGTTTGTTTTCCAGAGACATCTATTTAACCTTCAGCAAGTCAACAATTATGTTTAGGAATTCTTCAGCTATCTTATTTCTATCAAAGTTCTGTTCGATTATTAATCTGGCATTTTTTCCGGCTCGTTCCCTGAATATCTTATCTTCATGCAGCTTTTCTATTGCTTTAGCTAATTCTTTAACATTAAGCGGTTTACAGATTAAGCCGATTCCATTTGCACATATAAGATTTGCAAGTATCGAGTCTCTGTAAGCTGTTGCGATTACAGGTAAGTTGCATGCACAATATTCGAAGAACTTGGCTGGTAAAGTGTTCTTCAAGCGAGGGTCATCATCATATGGGACTACTCCGACATCGGCTACAGATAATATTTCAGCAAGTTTTTTCTTATCATTTTTTACGCCCAGATAAACTACTTTTCCTTCTAGGCCATTTTCCTTAGCAAATTTTGAAACATAAAGGAGATCAGGGCCTTTTCCAACAAGCACAAGTATAATATTATACGCCTTTTTCAAAAGGCATAAAGCCTTAAGGACAATATCTAATCTATAGCTGCCGCCTGGACATGTACTTATGCCTCCACTGTAAACAATTATGAACGCGTCAGACGGCAATCCCAGTTTTGACCTCATTAGTTTTTTATCGCTTGGATTGAAGACAATCAAATCCGCTCCATTAGGGATTATTTTTATCTTATTAATACCTCTAGCTTTTAAACCGTTTATGTAATTCGGAGTCACCGCTAAAACAAGGTCGCTTTTAGCGTAAAGAGACGACATTATTAATTTAAGTGCTCTTGAACCCACTTCGAATATTTTTCCCTTGGCCTTATTTATCGCATTATCTTCCCATTCATCTCTAAAGTCGAATATTATTTTAGCTCTTGATGTTTTAGCTCCCATATAAGCCCCTATCGCGGTCAACAGATGTACAGTTGGAACTGAGATTACTACAAGATTTGGATCTAGTAGAGGGAAAAGGATGATAAGAGTGAATATCGATGAGAACCATTCGAAAAATGGTGAGAGAAAATTTTTAGTTGAAAAAGTTGGGCATACATTAAGAATTCTGAACCCCCTCCAGAACCTTGCTCCTGCCTTGCTCAAGGTCTTAGGGGAAAATGTGCCAATAACATCTACTTTATACCCTTTACTTTTGAAATATTCAGCGAAGAAGCTTATTCTAGTCCAAGCTGCTTGTGGGTAGGGATTAGCATTACCTAGGAATAAGAGTATTCTCATTTTTGCTAATCTAATTCCAGCTACCGTACTCCTACTCATTGGCGTTGGCCGTGCCTTATTGTACAATAACCTGTGGATTTTGAGAAAACTGATGTTCTAATTATAATAATTAAGATGTTCCAAGCCCCACAGCTGCAAACTTGACTTTTTTCTTGAATTCGTTTGGGTTGTATACCCGCCTGCCATCAATGATTATGGTTTTTCTCATCTGTTTTACAAAATCCTCCGGGTTAAGCCTTTTGAACTCGTCCCATTCTGTTATTATTATGCAACAATCTGCACCTTTAATACAGTCGATGGCTGATGTGGCATATTCGATCTTATCCTTGAAGATTTTCTTGGCATTGTTCATGGCTGCGGGGTCGTAGGCTACAACATTTGCGTCCCTCTGTAAGAGTTGGTTGATGATTTTTATGGATGTAGCCCCACGCATATCATCAGTGTTTGGCTTAAATGCTAAGCCTAGGACTGCTATTCGTTTGTCTTTGAGGTTATCTAGGATCGTTTCGCATAGTTCGACTGCTTTGTTAGCTTGGGCTTTGTTTACCTCTTCAACGTCGTTAAGAAGCAGCGGGTTATACCCTAAGTCTTTGGAAAAGGCTATTAGAGCTCTAACATCCTTCGGCAGGCAACTTCCTCCGTAACCTAATCCAGCGTTCAAGAACAGTGGTTCAATCCGCTTATCTAACCCTATACCTTTGGCTACGACTTTCACGTCTGCACCAGGAACTTTCTCGCATATATTAGCGATGGTGTTGATGAAGCTTATTTTTGTGACCAGGAAGGTGTTATTAGCGTACTTGGTGAGTTCAGCTGTTGGAAGGTTTGTTCTAATGACAGTCGGCATGTTTCTGCCATAAAAATCTTTATATATGCTTTCCAGAATGTCGCCCGATTTTTGGTCATATTCACCTATGATGATTCGATCTGGGTTCAAGACATCGTGAAGCGCACATCCTTCACGTAGGAACTCAGGATTCACACATAAGCCAAATTTGATACCGCAGCGCTTGCCTGAAATATTTTCAATGGTTAGTTTAACTACCATCTCTGTTGTTCCGGGCACGACTGTACTTTTAACTACAATTAAATGGTAGCTTCGTTTTCTCTTTAGAGCTTGTCCAATTTCGCAAGCCGCGCTCTCGACGTATCCTAAGTTGATGCTTCCATCAGGTTTGCTAGGGGTTCCAACAGCAATAAAGGTTATGTCCGAACTCAAGATAGCGTTCTCACATCCTAACATACATGAGAGCCTGCCATCTTTCACAACCTTTTGCAGCGATTCTTCTAGACGATGTTCGCTGAAGGGTGATATACCTTTGTTGATTAATGTTACCTTTTCGGGATCACGGTCTGCCGTGATAACTTTGTAGCCCTTGCTTGCGAATGCGACTGCTGTACACAAACCAACATAACCTGCTCCGACAATTGAAATGCAATATTGCACCATGTTTTTAAGCCTCATTTTATAAGCATTAAGTACGTCTTGGTGAGTAAACAAGCGAATATATAATTGCTCTCATAGTTTTAAATCGTGTCTAGAATGCTCAGAAAGTTGCATTTTTTTCGAATGTTTATAAGATATGGCTAGGGCTTCCCAATATGTTTCAGGATTTCCCACGTCTAATCTGATTTCGTCATTGTTTAGTTTTATCGCTTGAACTTTGAGTCCTTTATCGATAAGCTTTTGTATTCCATCGGTGAGCTGTATCTCGCCTCTCAACCCAGGTAAAACTCTCTCTAAAATGTTCATGATTATGGGGTTGAATATGTAGATTGGCATGATTGCTAGATTTGTCGGTGGCTTTTCAGGCTTCTCTATAACGCTCGTAACACTAAATGCTTCACTGCGAGTTTCTTGAACTTCGGCTACACCATATTGTTTTGGGTTCTCAACTTCCTTTAGTAGGAGGGTGACATCAGTTTTTCTTCTTTTATGAAGTTTTATTAACCTTGTAATAGGATCTGCATTGGAGATTATATAAGTGTCGCCAGCATAAACAAGAAAGGGTTCATCTCTGATAAATGGTTTAGCCGTTAATACTGCGTGGCCGAAACCCTTGGGCTCATGCTGATTAATCCATAGAATCACGGAATCTTCAAGCTTCCTATAAAATTGCTCTAGACTTAATGCCAATTCATGGTTCCCTTTAGTGTTGAGTTGTCTAATGAAGTTTCGATCAACAGTGAAGTGATCTTCCACAACCCTTTTACCTCTACCAATGACAAAGCAAAATTCTCTAAAGCCATAATCATATAGTTGCTCAAAAATCATTTGAAGCAGAGGCTTAACGCAGAGACTTCCGCTATTAGTTTTAGCGAAAAGCGGCAACAATTCTTTAGGCTGCTCCTTCGTCACAGTAAGCAGACGTGTTCCAAGACCAGCCGCAGTTAGGACAACTTTCTTAACCATATCTTCACCATATATACACTATACGCTATTATATGAACCAACTAACTCGGGAGTGAAGTACTATATTTTCATTGTAGAATTTTTTTTCTTTTATCGGCCTCATGAATAACCTCACAACCGTAGAGTATGCTTATACACATCAACATATTGGAGCGCAATGGATCTCCAATTTAGCCTTCGTTCCACTAGTTGCCTTGATTTATGACCCATTTCTTTCCTTAATTTTTCATTGTAAATCAGGGTCTCCAGATATTTGTGGAGTTCGTTTATACTGCCTCGCTTAAATACGAAGCCATTCCCATACCTTACGCCGTAGATTTCTACGGGGGAACGTGCTATAATAAGAGGTAAACCTGTTGAGGCTGCCTCAATAATGGAAATGGAGGACATCCCGGGCCATACTGCTATGTCGCTTGCACTATAGAAAGCGGGGAGACTCGTCCTATGAACCCATGAGTGAAAAATAACATTATTTAAAATCTTAAAGCTCGATATAAGGTGCCTAAGGTACTCTATATATGGTGGTTCTCCACTACCTATTATCAAAAGTTTTACCTTGCGATTTTGAGTAATAATGGGGGCCACGGCTTTTATTAGTACGTCAATGTCCTTTGAACGATTTATTTTTCCGCTGTATACTATCACTATGTCAGTTTCAGATAGATTCAGCTTTTTTCTCAGAATCATTCTTGCTTTGGAGTTGAATTTGAAGAGTATTTCATCGGCACCTAAAGGGATTATACAAAATTTATGGCGAGGTGTGCCAAACAATTGCTCTTGAATTTTCATCAATTCATTAGATTTAACAAATATTTTTTCAGACCTATTCTTAATATAAAATCTAACAAGCAATCTAACAAAATAAAACAGCAATCTTCTGGATATTCTGTCCAGCGAGGGAGTCTGTGTATACAAGCTTCCAAGGATCTCATAGCCAAAAAAATGACGAGTGCTAATGAAAACCATCGATAAAATGGAACATAAAGGTTGACAATGAACAATTTCAGGTTTTTCCTTCCCAACAAATTGAATAATATAGGCAATTCCACTGAGAGTGGGTATGTAATCCCCATTTAACGATGTTAAATATGGCAGATTAATAACTTCAAAACCTTCCCTCATTCTTATTCTTGAGATAGCCCCGTTCTTGCCAAATGTGAATACGTATATTTTATGCCCAAGCTTTGTTAGTTCCCTAGCCAAGTAATACTCCAAATATCCCTTATCTGGATTAAACTGTTCCACAAAAATCACAATCTTCATGCTGTTTGTAGACAACCTACCAACTACTTAACGTAAATGACGACGCTACATATGCTTTAGAATTGCGCGCGCTCTTTCGTTTTATCATTGATCCCACTGTAATTGCAACAAAGCCTTTTAGCCCATACTTCTTTCGCAGTAGAGTGCGGGCTTTTCGATTTGGCTTAAACACGTTATGATCAACTCCGTGGTGTATCACCGTTATTTTTTTACCAAGGAAACCTTGCTGTGTCAAACATTTTTTGGTTAAAAAAGAAGGAGTTACTATATGATTGCTCTTTTCTAATGCACGCCTTTCTATAGCGTTGAAACATGAATCCCAAAAATTGTGTGTAAATCTAGAATCGTGATAGTAGATTTCAACGATCTTATTATGCCTAACAAACAAACCCGCGCTTTCATGCGAATGTATGACGTCATAATTGTCCAGTTTTTTCAAGCTACAACTAAGCATAAAAGTTGGTTCGCCAAAAATAGGAGGATGTATTAGACATGAAAAAACATCAACTTCAGCGCCAATTCTTCGAAGCTCCCTGACCAAGGGAACCAAATGACTTATTGTCCCAAGACCACCAGCAGAATATGAATAGGTGAGAAGTGCTAGTCTCATCTAATCAACATGAAGTGGCGATAAAGGACATCCGCGAAGATCTCACCGAAACACGAACTTCCTTAGAACACTTGGCTGGAATTGGGTAAAATCTGTAGTGCAGCATGGGATGCCCCCTAGATCCTGAGGTTTTTCCAATACGTATGAAGAAGTCTCTGTGGCAAGTGTCATTCCACAAATCTGTTTCATTCGTCATTACTCGTGTTTGACTGTCTGAAGGATTTTTAGATACATTCCTTCTGGAGCATTACTGCGAATCAGATATACTACTAGAAAGACCAAGGCGGCTGGCAGAACTATTCCAACAGATAACAGATACAGATAGGACAAGTTTAGCTCAAAGGAAAAAAATGAAAATGAGACATTGAATATTGAATCGATTGTTACTGCAATAAACATGCTAACATATAATCCATAGCCAATTAATAGCTCAGCTATTCTCATAAAATTTGATGAAGGCTTAGCTGAAAGATAATCATCCAGTAATCCTATTTCCTCGAGATCAGTTTTCTTGTATTTCTTAAACATCTTAGTATGTTTTTGATGTAAGATTGGCTCTAACGCTGCAACATGCAAATAGGAAAATACTATCTTGACCAACAATATTGATATTGATGCAGAAAATCCTAGAATGAAGCATCTTACATCCCCAAATCTCAAGTAAAGCGCATAAGATAAGGACCAAAATATGCAGGCTTCAACTACAGCTGTATTCAACCGATCAAAAAAAGCACCCGCAAGACTGCAGATGTTTCTATACCTTGCAATTTC